>Ga0181537_10002284_pt1 | contig 16974 bp, 16 predicted proteins | sample PEATcosm2014_Bin_39_FD_119765 | JGI IMG/M metagenome (GOLD analysis project Ga0181537, IMG submission 119765) | Peatland microbial communities from MTU Mesocosm Facility, Houghton, MI, USA - PEATcosm2014_Bin23_10_metaG | ecosystem: Environmental > Terrestrial > Soil > Wetlands > Peat | place... | reverse complement strand
GGTCAACGGATCGTTGCGGCAGCGGGACAATACGAGCCAGATGATCCACAACATTTTCGAGCAGATTGCCTACCTGACGAAAGCATTCACGCTGGAGAGTGGTGATCTACTGGCGACGGGCACGCCTGAGGGCGTCGGGGTCGGCATGACGCCCCCCACGTTTCTAATTCCCGGCGACGTGGTTCGGTGCGAGATCGATCAGATAGGTGCAATCGAAAATAAAGTGGTGTCCCGAGGTCGTTAATTCAGTATGCCCGTTCTTGGACCATATTCGTTCACGCTCGAGGTCCCGTCGCTCGAGCCAGGGTTGAAGTTCTATCAGGATGCGGGTCTTGTGGGATCGATCGATGGTCATATCGCCAGGCTACGGTGTCCGCAGCAGTCGCATGAATCAATCCTATTAGTGGGCGGCGCGCCGACCAAGCGATTGCATCACATTACGCTACGTGCGATCGACCTGGATGCAATAGCGACCAGGGTGCCGAATCATGGCGGACGGGTAATATCGGCGCCTGCGGGATTTTCGGATGAGGGCTTATGGGTGAGCGATCCGCACGGCATGCAAATTGAAATGATCGTTCGGGCTGCCGATCAAGAAACAGGGCACGGGGCCATATTTGAGATCAATGCTCCGGGAAGAGTTGTCCGAGCGCGACGCTCTGCCATGCAACCGGGGAAAACCTACGCCGCCGCAATTCCTTTGCGGCTCGGGCATGTGCTGGTTTTCACTCCCGATGTCTTGAGAAGTGTGGATTTCGTCACCGGCGCGTTGGGCATGGGGCTGGCCGATCGTGCACAAGACGTCATCGCCTTCTGTTGCGCCACTACGAACAGCGATCATCACGTAGTTGCTTTTGCGAAGTCGACCGGCGTCGGTTTTCATCATGGCAGCTTCCAGGTAAGGGATCCGGACGAAGTGGGCCGCGGCGGAAGCGCGCTCGTCAAGCTGGCGGGCAAAGGCGATTGGGGGTTCGGCCGTCATACCATCGGTTCCAACTTTTTTCACTACATCCAGGATCCATGGGGCAGCTGGTTCGAGTATTTCTCGGACATGGATTACATCGACGATCATAGCTTGTGGACACCCAGCAACTATGGCCTCGAGGATAGTCTTGCAAACTGGGCTCCCCCAGTACCGCACGATTTCGTGCACAATTATGAGGTGGATCGAGCCCCCTTCCAGCGCTAGCAACCTTCGTTGTTGCCTCAGAGCGCCAAATCGAGTGTGCACGTCGATCTCTCGTCGAAATGCAAATCGACACTGACCTCTCGTCATATCTGCATCTTTAGCTAATAATGACGATAGCGTCAACCTACCCTGGTGCGTCATGAAGGTCAATGAAAAAGTGAAGCGGGAAACGGTATCCGGACGCAACAAGACACGATCTGCGCCGGGCAGGGAGCGCCTTTCCATCAAGGTGCGGAGCACTGCGCAACCGGAGGATCATCGCGTGCGTGTGGCGCGTGAGCGTCGGGCGAAAATGCGGGCTCGTCTATTGCATTCGGTTTACGAGGTGTGCTCGGGTGAAAAAGATCGGGAGCCGGCTGTAATCGACGATGTCGTGCGTCATGCCCGAGTGTCTCGCGGTACGTTTTACACGTACTTCGATTCGATGGAAATTGCAATTGCCGACCTTGGCCTTGATCTCGCCGATGAGATGACCAGCGCGATTTTGGCGATATACGATGTCTTGGAGGATCCGGTAATGCGAACGGCGACGGGCTTTCAATTATTCCTGCTGCGCTCCGTCATCGACGCACAATGGGCCGCCTTCATTGCACGGATCGGGCTATTGAGCGGGGACAACCATTTGCTCACCAGCAAGATCAAATCGGACATCAAGCTTGGGATCGAAACGGGCGATTATGTCGTCGCTTCGGTCGATTTCGCGACCGACTTGCTGATGGGTGCAAAGATCGAAGCCATTCGTAGGATTATTGCCGGAGAATCAACTTCACAATACATCCAGATCATGGCGAGCATGGTGCTCCGCAGCTTTGGGGTAGCTCCCACCAAGGCCGACAAGACAGTGCAAAAAGCGTATGTGCGAATCGGTGCATTGGCGCCGTCCAAGATCGCGTGGTGGCGGCCAATTGACTAGCCGTCAGATGGGGCGTCACTAAAATTTGACCGAATCAGATTGTCCTTCTCCTCAGGTCTTTTGATGCTCTTTAAGCAGCTCGAGTCCTCGCACTACGGCTGGTCGCTTGCCGAGTTCGGCAAACCAGCGCTGAACGTGGGAGAAACTGTTCAGGTCCTGTCCCTGCCGCTCATGTGATCTGATCCATGGGAACGTGGCGATGTCCGCGATGCTGTAACTCTCGCCCCCGAGATACGGGCTGATGGCGAGCCGACGATCGAGCACACCATAGATGCGAGCCGCTTCCTTCGTGTAGCGGTCGATCGCGTAGGGAATCTCGGTCGGGGCGAATCGTCGGAAATGATGGGCCTGACCTAGCATCGGACCTATGCCGCCCACTTGGAACATCAGCCACTGCAGGACGGTGTAGCAGGCGGAAGGACCGGGAGGAAGCAATTGACCGGTCTTGCGCGCCAGATAGAGCAGGATCGCCCCGGATTCAAATAGAGAGATTGGGCTGCCCGAGGGTCCCGCCGGGTCGACGATCGCTGGGATCTTGTTGTTCGGGCTGATGGCCAGGAAACGTGGAGTGAATTGCGCGTCCGCGTAGATGTTGACTGGGACGACGCGATAGGGCAGCCCCAATTCCTCGAGGGCGATCGATATTTTAAAGCCATTGGGCGTCGGCCATGTGTACAGCTCGACCGGGGAAACTTCAACTGAGAGCGTGATCGACGTGCTCCTTAAATCCGGGCCGTTGCGAGATCCGCGCGAACCAAGCGGCCAGCCTCGGCAGGGTTGGCTGTCCGTCGGACAGCTTGAACCAACGATGGGCGAGCGGACCGATACAGATGTCGGCGATTGTCAGGGCGTCGCTTGCGACATAGCCGCGCTTTGTCAATTGATCGTCGAGCACCGTCCAGTGCTTTGCAGCGTCACGGCGGGCAATCTCAATGGCCGCGGAATCGCGCTTGTCCGGAGCCGTGCGGACCACTCCGACGAAAAGCCGGCGCATGGGATCGGCCAGCGCTGCGAGTTGCCAATCCATCCAGCAGTCAATCTGTGCCCGCGCCAGCGCATCCTGCGGATAAAGACTGTGGCCATGACTCGACGCCAGGTGCCGCAGACTGCTATTCGATTCCCAAATGCAGGCGCCATCGACCTCGAGGAGGGGCACGAGACCGGTGGGGCTTTTGGACAGATAACCCGGATCGCGCGTCCGGCCGAACGCGCCACCCGCGTCGATCCTGTCATAGGCCAAGCCGACCTCGGCGCAGCACCAGAGTAGTTTCTGAACATTGAAAGAATTTGATCTCCCCCAGATGGTGAGCATCACTTACCCCAGGCCAGGCGCGCTTTCGCCACATTTCCGCTTCGTCCGAAGCTTCCAGTCATAGTGACATCTATGTCATTTTGTGTCAATCTAAGACAACAGCATTTGCCCGCATTGGGCGTGTTCGAATTGCGAAGGATGTGGAACCTGATCGGGATGCTCGCGTGCGCGATGTTGTCAGCTTAAAAGCGAATGACCTATCCGTGTCTGGCATCTTTGTGCCGGCAATATCTTGTGGTGCTACCAAGAAGCCCCTTTTAGTCGCGATACACGGTGGGTCCTACACCAGTTCGTATTTCGACGTACCTGGACATTCCCTAATCGATCGAGCGGTTGCCCACGAATTAAGCGTCTTTGTTCCCGATAGACCCTCTTATGGGAGAAGTTCTCGTCTGCCTCGCGGACTGGAGACGATTGCGAATTCCGCCAGCTTGTTGTCGGTCGCAATTGGCAACTTGTGGACGAGCCTGGGCCAGCAAAGCTCCGCCGTCTTCCTTATCGGCCATTCAGTTGGCGCAGCTGTCGCGGTAACGATCGCCGCCAGGGCGGAGCGGTCATGGCCCTTGCTTGGTATTGCTATTTCTGGAATTGGAATTGTCCCGAAAGCAGGCATGCGAGCGCAAATAAGATCCTTTCCAGATACCGACCCCATCAACCCTCCGAACGAGCTGAAACACAGTGCGATGTTCGGGCCGGTGGGGACCTTTGATCCAAGGGTTCCGCGGTTAAGCGATGTGGCAAATCACGGCGTACCGAGAACCGAGATAATCGACATTTCAAGAAATTGGGAATTATATTTTCCGGTTCTTGCCACAATCGTTACCGTTCCGGTCCACTACAGGTTGGCCGCCCATGACTCAGTTTGCCATGTCGGCGACGATCAGATCGCAGCAGTAAGATCTGCCTTTTGCAATTCGCCTCTTGTCGACGCATCCATCGTACCAAATGCTGGACACTGCATAGATTTACATCACTGCTCCCAATCCTTCCACGAAGATCAGATTGGATTTTCCCTGAGATTGTGATGCGAGATCCGGATTGGTCGACATCTGTTTCTGTGGCTGTTACGCAGATTAGGGAGGCTTGATGGAAATCGATGTAGCGATTGCGGATCTCGTTCGGGCCAATCGAATCTTGAGTCGTCATCAAGTGCTCGACGGCTACGGTCACGTTTCCATACGCAACCCGGCGGATCCGGAGCGTTATCATATTTCTCGCGACATCGCGCCGGGACTCGTAACGATCGCGGATGTCATGACCTTCGATCTTGACAGCCGGCAATCCTGTACAGATATGCGCAGCTCTTATGTCGAGCGCTTTATCCATGGTGAGATCTATAAGCGGCGCCGGGATGTCCACGCCGTTGTCCATTGCCATTCCCCCGACCTAGTGGCTTTCGCAGCGGTGAAAACGCCTCTGCGCACGATCTATCACATGGCGGGGGCTGCGTTGGCGGGAGGCACGGCCCGATTTGAGATCCGCGACCATCACCCGGATTCGAGCGATATGCTGGTGCGCTCAGGCCCACTTGGAGCGGCGCTAGCGGATGTTCTCGGCGAGCATGCCGTTGTCTTGATGCGCGGTCATGGCGCAACGGTTGTGGCCCCGACGATCAGACAGGTCGTATTCCGCGCCATATACGCGCAGACCAATGCCAGGGTCCAAGCGCAAGCCATGCTGCTCGGCGATCCGAAGTTCCTGAGCGACGAGGAAGCCCGGCTCGCCAACATCGGCGAAGGCGGGGTCGAGCGGGCTTGGGCCCTCTGGTGTCACGAGGATTCGTGAAACTCTCGAACCAGCCGAGTCGCACATCCAAACGCAGATTCGCCAATTCCGCCGTGCGTTCACCACGGCGCCTCATCCACTGCGCCGCTCAGCCGACTTCGCGACGGTTGCCATATCGACGAACTTAACACCCAGCCCTTGCGCCTCCAGTTGCTCCTTGACGTTCGTATTGATGGCAAGGGCACGCAACACCGCCGGGCGCAGTTGTAGTTGGGCGTCGTGTCGGGCGAAATGCGGGAACTGCGACGTATCCATCCCCGCTCCGGTGACCCTAAACCAGACCCAATTGAGATACGCGTCGATGATCGACCATTCTTCGCCGAACCACCACGGCTGGTTTGCCAGTCGACGATCGATCAACGCAAAATTGGGCTGCATGGCTTTGATCGCCATGTCATAGACGCCTCGCAGGCACTCGGGTGACTCGCAAAAGTACTGAGGGATACGAATGCGCGTGACGATGGGATGAAGGCCCGAAGCGCAGAAGCTCAAGTCTGCCAGTTGCTGCGCCTTGACCAGGCGGTCATCGCTAGGTGGCAGCAATTGAGCCTCGGGAAAAGTCTCCGCCAGCCAGCGCAGGATGGCGATATTTTCCGACAGTGGCACTCCGTCCACCACCAAGGTAGGCACCTTGCCCTTGGGATTGAGTGCCAGGTATTCAGGTGACCGATGCTGTGCCTTCATGAAGGCGACGATCTGCAGTTCGTAAGGGCATCCGATTGTCTCGAGGGCGATTAGGGGAACCCGCGCACAGGTATCGGGGGCGAAATGGAGCGTCAGCTGGCTCATACTGGGACCTTTGACTTAGGGCGGACCGCGGCGGATTCCTGCGTTGCCGCTCGCTGCAATTACTACCAGCTTATTGGCCACTCGAGGAGGTAGGAAATCGTTTGTGCCGATAGGGAACATCGGGTGAGCCTATGCAGGGTGGGAGCGATCCAGGCGGATTTCCGCGGACCGAGGCCGATCATCATAAGCTCATAAGCAATTCGCGATTGTCCACCGGCGCCGACTTAAAGCAGACTGGCGCCCCGCTCAGCGAGTAGAATGAGGAGTGTGCGGGCTGGGGAATACAATTCCGCATCGGGCGAGATGAATTATGCAGTACAACAACTTCGACATGAACTTGCTGCGGACTCTGGATGCCCTGCTGGCCGAAAGAAGCGTCACCCGCGCGGCCGAACGGCTCTGTTTGAGTCAACCGGCCATGAGCGGGGCGCTGCACCGCCTGCGGGAGTATTTCAAGGACCCGCTGCTGATTCGGATGGGGCGCGATATGGTATTGACGCCGCTTGGCGAGTCGCTCGTCAGTCCCGTTCGGGTGACCCTGCTGCACGTTCAGTCGACCCTTGCGACCCGCCCGGCCTTCGATCAAAGCGTTTCGCGACGGAAATTCACCCTGGCGATGTCGGACTATGGGGCGTTCGTGCTGATGCCGCCGCTGCTGCGCCGGCTTCCTGTGGAGGCGCCCTTCATGACGTGCAATCTCGAGCCCATCGGCGGCGAGACGTTCGACCGTCTCGAGTGCGGGGATCTCGACCTGCTCGTGACGGTGGAGAGCTGCGAGGTGGGCTTGCGGCAACGGGATTCGGCGCGTGATCTGAAGATGCGCAGGCTGCTATACGATGATTTCGTCTGCGTGGCCGACGAGAACCATCCCGATATCGGGGATGTCCTGACCATGGAGGACTACGAAAGGCTGCCGCACATCCTGGTCCGGTTCGGAGCGAATCTCGACACCTTGGTCGAACAGGCGTGGAAGCTCGAGGAACTGACGGTGAATATCGCGGCGACCGCTCCGTCTTTCTCCTCGATGCTGTTCATGCTGCCAGGCACCGCGATGATAGGCACGGTGCAACGCCGGTTTGCGCAAGCTCTGGCGGCCCCGCTGCGGCTGAAGATTCTGGAGTGCCCGGTGCCGATGAAAGCGCTCCAGCAAATTTTGTTGTGGCATCCGCGGAATCATGCCGATCCCGGGCACCAGTATCTGCGCCAAATGCTGGTCGAAGCGGCAGGCGTTGGAACGGCCAGGCGAGACCACCCAGTCGGGCGCAATGGCGTTCACGCCTCGAACCCACGTTCGCTGGCACACGAGATACTGGCCGACTGACCCACGTTCCCAATCGCCCGCGCTTATAGCTTGCATCGGCGAAGCCGATTTGCATCGCACTCCCATACACCATTGAATAAGCGAGACGCGGCCATGCGGCATGGTTGACCGCTGCTTCGGCACCGGGGCCGACAAAAGCAGAGGAGAGTGGGCCCTTGATCGATGCACAGCAGGCGGCGGTTGCCAATTCATCAGCGTTGAACGCCCGCTCTCAAGGGCACTCCATCATCCTCCTGATCCTTTGCGGAATGGTCGCTCTGCTCGATGGAGCCGATGCGCAATCGCTTGCCATTGCGGCGCCCTTGATCGCCCAGGCGCTCGCCATTCCGAGCGCGGTGGTGGGATTGATGTTCTCCAGCGCGGCGCTGGGTGGGGCCGTGGGGTATGTGGTCGGAGGATGGGTGGCGGGCCGCTGGGGCGCCAAGAGGACGGTGGCAGCAAGCGCGGTGGTGATCGGCATCTTCCAACTGGCCACCTGTTATGCCGCGGATGCCGGCAGCCTGATCGTGGTCCGTTGCGTGGTAGCTCTCGGCCTGAGCGGCGCCGTCCCGGGTTTGATTACCCTGGTCGCGCAGCTGGCGCCACCGCGCTGGCAATACCGCATCCAGGGCTTCGTCTGGGCCTGCTTTCCCTTGGGCGCTCTGACGGGCGGGCTCGGCGGCGGGTGGATCTTGCATCATGGCCAATGGCAGACCATTTTCATTGTCGGCGGGATTGCGCCCCTGATCGTGGCGACCGTCTTGTGGAGCATCGCTGATGTCGCCGCTTCCGGGAAAACCCGCGCCGATGCCGCTGCCGGCATCGGCATCGGCAGCGGCGGATCCCACACAGAGCGCGTCTTCGTGAGCCGCGTCTGGGCGCGTGCGTTGCTCATAGGACTCATTTTTCTCTTCGCCAACGGTGCGATCGCCGTGGTCATGAATTGGACGCCATCGCTCCTGGTCCGTGCGGGATACACGCCGGCGACCGGAGCTACCGTGTTTGCCTGGAACGCGGCGGGTGCGCTGCTCAGCATGACCTTCAGCGGTTTCGTCGTCGAGCGTTCGATGATAGCGCCCATCGCCATCGGTCTTGCCGCCGCGTCGGCCGCCACCGTCCTTGGCGCATTTTTCATTCATTCGATCACGGTTGTGACGATCTTGATGGTCATCATTGGATCGATGCTGGGATTGGCGGGTACCGCCGCGGTGTTCCTGGCCGGCTCTCTGTTCCCCGGCGCCGGCCAGGCCAGGGGCCTGGGGATATGCATGGCGGTGGGGCGCGCCGGACAGATAGCTTTTCCGGGTTTCATCGGTCTCTACCTGCAGGCCGGGGCGTCATCGAGCGCCACGCTGCTGCTTACCGCCGCCTTCCCGGCAAGCGGCGCCTTGGCCGCGCTGCTCTTCGGCTGGCATTCCAAGAGATTGGTCGCGGGCACCGAGAGACGCAGTTAGCCACCGAACTTGAAACCAACGCGCACTCCATAAGTGCGCGGGGGCTGAAGCGCGCTGGGTGCTTGACCATAAATACTATCGGTGGCCATTGCCTCCGGGCGCGCGCTGTTCTCTAGATTCTTGACCCAGGCGGCGACGTTCCAGCCATCGCCCGCGAAATGGTAGGTAAGAATGAGATCGGTTACCGTGTATGCGGGGAGGCGTGTCCCTGGCACGTGGGCGTACAGGCCCCACGTCGCTGCATCGAAGTGCGTGCCGACCAGTCCTTCGAGGTCTGCGCCTCCCGTGAAATGCCAGAAATGGCGGAGCGTGGCGCTCGCCGACACGGGCGGAGCGTTTGCCAGAGAATAGCCCGAATAATCGATTTCACCGCCGGTACAGAGCGCGGCGCTGATCGGGGCGCCGCACGTCGGGTACTGAGCAGTTCCGCCGTAAACCACCGCGGGTCCGAGCGTCCCGCGCACGATGTGAGCGTTGAGCCAGGCGATGTCCGCGGTCAGGATGGTGTCGGCGGATAGCCGATAGCTCACATCGAGCTGGTCGCCGTAAATGACCGACTTTGGGATGTTGACCCGAAAGCCGCTGCCTTTGGTGGCGTCGAACGAGGCCACCTGGAGATTGTCATAGTCGTAGTAAAACACCTCGTCGTTGAGCACGAGACGCTGATCGAGGAAGGTGTTCTTGCTGCCGACCGTGAACGCCAGCAATGTCTCGGGTTTGAACTGCACTTGCGGCGTACTCAGCTCGGCGAGATTGAACCCACCTTGGTTGTAGCCAGTCTGGACGCTGCCGTAGACGAGTGAATCAGGCGCCACCGCAGCCTCGATCCCCACTCTCCAATCGACATGGTGATCCACCTGCTTCTCATCGTAGGCGACTGGGAGCGTAGCGGTCGTGCCGTGATAGTTGACCAGAGCGCCGCCTGAGAAAGGAATGACGAAGAGGGGGGTCGCAGGCAGGTAGGTCTGACTCACGCCATCGGCATGCAATTGATCCAGCGAATAGCGCGGGCCGCCGCTCACACTCAGCCAATCGGTCAAGGCATAGCTCAGCTGGCCGAAGGCGGCATAGGACTGGTTGTTGTGGCGTTCGTAGTTCGCCCCGCCCCACGTGACGGCGGCATAAGGCAGGATGGATCCGCCCGACGCAGCTGCCTTGTTGTACACCTCGATGCCGTCGCCGGGCTCGATGTCGACCCTGCCGGAGAGTTGATACAGGCCGGCCAGCCAGGACAGCGTGTTTGCCGCTCTCTCCCCGGTGTTGTTCGAGGTGAATCGCAGCTCGTTCGTCACCTGGTTTTGCGCGTCCCTGGGTACCACGAGCGCTGCGGCAAAATATCCCGCCGGCTGGCCGTTGCTCAGCAGGCCGCCGTACGGGGCAGCCGCGAGGGGAAGGAGCGCCGGCGCGAGCGCCGGAACCGACAGCGGAGTGCGATAGCCAAAGGCGTAGTGAATGAAGGAAGGGATATAAGTGATGGTGAATCGGTCGAGCCGGTAATTGATCTCGGCATTGAATTTGTCGACGTTTTCGTGACTGTAGAAATGATCGCCGGGGGCGGTCGGGTCGTACCAAGGATGATTGGGATCGATCAAGGGATGAGCCACAATGGCCGCGCCGTTGCCGCCGGAGTGGGCGACTTCGCCACGGACCAGCACCGAGAGGGCATCGTTCGGACGCCAGACCGCTGTCACACGGCCGGAAATGGCCTCTGCGTCGTTTTGACCGTTGCTCAAATAGCCGTCATGGCGAAGCTCGTCGATGGCCGCGCGCAGGTTCAGCGTGTCGCTTACGGGCAGATCGACGCCGGCGCTGGCGTGGACCAGTCCATAGTTAGGTCAATTTCGATGGCGTATATACGCCGCGCTACCACCGCAGGCGAATTACTGTCGCCGTCGCTCGATTGCCCGATACCCCGGATGAACACTTGGGTGGCGGTATTCTCCGCGCTCAGCTTGATCGAGGGCACGAGGCTCGCGAGTCCACGGATGTCCGTGATGCCGCGCTCGACCGCCTCTTGCGAGGTCACGACATCCACGGTCGCTGCGGTGTCCTGCAGCCTCTCTTGGCGCTTCAATGCCGTCACGACGATCGCTTGCAGTCCGGTGCCGCTGTCGTCGCTCGATTCTGCGAGCGAAGGCGCACTTCCCGCGCCGAACGCGCAGGCCATCAGGGTCGCAGAAACCCAACAAAAGAGCTTTCTGTGTTTCATCATTTCCAAGTTATCCAGGTGTGATTACTCGAATGAAATACTGACGGGCGCAGTGCGATATGCGCCAATCGCGTCGGCGAATACCGTGTATAGGGCGGGCGGATGTGCGGAGATGCCATGGACGGTACGCGTGGATTGCGCCACCGGGGTTTCAGCCCGTTCTTTCTCAGATCACGCGCTTGCTTTTCATCTCCGCGATTTCACCTTCGTCGAATCCCAGTTCCGCCAACACTTCGCTGGTATGTTCACCGAGGTCCGGCGGCGGGCGCCGAAACTGAGCCGGCGTTCGCATCATCTCGATGGGCTGGCCGACGATGCGGATCTCCCCCAGGCGAGGATGCGTGAGTGGCTGGGCGATCCCGCTGTGCCTGACTTGCGGATCCTCGAACATCTCGTCGAGCCGATAAATCGGTCCCGCCGGCACTCCCGCACGATTCAAGATCCCGACCCATTCGGCCGAGGATTTTCGGCACGTTCGCTGCTCCAAGGTCTCGTTCATTCCGTCACGATTGCGTTCGCGCAAGTCGGCGGTGGCATAGCGTGGGTCATGCGCCAATTCCGGGGCTTCGATGGCGTGGCATAGCCGGCGGAAGCTTTCATTTCCAACGGTGGACAGGGTGAAGTACCCGTCGCTCGAGCGGTACACGCCGGTGGGCACGATTTGCGGGTGATCGTTGCCCCGCTGCTGTGGGATTTTCCCGTCGATCAGCCAGCGTACGGCTTGGTAGTCGAGGAGCATGATCTGGGAGCTCAGCAGATTCGTGCGCACCCATTGGCCGCGACCCGAACGCTCGCGTTCCTGCAGGGCAATTAAAGTTCCGAGAGCCGCGAAAATACCGGCGCTCATATCGGCGGAGGAAATTCCGACCCGCAGCGGGCCGTCGCCGGGATGGCCGGTAAGCCACATCAACCCGCCCATGCCTTGCGCGATCAGATCGAAGCCGGGCCGGGAGGCATAGGGGCCGGTTTCGCCAAACGCCGAGATCGACGTGTAGACGAGCCGGGGATTGACCGCCGCCAAGGAGTCATAATCGATGCCCAGTCGATGTTTCACGTCCGGTCGGAAGTTCTCGACGATCACATCGGCGGTGCGGACCAGGCGCTTCAGTACGTCGACGCCTTCGGGGTTCTTCAAATCCAGGGTCATGCCGCGCTTGTTGCGCTGGGCATTGATGTAGTCGGACGAGTCGCGATCGTCACCCATGGGATCGCCACCGCCGTCGATGCGTTCGACCTTGATGACGTCGGCGCCGAAGTCGGCGAAGAATTTGACGCATGTGGGACCTGCACGCACTCGCGAGAGGTCGATGATCCGAAGATGCGATAAGGGCAGCTCGCTCATGGCTTTCTCACCGGCCGTGGAATTGCGGTTCGCGCCCGTCTACGAACGCCGCTATGCCCTCGAGATAGTCCTGACTGGCGAAACACGCGCCTGCAAGCCGCTCGCAGAGCGCGAGGTCGGGCTGCCGATCGGGCCGCCGCAATTCCCGTATCGTTCGCCGTGCGGCCTGGATCGTGAGCGGAGCATTGCGCGCCACCCGATGCGCATACGATGATACGGCTTCCGCCAGCCGCTCGGGCAAATACAGATGACTCACCACACCGAATTGCAGGCTCTCCAAGCCGTTCATGCGACGTGCGCTGATGAGCAGGTCAGCGGCCGCTGCAGGGCCGACGGCATCGATTAAGCTCTTGATGCAGCGCCAGCCGTACCCCAGTCCCAGCCTCGCGGCCGGTATGGAAAATACTGCGTCTTCCGCGGCGAGACGAACGTCGCAACACAGGGCCAACGCCACACCGCCGCCGAAGCAGTAGCCGGAGATCATTGCAACAGTGGGGATGGGGCACTCTGCAAGTCCCGTCATGGCCTCATCCGCGTCTCGATCGTAGGCAAGCACGTCTTCCGCGGTGCGCCGGCGATCGGAGAACTCGGCGATGTCCGCTCCCGACACGAACGCGCGAAGCCCCTCGCCTCGCAGCACGAGACAGCGCGCCGATGAGGGCAGCTCGCTGAGCAACTTTGACAGCTGATGCCACATGTCGAGCGACATGGCATTGAGCTTCGACGGGTTGCTGATCGTGACCCAGGTGACCGCTCCGGTCTCCGTCAGCGTGACTTCGCCCACTCTCATGTCTGCCATTACGTCTCGCGCCGCGCGGCCCGGTCGCCCATGAAAACGGATTGGGAAGGGTTCGCCCGCGGGTCGCGCGCGCCCCAGTGACCACGCTCGGCCGCGCAGAAGAATCGGGCCGCCATTTCATTGAAGGGGCCCGGCTCTTCGGTGTTCAGGCCATGGCCGGTGCGGGGACAAACCCAGAGACCGGCGCGTGGCAGCACGCGCTTCAGGAACACATTCGCCTCGATCACCGGGTCATCTTCGTCGCCCACGGCGAGCAGCACCGGAACATCGAGTTTTCGCAACTGCGATTCGAAATCATAGAGAGAGGGGCGTTCGGCTTGGTAGTTCTTGAGCGTGAGTGCCGCGCCTTCGGCCGAGTGCTCGCGCATAAAATCGCGGAATTCGCGCCATCCGCGCGGATCCTTGTTGAGCAGTTGGACGCGCGTCGCGCCCAGCGCCATGCCCTCGGCACCGGCCCGCATGCCCTCGCGCAAGATGCGATCGGCTCCCTCGCATGTGTCCGCCCGGAACCGATCTCGATCGCCGCGCGGGGCTCCCGATCCTCCGCTGGCGAACAGCAGAGACAGGGTTCTGCCAGGGTAGGCCAGGGCAAACTGCAGCCCGGCATACGCTCCCATGCTCAAGCCCACGATGTGGGCCTTGTCGATCGCGAACCCGTCCATCACCGCACGCAAATCCTCGCGCTGATGCTCGTAGGTATAGGCACGACCCTCTTCTGGCACGCCTGACGGCGGATATCCTCGCGCGTTGTAGGTAATGCATCGATACTCGCGGCTGAAGCGGCGAACCTGGTTCTCCCAAGTCCGGTAGTCCGCGGCGAATTCGTGCACCCACACGATGGGAACACCCGTGCCCGTTTCCTCGGCGTAGAGCTTGACGCCGCCGCTGTCGATGAACGCCATGTCAGTCCATCTCGGCGAACGTCTCGCCGATCCAGTCGCAGATGAAGCTGCGCACCGGTTCCAAGTTGTCAGAGCTGCAATGTTCGACGCCGCCTTCCCGATCCGTGAATATTCTCAGCTGTCGTTTCGGGCTGTTGACGGCTTCGTCGTAGCTTTGGTGGGCAAATGCCACGGGTATCTGCCGGTCATGGATCCCATGCGTGATGAGGAAGGGCACCCGGATGTCCTTGACGACCCCGACCAGCGACATGGCCGGAGCGAATGCCATGAACTCCTCCAGCGTGTCCTTGCCGAACACCCACATCACGTGATCCCAGTAGTGAGGGACCGGGCGCTCTCCCTCGCGCTCCAGCCGGCGCCGCTGCACTTCTCCCCAGTTGTGGTTGGCGCCCCAGGCGACGCAAAGTTTCAGCCGCTTCTCGTAGGCCGTCGCCCGCGGCGCATAGTAGCCGCCGAGGGACCAACCCATCATTCCGATCCGATCGTGCCGGACATCGGACCGACCCTCCAGAAAGTCGACTGCGGCACCCGCCCAACGTTCGGAGTCGTGGATGCCTTTCAAATCGTGCAGGCGAAGAGCGGCGCCGACTCCCGGATGATCGATCATCAGGGTCGATATCCCGCGACGCGCGAGTTCATGCCCGGTCCACGACCAGTAGATCATTTCCTTGACGCTGTCGAGCCCGTTGCAAAAGACCATGCAGGGTCGCGCTCCATTTCCCTCGCCATGGACGAACAGGCCCGGAAACGTGCCGCTGCCATAGGGAATATCGACCTTCCGGCAGTTCAACCGACCGGTCTCGACGGCCCGGTCCATGGCGCCGAGCATCCGGTGATAGGTCTGTATCCGCGGGGCATAATGGCGGCTCTGCATCCGTTCGGCCGTCATCAGATACACACTGGCGCGGCGGTATTTGTCGGACGCGCTCAGCGGACGTCCGGCCGCCGCGTCCTCGTCGGCGAGGCCTCGCACGCGCTCGGCAAGGGATTCCCACGCGCGCAGAAAGGCTTCGGTACCCGTATCTTCACCCTGACGTGAGGCGGCGAGGACTTCGCGGTTCGCCGTGTCGATCTCACCAATCGCGCCGCCCAGCGACAGCGCGATGTTGACACTCAGGTTCCACACGTAATTGCCGGGAAACGGCTCGAACACGGCAATCTCCTCAGTAATCCTCGAGCAGCATTTGGCTCGCGCGCTTGAACAGGCCGATCGGATCCGCATCGGGGGCGGGCGTGCCGCGCCATTCGGCAAGCTCCCATAGGGCGAGCTGATGCGAGGAGTCGATCACACGCAGACCCCTCTCGTGGCGCCGCCGCATGAACTCATCAAACGCCGCCGGGATGTGGTCATGCGCGCCCAGCAATTCGGCGAGCAACACCGCATCTTCGATCGCCATGGAGGCCCCTTGAGCGAGGTGGGGCGAGGTGAGGTGGGCGGCGTCACCAATCAGGATGGTTCGACCGACGTACCAAGGCGCTGGGACGCGCAGCAGTTCCAGGGGCCGGTAGACGACACCTGCGGAATCGCGGATCTGTTCGCGCAGCGCGGCGATCAGGCCGCCGTATCCCTGAAGCCTCTCGCGCATCAGGCTTGCCAGGGCATCCACCGGATAGCGCGCATCGAGGGGCTCTTCGGTCACGACAAACAGGTACATGAGCGTCGGGGACAGGGGAACGAGCCCGACCTTGCTATGCGGGCCGAAATAGGTGTGGCCCCAGGCCACCTCGGGCGGACGCGGCAAATTGTAACGCCACACGGCCTGGGCAATGGCTTGCGGCCGCAGCGCCGAACCGAACAGGCGCGACCGTGTCTGGGAGTGGGCACCGTCGGCCCCGATCACCACGTCATAACGCTCCCGACGCCCGTCGGTGAAGGTGACTTCGACGTGATCGAAGTCCTCGGTACTCGCCGCCACAGTCACTCCCAACTTTACATCGACTCCGCCATTGATTGCGCTGTCCGACAGCAGCTGGTGAAGGAGTGGCCGGGTGATGCCATTGACGGCCGGATACGCCGGAGCGGGCGCGTTGCTTAAGGGGCTGTCGCCCAGGAATCGGCCGTTCGCATCGAACGCTTTCCAGCCGGGGAAGGAGCCGCCTTGTTCCACGCAGGGCCGCGCGAGACCGATTTTATCGAGCGCCCGCAGCTGATTGCTCGGCTGCATGATGCCGACGCCGTAGACCGTCCATTCCTTCTTGATCTCCACCAAGTCGACCGAGATTTCCTGCTGCCGTAGGGCGATCCCGGCCGTCAGCCCGCCGATGCCACCCCCAACGATCAAGGCGCGTGATGCGGCGGGCATCAATGCTCTCCCTGATCGGCAGGCGCCCCGTCCTCGATGTAGTTCACGGCCCAGCGGGGCTCTTGAGCGAGAAAGGGCGGCAGGTTATGGACGAAGTGGGCAAAGCCGAAGAGAGGACTCGGCCACTCGCGCGCGACCCAGCTGTCGTCAAGCGCATCGCTGTCCGCGCCGTATTCTGCTTCGCCGCCCGCCGGACATGGAAGGTAGTAAAACAGCGCCGAGTCGATGCGGTGGCGCCCAAGGCCGAGATGGGAGGGCGGCCAGCCTCGCCGGATCATGTGATTGGCGCCGACCATGACTTCGTCGATGTCTTCCACCTGAAAATTGGCGTGGTGAAACCTGGCCCTGCCGTCCATGCCGGGCACCGCGGCGTTTGCGTTCAATAGCAACAGGTTGTGGTGCGCAGTCGTGCCGTCGGCGCGCAGATACTTGCCAAAGCCAAGCTGCGAATCCGACAGTCGGAAGTGCAGACGACTGCACATGAAAGCGTCGTCCCGTTCGTAGTCGGGAAGCTGGAATACAACATGGCCTATCGTTTTGGGAACGGCCTTCTTGCGCCACTTGCGATGGGAGTTGAGTCGATTGATGCGGCCCGGAGAGTTGAGCGGATCGGGCGCCGTGTGGACGGGTCTTTTTGTGAAAAGGCGCAAACCCATGGCCACGCCCGCGTCCGATTG
>Ga0181537_10002283_pt1 | contig 16984 bp, 21 predicted proteins | sample PEATcosm2014_Bin_39_FD_119765 | JGI IMG/M metagenome (GOLD analysis project Ga0181537, IMG submission 119765) | Peatland microbial communities from MTU Mesocosm Facility, Houghton, MI, USA - PEATcosm2014_Bin23_10_metaG | ecosystem: Environmental > Terrestrial > Soil > Wetlands > Peat | place... | reverse complement strand
GCGTAACCCGTAAAGACGAGGTCGGTAGCCTTGGTCTGATTGTGGCAGGGGAAACAGGATTTCATTGACGCCGCGGCGGCGGGTTTGCCGTCTACGAAGGTAGCGAACCCCCAGCCTCCCGTCGCGGCGTACTTCGTGGAGTCTTTGACCATAAACTGAATGTTCGTAGGCGGGCCAGGCACGAAAGATTGGGCTTGGCCAAAGACCTTGTTGTTTTCCGCTGACGGGACGTGACCATAGTGCAGGGCGGCAATGATCGTGCCGTCCGGGTATGGAAGCTTTCCCTCGCGGTAGGCCTTGATCGCCACATCGTTGCCCAACACGGCGCCAATACTGTTCAGCTTGCCCGCTTCGTGGGAGACGGAGATCAACCTCCAGTCTCGATATCCGGGAGGAATTGTTGTGACGTAAAGTGGGGCGGCCGAGTCATCGGCATGTAGAGACGCCGGCTCCGTAAACGCAATGACACCTGCCAGAATTGCAGCGGCAACCAGCAGTAGGGCAATCCTTTTCATAGTGGTTCCTCCTTCAGGAAGACTACGCTCCTCGATTTTATGCCCGATTTGACGACACCCTTGCAAACACGCGTCAACGTCTTGGTCCAACGCGGAACCACTTCGTTTCGTAATGAAAGAAGCCTTGACCAACCCCCTGCCGCGCGCATCTCAGAAGTGCAGGGAATCTTACTCATTCGTATCAGCACCTTGCAGCGCCGCTGCCGGGCTAGATCCGATCAGTAGCGGGATATCTTAGTTTCACTTCAGCAGCAAAAAGGCGAGACAGAGAAAGAGCACGTTGTTAAAAGCATGCAGGAAGAACATGTTGAGCGTGGAACCGGTCCGTAGCCGAATCCATCCCGCTAAGAGCCCGTAGATGAAGGCAAACGGAAAAACGACCGGATAGCCATGCATGACGGCGAAGAGCACCGCCGAGGCGATGATGGCTCGCGAGGACGAAAAATACTTCCCCAGCCAGCTTAAGAGTAGACCGCGGAATAAAAGCTCCTCGAAGAGAGGAACAATGAGACAACCTCTGGCGATGGCGACGACCCAGACCGATACGAGCTGGCCATTGAGGCGCTTCGCGTCGGTGGCAACGCTCAAAATCTGACAGAAGGCAGGGAAAATTCCCCCGGTTATTGGGCTCAGCAGGAAATAGATGATTAAGGAAGAACCGATGACGGCGATCCATGCCAGAAAGGCCAGGCCTAAGTCCTTGGCGGAAGTAAAACGCAGGTCCAGGGGCGGGCCGGCCAAGGGGCCAAAGGATAAGGCGAAGGCCACAATCAGCGTCGTGTAGACTTCAGCCACAACAATCTGGGTTGCGAGAGCGGCATTCGCGGAGGGAATTGACCAGCGTACGCCGTAATAGGTTGCGACGCCGATGACCGCGCCGGCGACCGCGCCAGCAGCGATCGTGGCCAGCAAACGCGCGCCGCCAACCGGGGTCCGGCGTGACGGGGACGGAACGGCGCTATGATCGGATTCCGTCACTCTCGTGGAATCCTTGCTCTCTCACGGGTGCTAGGCAGTACGAAGCCCGCCACAATCAGCCAGGCGAATCCCGGAAACCGCGTGAGGGGAATCAATAACAAGGCTTTCGGAAACAGGATGTCGAGCCAGCTCAGTTCTCCGACGACCGCGATTGCCAGTCCGGCGATAACCAGCCATTTTGGCAGAAGCTTGCTGAAACCGGTGGTGACGGACACGCCCGCGATCAGTAATCCGAACGGCACCGAAAACCCCGGACCGCCCAACGCAAAACTGAGCCGATAGAGCGCAAGAAGCAGAGTCGAATCCTGGGCAATTCCCGGAGCGGACATCGTCCAGAGGACAGAGGAGGAAATCAGCATCGTAAACGACGTCGCGAAGCCGCCGAAGAGCGCAATGTAAGTGCCCGCCGCGCGCACGCCCAAAAAACGCAATTGGCTCGCTACCGTAGCCGCGAATATCCCGAGAGGAATTGCCGCTCCGAAGTGAAGTGCCGCGCAAAACAGGACAGCAGAAGGACGCGCCCGGAAGAAAGCCGCAATGACTTCCTGGGAGTCGCCCGGACCCGGAAAAAATGGCTTCCCCCCGAACACTGTGACTGGATAGAGGCCCGCAAGGAAAAGCAGCACGAAGACCGTCGCGACGATCCCGGGCGGGGGGCCTTTGTGGCGCACTTGGCGTGGTGGTGGGTGGTCTGAAGAAGTCACGTTACATCTCCTCGCAAGTAGTTCATCAGATAAATAGTTCTATCATAGAACGATTCCATGATGCAACAATAGAGCGATGAAGGTGGAAGAAGACGACAAGGACAAGCCGAAGGGGCGCTCTGGAGCTGCGTTCCTGCTGTCGCAGGTCGGGGCGCACGCTGCCTCGAACTTCGCCAGGCGTCTGGCGGAATTGAAGCTCGTTCCCGCTCATGCCGGCATCCTCAGAATTCTGGGGGCGACTCCGGCGATCACTCAGCAGGCGCTGGCAACGGCTCTCGGAGCGCTTCCGAGCCGGTTAGTGGCGCTCGTGGATGAACTCGAATCCGCGGGGCTGCTGGAGCGGCAGCCGCATGAGACCGACCGGCGTAGCTATGCTCTGCACCTGACGGAAGCGGGCAGGTCCACTTTGCAAGCCATCGGCCGCATTGCGCGCGATCACCAGCAAGCACTGTTGGCGGCGCTTTCAGAAGACGAGCAGCGGCAACTCGCCGCCCTCCTGCAGCGTGTTGCGGACCAGCAGGGCTTGATTGCCCGCGTTCACCCGGGCTACGGAAACAAGTGAACGGCCGGGACGGAATGTGCGTACAGAGTCTGTCTGCTTGCTGATGCGCGCGGTTCAGTGCTATCGGCGTTTCGGGTCGGAGACCTTCGGTTCGCTTAAAATGCAGAAGATGCTTAAATGGCCAGACGTTCTGAAATTGGCGAAGGATGGCAATCCTGCGCCAGACCACAAGGTCGTCAAGACTGACGCGGAATGGCGTCAGCAGCTCAGCGAAGAAGAATATCGCGTAACTCGGCGGGCGGGCACTGAGCGCGCCTTTAGTTCAGATATGTGCAGTCTCTTCGAGGCGGGAATCTACTCCTGTGTGTGCTGCGCGACGATTCTCTTTGATGCGACCGAAAAGTACGAGTCGGGCACGGGTTGGCCTTCCTTCACCCAGCCGATCAAGGAAAACGTTATCGCCTATCACTTCGACGGGCCGGCGTTCTTGAAAAGGATCGAGACGGTCTGCAACACCTGCGAAGCCCATCTGGGGCACGTCTTTCCCGACGGCCCCGAGCCCAGCGGTCTACGGTATTGCATGAACGCAGTGGCGCTGAAGAAAGTCACCAAGACTTGAGCTTGACTCGCGACTCGCTCAGAGATCTTCGGTTCTGCGGTCAACCGGCTCGATGGGCGGGAGCCCGTTCTCAGGTTTGTCCAGGTAGAAATAGACGCAACTGGACCAATCGTCGTGGCGCTCATATAGGCCTTCCACAAAATCCTTGCCGATCGCGACGAGTCCAGTCCCAGCACGGTACAGCGGTCCCGGAACGCTGCTGGGCAGGGAACTCCCCTTCATGAGATATCCGATTTGCTGAATGGTGACCTGTATCTCCTGCCGGAAATAAATCGGATCGGGAACGTGGTACCGATAGAAACAATAACGGACATGCCTCTCCGCCACCGTGCAGCCCTGATACAAGTTGCTGAATTCGCCCTCGCCCCAGCCGGTGCCAATGTAATCCTCTGATCCGGTCCCAACCAGGGTGGCGTGGTCGCGGTCACCGTCCTTATAGATCTTGACTTCACCTTCGCCCCACCATTCATCCAGATAGTGCGCACGATCGGGAACGACGCCCAGGTTAGCGCCCAGATACCGGCCTTTCCCTGTTACGTGAGGGAGTATTTGATAATCCTTCTGGAGCGTGGTGGGGTTTTCATGCCGGAAGTACGCATGGAAGTACAGCACGTCGGGGCCGTGCCGGTCGCCAAGCGTGTAGTCTACGTCGTAGAAAAGCATTCCCAAATCTGTTTGGCCCTCGTTCGTAACCACGATCTTCATTCCTGTGCGGAACGGCATGGGGATGTAGCAATTAAAACTTCGCCCTTCGGGGTTTGAGAAGAGCGCCGATTCAAACCGGGCTGTGCGGCCGAGACCCACGCCAAAGAAATCGCCGAGCGGCGCACTGACGGCCGGGGTGCGGGCCCCATCCCAATACATGTCGATGCGCAGCGACCGGAGCATCTTCGGATCGCGCTGGATAACTGTGAGCCAAATGCGCCGGACGGTGCCGCTTTGACCCGACACCTCCGCGAGAATGAGCTGTTTGCCGGCGGGCAGTGGCACAGCCGGACGGCCTTTTCTGCCGCTGTTTTCCTGGCCTCCCTGGCCGCGTTCCCCAGTCGGATTCTCCGCGCTCGCCCAGCGCGAATCGAGCTGGGGAGGTAGTTGATAGAGATCCGTGAGGACTCCGGTCTGAGCTGCTGCGGGATAAGTTGAGACGGCGGCGAAAAGCAGGATGATCGGAAGTGAGCGAATTTGCATGAGTTCAATGTATCGGAAGGCAGGAGTCAGAAGACAGAAGCCATGGTGATTGCCTTTCCTTCTCCAGCCGGGCGGTTGACTGAATGTTCCAATGGGTGGATACTCGTGGCGTAGTGCGCTTTATGACCTACGCTCGCATGGCTCTGCTTCGAATTGTTGCCTTGGCCTTAGCAGCCTGGGTTCCCGCTTCAGCGCAGTCGGTCGTTTCCACGCATTCCGGGTTGATCTACTTTTTCGTCGGCTCCGCTTTCCTCGGGAACGAACCCCTGGCGCAGAAGTTCGGGAAATTTCCCGACATCGGCGAGGGCGGTGAATTCCACACTACGGCTGGACGGGCGGAGGTGCTTCTTACTCCCGGGGTTGTCCTCCGGCTCGACGAGAATACTTCCATCCGCATGCTCTCGACCAGCTTCCCGGATACGCGAGTGGAGTTGCTCGGTGGGTCGGCGATCCTCGAGGTGACGGAGACCGTAAAGGATACGGCGGCCAAGCTGATTTACAAGAACTGGCAGATGCGAGTTCCGCAAGAAGGCGTATTCAGGATCGACACCGACCCCCCGCGGATACGCGCTTATAAAGGCCACGTGGCGGTTGCGACCGATGGCAAGACAGAAACGGTGACCGTAGAGCAGGGTGACGTTCTCCCGTTGGCTGAGGTGCTTGTGCCCGAACCGTCTGCAACCCTCGGAAATGACGAATTCAAAAACTGGGCGATGAACCGGAGCGAAGCCATCTCCGCGGACAACACGATCGCCGCCGGCATCATGGACGATCCGGGCCAGTCCGACGGCTCTGATTTTGCGCTTGGAGGCTACAGCTACTTTCCGATGACGGTCGATCCATCTCTGGGTGTCGGCAGCCCTTACGGCCTCAGTTTCTGGAGTCCGTATCAAGCCACGTTGAACGCGATCTATTTCCCGTCTTACTTCTATGGAATGCTGTATGCGGGGTGGCCGGGTGGAGGGTGGCCGGGCAGGGGGTGGCCAAGTGGAGGCCGACCTTACCCATGGTGGCCGATCATGCCTTCACCCATCGGAACGCATCCGCCGCGAACCGCTCCGCCGAGGATTGTCACGCCCGCTTATCGTCCCGCTCCCGTTCCCTCCACGCATGCAACAGTGCACGTCGTCGGCGCTCACCGTTGAAGAACACTCACTTCGCCGTTGGCTCCTCCGACGGCGCGTAGTAGCCGAGCCTCCAGTGCGCTTTGACATCCGGCAGACCCGCCGGCTTACTCACTTTCACTTCTATTCGCCGGTACTTCCCATCTCGATTCCGGTTCGTTGGCGAATAGGCTAGAACATACTGGTTCCGCAGCTCGATGCCAATCCTGGTGGCGACACTCGGCAAATCGTTAGGGTCTGATGCGCTGAAAGCCCGTCCGCCCGTCTGCTCCGCAAGCTCGGAAAGAAGGCGCGGGCCGGAGACTTCCTCTTTGGTTAGACGCGGAAAGATAGACGGCTCAAAGATGCCCATGGCGTAGACCTGAACGTCCGCTTCACGCACCAGGGTCTCGATCTGGGAGGCCGTGTACTGGCTATGGTTATCGCCGCCGTCGGAAATAATTAGAATCGCCTTACGAGGATTTCTTGCCTTCTTCATCTCACCGAGCGCCATCTGCCCGGCGTCGAGCATCGCCGTAAGACCGCCCGTCTGCACATCCCTCAGGCTGTTTTCAATCTCCTCGATCTGGCTGGTGAAGCCCACCGTAAGCTCTGCCCGATCGTTGAAGGCGACTAGGAACGCTTCGTCCTGTTCGTTCATCGTGGTGAGCAGTCGAAAGGCAGCCTGACGCGAGGTGAGCAGCTTATCGGCCATACTGCCGCTGGTGTCAAAAACCAGGCCGAGCGACAGCGGGGCATCCTCGCCGGACAAGTGGACGATGGTTTGTTCGACACCATCTTCAAAAAGGTGAAAATCCTGTTTCCGAAGACCCAGAACGAAGCGATTCAACGGATCCGTGACGGTGACGGGAATCAGAACGAGAGTGCTGTCGACATTGAAGCGAGGGGGCGACTGCTTGTCTCCAGTGCTGCCCACCGTTTGCGGGGCGGAATTCGCTTGACACGCAGCCTCAGCGGCAGGAACTCCGCAAAGCACGATGAGCAGAGCCGCGAAAACGACGAAACAGCCGGCTATGCGCACGGGCACGACGGAACTCCTGACTAGACGAGAGTTTATCAGAGGCTAGCGCGCGGGCAGGGAAATGGCCCCCCAAGCTGACGTGGGGCTCGGAGGCGGGGAAGCCTCGGGAGAAACCCGGGGGAGCTGGTTACCTACGAAACCTCACGAGACATGTAAGGCCGGAGCGTTATTTCGGTCGCTGTGGGGCTTTACGACAATCTTCACATCCTGATCCAGCGCCACCAGAAAGCGCAGAAGGCGCTCAACGGAAAACTGCCGGAATTCACCGCGCAGCAGCTTGGATATATCGGGCTGGCGAACACCGAACAGAGCAGCTGCCTCGACTTGCTTCAGGTGGCGATTCTTCATAATCGCATCGATCTTGAACACCAGCTGCGCCTTGACCATGTGCTCTTCGGCATTCGGCACGCCGATATCTCTGAACACGTTCCGGCTTCCGGTTTCGTATCCCTTCTTGTTCATTGTCGTCCCTCTTTTGCAATCTGTTCTGCCTCACGCAGGCGTTGCTCGACTAGATCAATCTCCCGGCGCGGCGTTTCACGGCCGGTCTTCGATTTCTTCTGAAAGGCGTGGAGGACATATACCGTGTCGGCGTACCGCACGGTGTATACCGCGCGGTACGTGTCGCCACGAAAGTCCTTGATGATCTCCACCACCCCTGCTCCGCCAAAGCCACTCAGCGCCTTTGTGTTGCTGTGCTTGCCGCCGCGCTGGGCAACATACAACGCATAGCCCATGTGATCCTGAACCGGGCCGGGGAACCCGCGCAAATCCTTGCGGCTCGATCCGACCCAGATTAGCGGCCTCAAGGGCAATATAGTGATTTAACTATATCATAAAAAAAGCGCCCCCACCCGCTTTTTGCGGGCCTACCTCGAAAGAGGAATCACGGGCCAGACGGAAAACAGCTTTTTCTCGAGCCAATTGTCAGCGATGCGCGGATGGCGCCTTCGAAGTGCGCCGCCCGTGTGGGTGCGGATGCGTGTGGGGTTCGGGTTCAGCCTGGTGCGTATGCGGCGTGGTTACGGTCAGTTGACCGTGTTTCACACCTTTGGTCGCTATCAACAGATTCGCCAATTGCTGAACATCAATTGACTTGCCGCGTACTACCAGAACCTCCAGACAGTTGTCGTGATCCAGGTGCACGTGGAGCGACGAAATGATGGCGTGATGGTGGGCATGCTGCATTTCCGTGAGCTTCTCGGGCAGCAAACGCACGTGGTGATCGTATACCAGCGTCAGAGTCCCCACCACTTCCTCGCCCGGCTGCTGCGCCGTTTGCCGGATCAGCCGTTCGCGGATCAGGTCGCGAAATGCCTCGGAACGGTTGGTGTAGCCTTGCTGGCCTAAGAGCAAGTCAAATTGCGCGAGCAACTCGGAATCGATCGCAATGCCAATGCGGCTCAGTTCGCCCATATTGATCTCAATCTAATCATGTTTGCGCACACGAAGGGAGGGGGCCACTGGGGGCTCCTCCACGGACCGGGGTACAGCTCCGATCCCGAGCCCCACACTGCACAGCTGGTATCCTGAGATCTTAGGGCCGAAGATGACGCACGGCCCTTCGGCTTTTAGCATCCTGCCCTGCCAGTCGTGGAGATTCCCTTTGAAGATTGGTTTTGTAAGTCTCGGCTGTCCGAAGAACCTGGTGGATACCGAGGTGATGATGGGCCAATTGGTCTCCGGCGGCCACCAACTCACGGCGAACCCTGCTGACGCGGATGTCATTGTCGTGAACACGTGCAGCTTTATCGATCCCGCCAAACAGGAATCGGTGGATACCATTCTCGAGATGGCCGAATTCAAGAAAACGGGTAATGCGAGGCGACTGGTGGTCGCTGGCTGCCTGGTGGAGCGCTATCGCGACCAGATCCAGCGCGACATCCCCGAAGTGGACGCCGTTCTGGGCACCAACCAATTGAGCGCCATCACCGCGCTGTGCGAAGGCATTGAATACGCAGCACCAGCGGCCGAGCCGTACCTCTATCATGAGCTGACCGCGCGCGTGTTCACCACGCCGCGGCATTCGGCCTACATCAAGATTGCCGAGGGCTGCGATCATCCCTGTTCGTTCTGCGTGATTCCGCAGTTCCGCGGGAAATTCCGCAGCCGTCGCTTTGAAAGCGTGGTCGAGGAAGCTTCGCGAATGCTGGCCAACGGCGTCCGCGAGATCAACCTGATCGGGCAGGACACAACCTGCTTCGGCGAGGATCTGGGGCTGAAAGACGGCTTGCCTCAATTGCTGGCCCGCCTCGCACAAATTCCGGTGGAACAGCCCAGATGGATTCGGTTCCTGTACGCCTACCCGAACCGCGTTACCCAGAAGCTGCTCGACACCATGGCGGCTCATCAAGCGCTTGCCCCCTACATTGATATGCCGCTGCAGCATGCCAGCGCCAGCGTCCTGAAACGAATGAAACGCGGCGCGAACGGCGACATCTTCCTCAAGTTGATCGAGCGTGTGCGCCGGACGATACCGGGAGTGGCGGTCCGCACCAGCATGATCGTCGGTTTTCCGGGAGAAACTCAGGCGGATTTCGAGGAGTTGTGCGATTTTGTCAAAGCCGCGCGGTTCGACCGGCTGGGCGTGTTTTCGTTCAGTGATGAAGAAACCAGCGCCAGCTTCCATTTGGACGGTAAGGTTGACCGGAAAACCATTTACAATCGCAAGCGGCGCTTGATGTCGATTCAACGCCAGATCTCGCGTGAGGCCAACCGCGGCATGGTGGGACGTGAACTTCCCATTCTGGTGGAGGGTCCATCGCCCGAGACCGAGCTGCTGTGGCAAGGGCGGCTTGCTACGCAAGCGCCCGAGATTGACGGGGTTTGCTACATCAATGATTTCGGTGAGGGGACGCCCCGGCAGGGCGAAATGCGCCGCATCCGCATTACTGAGGCGCACGACTACGATTTGATCGGCGAGCTGGTCGACTCGCCGGAACGGGAACTGAGTCCGGCCGCCCTCCCTCGAAACACGGCAAATCCCTTCCCGATTCTCAGTGCCAATCCAGCGGCGCATGCTTCCATACCGCACTCGCACCCGGCCTTCCGTATTTCGTCAAGTCCTCACGCGTAAGGGCGAATTATGGCGGAGGCCGGAGTAAATGTCGTTCCCTGTCCCATCTGCAAGAAGCCTGTGCCGCTCGACGACCCTAATGTGCCGTTCTGCAGCGACCGCTGCCGGGTTATCGATCTGGGCAACTGGGCTACGGAAAAGTACGTCATTCCAACGCCGGTGAGCGAGGCGGAGGATGAGGATGCAGAAGAGTGAGCCCGGCCGCCGAGAGGAAAGGCGGGGCTCATTGTGAAGAGCGCGCAAGAGCGGCTTGCGCTGCTGATTGCCACCTGGTTCGGCTGTGGTTACTTCCCATGGGGGCCGGGAACCGCCGGCTCCATCGCCGCAGCCGCCATGGCTTGGCTGGCGAGCGATATTGGTTTGGAGCGCGGCGCGCTTATCTGCGCTACTTTGCTGCTTCTCGCGCCAGGTATTTGGGCAGCCGGCGTCGCTGCGCGGCAGGTTGGCCGCAAGGACCCGGGTATTGTAGTTGTGGACGAAGTTCTGGGAATGTGGCTGACCCTGTGGGTCGCGCCTACGCTCAATTGGAAGACGGTCGGGCTGGGGCTTGTTCTGTTTCGACTGTTCGATATCTGGAAGCCTTGGCCGGTTCGCAAGCTCGAGCAATTGCCCGGCGGGGTGGGCATCATGGCGGATGATCTGGCGGCTGGAATCTACGCTGCGATTATCTTGTATATAGGGACCAGGTTCTGGCTACCGTAGGAGGACGTTGAAGAAGGGTTTTGGATAACCCGGCTCGGCCACGAGGGTTTCGGGCGGCCAAGTCAGCCGAAAGTTTGGCATCCTCATTCGTCAACAGGGGATTTCGAAATGGCAGCAAAGCAGGAGACCGCGCTGAAGCCGGCCATCCTAGCGGTGGAACCCGCCGCTGCGATTGCCGGCGGCGAGTTGCGGATTCGAGGCAGCAACTTTTGCTCGGACGGGCACCCGGCGGTGACAATTGGCGAAGAGCCAGCGCCGCTGATGATCGCCGCTGACGACTTTCTTGTAGTCAAAGTGCCGGAAGCGGCGATCTCAGGCGACATAGTCGTTCATTCGGGCAAACGGCACAGCGCGTCCTGGGAAGCCTCTATCGGAGTTCAAATCGCCGACAGCCTTCATCCGGTGGCAAACCCGGCAGTGGATCTCGAGGGGAATGTGTTCAGCACATTCAGTGGGGCACGCGGCCAGCGCGCTCCCGTCTCCATTTACAAGATCGATACGAGCTACACGTCCAAACCGTTTGTTTCCGATCTGATGAATCCTACCGGCTTGGCATTTGACCGCGACGGTTTGCTTTACGCGTCCAACCGGTTTGATGGCATCGTTTACCAGATCACCCCGACAGGCAACATGTCGGTGTTCGTCGAGGGGATGGGCGTGGCCACGGGAATCGCCTTCGACAAAGAAGGCAATCTGTACTTGGGCGACCGGAGCGGAACCATTTTCAAGATCAGCCGCTCGCGGCAAATCTACGTCTTCGCGACGCTGGAGCCATCGATCGCCGCGTATCACCTGGCCTTTTCCGCCGATGGCCATCTCTACGTCACCGGCCCTACCACCTCGAGCTTCGACTCGGTTTACCGCATCACACCCGCCGGGGAAGTGGAGACCGTCTTTCGCGGGTTGGGGCGGCCGCAGGGGTTGGCCTTTGATGCCGATGGCAACCTGTACGTGGCCGGATCGCTGGCCGGACGCCGAGGCATCGTTCAACTCAAGACTGGCGGCAGCGACCCGAGCCCCCGACTATTCCTTTCCGGCCCCAACATTGTGGGACTGGCATTTGCTCCGGGTAACGCCATGATCGTGGCTACCCAGAGCGCGCTCTACCGCGTGGAAGCGGGCGTCCGCAGTAGAATTCTGCCTTAGAGGTTTCCGCGCGAATGGAACACCCGCATCGCGCCGGCGGCCCCGCTGAGGGGGAGCGCTCACCAGTAGCCGAAATCATTGCGATCGGCAGTGAATTGCTCACGCCGCAGCGGCTCGACACCAATTCCCTCTTCCTTACCTCGCAACTCAATGCGCTGGGAGTCGCGGTGACCGCAAAGCACGTGGTCGGCGACGACCGTGCGCGTCTGGCGAGCGCGATTCAAACCGCGGTCGAGCGCAGCGAGTACGTCTTTCTATCCGGCGGTCTGGGCCCCACCGAGGATGATGTGACGCGCGAGGCCGCCGCGGCCGCTCTGGGCCGCACGCTCGAATTCTCCGCGGCCCAGGAACAAATCCTGATTCAGCGCTTTGCTCAGATTCGTCGCCCTATGGCGGAGAACAACCGGCGCCAGGTGTATCTGGTGGCTGGCGCCGAAGCGCTTCCGAACCCGCATGGGACCGCACCCGGGCAAGTTTGCCGCACCGTGCGCGGCGCACTATTCCTGCTGCCCGGGCCGCCGCGCGAATTTAAGGCCATGGTGGCCGATCAGGTGGTACCGCGGTTGAGAGCCGAGCTGCCGCCGCGGGTGATCCGCGTTCGCAGCTTCCGTGTCACTGGAATGGGCGAATCCCAATTGGACGCATTGATTGCGCCGGTTTACTCGAAGTACCAGAACCCGTCGACCACGGTGCTTTCCTCGCTGGGCGATCTCTGGGTGAATCTCTACGCGCAGTGTGACACGGAGGCGGAAGCCGAGGCGCTGCTCCGCGAAGTGGGAGACCCCATCGCCGAATTGCTGGGTGACCGGGTCTATTCCACCTGTGCCGACGACACGCTCGAACTGGTGGTCGGCCGCTTGTTACGTGAACGAAAGGCAACTGTAGCCACGGCGGAAAGCTGCACTGGTGGCTTGGTGGCAGCGCGACTCACCGAGTACGCCGGCAGCTCTGATTTCTTTGTGGCCAGTTTCGTCACCTATAGCGACGCGCAGAAGCAGTCCCTTCTAGGCGTGCCGCGCGAGATGATCGCGCAGCACACGGCGGTGAGCGAGCCTGTGGCGAAAGCAATGTGCGTCGCCGCGCAGCAAAAGACCGGCGCGACCTACGCGCTGAGCACCACGGGCTACGCCGGCCCAGAAGGCGGTACGGAAGAGAACCCCGTTGGCACGGTTTTCATTGGCCTGGCAACGCCCAGCGCCGCGCACGTGACCAAACTGATATACGGCATGGATCGCGCACGCATCCGCACACTTGCCGTGCAGACTGCGCTGGATCTGCTGCGGCGGGAACTACTTGCGCTCTGACGGTTTCCGGATACTGGAGCGGCTTTTTTGCGGCCGAGCGCCAACACAGGCCAGGGTTAGGGAATACTTCGCCTTGACGGCAAAGGCTCGGTTCGGCCTTTGATCGATCAGCCAGCACAGATATACAATCAGTCGAGAGGACACAGATTGCCGGCAACCCCTGATTCACTTCTTGAGCGGATCACGGTGGATTCTGACGTGCGGTTCGGGAAGCCGTGCATTCGCGGTCACCGAATCACAGTTCAGGAAGTTCTGCAGTGGCTCTCGAGCGGAGCATCCCAGCAGCAAATTCTCGCCGATTATCCCCAGCTCGAGCCGGATGACTTCCTTGCCGTGTATGCTTACGCCGCCGAATTAGCAGCGGCGAGCAAACTCTCCAGAGGATGAAGCTGCTCTTCGACGAAAGCCTATCGCCGAAGCTGGTGGCATTGTTGCGCGACCTTTTTCCTGGGTCTGAAAGTGCGCTTCGAAATGGCCTTACTCGCGCCGGCGATCGACGGATTCTGGACTACGCGGTCGCTCATGACTTCATCCTCGTCTCGACAGATAGCGATTCGAACGTCTGGTGAGCCAAATCTCTGGTGCCAAGGTCGTCGTTCTCCGTTCCTGCGATTACCCCACCGATGTGGCGGCCGGGGTGCTTCGGCGCAATGCGATCCGCATCGCTGAGTTGGCCGGTTCCGGGGACCACTTGATTATTCTCGACCAGTAGCATCTGGCCGCGAACGACGGCGCGAACTTCTTTACCCATGTGCCCGGGCCGACACCAGCATTGCAACACCCTGACATTCCGGCAGGGAGTTTCTGCCCGGTGTATGATGAGATCGACTCTGCGCGGTCACTTATTGCGGCGTCAGAAGCGATGACAACTCAAGAACGAGGAGATGACGATGATTACGATCATGCGCACGGCGGTGATCGCGCCTGGCAAGACTCGTGACGCGATAGCTTTTGCCAATCAAATTTCAAGGCACATCAAAGATAAGTACGGCATCACGGTCGAGTTGTTTATGCCGGTCGGCGGGAATCCGAGCCGGATTGCGTGGCGCACGGGCTACGAGAGCCTGGCAGAATGGGAAACCCTTGCGGCGAAGCTCATTGCCGATGCCGATTACATGGCGGCAATTACAAACAATAGCGCCACCTTCCTGCCTGGCTCAGTACACGACGAGATATGGCGCTCGATTTGAATTGAGATCATAGCCACGGCAACATCGAGTCCCGCATTCCGAACGTCGCCGATTTCAGTGCGTCTCTTGAACAAGCTGGATAGGATTGCCGTCCGGATCAGCGATCCAAGCCGCACGGAGCTTGCCGTCGAGAAAGTCATGGGCAGGTGAGAGAAGCGGCGCGCCCTTGGCAACCAAAGCGTTCACTGCGGCATCCGTGTCGTCGGTCCAAAGGACGATTTCGATCCAGCGCCCTTCTCCCCCAGGTCGAAGGCTGTGGTGTTCTTTGGCTGCTTCCATTGTCGCGAGTCCGAGGGTGAACCCATCCAACTTGAGTTCGATGTGAACCGGTTCGCCTGACGCCGGAGTGCGAAAAGTCTCAACAAAGCCGAGTTCAGAATAGAACGCCGCCGCCCGAGAAAGATCGCGCGAGAAGATTTATCATCGGAGCTCTAAATGTGGGCGCCATGTCTTTCGATTATCATGCAACCGAAGCATCGAGTTCAGGAGCGGTCAACCACTTTCGTGTGCGCTCGCCCCATCAACGATAAACTACAGTGGCATTTGAGGACTACCCAATCATGAAGACCCGCCTGATCCTTTGTTTTCTCGCCTTGATCCCGTTGGTACGCGCCGATGGTCCGGCGCCCATCCCGCCACCCAAGGTGCCGGTTGAACTTCTGGTGAGCGAGAGCGAGGTGGTGAAGCTAATGGCGCACGGCAAGGGAGATCAGATCTACGCCTGCAAAGCCAACGCCAACGGCGCGCCATTCGGCTGGATCCTCAAGGCGCCGGACGCGACACTCACCGACGACTCGGGGAAGGTGGTGGGTCACCATGTAATCGGCCCGACCTGGCAATGGGTGGACGGGAGCCACACAAGGGGCAAGGTGATCACCAGTTCCCGATCGTCTGATCCTGACGCCATTCCCTGGCTCCTGCTTTCTGCCTTTGAGCGCACCGATGATGGAGCGCTCTCGCGCGTCACCAGTATTCAGCGCGTGAACACCAAGGGTGGCCGCGCGCCCACAACCGGCTGCGATGCCTCTCACGTCGACGCCGAGGTGCGCGTCCCATATTCCGCGGACTACTATTTCTATTTCCGCCCCATACCGCCGCGGCGGTGAATAGCTAACCGACTTCAGATAACCTTCTATGGATAAGGCCACTGTCGCCGTCGTGCAAGCGGGAACGGTTCTGTTTGACAACGCGCGCACCCTCGATAAGGTCCGTGCGTACTGCGATCAGGCTGCTCACTCGGGAGCGTCGCTGGTGGTGTTCCCGGAGGCGTTCGTGGGCGGCTATCCGAAAGGCGCGAGCTTTGGCGCGCGCGTCGGATCCCGCTCGGATGCCGGCCGCGACGAATTCCGACGTTATTTCGAAGCCTCCATCACGGAGACTGGCCCGGAGATGGCGGTGCTTGCCGAGATCGCGGCTCGCCATCGCATCCACCTGGTCATCGGTGTGGTCGAGCGCGCAGGCCAGACACTTTATTGTTCCGTGTTCTTCTTTGCGCCCGATGGGAGCCTCGCCGGAAAGCACCGGAAACTCATGCCAACAGCCTCCGAACGTTTGATCTGGGGAATGGGAGACGGCTCTACGATGCCCGTGATCCACACCGATTTCGGAGTGGCGGGCTCAGCCATTTGCTGGGAGAACTACATGCCTCTGTTTCGCACGGCGATGTACGCGAAAGGCGTCACGCTGTGGTGCGCGCCAACGGTGGATGATCGCGAAACCTGGCAGCCCACCATGCGGCACATTGCCGTGGAAGGCCGCTGTTTTGTATTGAGCGCTTGCCAGTATCTGTTGCGATCCGATTGCCCGCCCGACTATTCGCCGTTCGCGGAAGGTCCAGTAGATCCGGTGCTGATAAGGGGCGGTAGCCTCATCGTATCGCCGTTCGGCCAGGTCCTCGCCGGCCCGCTACGCGATTCCGAAGGAATCCTCACCTCGGAGCTCGACCTCAGGGAAATCGCGCGCGGCAAATTCGATCTCGACAGCGTGGGCCACTATGCGCGGCCTGACGTCTTCTCGCTTTCGGTGAACGAGCGCGCCAACCACGCCGTCACCTTTGCGCCGTTAGAGCCTGTCAAGAAATAATCACTGCGCTCGCCCGGAGTGGTCTTGGTCACGGCTCCATTCTAAGGATGTCTCCGCTGAACGCTCCCTCACGGTCGCGTCTCGGCTAGAGAGTTCGCGCTGCGTTTCTGAAATAAGCGGCGGCCACCCCATCCGGCAAGCTCATCAACACTCTCCGAAACTCCTAGCCGAGACGCGACCGTGAGGGAGCGTTTTCGCCCGTAACGGGTGGATTTTCTTAACGGCCATTACTGCGGCGAGATCAGGCGGAGTCCTAGTTCTTTCAGTTGCCGTTCCGGCACGGAAGATGGCGCTTCGCACATCAGGTCCGTTCCCTTCGCGGTCTTAGGAAATGGAATCACTTCGCGGATCGACGATTCGCCCGCTAGCAGCATCACCAGCCGGTCCAGCCCCAGGGCGATGCCGCCATGCGGTGGCGCCCCATATTCGAGCGCTTCGAGCAGGAATCCAAATCGCCGCTTGGCTTCGTCTTCGCTGAATCCCAGCGCCGCGAACACTTTCGATTGCACGTCGCGGCGGTGAATACGAATGCTGCCCGACCCCAGCTCGACTCCGTTCAGAACCAGGTCATACGATTTCGCGCGGCAGTGCGCCGGATCTGATTCGAGCTTGTCCAGGTCCTCGTCGTGAACCGACGTGAACGGATGATGCGCCGCATTCCATCGATTCTCTTCTGCGTCCCACTCGAACATCGGGAAATCCACTACCCACAGGAACCGTAAATCCTCTGAGTCAAGCAGCTTGTGCCGGTCGTTATACTTCTGCGCGAGATGAAGCCGGAATTGTCCCGCCGCTTCGAGCACCGTGCGCTCGGGCAGCGCTCCTTTCCTCTC
>Ga0181537_10002281_pt1 | contig 16989 bp, 19 predicted proteins | sample PEATcosm2014_Bin_39_FD_119765 | JGI IMG/M metagenome (GOLD analysis project Ga0181537, IMG submission 119765) | Peatland microbial communities from MTU Mesocosm Facility, Houghton, MI, USA - PEATcosm2014_Bin23_10_metaG | ecosystem: Environmental > Terrestrial > Soil > Wetlands > Peat | place... | reverse complement strand
TAGCTAAGGTTGAGGTTCGCTCTGATCGCAACACCGTCACGAATCCGCGCGCGCAAAACCGCCAATGTCACCGCTACCCGGCTTGTCACGCGGAGGACAAGCGTCAACTTGGGTACTTAGGCTCCGCTTTCGGCGCTCACCGCAACGAACACGCAGCAGCCGACTCGTTCCGCGAGCGATGCACGCTGCTGTGCAGTGGACCACCAAAAGCCACCTTCGGGTTGGGGATAATGCCCGAGCACGATGAGGTCGATGGCCAAACGTTTCGCGTAGGCGGCTATCTGGTCGAGGGTATTGCCGGTCGCCAAATAACCCTCCGCAACGACGCCTCGCTCCTTGAGCCACTCCAGCGATTGGTCCAAGAGTTGCCGGTATCCGCGCGAATCGTCCACTAGACACGCGTGTCCCGTTGCGCCCGCCATGACAGCGGCGTTGGCGACGACAGCGGGAATGATTGACAGGACGTGCACCTGCGCGCCGAGAAGAATCGCCAGTTCCGCGCCACGTTTGAGCGCCCGACGCCCCGCCTCCGAACCGTCATAGCAAAGCAGTACGCGTTTGAACATCAGGCCGTCCCCCCATCGAAAGTATACTCCCGTCGAGCGCCATTCTCAGCCGCTCAGCCGCTGCTCGAACAGATGCCGGCGCTCCACACAGGGGAAAGCTCGGGGGTCTTACCGAACGATCTCACATCGCCTCCGCCGACGAAATGCTCTCCCGCGCCCCGTCACTCACCGGCCGCAACCTTCTTGCCCAGGACGGCCGCTTCATGGAGCGCCAACACGCGGCGCGCTCGAGTAAAATGCGGAATGTCCACCATTAAACCATCGAGGCTCACCGTCCCCGCTCCCGGCTTGGCGGCGAACGCTTCGATCACGCGCCTGGCATGAGCCACCTCCTCGGCGCTGGGAACGAACGCCGCGTTGATCACCGATACTTGATCCGGATGAATCGCAACGCGGCCCGTGAAACCCTCCGAGCGCGCCAGTCGACAGGACAGCGCGAGACCCTCCGGATCCTTGAAGTTGGCGTACAGCGTGTCAATGGGCTCGACCTCCGCCGCGCGCGCCGCCAGCAGACACTGTGAGCGAACCATCCGATAAGTGAGCGCCCATTCACCATCCGGACCCTGATTGGTGCTCGCTCCGATCGCCGTACTGAGATCCTCCGCGCCCCAGGTCAGGCCGAACAATCGGGACAGGCCCGCAGTCGCGTATTCGCCGAGCGAAAACACGCTTCGAGCCGTTTCGGTCGCAACCGACATCAAACGCACCGTTCCGGCTTCCATGCCGGCACGAGCCTCGAGAACATCCAGGTAATGGGATACGCGCAACAGATCGGCCGGGCCGTTTGCCTTGGGCACCACCAGGCCCCGCAGGCCGGGCCTCACCACGGCGTTGAGGTCGGTCAGCACGAACGCCGTGCCCAGGGGATTGATGCGGACCCATATCTCAGCCGGGACTCTCCGCGCTTCGGTGTCGATGTACCGCGCAGTAAGATCCCGCGCGACGGCCTTGCGCGGCGGCATGACGGCATCTTCCAGATCTATGATGAGCGCATCGGCGCCGACATCGCGCGCCTTCGCGAGCTTCTTCTCGCTATCGCCGGGAACGAACAGGAACGAGCGCAGCGACACGGGGCGCGCTACTTCGCGCCGCTCGTGCCTTCGGCGGCGCGCGGCGATTCTGTGGCCAGCAGGGACCTTGCAATAATCTGCTTCATGATTTCCACGGATCCCCCGGCGATACGCACGGCGCGAGCGTCCGCGTACGCCCTGGCAATGATCGACTCCCACATGTAGCCGAATCCCCCGAAGAACTGCAGGCACTCATCGCCGACCCGACAAATGCAAATCCGAGAATGCAGCTTGACCATGCCGGCATCGACGCTGGTCACTTGCCCCTCCAAATGCAGGCCGATGCATCGGTCCTGAAGACACGCGCCGCCGCAGCCTCAAGTATCCTGACCCCTCAAACCCAACTTTTCAAGCCTTCGCCCGCGCTCGAATCCCGGTGTCGTAAATCGGCGAGCGCGACCAGCAGCGTGCCGCGATCATGCATCGGGACCCTGACGCTCGACTATGCAATTGTTCTGAAAGGCCGGATCACCCGCCGGGCGCGCTATCCTTGCTTGTTCTGCGGCGCATTCGGACTGGCACCGCCCAGCGCCAGGAACAGCTGCACGGTGTCGAGATAGCGCTGCGCCTCGGCCCTTACGTATCCGAGCCGCGCCTGCTGATAAACCCGTTGCGCGTCCAATACCTGAAGCACGCCCGCGTTGCCTTCCGCATAGCTTGCGCGCGCGAGCCCGAGACCGCTTTCGGCGACCTTCTGAGCCTGCGCCTGCACACTGAGCTGCTCGGCATCGTGATCCAGGGCGTCGAGCACGTCTGCAACCTGGCCAAAGGCCTCGAGCACGGTCTCCTCATACTGGGCCGCGCTCGCGTGCATGGCGTCCACCGCGGCACGCTTCTCGGCACGCAGAGTACCGCCGTCGAACAGCGGCATGGTCAGGCCCGAGATCAGGCTCCAGGCGGTATTCGCGCCGTTGAAAATTTCATCGGGGTTGACAGCCTGCTGCCCCAGCGAAGCGCTCAGTTGAATCTTCGGATACAGATTCGACTCCGCGACCCCCACGGCGCTGGTCGCAGCGTGCAGGCGTGCCTCTGCGGCAAGGATGTCGGGCCGGCGATGGGCAAGTTCCGATGGCAGGCTCACGGGCAATTCGAGCGGCAAGGTGACTTGGGCAAGGTCCACATCGGCAGGTAGATCGGCTGCCGGTGCCCGTCCAAGAACCACAGATAACGCGTGACGCGACTTCGACAGTTCCTGACGCAACGGCGGCAGCAAGGCCCTGTCGGTCGCAATCTGGCTCTCCGCGCTCAGGACGTCGATGCGCGCCACCGACCCCTCCTGGAACGCGGTCTGCACGAGTTTCAGATTGTCCCGATCCTGCGCGAGGATGGTTTCGACGGTATCGATCTGCGCACGGCTCGAGGCGATGGCGATCACCTGCAGGACCGCTTGGCCCGTCACCGCCAGATAAGCGGCAGCGAGCCGATGCCGCGCCACTTCGGCGAGGGCCGATCGCTCCTCCACGCTCCGTGCCACGCCGCCGGTATAGTCCAGCGTATAGCTGACCGTCGGACCAACCGCGAAGTATGTGAAGGGCGGCAGATTGAAGAACCCGCCCAAGAACTCCTGGCCGTATTTCTGGCGCCCGATTCCGGCGCTGAGACCAATCTGCGGAAATCGCCTGCCCGCTTGCGCCGTGGCGAGCTCCTGAGCCTGTTCGAGGGTCGCCATGGAGGCTGCCAGACTGCGGTTGTGCTCAACCGCCTGCTTGACGATGCCATCGACGGCGTCGGACCCGAATAGCGCCCACCAATTGCCTTCGACTTCCCGACCGAGCTCGATGCGCTGCGCTGTGCCGCCCGCAGCGGCATCCTCGCCTTGCAGCGGCACGGCGGTATAACGTTGCGCGGCGGGAACGGTGGGCCTGACGAAGTCCGGGCCTACGCTGCAGCCGCAAGCGCCCACGAGGCCGGCCGTCACAAGGAGCCCGATCGCGCCGCAGCCCCCCGCCCGCCGTACTTGAACCGCCCTTCGCGCCTGCATGCTCATTCGACCGCGACGGGCTCGGACGGGGCGCCCCCTCGTTTGGGCCGCATCAGCCAGACCAATGGGATGGCGGCCAGACTCATCATCATCATCAGCTTGAAATCGTCGATCACCGCGATCATGTTTGCCTGGGCGGTCACGGTGGCGTTCAGCGCCGCCAATGTGCCCGGCGACGGCGGCCCGCTCGGCAGCAGCCCACGCAGAATCGGGCTGAAGCGATTAACGTGCTCGGCCAGCGAGGCGTGCATGATCTGAGTGTTGCGCGTCAGCAGCGTTTCCACCACCGAAATGCCGATACTGCTGCCCATGTTGCGCGTGAGACTGAAGATCGCCGTGCCTTCGTTGCGCAACGCGGGAGTCAGCGTCGCGAACGTCGCCGTCGCCAGCGGCACGTACACGAAGCCCATTCCGAACCCTTGGACGAGACCGCTCCACACGATGGTCGCGCTGTCCATCTGCAGATCGAAGCGCGTCATCTGCCACAAGGCCAACGCCGTCAAGGCAAATCCTGCAGCAATGATCAGCCGGGTATCGATCTTGCCCATGGCGCGTCCGACGACGAACATCGCCACCAGGGTCCCGATACCTCGCGGCGCCGTGACCAGGCCGGTTGTCACGACGGGATAATTGAGCAGGTCTTGCAGCAGCGGAGGCAGGAGCGCCAACGTCGCAAACAGCATGAGGCCGACGATGAACATGAATAGATTGCCGGTGACGAAATTTCGGTCCTTGAACAGCGAAGGAGTGATGAAGCGCACCCCGGTCGTCGTCAGCATATGTATGACGAACAAATAAAGGGCCACCACCGTGATGGTGGCTTCGATCCAGATCTCGGTCGAACTGAACCAGTCCTTGAGCTGACCCCGGTCCAACGTGAGCTGCAACGCGGCCACCGCCGCGCTCAACGCAAAGAAGCCGAAGAAATCGAACCGCGTCTTTCGATGTTCCGTCTCTGACATGAAACTTGCAATTCCGAGGAATGCGAGAATCCCGAAGGGGAGGTTGATGTAGAACACCCACCGCCAGTTGAAATTGTCCGTCAGCCACCCACCCATGGCCGGACCGACTATCGGGCCGATGGTGACCGCCATCGCCCAAATCGCCATCGCGCGCCCGTGGTTCCTTGGTGGATTGATATCGAGCAGAACCGCCTGCGACATCGGAATCAGGGCCGCCCCACACAGCCCCTGCAGCAGCCGCGCGAGCACGATTTCTGTCAGCGATTGCGCCATCCCGCAAAGCATGGAGGCCACGGTGAAGCCGGCAACGGAAAACAGGAATACGCGTTTGCGGCCGATCTGTGCGGCGAGCCATCCGCTCAACGGCGTCATGACCGCAGCGGCGACGATGTACGAGGTCAGCACCCATGCCATCTGGTCCTGCGTCGCGGAGACCGATCCTTGAATGCGCGGCAGGGCGACATTGGCAATCGTGTTGTCGATCGATTGCATGATCGAGGCGATCATGACCGACACGGTGATGAGCATGCGCCGCGGGCCATCGGCCGCTTCATCCGCGGCCGCCACGCTGCTCAACGCCCCTCCCCAGGGGGCAGGCGCGCGCTCGCGGCCGGTTCCCGCGCATTCGAACGCGTGTCAACCTTGACGTCCACGCTCAGTCCCGTCTGCAGCAGGAATTCCGGATTGACGTCGACCAGTTGCAGACGGACAGGCACGCGCTGAACCACCTTCACCCAGTTGCCCGTCGCGTTCTCCGGGGGAAGCAGGGAAAACTGCGATCCCGTGCTGGGGCTCAAGCTCATGACTTGTGCCGCAAACCGCCTGCCCGGATACCGATCGATCGTCACCGTCGCTGCCTGGCCCGGCCGCATGCGGGCGAGCTGCACCTCCTTGAAGTTCGCTTCGATCCAGACATTGTCGGTCGACACCAGCGCGAATACGGGCGCGGAGGCCGCAATGTGATCCCCGGGCTGAAGCTGCTCGACTTTGGCCACGATGCCCTTGGCCGGAGCGAGGATGGTCGTGTAGGACAGATCGAGCTGCGCTCGATCCAGCGCTGCCTGCGCCTCCTGCACCAATGGATGACGTTCGAGAGCGATATCCGGGTCGCCGTCCAGATCGGCCAGCGCGACGCCGATCTGCTGCTGGGCGCTCGCCACCTGCTGCAGGGCTGCGTCGTGGGCATGACTCGCCTGGTCGAACTGCGCCTGCGAGGCAATACCGGAGGCGAGAAGACGGCGTTGGCGATCCAATTGCTGCCGCGCATAGGCGTCAGAGTCCCGCGCCGCGCGCATCTCGGCCTGGCGTTGCCGATAGACAGACTTCAGCGATTGGACCTGCAGCCGGGCCGCGGCCAGATGCGCCCTCGCGTTATTCACGGCGATGCGGAACGGCGCATCATCCAGTCTGAACAGAACCGCTCCGCGCTGCACGACCTCGTTATCGTGCACGTCGACTTCTACAACGCGCCCCGAGACGTTTGCGCTTATCGAGACCGTGGCCGCCTGCGTATAGGCATCGTCGGTGCTCTGATATCGGCCGCTGGTGAAATAGAAATATGCGCCGATGACCACGAGCACCGGCGCCAGAAGCATCAGCGGTCGCCGCCAGCGCCGCATTCCCGCCATGCGCTGCTTTGCGGTAGGATCGATCTCATCCTGAGGTTCGGGAATTCGCGCATTCATGGCCGCGAACCGCTCCGTTTGCGCCGAACTTGTACGGCGCTCTCGGCGCCGCGGTAGCGGGAAGGAAGAGCGGGCCCTGCGGAATACTCGGGCGGCACCGGTTCCAGCCCCGCCAAATTGCCCCGAACCTTGTCCAGCAACGCGATCAGTTGATCTGCGCGCTGCCGCGCAATGCCCGCAAATGCCTCGCCTCGGGTCAGATCCGACAGGCGCCAAATGTCATCGAGCAGCGGCTTGGCTTTGTCCTTGAGATACAGGCATCGGGCCCGGCGGTCCCCGGGGTCGGCGCGACGCTCCAACAAACCCTCCAATTCCATCCGGTCCAAAATTCGCACCAACGTCATCGGTTCGATATCGGCCGACTCCGAAAGCTGAACTTGGCTGATGCCTTCGCGCCGCGCGAGATAGACCAGCGCCTTACACTGCGACAAAGTCAACCCCAGCGCGGCCGCTCTTTGTTCGAAACGCTGTACATACAAACGGCTCACGTCCTTGAGGAGAAAGCCGAAACTGCGCAGCGGGTCCTCGATGACTGCCTTCAATGGATCTCCGCAGGTTCATGAGATGAGAATCGTACAATAACAGTTGTTATCATCGCAATAGTTATTAGTATTGGGCCGAAACAGGGACTGAAAAGATATGGACTTCTCTGAACATCCTGGACGCACCCGGATCGAAGGCCCGGGATCATTGGGGCGATCGCGTCTCAAACCATGGGGCGATTATGCAGCGGTTTATTGTGATTTCGACATTTTCCGACCGTCGTTCTAGATGGTATAATGGCCCCGTGTGGAAGGCCATTTGGCTCAAAGGATTAATCCGATGGAATCCGCCTTTGTCTTGGCTGAAAAACCTCTATTAGAGATTCTTACTCAAGTTCGAAACGGCTTGCCGGCATCCATGTTCGAGCAGGTTGCCTCAGCATTGGGTCTTTCCACCAGCACGCTAGCTGCAAAGTTGGGAATTGCCCGTCGCACCGTGACCCGCAAACGAGGCAATGGCGCGCCCCTGTCCAGCGAGACTTCGGAGAAGCTGCTGCGGGCCGCGCGGGTACGCAATCTCGGGCGCGCCCTGTTTACGACCGACGCAGCGGTATCGGAGTGGTTATCGAAGCCCGAGCAGGCCTTGGGCAATATGGCCCCCCTCGATTTATTGGATACCGACTTCGGCGCACGTGAAGTGGAAAATCTGCTCCGTTCGTTGGCTTACGGCCAGTTCGTCTGACCTGCATGCGGGTCTTCCGCATCGGGGCGGCGGTCTTTACACGGAGCCGGAAAGAGGCGTTCAGCGGTCAGGGCGGCATTTACGCCTCGGCCCGCTGGCACAGTGCCGGCCGTCCAATCATTTATACGGCACAATCTCTCTCGCTCGCCGCCTTGGAGATTCTGGTCCGCCTCAAACAGACCAATGACATTCAACCTTTCTACGCTCATTCCATGGAAATCCCTGACCATCTCATTCTGACGCCCAAGTCTTTGCCGGTACGCTGGAAGAGCCGGATCGCGGTCAGTCGAGCATTTGGAGATGCGTGGCTCAAGAGGAATAATTTACCGGCACTGCGGGTCCCCACCGTGATCACTCCCGGCGAATGGAATGTTCTCGTGAATCCCCTCCATCCGCAGTTCTCACTGAAATGGGTCGTGACGGGTCCCGACGCCTATACGTTCGACGCCCGGCTGCTGCCGGTCAAGAAAGGGATTCGGTCTCGAAGAACCCCACGGGATCAATGACAACACGACAATTCGGGAGGGATTTTCCGAACGAATTTCCATGCGGACGACCGCCTGCACCTGCGCTCCGGTCGGTATTAGCCCCTGGCTTTCTTTCTCGCCGACCGGCGTCCGAGCGTGCGGTCGAGCTTATCGAGCAGCGCCAGGCCCACCTCTGGTCGACCGCGAGTGGCGCGCAGCCGATAGTGGTTCTCGGCATCAAGCTGTGCGAGCGCTACGGTGGCCCACTCCTCTACCAGCTTGTTCAGGCTCACACCGCGTGCCCGCGCGAAGTCCTTGAGCCGCTGGTGCTTGGTGGCAGGCAGACGAATGGTCAGTGTGGACATGGTTCTACTCCTTCAAAGGCGCAAGCGACTTCAGCCACGCTCCCGGCGTCTGGACGATGATCCCCAGAAAACGCAATTCACCACTGCGGAAATCCCGCCGATTAAACGATCGAGGGTCAAGATCAAGCGCCCGCATCGCTCGCCGCAACGGCCAACTCCAGCACGTGATTATCACCTTCGTCTGGCAAGTTCGGCCGCCAACGGTAATACACCTCGATGAGCCGCGTCCGGGACAAAAAAGCATCGAGCAGTTGGGTCTGCTCCATCGCAGTTAAGGGACTGCGCCGCTGTGTCTCGGGCCGACCGAGCACCGCCTCGTACTCGGCAAACAGCGGCAACGAGATCAACGCTTCAGCATCGCCGTTGAGCACACGGCGTAGCACCTGCCGCGAAGCGCCCTCCGCGCTCGTGAAAGCGTCGGATTCGGGAAGCTCATCACCACGCGCGCCAGCACCGACTTTGAGGATGAGCGGGATTGATTTGCGGAACTGCGACAAAGACGTTTCCGCGGAAACGTACATTAATGCGACTTCTCGATATACGTTACAATCTATTGATCTATATATAATAATTTTGACGGCAGGCCATCACATGCCGCCCCTAAGAGCCAAGCACCTCCCACGAGCGATTGGGCCAGCTACTCAAAATGCTGCTCGCCGCTCAAGCTCGGACGCCGATGTGATTCCCAATGACGGACGTTCGTGTCAGTCTCGAATAGATCAAAAGTGAGCCTTCAACCCGTTTACTGTCTGCACACGACCGGGCGCTGCTCGAATCCTGTGACTGTGAGAAGGAAGTGCCGACGTAGCGTCGCGGCTGAATCGTGGGGCGCGAGCCTCGGAAATCTTTAGGAAGGCGCGCGCAGCGGCGCTACGTATACGATGGTGCCCGTCGGCTGGCCTGTGGGAGAACCGCCAAGAGGTTCGATGCTGACGGCCACTTGGCTCGAGAGCGCCAGCGCTTGCTTCTGGATCACGGTCAAAGTACGGCTCGATGCGCCTGCAGCGGGCAGGATACCCAACGACACGGGCGCCGCGCCCTTCGGCAGCGCCCAGAGTTCATAGTCAGATCCCGGCGAACGCGCGGGGAGCTTTGCCGCGCGCACCACGAGGCGATTCGCATTGCCGAACACTTGCAATTCCCAGACATGATCTCCGGATTTGGCGGAAATGCTTGCCACGGCCGTGGCGCGATCGGATGGAAGGTTGTGCCAGTACAGCAGCGCCGTCAGGCCGACCACGAGCACTACACTTGCCGCCAGTGCGAACGACCGGATCCGGCGCAGTGCGGACGGTCGGGTCGTGAGGTTCAATCGCCGCTGGATGGCCGGCCAGACATGCGTCGGAGGCTGTACGGGCGTGAGGCCTTTGGCTAAGTGCATGAGACGCTCCTCCCAGAAGCGGCAGCGTTGATCGACGAACGGGATGTCTGCGCGCCAGCGCTCGAAGCGGCGGCGAGCCGGGCCTCGCAAAGTTCCCAGTGCATACTCGGAGGCAAGTCGATCGATGACCTCGGGGTTGTCCGGTTTCATGCTAAGACTCTAGACACTGCCGCAGACTGCGCAAACCGCGGCGGATCCAGCTCTTCACCGTACCGAGCGGACTGCCCACGAGGCGCGCGATATTCTCATGCGAGTGACCCTCGACGAATGCCAGCTCGAGGCATTGGGTCTGCTGGTTCGATAGGAGGGCCAGACACCGTTGCATCAATTCGGCGGACGGCAACCAAGCTGCGGAACTGCCTTCCGATTCGGGTTCGATGTCCATTGTGCGGGGCTCAGGCGGCTGCGCCACCAAGGTTGGCGCGAAGCGCTCGCGCCGTAACAGATCGATCGCGCGGTAGCGCGCAATCGACATCATCCAGGCCATGGGCCGGCCCCGCACGGCGGTGAATTGACCGGCTTGCTGCCAGATACTGATGAACACATCCTGCAAGGCCTCCTCGGCGATCGCGCGGCGTCGTAGGATGCGGGTAACGCAGGCAAACAGGATCGGCGAGACGAGTTCATACAGCCGCTGTAGGGCGTTTGAATCCGCGGCCGCACAGCGACCCAGCAGGCCTTGCAGTAGCTCATCGAATTCGGTTGACGATTCAGCGACCGGATTCACAGTCTAACCCAGAGCACGCTGCATGAACCAAACCAGGGCCAAGGCGGCAATGGCCGAGGAACCCCACGGCATCACGCCACGCCGGTAGAACGCCGTGGAGCGCAGCAGATAGGCCAGCGGCATGACGGCAAGTACCACGGCCAGCTGTCCCGTTTCGACACCCAGATTGAACGCGACCAGTGACACCAGGCGCGCGCCCTGGGGCAAACCCATCTCCGCCAGTACCGAGGCGAAGCCAAAGCCGTGCAGCAGGCCAAACGCGAATGCGATGCGCCAACGTCCCTCGGTTACGCGCGGCAACACATTGTTGAGCGCGGCAACGATGATGGAAGCCGCAATCACGGACTCGGTAAGACGGCCCGGCAACCGAATCACGTCGAATGCGGCTAACGACAGTGTCATGGAGTGTGCAAGCGTAAACGCGGTGACGACCTTGACGATGTTGGCGAAGGCCGGCGCCGCCATCGGCACAGCTTCCCACCGATTCTGTCGGCGCACAAGAACTGCCGGCAATAGCAAAGACAGGAGGAACAGCAGATGATCGATGCCGCTCCAGATGTGCCAGATCCCCGCCCGCAGATACTCGATGAAGGCAACCCAAGGCGATGGATGGTCGAGCTCGAATAGACGCGCTGTCGAGCCGCCGCCCAAAACGGCGGTCTGAGTCGCGCCGTTCGCGCTGAGGGTGAGCAGACCACGATGCGAAGGATCTTCCACATCCAGCACAGTGTAGTCGATGGACAGGTGCTGGCGTACGCTACCGCACGCCGCGGTGAACGGCAGCCATAAATAGTTGCCGTCGACGCGCTCATTGACCTCCACCGGACTGAAGCCCATGCGGCACGGCCCGTCGGCGCCGGCCAGATGAAGATGTTCCAGCACGTAGGTCTGCAGTGCCGTCTGGCTTGCCCGCAGTTCGCCCCAGGTGACTTTGCCGTCGCCGTCGTGATCCAGGCCTACCGCGAGTTCGCCATCGCGGATCGCAAGCTCCAGGGCCCCGGATACCTGTGCGCGCTCGACCTGCACAGTAAGGAAGCCATTGCTGGCGATGTGTGCCTGGGCCAGAGTACAGCCCAGCAGCAGCGCCGGCATCCACGACAAAATGCGCAGCGCCTTCATCGGGAGGCCATGGAGACTATGGTGGCGGCATTGACGCGCACGTCGCTCTGGGCCTGAGCGCGCACGAAGGCGAGCGCCGGCTCGGCAGCCGCGGGACTGCCGGCAGCTTTCGCCGCGTTCACGAGTACCAGTACATCGTCGGGCTCACGCTGTACCACCCAGTTCTCGAGCGCGGCGGCTAAGCTCAATTTCGGCTGATCCTCGACCTCGAGCAGAAACCTTGCCTGCTCACGGCGATGCACCGCCTCGCCGCGCTGCGTTTCAGCGGCAAATGCGGCCCGCAGCCGGGCGATGCTTTGAGCCAGCCGTGGGTCGTGCAATTGGCGTTGTGCGATTGCGATTCGTAGCAACAGCGGTTCGAAACTCTCGCGTCCCTGTAGGAGCGTCAGTGCCTCAGCGGGCCTTGCCTGCCGAAGCAATAAATCGGCATACGCCGCACGTACATAGACATCCGTGGGCACGAGATTCAAATCCTGCTCAAACCAGCGCTGTGCATCGGCATCTCGCCCAAGGCGGACCGCCATCTCGCCCAATTCGGAGAAGAGCCAGGACTTTTCGGAGTTGAGCCACCCTTGCGATGACACCCGCGTCAGCTCCGAGTAGGCCGACTCTAAATGACCGGTGAGGGAGCGCAGACTTTGTATGCAAATCGCGCCCAGCCGCGGCTCGACCCTGCGTGCAAATTGCTCGCACGCAACGCCCGCCTCCGAGTAGCGTCCGAGCACTCGCAGGACCGTGGCGCGGACCAGCAGCGCCTGAGGATCGTTGGGGCGCGCGGTGAGCGCGCGCTCCAACGTGGCGAGCGAGGCGCTGAATTCGTGACGGCTTTGCTGCAACGTCGCCTGCAGCACCAAGACGTCGGGCACGGGCGGGTTTTTTGTCACCCAAGGTGCGAGCACGGCTTCCGCATAGCCGAGATAGCGTAGATCGCCGCTGAGACGGGATTGCTGAATGTAGAATTGAGCCAAGGGAATCGCCACATCGACACGGGCCTGGGCTAGGCGTCGCGCCGACACATCGGCGTGACGCGTGCCGGCAGTTAGCTCGGCAAGCACTGCGCCATCGCTGCTCGGCACGAAAGGACCCGCGTGTGCTCGAGTCAGGCAGGCAGCATTCAACAGCGCCGCGGCGAACAGGGTAAGGAACCAGCCCCGCTGAATGCGGGGCCGGCCCATACCGGTACTCATGTACTGTCGACGCTGATCGGCGCGCTCGTCTCGTCGCCGACTGGAGTCACTGCCACTACCCCGCCGTCCACCTTGAATGGTGCAGCGGTCTCGGACGTCATGGTCTGGATGATGGTCAGCACGGCCACGGTGCCCAGATCCATCGTTTGCGACGGCGGCGCTGCCGACGGCGGAGAAGCGGGGGGCATGTAGGCGTTGTTGCCGCCGTTGCCTCCACAACTCGCCAGCGCCATGCAGCCGGCCGCAGTGCCAATGATCAATAACGCGTTCCTCGCTTTCATGATGTCTGCCCTCATTGCTTGGCGCTGCTGGATGAGCTGGAGCCGGCCGCCGGATCCGGTGATCCCGCGATCGGCGTATTCAGGTACGGGAACGCCGTTAGGAAGTTGGCCGGATTCGCCTGGACTCCGTCTGTGTAGCCTAACTGCCGCGACGCGTCGGAGGCCGGATCCGGATCCTTGGCGCTTCCGTCATAGGGCATGAGCAGCACGCCCATGGCGACACGCAGCGTGATGTCCACCACGTCGTCGATCGGTCTGCGCCCGTTGGGGAAACCGCTGTTATCACCGCCGAGCACGCCCAGATCATTTTGGGAGGCGTACGCAGTCACGGCCGTGGAGGTGTTCAAGCGCAGCTCTTCGGCCGGCGCTTGCACCTTCGCAGGCTGATTCAGACCCGAAATACCGGTCAGGAATACCGCTTCCAAGTCGGTTCTCGGATACACGTTGGGAGCCTTGACACCCGCGCTGCCGAACAGCGCCTGTATCAACACCGGCAGTGAAGGGTTGGTCACGTAGTCGGCAAACTCCGCGTCCAGCACTGGGGTCGTGGTATTCCAGCGGTCCTTGTCCGGCAGTCCAATCACGAGCTCGTTGACCAGCGGCATGCCGAGACGCGAGACCTGGCTCCACGCTCCGCCCGCCAATTCGGCTCCGGTCGGCATTGCCACGGGACCTACACTGGCCGCGCTCTTGGAGCTCTGCGGCACCGGATTGAGCACCGACGCCTGTCGCAAGCTTGCCGTGGTGTAGGCACCGATGACCGGATCGGAACCATTGGTCAGGCACTTGGCTGGAATCTCCAGCGCCAATGTCGTCACGTTGAAGCCCGCCAGTGAATTGGTGGCATAGTTGCGGGGACTCATGCCAGCGGGAACCAGCTGTGTGACCGGATAGGTGTAGTTGACCAAATCGAAGGTGCCGCCCAGATCGAGAAAGAAGGGATCTTGGCGTTGGCCGACGAAGACCTTGCCCTGCGCGGCGGTGCATCCGGGGGTCGAGAGCGTGATCGGGTAGACAAAGCTGTCCGCATAGGCGGCGTAATTCGCTATCGACTTATTCCCAATATTGTCCAGCGGCTTGGCGAATGTCGCACTGCCGGTCATGGCATTGGTGATAGGGGTGGCGGTACCGGTGCGCCGATCGCCCGTGACCTGGGTCAACGTGTACGTCTGCGCAACGTTCTGTGCGCCCGTGCTTCCCGCACTAACCGGGCCGATGTTGATCAGGGGTACGGGTACCGACTTGGTGCCCACCGGGACCTTGAGACCGGCGGTCGTGGTGGTGAAGCGAAACTGAAAGGTCAGGTTAGCCTTACCTGAGCCGGTGTTGTCGACGGAAATCTCGTACAACGCGTTGTCATCGAGAAGGAAATAGTTCGGGCCACCCTGCGGATCCTGTAGCGGGATGTAATTGGCAAGCAGCGTCACGTATCCGGCTCTCCCGGCCTCGTAGCTGTTGAACATGTAGAAATCGGTGCCATCCACACTGGGACGGGTGCTGATGAACGGGGCTTCCCGATGGCTGGATGCCAGCGCGCCGCCGGCAGCGGAGGCGGCAAGCACCGCTAGCACCAGTTGTCGGTGTTTGATCATGCTCATCGAAAAACTCCTTGGGGCTTGTGAATGAAATCGGGGCTTTACTTCAGTTAATACGTAAGGAACGGCGCACTGGATGCAGCCCCTTACAAGTAAGTGTTTCGCGTTCGACAGACGGACGTCGTTGAGGGAAGGTTGTGCTGCCTTGGCAGCACAACCCCGCCCTCCTCCGTTCTGTTTAGCGAGGCATCAGAACGCGATCGACAGAGTAGATAACCCCGTTCGATTGCAGCACGTCGTAGATACTGATGTCGGCGATGGCGCCGGTTTCATCCGTAACCGTGATGTTGCGCTCGCCGTTTTTGGCGAAGGTCAACGTACCACCGCTCGCCGTCTTTAAGATCGCGGTCCCGTTGCCCTTGCGGATCAGCCTGTCGAGATCCACAGACGTGTAACGACCGGGAACGACGTGATAAGTCAGCACTTTCGTGAGCGCCGCTTTGTTCTCGGGCTTGAGCAGCGTGTCGACAGTACCCGCGGGCAGCGCGGAAAACGCCGCGTTCACGGGAGCGAACACGGTGAACGGACCGTTGCCCTCCAGCGTCTCGACGAGACCCGCGGCCTTGACGGCCGCAACCAAAGTCGTGTGATCCTTCGAGTTGACGGCGTTCTCAACGATGTTCTTCTGGGGGAACATCGCGCTGCCGCCCACGACGACATCGGCGGATGCCGACAGAGCGGCGAAACTGAGGGCCAGGGCGCACGCGGCGCCAATGATGCGATTTGCAGACATGATCCAATCTCCTGTGTAAATGTGGTGATCGGATGTCTATACGCGGGCAACCGCATATTGGATGCAATGTCAGAGCCTAAAATTGTTTGGATATCGTGAAGCGCGCCATGAGCGGCTCGAGGGGATGTTCATGGACATCCGCCCTCCCGTCCGGGTAGGTCCCGATCTCGGATCGCAGCCGATCGACATACCAGAACTCCGCCGCGGCCGCGTGGGTATTGAGCAGATTGTAGATGCCCAGAGCCGCGCCCCAGCCCGACGCAAATGCATAGTGCGCGTCGAGGTTCAGTTCTCCGAAGCCTTTGCCGTTCACTTGACCGGGACTCGTCGGGGCATTGGCGCACGAAGTCGCCACGCCGGGGAAATCCTTCACTGCGGCAGAATTGACACACGGCCCGGAGGAGAGCGGATAGTTGCCGAGATAGCGATATTCAAGGCCACCACTCCAGGAGCCGAGATTCCTCAGATACAATGCCAGTGAACCGGTCGCAACGGGAGCATCCGTGATGTAGGTGCCCAAGTGTCCGGTACCATCGTCGAAGGGACGGGTGAAGCGCGTATGGTCGCCTGAATAGCCGCCATAGAACTCGAGCCAGCGATTGATCTGATACGTTGCGTTGCTTTCATAGCCGTATCGCCGGCTCGGCGGACCCGCAATATCCTGGCCGAGGTCCGGGTCAATGGTGGTCTCGGATTGCTGCCACAAGTTATAAACCGCGAAGGTAAAGACTAGATTGCGCGCGGCCGCGGCGCGCACTCCCACTTCCTGGCCTTCCTGCCGCGCGAGCAGCGGTGTATGAGGAAGTCCCAAGTCCACGCTAATGTCCTGATTCACCCCCCGCAGATCGGCACTGTGAAACCCCCTGCCGGCCGCCAGATAGAACTCGAGAGTCTCGGTCGGCGTGTAGATGAGGCTGCCCTTCGGCTGCAGCAGTGACTGGGCCGCCGTGCCCCCATTGGTATACCCCGCCGTTTCGTGCAAAGCCGCCAGATAGTCGATGTCCGTTCCATGCTGATAATCGTCGCGAATTCCCAGCACGCTGCGAAACGTCGAGGTCCAATGGGTGGTTGCTTGTAGATACGCGGCGCCGGCGAACAGATAGACCTGATCATTGTCGGAAAACGACGGGGGATCATCGTGCGGCGACAGCGGCACTTGGTCCTCGCTTGGGCTGCGTCCGACACCCAACAGGTCGTAACGCATGAGGCCACCTGCTGAAATCTCGTTTTGGATCGCACCTAAGGGTACCGGCAGTGTGTAGTTCGCCGCGCCACCGCTCGCATGGCGATTCTCGAACTGATCTTCCTGATCGCCGTGAATGGGGTCGATGAGGAAATGCGTAAAGTCATTGTACAAATGCAGTTGGTTGTAGATGAAGAACCCGCTCGCCGAGAATTGGCCACCGCCCAGGGTCGCGCGATAATTGACCGAAAGGCTCGCGCGCTGTGCGTGGCCGCCGTCGGTCAGATCGAGGGTGCCGAAGCGATCGGGGACCAAACCCTCGGAGATAGCGCGGATCGGAATATCCGTCGTGTTGGTCCAAATTTGGTTGTAGTACATGGCGGTCACCGAGTAGCCGTCGTGTGCGTCGCCCTCACTGTATCGGAGGACGAAGTTCTCCTTGCGCGCGTCATCGGGCTTCACG
>Ga0181537_10002280_pt1 | contig 17002 bp, 13 predicted proteins | sample PEATcosm2014_Bin_39_FD_119765 | JGI IMG/M metagenome (GOLD analysis project Ga0181537, IMG submission 119765) | Peatland microbial communities from MTU Mesocosm Facility, Houghton, MI, USA - PEATcosm2014_Bin23_10_metaG | ecosystem: Environmental > Terrestrial > Soil > Wetlands > Peat | place... | reverse complement strand
TCGCGGCCGCGCGGCGTCAGGCGCGCATCGGCATTGTCCTCGCGCAGCAGCAGGCGATGTTCGGCGCGGCTGGTGAACATGCGGTACGGCTCGCTGGTGCCGCGGGTGACCAGGTCGTCCACCAGCACGCCGAGGTAGGCCTCGCTGCGCGCCGGCAGCCACGGCGGCGAGCCGCGCGCGCTGCGGGCGGCATTGATGCCGGCCAGCAGTCCCTGGGCCGCGGCCTCTTCGTAGCCGGTGGTGCCATTGATCTGGCCGCCGAAGAACAGGCCGCCGACCGTCTTCGTCTCCAGCGAGGCCGACAGGTCGCGCGGATCGAAGTAGTCATATTCGATCGCATAGCCGGGGCGCGTCAGGTGCGCGCGCTCGAAACCGCGGATGCTGCGCACCAGCTGCTGCTGCACATCGAACGGCAGGCTGGTGGAGATGCCGTTCGGATATACCTCGTGCGTGTCCAGCCCTTCAGGCTCGATGAATATCTGGTGCGACGTCTTGTCGGCGAAGCGATGCACCTTGTCCTCCACCGACGGGCAGTAGCGCGGTCCGACCCCTTCGATCTGCCCGGTGAACATCGGCGAGCGGTCGAGCGCGGCGCGGATGATCTGGTGGGTGCGCTCGTTGGTATGCGTGATATGGCAGGGCAGCTGGCGCGGGTGCTCGCTGGCGCGTCCCAGGAATGAGAACACCGGCAGCGGCGCATCGCTGTGCTGGAGCGCGAGCGCGCTGTAGTCGATGCTGCGGCCATCGATGCGCGGCGGGGTGCCGGTCTTGAGCCGGCCGGTGCGCGGCGCGATCTCGCGCAGCCGCGCGGCCAGGCGCAGCGACGGCGGATCCCCGGCGCGGCCGCCCGAGTAATTGTCGAGCCCGACGTGGATGCGCCCGCCCAGGAAGGTGCCGACCGTCAGCACCACGCTCGCCGCCTGGAAGCAGATGCCGGTCACCGTCACGACGCCGCGCACCCGACCGCCTTCGATCGCAAGGTCCGCGACTTCCTGCTGGAACAGCGACAGGCCGGGCTGGTTCTCCAGCCGGCGGCGGATCGCCTGCCGATACAGCACCCGGTCGGCCTGCGCGCGCGTCGCGCGCACCGCCGGACCCTTGCTCGCATTGAGGGTACGAAACTGGATGCCGGCGGCGTCGGCGGCGCGTGCCATCGCGCCGCCCAGCGCGTCGATCTCGCGCACCAGGTGACCTTTGCCGATACCGCCGATCGCCGGATTGCAACTCATGGCACCGAGGGTCTCGATGCTGTGCGTCAGCAGCAGTGTCGACGCGCCCATGCGCGCCGCCGCCAGCGCCGCCTCAGTGCCGGCATGGCCGCCGCCGACGACGATGACATCAAATGAGTGCGCGAAGTGCATGGGGCGCGCAGTGTGCGGCGGCGCGTTTGGATCTGCAATGCAGGTCGCGGCAGAGGGCGCTGCAGCGATATTGTGGCGATTTGTCACCCGCCGAGGGTTCAATTGGCAGCTTTTGTATCGTGGGCGTTACATTCTACTTGCCGATGCAGAAGCGGGAAAAAATGCGCCCCAGCAGCTCATCCGAACTTTCTGAGCCGACGATCTCGCCCAGCTCGAGCTGCGCACGCCGCAGGTCCTCGGCCACCAGTTCCGGCGCGTGACGCGCCGCCAGTTGCCGCGCCGCTTGCTCCAGGTGCGCATCGACACGCGTCAGTGCCTCCAGGTGCCGGCCGCGCGCGGACAGCGCATCGGTGGCCCCGGCTTCAAACCCGATGCAGCTTTTCAGGTGTGAGGCCAGCGAATCGAAGCCGGCACCGGTGAGCGCCGACAGCCGTATGACCGCGACGCCGTCGGCTCGGTCGCCGCCGGCGCCGCCGGCGCCGCTTGCGCTGCGTGCGCCATCGCTGCCAGCAAGGTCGATCTTGTTGAAGACCAGCGTCACCGGTACCGAGGCCGGCAGCCGTGCGCGCTCGTCCAGGTAGGCAGCCGCGTGCGGATCGGCGGCCGCGTCGATCACAAACAGGATGCGGTCGGCCGCCGCCATCGCCGCGCGCGCCCGGCGTATGCCCTCGGCTTCAATGTCATCGCCGGCGCTACGCAGTCCGGCGGTGTCCAGGACGTGCAGCGGCAGGCCGTCGAGAAGAATGCGCTCGCGCAGCAGGTCGCGCGTCGTGCCGGGCGTCGCGCTCACGATCGCCGCCTCGTGTCCGGCCAGCCGGTTGAGCAGGCTGGATTTGCCGGCATTGGGGCGGCCTGCGATCACCACCGTCATGCCTTCGGTCAGCAGCCGCCCCTGGCGGCCTGCAGAGCGCAGCGCTGCCAGCTGCGTCGCGGCACTTGCAAGCCGCGCGCGCAGGCTGTCATCGGACAGCACATCGATGTCGTCGTCGGCGAAATCGATCGCCGCCTCGACATGCGCGCGCAGCTCGCCGAGCGTCTGGCTCAGGGCGTGCACGCGATCGGAGAACTCACCCGCCAGCGAGCGCAGCGCCGCGCGCGCCGCGGCATCGGATGCCGCATCGATCAGATCGGCAACCGCTTCCGCCTGGGCCAGGTCGAGTTTTCCGTTCAGATAGGCGCGCTGCGTGAATTCGCCGGGCGCAGCCCTGCGGGCACCGAGTTCCAGCAGCCGCCGGATCAGCGCTTCGACCAGCACCGGGCCGCCGTGCCCATGCAGCTCGAGCACATGCTCGCCGGTATAGGAGTGCGGTGCCGGGAAGTACAGCGCCAGGCCGTCGTCGATCGCGGCGCCGCTGCCATCGCGGAACTTCGCGCCGGTCGCGTAGCGGGGGGCGGGAAGCTGGCCGAGCAGCTCGACCCCGATCTGCGGTGCTGCCGGACCCGAGACGCGCACGATTGCAATACCGCCGCGGCCCGCCGGCGTGGCGGCCGCGACGATGGTATCGGTCAACGCCGCGCTTTGATCGCGGCCTCGATGCGACGATTGATGTTCCACTGCTGCAGGATCGACAGGATGGTGTTGGTGACCCAGTACAACACCAGGCCCGCCGGGAAGAACGCGAAGGTGACCGACATCGCCAGCGGCATGATCATGAAGATCTTCTGCTGCGCCGGGTCGCCGACCTGCGGGTTGATCTTGTACTGGATGAACATCGCCGCGGCCATGATCCCCGGCAGCACGTACAACGGGTCCTTGGCCGACAGGTCGTTGATCCAGAGAATGAACGGCGCCTGGCGCAGCTCGACGCTATCGCGCAGCACCCAGTAGAACGCCAGGAATACCGGGATCTGGATCAGCATCGGCAGGCAGCCGGCGACCGGATTGACCTTCTCGCGCTTGTACAGCTCCATCATGCCGCGGTTGAGTTTCTCGCGATCGTCCTTGTAGGTCTCGCGCAGCGTATTCAGCCGCGGAGCCAGCGCCTTCATCTTGGCCATCGAACGCCCGCTGGCTTCGGCCAGCGGATAGAACAGCAGCTTCAGCAGCATGGTGACGATGATGATCGCGAAGCCCCAGTTGCCCACCAGCGCGTGCACGTGATTGAGCAGCCAGAACAGCGGCGTCGCGATGATGCGCAGCGTGCCGTAGTCGGCCACCAGGTCGAGCGTCGGGTTGACGGTGTCGAGCTGCGACTGGATCTTCGGTCCGACGAACAGTGCCAGGTGATTGCTGAGCGTGGCCCCGGGGGCCACCACTTCCGTGGGTCCCTGGGCCTTGAGCAGGAATTCGTTGCCCTGGGTGTGCAGCTGGTAGCGATACATGGCGCCGGCCGGCGGCACGATCGCGGCCACGAAGTGATGCTGCAGTGCTGCCAGCCAGCCGTTGCTGATCGACTGGTCCAGCGTCGCGTTCTTCTGGATATCGTACTTCTGGTACTTCTGCCCGTCGTAGATCGCCGGGCCCTTGAACGAGTAGCTGTCGGGCCGGAAGTACGAGCGCTCCACCGGCGCGTTGTAGCGCAGGATCTGCGCATAGGATGCAAAGCTCCACGGCGCCGCGGAAGCGTTCTGGATCTGGTAGTCGAGTCCGACCTGGTATTGACCGCGGCGGAAGGTCAGTGTCTTGGTGACCGTCACACCGTGACCGTCGTTCCAGCTCAGCGGCAGCTGGATCTCATCCTGGCCCGGCATCAGCCGCAGCTCGTGGACGCTGGTGGAATACAGCGCCTGGTGGGTCGGGGCATTCTCATCGTTCAGCGGCGCCAATCCGGTCTGCACTACGAACAGCGAATCGGCGGCATCGCGGTTCAGCAGCCGCACCGGCACATCGGGCGTGTTCTTTGCGGCCGGATACGCCGGCAGGTCCACGCGCCGCAGCTCCCCGCCCGCCAGGCTGACCTCGGCGTCCAGCACATCGGTGACCACGTGCACACTGGGCGCCAGCGGCGTGTCCGCGACCAGCGCGCGCGCATTGCCAGCACTGGCCGCCGCGCCGGCGTCGGTGCTGCTACCCGGCGCTGCCGCGGGCGCTGCCGGCGGATTGGCGGCGCTCGGCAGCGTGGCACTCGGCACCGTGCTGTCGAGTGGCGCCGCCGGCGCGGTTGCGCTGGCGGATGGCGGCGGCACCAGGTCGGGGTAGTCATGCGACCACATCTGGTAGTTCAGGAACAGCGCCATGGCCAGCAGGGCCCAGAGCGCAATGCGCAGATTAACGGTCGTGGGCATGACAGGCCTGTGGGCTGTGGGACGGCACCGGATCGTAACCGCCCGGATGAAACGGATGGCAGCGCGCCAGCCGCCGGATCGCCAGCCACCCGCCGCGCAGGCTGCCGTGCCGGCTGACCGCCTCGAGCGCGTACTGCGAGCAGGACGGGTAGAAGCGGCAACGCGCTCCCAGCAGCGGGCTGATGCCGAGCTGATAGGCGCGAATCAGGGCGCTGATGAGGTGGCGCATGTGGAGGCGATCTTGTGCCAGAGTTTTTCCAGCGCCGCGCGCAGGCACGCATTGTCTGCGCTCAGCACTCCGACTCGGGTGCCGATCACGATGTCGAGCGCGGGCAGGCCAGGTTGATTCACACGAAAGCTCTCCCGGATCAGGCGCCGTACACGATTACGGTCGACCGCGCGGCGCACGATTCGTGCGGCGATCGACATGCCGAGCCGCGCACCAGCCAGGCCGTTAGGTTGCGTATTGACTGTGAAGTACTCGTTGCCGAGCCGCTTGCCGGCGGCATAGACGCGCTTGAACTCGGCCGGCCGCCGCATGCGGCGCTCGGGCGGCAGCCTGAGACTGGATACTGCGGCAGGTCGCGGGGGCGCGGCTGTCATCACCGCAGCGGGGGCCGCAGCTATGGCTGCGGCGACAGACGCTTGCGGCCCTTTGCGCGCCGGCGGGCGAGCACCCTGCGGCCGCTCTTGGTGGCCATGCGGGCCCGAAATCCGTGCGTGCGCGCCCGGCGCACTTTGCTCGGCTGGTATGTACGTTTCATGATTTCAAGGCTCTGAAAACAGACCGAAAAATGGCTCGGCAGGGTACGAGGCGCCGGCAGGCGTGTCAATACGAGCCGTAGCGCCGCCGGCGCAGGCGCCGGGGCCGCCCACGCAGCCGCTCGCCAGGCGCGGCCGCCGCGACAATCCGCTGGCGCATCAAGGGCTCATCGAGATGTTCGCAAGCCAAAGCGATGTGTCCGCGCCGGATTGCCAGCCCGTGCACCCGGCTGCAGCGAACGCCGTCAGCGCCCGGATAGCGGATTTATTTTTCGGCCGCGCGCGGCCGCAAGAATGCTTCCGGCGCCCGGAGGCTGGGTATAGACTTTCGACCCTTTTTCCGGGAAGCAAATCGTTGCAAGCGTCGTTGTGGTTGCGCTGCGTGCGTGCGCTCGAAAACGAGTTGCCCGAGCAGGAGTTCAACACCTGGGTCCGACCGCTGCAGGCGCTGGACGGTGATGCGGCCCTGCGCCTGCTCGCGCCCAATCGTTTCGTGGTCGACTGGGTGCGCACCCACCTGCTGGCACGGCTGGCCGAACTGCTGCGCGAGTTCGGCATCGCACCGCCGCTGGCGATCAGCGTCGAGGTCGGATCGCGGCCCGCGGCGCCCAGCAGCGCGGCTCTGAGCGCCGGCGCCACCGCGGTACGCGCGATGAAGAACGCGCCGCATGCGGTCGGCGTGCCGCTCAATCCCGACTTCACCTTCAACGGCTTCGTCGAGGGCAAGAGCAATCACTTCGCCAAGGCCGCGGCGCTGCAGGTCGCCGGCAATCCGGGGCGCGCCTACAACCCGCTGTTCATCTACGGCGGTGTCGGCCTCGGCAAGACGCACCTGATGCACGCGATCGGCCACATGATCATCGAGCGCGACAAGGATGCGCGCGTCGCTTACGTGCATTCGGAGCGCTTCGTCAGCGACATGGTGCGGGCCCTGCAGCACAACCGCATCAATGATTTCAAGACCGCGTATCGCTCACTGCATGCGCTGCTGATCGACGATATCCAGTTCTTCGCCGGCAAGGAGCATTCGCAGGAGGAGTTTTTTCACACCTTCAACGCCCTGCTGGAGGGCCAGCACCAGGTGATCCTGACCTGCGACCGCTATCCGCGCGAGGTCGATGGCCTGGAAGAGCGGCTGAAATCACGCTTTGGCTGGGGACTGACGGTGGCGATCGAGCCGCCCGAACTCGAGACCAGTGTCGCGATCCTGATCGGCAAGGCGCACGCAGCCGGCGTAGAGCTGGCGGAGGAAGTTGCGTTCTTCATCGCCAAGCGCATCCGCTCCAACGTGCGCGAACTGGAAGGCGCATTGCGGCGCGTGATCGCCAACTCGCGTTTTACCGGGCATCCGATCACGCTCGAGTTCACCAAAGAGGCGCTGAAGGACCTGCTGTCGATGCAGGCGCGGCTGATCACGGTGGAGAACATCCAGAAGACTGTCGCCGACTACTACAAGGTGCGGGTCGCGGATCTGCTGTCCAAGCGCCGTAGCCGCTCGGTCGCTCGCCCGCGCCAGGTGGCGATGGCGCTGGCGAAGGAGCTCACCAGTCATAGCCTGCCGGAGATCGGCGACGCCTTCGGCGGCCGCGACCACACCACGGTGATGCACGCCTGTAAACGAATCAAGGGTCTGCGCGATATCGAGCAGCACATCCAGGAAGACTATACAAACCTGTTGAGAACCCTGACCGGATGAGGTGAGTTTCCTGTTGAGGAAATTGTGGATAAGGTTACCCACAGTCCACGCACAGGCAACCGCGGCGGTTGTTAGAGCCGGCGCGCACCATGAAACGCTGCTGCCAGGCGCACAAGCTGCCGCAAATTCTGTTTTACGCGATGTTCACAGGCTTAATATCTATCATTGATCTTTATCCAAGAAAGAATACTTAAGAGACCAGAGGACGAATCCGCACATGAAAGTCGCAGCCCAGCGTGAACATCTGCTCGAGGCTCTGCAGAGCGTCATCGGCGTAGTCGAACGACGCCAGACGATGCCGATCCTGTCGAATGTTCTGCTCGCTGCGCGCGACAACCGCTTGCGCATCACCGGCACCGATCTGGAAGTGGAGCTGGTAGCCGCGGCGGAAGTCAGCGTGCAGCAGGCCGGCGATATCACGGTGCCGGGGCGCAAGCTGCTCGATATCGTGCGCACGCTGCCGGACAAGACCAACGTGACGCTGGCGCGCGAAGGCGAGAAGGTGGTGCTGCGCGGTGGACGCAGTCGCTTCTCGCTCTCCTGCCTGCCAGCGACCGAGTTTCCGGTGATCGAGGACATCAACGCGCAGCACACGCTGCAGATACGCGCGGCCGACTGCCGGCGGCTGATCGACAAGACGCATTTCGCCATGGCACAGCAGGACGTGCGTTATTACCTCAACGGCACGCTGCTGGAGACCGATGGCAAGGCGCTGCGCGCGGTGGCGACCGACGGCCATCGGCTGTCCTGGTGCGAGGTGGAGCTGTCCGGCAAGGCGCGCGAGCTGCAGCAGATCATCCTGCCGCGCAAAGGCGTGCTGGAGCTGCAGCGGCTGCTGGATGGTGAAGGAGATATCGAAATCGCGATAGGGACTAATCACATTCGCGTCCAGATCGGCGAAGTTCGCTTCACATCCAAGCTCATTGACGGCAAGTTCCCAGAATATGGCCGTGTAATCCCGGCGCTGCCGCCGCGCATCATGACCGCGCCGCGCGAGGCGATGCGGGCAACCCTGCAGCGTACTTCGATCCTCTCGAACGAGAAGTACCGCGGGGTACGGCTGACCTTCGCCCCTGGCCTGCTGACCGTGCAGGCCCACAATCCGGAGCAGGAGGAAGCCGAGGATCAGCTGGAGGTTGGATTCGAGGGCGAGGAGATCGAAATCGGCTTCAATGTCAGCTACCTGCTCGATGCCCTGGCAGCGATCGAAGCCGATACGGTCGAGGTCGGGCTGACCGATGCCAACAGCAGCTGCCTGATCCGCAAGCCCGGGGATTCCACGGTGAAGTACGTCGTCATGCCGATGCGGCTCTAAACCGCTGTGCGCGGGTGAACCTCGCGGAGCTTCGGCTCGAGGACCTGCGCTGCCTCCCTCGGGTGCAGCTGACGCTGCATCCGCGCCTGAATCTGATCACCGGCGGCAATGGCTCCGGAAAGACCTCGCTGCTCGAGGCGATCTATCTGCTCGGCCGCGGGCGATCGTTCCGCACCCGCCATACCGAGCACCTGATCCGCCACACGTCGCCCGAGCTGCGGGTGTTCGGACGGATCGAGTCCGCGCCAGACGTCAGCCACAGCATCGGGGTGGGCTGCAACCGCCAGGACGGGGTGCAGGCGCGCATCGACGGGCACGATGTCGGCACGCTCGCCGAGCTGTCGGAGCTGTTCCCGGTCCAGGTGATCGATCCGGGGATCCATCGGCTGGTGGATGAGGGCCCGGTGCAACGGCGCCGATGGCTCGACTGGGCAGTGTTCCACGTGGAACCAGACTTCGTCCGCCACTGGCAGGGCTACAGCCGGGCGCTGCGCCAGCGCAACGCGGCGCTCAAATCCGGCGCAGACCCGGTGATCTGGAATTGGGAGCTGGTCCGGCTGGGCGATATCCTGACCGCGGCACGCTCGCGCCTGATCGATGCACTGCAGCCCTACTGGACCACAGCGCTGCGCGATCTGCATGCCGAGCCGGTCACGCTGGGCTACTTCCAGGGTTGGAACCGCGAGCAGGACCTGGCGACTGCACTGACTGCGCACATCATCCGCGACCGGGAGCGGGGCAGCACCGGCTATGGCCCGCATCGCTTCGATGTCCTGCTGCGGCTCGAAGGGCGGCCGGCGCGCGAGCTGGTATCCCGCGGCCAGCAGAAACTGATCGGAGCGGCGATGGCGTTGACCATGTCGCGCTACGTCGCAGAGGCGGCCGGACGCGCGCCAGCGCTGCTGCTCGATGACCCGGCGGCTGAACTCGACCGTTCCCATACCGAGGCTTTACTGACCGCCGTGGCGAGCCTTGGAGGCCAGCTGGTAGTCACTGCATTGAGCGCCGAGGACACCCCGTTGGGGACGCCGGATAGGGTGTTTCACGTGGAACATAACGAGGTCAAAACAGCTATAATGCGGCAGTGAAATTACGAGCTTTTTCATGACCGCAGCAGACGTCTACGATTCCAGTAAAATCAAAGTCTTAAAGGGCCTTGATGCAGTGCGAAAAAGGCCCGGTATGTACATCGGTGATACCGATGACGGCAGCGGTCTGCATCACATGGTTTTCGAGGTGGTCGACAACTCCGTAGACGAGTCGTTGGCGGGTCACTGCGACCGGGTCGTGGTCACGGTCCACGCCGACGAATCGGTGACGGTTTCGGATAACGGCCGGGGTATTCCGGTCGATATCCACCCCGAGGAGGGGCGCTCGGCAGCCGAGGTCATCATGACCGTGCTGCACTCGGGGGGTAAGTTCGACGACATCTCGTACAAGGTCTCCGGCGGCCTGCACGGGGTCGGGGTGTCGGTCGTCAACGCGCTGTCCGACTACCTGCTGCTGACGGTCAGCCGCGACGGATTCATGTACCGCCAGGAATACCACCTGGGCGAGCCGGTAGCGGCGCTGGCAGTGGTCGGTCCGACCAGCGAGCGCGGCACCACCATCCGCTTCCGGCCCTCGGGGCAGATTTTCACCAACATCCAGTTCAATTACGACACGCTCGCCAAGCGATTGCGCGAACTGTCCTTCCTCAATGCCGGGGTGCGCATCGAGCTGATCGATGAGCGCGAGAACAAGTCCGACGTATTCGCGCACGACGGCGGCCTGCAGGCCTTCGTCAAGCACCTGAATCGCTCGCGCACGCCGATCCATGACACTGTGTTCTGGTTTCGCACCCAGGAAGGCTCGGCCACGGTCGAGGTGGCGCTGCAGTGGAACGACTCCTACCAGGAGAGCATGTTCTGCTACACCAACAATATTCCGCAGAAGGATGGTGGCACGCACCTGTCCGGTTTTCGCGCGGCACTGACGCGCACGCTGAACGACTACATCGAGAAGGAAGCGGTCGCGAAGAAAGAGAAGATCGCCACCACCGGTGATGATGCACGCGAGGGACTGACGGCGATCCTGTCGGTCAAGCTGCCCGATCCGAAATTCTCCTCGCAAACGAAAGACAAGCTGGTGTCGTCCGAGGTCAAGGGCCTGGTCGAGACCGCGGTGGCGCAGAAGCTGTCCGAATTCCTGCTCGAGCATCCGCAGGAAGCGCGCGCGATCGTCAACAAGATTCTCGAGGCCGCGCGTGCGCGCGAAGCCGCGCGCAAGGCGCGCGAGATGACGCGTCGCAAAGGCGTGCTCGATATCGCAGGCCTGCCGGGCAAGCTGGCCGACTGCCAGGAGAAGGATCCGGCACTATCGGAAATTTTCATCGTCGAGGGCGATTCGGCCGGCGGCTCCGCCAAGCAGGGGCGCGATCGTCGCACCCAGGCCATCCTGCCGCTCAAGGGCAAGATCCTTAACGTCGAGAAGGCGCGCTTCGACAAGATGCTGTCGTCCGTAGAAGTCGGCACGCTGATCACCGCGCTCGGCTGCGGCATCGGCCGCGAGGATTTCGATATCGAGAAATTGCGCTATCACCGCATCATTCTCATGAGCGTCGATGGCAATGAACATGTATTCGTGCGCGATGACGCGCGCGGCGTGCGCATGACGACAGTGGGGGCGTTCATCGATGCGGCACTGGAAGGAGTGGCTGCAGACGATAAAGGCGTTACGCGTCGTGTGCGCGAGGAACTCGGCGAGGTGCTGTGCTTCGGGAAGGATGACCACCAGGTTCGGTTCAGACCGATCAAAGGGGTCATTCGACATCCGGTGGAGGATGTTCTCTACGAAGTTAAGACTGCCTACGGGCGATCAATTCGGGTAACCGCCAGCCATAGCGTTTTCGTTCAAGACAACGGAGAGATTCGGCTCAAGCAAGGCAGCGAACTGCAGATTGGCGATCGTCTGGTCGCTCCGAAAACGATCCGATTACCGCAGAACGCGCCAGACCGCATAGATCTGTTGCGCGCACTGCATCATGTCTCCGAAGCTCGGGACCAGATTTGGGTGCGAGGCCGAGCGGTAGAAGACTGGTACAAGTCTCGTATCGTTAAGGAATACGCCGACCGACCGGAGTTTTCTGCACCACGCGTAGCGTTCCCGGTAGAAGTTCGGAAACAGCTCGCTACTCAGCGACGCGCCAGCGGTGTTTCGAATGCTGAACTGTGTCGCAGGGTCGGAATACGGCAGCCTGTAACTTTCTATGCTTGGGAGAAGGGCGTTTCGAGGCCCACACTGGCTCATTTCCAATCGTATCTCTCTGTGATTGGGGCCAATTCGGCGGCCGTAATGCAACAGGTGACAGTCGGACCGAGTCGACTCGAGCACGTCTGGCAAACACAGTATCGCGGCTCGCCATGCAACCGCGTTCGGGATTACGTGCGGCTTTCCGCGCTGGAGGCCGACGACATTGACTGGTTCGCGGACCGAGAAGATCTTGAACTGACGCCGGAACACTACGGTGACCAGGGAATCCGAAGGTTCGTCCGTGTGGATTCAGAATTGATGAAACTGCTCGGATTCTATTTGGCCGAGGGATCATGTTCGGATCGCAACGGCGTGCGCCTCTGCATCGGCAAGAGCAATGTGCGCTTCTCCGAGGAGATGGCTGCGGCCATTACCCATGTGTTTGGAGTGGCGCCGAAAAGCTACCCCATCAAACGTGGGTGCGGGGAGGTAAAACTCCTGAATCGAGTCGCGGCATTGGCATGGCAGCATATCTTTGGCTTTTGCGGAGTTGACTCTCTTACGAAGCGAATTCCAGATTTAGTTTTCAATGTTGCCGATCCACTCAAATTGGCGTTTCTGCGTGGATACATGCTGGGGGATGGTTGTGCGACCGGCGGGAAGCTTGTCTTCAGTTCGTCCTCACGAGACATCGCCAGTGGTGTCTCATATCTACTGGCCACTTTTGGTGCCGTCCCGAGTATTCAGGAAGTAGCGGCTGACAGAGTTTGGCAGCGATGCGGTGAACAGGTATTTAAAACGACCCATCGGCACTGGCAGATCATTGTCTCGGCAATCGAGGACCTGGCCCAACTGCGCAGCGTCTGGTGCGATCACTCAGGCGCTGCGACGGTCGAAGAGAAGATCGCCAATGCAGATTATCCACGGCGTAGGCGCTTCGATGAAATTGACGGCGATCTGATGGCATTGCCCATCATGTCGATCAATACCGTCGAGGCTTCGAACGGCAACGTCTATGATTTCTCAGTCGAACATGACGAGAACTTTATCTGCGGTTTCGGCGGTATAGCGGCGAAAAATACCGATGCCGACGTCGACGGGTCGCACATCCGCACGTTGCTCCTGACTTTCTTCTATCGACAGATCCCGCTGCTGATCGAACGCGGTCATATCTATATTGCGCAGCCGCCGCTGTACAAGGTCAAGCGCGGCAAGCAGGAGATCTACGTCAAGGACGACAACGAACTCAACGCGCTGCTGCTCAACAGCGCGCTCGAGGACGCGGCGCTGCATGTGAGTGCGACTGCCGTTGCCCTGCGGGGCTCGGCGCTCGAGATGCTGGCGCGTCATTACATGGAAGTGCAGGCGATCATTCACCGCTGGTCGCGCCGCTATGATGAGCGCCTGCTGGAGCAGATGATCTACCTGCCGCAGGTCAAGTCCGGCGACAGCGAAAACGTGGACTACATGCGGCGATGGATCACCGACCTGGAAACGCGGCTCAATGCCCGCGGCGACGGCCGGCGCAGCTTCGAGCTGCAGCTGCGCGGCGCAACCGATGGTCATCCGCTGCGCATCGTGGTGCGCAAGACCGAGCATGGCCTGGTCACCGAGAAGATGCTGCATCGGGAATTCTTTGAGTCGGCCGAGTACCAGCGCATCGCGGAGCTGGCGCGCACGCTTGCCGACCTGATCGGCGAGGGCGCCTACGTTACGCGCGGCAATGAACGCGAGGACATCGGCGCCTTCAAGCAGGCGATGACCTGGCTGTTCGACCAGGCGCGCAAGGGCCAGACTATCCAGCGCTACAAGGGACTGGGCGAGATGAACCCCGAGCAGCTGTGGGAGACGACCATCAACCCGGCCACCCGCCGCCTGATGCAGGTGCGGATCGAGGATGCGGTCGCCTCGGACGAGATTTTCACCACGCTGATGGGCGACCAGGTCGAACCGCGGCGTGAGTTCATCGAGAAGAACGCGCTGTCGGTGATGAACCTCGATATCTGAGGGCGTGACTTTCACGGATAATCCTGCCCAGACGTCGCCGGGGGGCGGCGCACGCCAACAATTGCAATAGGGGAGAAATGCATGTCGAAAGTAATTCAGACCACGGTTCTGCTCGCCGGACTGATGCTGGCTGCGAGCAGCTTTGGGCAGGCGCCGGCGGGCGCACCCACCGGTGCCACCGGCCAGTGCAAGGACGGCAGCTACTGGACCAGTGCCACCAAGAAGGGCGCCTGCAGCGGCCACAAGGGCGTGCAGACCTGGTACGGCACACCCGACGCCGGGACCGCCTCCGGTCCTCCGCCGCCCGCGGCGGCGGCTGCCGCAGCGACCGCCCCTGCATCACCCGCCGCGACCACCAAGAGCCAGGCAGCCGAGGAGAGGGTCGGCGGCTACACGCCTCCCGCCAATGCCGCTCCTGGCGGTGGCCCCGGCATGGTCTGGGTCAACAAGAACAGCAAGGTCTATCACTGTCCGTCCGATCGCTGGTACGGCAAGACCAAGAACGGCGCTTATATGTCCGAGGTCGATGCGAAGGCCCAGGGCAATCGCCCGGATCACGGTAAGACCTGCACCTGATCCGCTGCGTTCCCGGGGCGGTCCGCCGCCCCGGGATCGATGATTGCGATGCAGATTCCCGACGCGGCGCAATGGTCGGCGACGTTCGACATCGACCGGGCCACGCAGGCCTGGCTCGACACCCTGTCGGCGGCGCAGCGCGCGCACTCGAACGCCTATGTCGACGGCGGCTACTGGCTGCTGCTGTGGAATCTGCTGTGGGGGCTGGGCATCGCCGCGCTGCTGCTGTCGGGGCGCCGTTCCGCGCGGCTGCGCGACTGGACCCAAGGCATCACGGCGCACCGCGGGCTGCAGACTCTGCTGTATGGCGCCGTCTATCTGCTGCTGACCTGGCTGCTGTCGCTGCCGCTGACCATCTACCAGGGCTTTCATCGCGAGCATCAATACGGCCTGGCGACGCAAAGCTTCATGCCGTGGTTCGGCGAGCAGTGCATTTCGCTGGCGTTGCTGATCGTGCTCGGCGCGCCGTTCATCGCGCTGCTCTACTGGATCGTGCGCCGCACCGGCCAGGCCTGGTGGGCATGGGGCGGCGCGCTGGCAACGCTGTACACGCTGTTCGTGATCGTGATCGCGCCGCTGTTCATCGATCCGCTGTTCAACACTTACGTGCCGCTGCCGCCCGGCCCGACGCGCGATTCGATCCTGTCGCTGGCGCGAGCCAACGGCATTCCGTCGGACGACGTGTACGTGTTCAATGCCTCCAGGCAGACCACGCGCATCAGCGCCAACGTTGGCGGCGCGCTCGGCACCACGCGCATCGCGCTCAACGACAACCTGCTCGAGCGTACCAGCCTGCCGGAAATTCGCGCCGTCATGGCGCATGAGATGGGCCACTACGTGCTGCATCACATCTGGCGCTCCACCATCTATCTCGGAGTGCTGGCATTTGTCGCGCTGCTGCTGCTCGACCGCGCCTTCGACCGGGCACTGCAGCGCTGGGGCACGCGGCTGGGTATCAGGGACCGCGCCGATGTCGCCGGCTTGCCGCTCGCGGCAGCGCTGCTCTCGGTGCTGGGCCTGCTGGCGACTCCGATCACCAATACCATCAGCCGTTCGGAGGAAAGCGAGGCGGATATATTCGGCCTCAACGCCGCGCGCGAACCGCAGGCCTTCGCCTCGGTGGCAATCCGGCTGGCGAGCTATCGCAAGCTCGACCCGGGAGCGCTCGAGGAGCTTCTCATGTACGACCACCCCAGCGGGCGCACGCGCGTGCATATGGCGATGCAATGGCTGAAGGAAAACCCGCCGCCATGATGCGCCGGCGCGCTTGAGCGCCGTTGAATTCATTAGCATTCACCTTTTTCGCGCACAGCGGATTACACCGGAGATGTGCACATGCCACGACAAGCGACCAACAGCTCCAGGCTCGCAACGCCCGTCGGTCCGTTTTCCCACGCGGTGGATGCCGGCGGACTGATTTTCCTGTCCGGCCAGGTGGCGCAGGACCCTGCCACCGGCAAGCTGATACAGGGCGCCGTCCGACAGCAGACGCAGCAGATATTCGCCAATATCGGTCTGTTGCTGTCCGATCTGGGGCTGACGCTGCACGATGTCGTCAAGGTCAACGTGTTCCTGACCTCGATGCGGGATTTCGCGGAGATGAACACGGTCTACGGCGAGCACTTCGGCAAGCCGTATCCCGCGCGCACCACGGTCGCGATCAGCGAGCTGCCGCTGGGAGCCAAGGTGGAGATGGAGATGGTGGCCAGGAAAACCTAGCGGCAAGCCTGGCCGCGATGCCGCTAGCGATGGAGCCGAGCGCAATGTCCGATGATGAGCGAGCCATTCGAAGCCTGGTTGAAAAATGGCTCGCCGCCAGCAGGAGCGGCGACCTGCATACCCTGCTGGGCCTGATGACCGACGATGTGATCTTCATGGTGCCCGGGCGCAAGCCGTTCGGTAAGAAGGAATTTGCGGCCGACGCTGCCACCATGAAGTATCTGAAGTTCGAAGCCGCCGGCACCATCGAGGAACTTCAGGTGCTTGGCGACTGGGCCTACCTGCGCAGCCGTCTCGATATTTCCATTACACCGCCGCACGGCACCGCGATGCGCCGCTCCGGATACGCGCTGACGATCCTGCGCAAGCAGCCGGATGGCCACTGGCGGCTGGCGCGCGATGCCAATCTCGTGACCGCCTCGTACTAGCGCACCAAGGAGCCATGCTGTGATCGATCTGTATTTCTGGCCGACCCCGAACGGGCTGAAGCTCAAGCTGTTCTTCGAGGAAGCGGCACTGCCCTATCGCGCGATCCCGGTGGACATCGGCAAGGGTGAACAATTCCGGCCGGAGTTCCTCAAGATCTCGCCCAACAACCGCATTCCGGCACTGGTCGATCACGAACCCCCGGGCGGCGGCGCGCCGCTGTCGCTGTTCGAATCCGGCGCGATGCTGCTGTACCTGGCCGAGAAGAGCGGCAAATTCATTCCGTCCGACGTGCGCGGCCGCGCCGACGTGCTGCAGTGGCTGTTCTGGCAGGTCGGCGGCCTGGGGCCGATGGCCGGGCAGAATGGTCACTTCAGGGTCTATGCGCCGACCGAGCTGCCGTATGCGATCGATCGCTACAGCAAGGAAGTGCACCGGCTGTACGGGGTGATGGACAGGCGGCTCGCAGAGCGCGAATTTCTCGCCGGCGCCTATTCGATCGCCGACATCGCGTGCTACCCGTGGATCGTGCCGCATGAACCGCAGGGCCAGAACCTCGAGGATTTTCCGCACCTGAAGCGCTGGTTCGATCTGATCGCCGCGCGTCCGGCCACACAGCGCACCTACGAAGGCGTCGCGCCGCCCTACGTGCGCGACCGCAGCGCGATCACGAACGAGGAGCGC
>Ga0181537_10002279_pt1 | contig 17005 bp, 11 predicted proteins | sample PEATcosm2014_Bin_39_FD_119765 | JGI IMG/M metagenome (GOLD analysis project Ga0181537, IMG submission 119765) | Peatland microbial communities from MTU Mesocosm Facility, Houghton, MI, USA - PEATcosm2014_Bin23_10_metaG | ecosystem: Environmental > Terrestrial > Soil > Wetlands > Peat | place... | reverse complement strand
TGTCCATGTCGTTCGAGTAGAAGATGTCCGACGGAATCGGAGAAATCCCCACTCGGTTGGGGGTGATGAGGCTCCAGTCCTGGCCGGCGAGGAGCTCCCACTGGCCGTTCTTGAGGTCTACGAAGTAGTTGCGCATCCGCAGCGTGTCGGCGTTGCTCGTCACGTAGAGGTTGGCCGCGGCGTTGCCGAGGAAGTCCGTCTCGACGTAGCCGAGCACCTTCGTGTCGCCCACCTGCGAGTCCACCCGAAGCCCCAGGCGCGAGTTTTGCGCGCTGAACTTGGTCTCGGAGAGCTGCCCGGTCGAGCCGTTCGAGAACGGAACGCTGCCGAAGCTGGATCCGATCGCGCTGCCCGTGTCCTCGTTTCTGTAGACTCCGGTGAAGTCCAGGAATCCGAATGGCGTGAAGTCGGCGATCCCGATCTTGAACGAAAGGGGTGACATTGCCCCGGCCGCGTTGGGAACCGGGACTCCGCCGCCCGAAGCGCCGCTGTAGGCCGGCACGCCGCCCGTTGTCTGCGTAACGACAACCGTGTTCGACTCTCCCGGCGCGGGGGCCGTTGCTCCCGCGGGAGCTGGCGCCGGGGCTGGCGCGGCTGCCTGGGACGCCGCGAGTTCGGCCTGGAGATTTGCCACGTCCTGCTGGGTAAGAACGCCCTTCTTCACCAGCAGGTCTATGAGCGCCTTGTTTGGGTCTTGCTGCGCGTGGGCGGAGCCTACGGCGAGTGTGGCAGCGGCGAGCGCTGCGAAGCATATGCGGGACGTCTTATGAAGCATGGTGTGGATCAACTATGTGTTTTCGGTACTCCATTGTTATCGCCGGGCCATGTTACGGTTGCGTGTCGCCCCCGTGACGAAGCCGCAAAGATCCTCGGCGCGGGGAATGATTCCCCGCGTGGCGGCCTGCGCCTCCTCAAGGGGCCGGACGGGCCCTAGCGGAGCACCCCGGTCTGGAAATCCAGGACCGCGGCCTGGACGAGGGTGTCGTACGCGGCATTTGCGTACCCGATCGCGGCGGAAGTCTGGTTGAGCTGGGCATCGCTCAGCTCGACTATCGACGAGCTGCCGGCCTTGTAGCGGGCCCGCGCGAGGTCATAAGCTTGCGAGGCGTGCTTCAGCAGCTGGCGGCTCGTCGCAAGGCGCTGGTACGCGGTCTTTGCCCCGACGAGCGCCAGCCGCACATTGAGCACGACGTTGTCCTCCGCCTCCCGGAGGGCCTGGTCGGCGACGCGCGCCCGGATCTCGGCCTCGTGCTCGCGGGCGAGTATGGCGCCGCCCTGGAACAGCGGCAGGCTCATCTCAACCCCGGCTGCCGCGTACTTGTTGGGGAGGTGGTAGTCCTCGCTGAAGGCGTTGCCGATCACTCCCACTGCAGCGACAGTGGGGTAGTTTGCGTCCTTCTCCGCCGCCGCGACGCTCCGTGCGGCGTCCCTCTGGTACCTCAGGTTGAGGAGGTCGGGGCGCTGTTTGAGCGCGGCATCAACGAGGGTGGCGAGGTCCGGAGGCGGGCGGGCCTGCCGGTGGTCGTCTACCAGAATGAAAGTTCCTGTGTCCTTGCGCCCCAGCGCCGCGCTCAATGACGCCATCGACCCGGAGGCGTCGCCCTCCGCCTGCTGCACGAGAAGTTCCGCCTGCTCCAGCGCGACTTGAGCAAAGCTGACGTCGAGCTCCGACTTGAGCTGGTTTCTCGCGAGGGTGCTCACCTGCTCGACAAGGAGCTTGCGGCTTTCGAGGGTCTGGCGTGCCACGTCGAGCACGGCCTGCGCCTGGAGCGCCGCAAGGTAGTTCGCCTCGACGTTCAGCAGGACCTGCTCGCGGCTGGACTCCGCACCTTCGGCGGCCGCGCGGACCTCGGACTTCGCGCTGCTCGATAGATTCTTCGTGCGTCCAAAATCCGTGATGAGCTGGGACACCGAGAGTCCCTCGGCCACGCGGTCGTACACGGACGGGTTGTTCAGGCCTCCGGCCAGCAGCCGGGTGTTTTCGTTGCCGGCGTCGACCGCGTCGATGTAACCGTTGGCGCTCGGGAAATATGCCGAGCGCGTTTCCTTAAGCGATTCCTTGACAAGAAGTTCCCGGAGCTGGCTTGCCGCGTATGCCGGATGGTTCCTGAGCGCCTCGGCCTTGGCTTCGTCCATGGTGAGGGTTGTTGCGGGCGGCTCGGCCGCAAAGGCCAAGGCCGCGACAGCCATCGGAAGCACAAATAGAAGTTTTTTCATGCCTTGCGCCGGTACCAGATGAAGAAAGCCGCGGGCACGATGAACACGGTCAGGGACACTGACACGATCAGGCCCCCGATGATCGAACGGGCGAGCGGGGCATAGGACTCGCTGCCGGCCCCCAGCGCCAGGGCCATCGGGATGAGGCCGATGACGGTGGCAAGCGAGGTCATGAGCACAGGGCGCAGTCGGACGCGGACCGCAAACCGCACAGCCTCGTTGAGGGGCATGCCGTCGGCGATCAGCCTGTGGGTGAACTCGACGATCAGGATGCTGTTCGACACGACAACCCCGACCATCATCACCACGCCCATCAGCGACATGATGTTCAGGGTCGTGCCTGTCGACGTGAGCATGATGAGGACGCCGGTTATGCCGGGGGGAACAGCCAGCAGGATGATGAAGGGATCCACGAACGACTTGAACTGGGCAACCAGGACGAGGTACACGAGCACGACGCTCAGGAGCAGGCCGACCCCGAACGAGCGGAATGACATGTTCATTGCGCCGACGATGCCGCGGACGCTCACAATGACGTTCCCAGGGTGCCTCGTCGCGGAGATGATCCTGTCGACCTGGGCCGCCACCCTGCTGAGCTCCTCGCCGTGCGGGGCGATGAAGACGTCGATGACCCGGCGCAGCTGGTAATGGTCGACCTCCGTCGGTTTCTCGATGCGCTTGACGGCCGAGACCGTGTCAAGGAGGGCCGTGTTGTGCTGGCTCGACGAGCGCACGGGTATGCTCCTCAGGTCGCCCATCGACCTTACCGTGTTCTCCGGGTACTGGACCGTCAGCATGTAGAGGTTCCCGCTCCTCGGATCGACCCAATAGCTCGGAGCTATCATTCCGTCGGACGTAAGGGCGGTGATCACGTTGTCTACCACCTCATGTTCGGTCAGCCCCATCTCCATCGCATGGTACCGGTCGATGTCCAGCTCGAGGGAAGGCGCATGGACGTCCTGCGGGATGAATGTGTCGGAGACTCCGGGCAGCTGCGCGGCCTTTGAGCGGATTTCCTCCGCCACGGCGTTCGCGGCATCGAGGTCGTTGGCGCTCACCTGCACGTCGATCGGCGCCGGGATGCCCTGGTTGAGGACCGCATCGACCAGCCCTCCCGACTGCAGGTACACCGTGAGCTCGGGCGTCTCCTTCTGGAGGGCGGCCCGGACCCGGTCCATGTAGGCGTAGCTGCCGACCTTGTGCTTTTCGACAAGGCTGACCTGGACATAGGCGGTGTTCGGCGCCGAGTTGCTCGTGTAGATCGACGAGAGGTCCGGGGTCGACCCGATGTTCGAGACGATGAGCCTGAGGTCGTGCGGCGAGACGACCGAACGAACAATGTTCTCCGCCTTGACGACTTCCTTCTCAGTGAGCTCGACGCGGTTGCCCGCCGCGGCCTTCAGGTTTACGACAAACTGACCCGGGTCAGTTCGGGGAAAGTAGGCCAGGCCGAGGGCAGGGAGCAGGCCCATGCTGGCAATGAAGATCCCGAGGATCGCCGCGACGGTGGCGACCGGCCTTCCGAGCGCGACGACCTGCGCCCGGTCAAAACCCTGGAGGAACCGGTGGAATCTCCCGTTGAACCACCGGTTGAACCGGCCCCAGATCGACTTTGGAGGGACGGAGGCGCTCGCGTCCTCACCTTCGTGCTGGATCTCATTGGCACGGATAAGCTTGGCGCAGAACAGCGGGACGACCGACATGGCGACGAAATACGAGGCGAAGAGGGAGAGCACCACGGACAGGGCCAGGGCTGAGAACAGAAACTTGCTGACTCCCGAAAGGAACGTAACCGGGAAGAACACGATCGCCGTTGTCAGCGTCGCGGCGAGAACGGCAAGCGCCACCTCCTCGCCCCCCTTCTCCGCCGCCACCTCGGGCGACTCGCCGAGCTCCATGTGCCGGAATATGTTCTCGAGGACGATGACCGAGTTGTCGATGAGGCGCGAGAAGACGAGCGCGAGGCCGCCGAGGATCATGGCGTTCACGGAGCTGCCGCCCATCTGGAGGGCGATGAACGCGGCGAGCGCCGACAGCGGGATCGACAGGAACACGGCGAACGTCGCCCGGAGGTTCCCCAGGAAGACGAGAATCATAAGGCCCGTGAGGAGAAGCCCGATCACGCCCTCATCGACCAGGTTCTCGATCGCGGTCTTCACGAAGACCGACTGGTCGAACACCACGCTTGTCACCAGCGATTTCGGGATGTCGATGAGCCTGGATACAGCGTCACGTATCCCGTTCACCACCGCGATCGTGTTCGCCTCGGCGCTCGACTTGAGGATCGGCAGGTAAACCGAGCGCTGGCCGTCGATCCGGACGATGTTGGTCTGTATCGCGGCGTCGTCCACCGCCTTGCCGATGTCACCCACGAGGACCGGCGCGCCATTGAACATCTTTAGGGGCAGGCTGTTTATCTCGGTGACGGTGTTGAGCTGGCTGTTCGTGTAGAGGTTGTAGTCGTAAGGCCCGATCTTCACGTCGCCGGCCGGGAGGATGAGGTTCGCGTCGTTCACGGTCCTGGCCACGTCCATCAGGCTAAGCTGCCTCGCCTCCATCTTGACCGGGTCCACGTAGATCTGGATCTGGCGCAGTTTTCCCCCGAAGGGCGGCGGGATCGCGCATCCGGCCACGCTGGCGATCTGGTTGCGGACGTTGTACTGTCCGACGTCGTGGAGCTCGGCCTGCGTGAGCCCCTGGCCCTTCAGCGTGACGAGGCAAACCGGCAGGCTGGACGCATCGAATTTTAGCACGACGGGTGGCAGCGTGCCCGGAGGCAGGCGCCGAAGGTTCGCCATCGCGAGATTCGTTATGCTCGTGACGTCGGAGTCGGCGTTTGTCCCCGGCTGGAAGTAGATCTTGATGAGGCTTATTCCCGGGAGGGATCTCGACTCGATGTGGTTGATGCCGCTGGCGAGGGTGAAGAACCTCTCGAAGGTGCCGGTGATATCGTTCTCTATCTGCTCCGGCGGCATCCCCGAATAGAAGGTCGCGACGACCACCACCGGGATGTTTATCGGAGGGAAAAGGTCCACCGGCATCCTGACGACGCTCGAGACGCCCACCACGCTCACAATGAGGCAGAGGACGACGATCAAGTAGGGATAACGGATTGAGAATCGTGACATGGACCTCTTGTTCCCGGCGGGCTGGACGCTCGCTACCAGCGGCTCGGATCGACGCCGATCGCGCCTCTCAACCCCTCACGTGCGAAACCGGCGCCATTGCAGAATTCGCATATCGACCTCTCGCGCTCGTTTAGGCGGGCAGCCACCTGCGGTATCTTGGCCGCAAGGTCCTTCGGCAGCCGAACGAAGCCGTCTCGGTCCCCGTGAACGATGTCGCCTGTCTCGATCCGGACCCCTGCGACGGTAACGGGCTTTCCCATCTCCACCACGTGGCAGAACCCGTGGGAAGGGGACAGGTTTCCGGAGAAAACACCCATGCCGATCTCGGCAAACCTAGGCCCCCCGCGGATCGCGCCGTTCGTGACGACTCCGACAAAACCGAGGGCCTTGATTATGCACGCGTGAACCGGGCCCACGAGCGATCCGTGACCCGGGCTTGCGTCTACGTCCTCTATCACGAGCACTCGCGGGTCGGGGCTCTCCTCAAGGAGCTCCCACCAGTCGGGATGCTCGAGGTAGAACGCCGGCTTCATCGGGGGATCGGATGCGCGAACCTTCAGCGTCAGCGCGGTGCCCACCATAGGCGGCAGGTCCTCCGTCCTGCACGTTACGCCGGGGCCCGACGATCCGTCGTTCTGCATCCGGACCCTCATGGAATCGATGGCATCTGCGACGATGTAGGAGTCCAACGCTCCAAGGTCGCGCACTGTCTTGTCGGATGGTTTGGTCTTCATAAGGCTGCGGCCCCTCTCAGTCACCGGCGGTGTCCACGAGCTTCGGGGTGACCGCGGCGCCCGGCGCAAGCCCCGAGCGGTCGCCGACGACAACCAGATCGCCCTCGGAGAGCCCGGAGCGGACCTCCGCCAGCGACGACGTCCTCATGCCAATGACGACCTTGCGTTCCTCGATCGCGTTGCCGGGCCCGACAACCAGCACCGTCGGGGCGTCGCCTACCGAGAGGGCCTGAAGGGGCACGGCGAGGACGCCGTCGGCTTCCTGCGTGGAAAGGGTCACGGAAGCGTACATGCCCGCGTTCAAGATGTTGTCCGCGTTGGGGACATCCACCTCGACGATCATCGTTCGAGTGGACCGGTCTATCTCCCAGGAATCGCGGGCGATCTTCCCGGTGAATTCGCGGTGGACCGCGTCAATCCGCACACCGACGCTGCCCCCGACCTCCACGAGGGGGGTCTCGGCCTCGGGCACCGGGAATCTCAGCCGAAGGAGGGCGTTCTGCGCCAGTTCGACGATCGGCCCGGTGTTGGACGAGGTCCCGGCCTCGACGAGGGTGCCGTTGTCGACGAACCGCTTGGTGATGACGCCGTCGAAGGGTGCCTTCACCCGCGTGTAGTCCATCAAGGTCCTGTACTTGTCGGCATCCGCCTTTGCGGTTGCGAGGGCAGCCTCGGTCGCGCTGTCCTTCGCCTGGGCGTTGTCGAGGTCCTGCTGCGCAACAAGGTTGGGCTGGTTCTTGTTCACCTGCGCCAGCCTGTCGTAGTTGAGGTGCGCGATGGCATGCTCGGCCTCGGCCTGCCTGGCGGCGGCGGCCGCTGCCTCGAGCTGGTCCTTCAGCTCCGGAACCTCGATTGTCGCGAGAAGATCGCCCGCCTTCACGCGGTCTCCGATGTCCACGCGGATCGGGTTGATGAATCCGGACACCTCGGCGTGGATCATCACGTCCTGAAATGGGTAGAACTCGCCCTGGTAAGTCATGGAGTTCGAAAGGCGCGTCCTCACCGTCTTGGCGACCGCGACCGTGCGGCTTTCGGGACTGCTCCTGTGGGCGCCGCAGCCCCCGAGAAGGAGGACGGCCGCGATTGAGGCGGCGGCCTTCACGAGGAGCCGCCGCACGCGGCGACGATATTCGGCGGGCACATTCATCTTGATTCGTTTTGTCTCAAGGGATGCTTGGAGGGGGCAAGCGGCAGACTCACGATGAAGCGGCTTCCCGATCCGACCGCGCTTTCCACGTCGACCCTGCCGCCGTGCGCGACGCTGATGGACTTCACGATCGCGAGCCCGAGGCCGGCGCCATTCTCCTCGTGGGAGCGGTCGCGGTCGACGCGGTAGAACCTCTCGAACACGAGCGGGACGGCGTCCGGGGGAATGCCGACGCCCGTGTCTGCGATCTCAAGCATCCCCCGGCCGGATGATTCGTGCACCCTGAGGCGCACGGACCCGCCGGGATCGGTGTACTTTATGGCGTTGTCGAGAAGGTTGACCACGACCTGCTTGAGGCGCGCGCGGTCGCCCATAACGAACACGGGGTTGTCGGTGTCGCGGGTCACCTTGATGTTCCTGTCCTCCGCCAGCAGGAGCATCTGATCCGAGGTTGCCGCCGCGAGTGCCGCGAGGTCCAGGCGGATCCATTCCTCCTGGGCCTCGCCCGCGTCGAGGCGCGACAGGGCCAGGAGTTTCTGGACGATTCTTCCCAGGCGCTCGACGTCCTCGAGGATGCCGCCTATCCTGTCCTTCATCTCGGCCGCCAGCTGTCCCTCCGCCACAAGATTCTCCAGCTCGCCCTGGATTACCGTGAGCGGAGTGCGCAGCTCGTGGGAGGCATCGGCGACGAACCGCTTGGAATTGCTGAAGGCATCGTCCAGCCGGGTGATCATGTGGTTCAGCGACACCGAGAGCCGCTCGAGTTCGTCGCCGGTGCTCGTGACGGGCAGGCGCTCGCTGAGGTTGTGCTGCGTTATGATCTCAGCCTTCTTCGCAAGCTTGTCGACGGGGCTAAGTGCCTTGCGCGCGACGATGTATCCGCCGGCAGCGGCCACGCCCAGCACAAGCGGTATCCCGAGCGCCAGGAGCGTGAGCAGATGGCGCGTGAATCGGTCAACGGGCTCGGCCGATGTGCCCACCTCGACCAGATAGGGGGCGCCGCCCGCGGTCGCCGCCCTGAAGGCCGCTACAAGGAGGGAGCGGCCGTCGTCGATCCTCTCGAGGCGACTTGACTCGGCCGCATTGCCGGGCTCGAGATGCGGAACCCGCGACGGGTCGAAGCTCTGGTCGGCCGGGGGGCCGGAGACGTAAAGCACGCTGCCGTCCGAGCGCGACACCCTGATGAAACGGTCGCTCAGCTCGGGTGAATAGAGTGACTTTATCTCGCTCACGACGTAGGCCTCACCTGTTTTCGGCACGTCCACGAGGAGGGTTTCGGCTATCTGGCGTGCGCGCTTGGCCTGGGTCTCAAGAATCGTGTTATCGAGGTATTGCCGGACGGAAAAGTAGAGAAGGGTGCCAAGCACCGTGAAGACGGCGGTGAGAAGCACCGCATGCCATGCCGCCAGGCGGAAGCGAATTGAGCTCGTGTTCATTGCGCGGGCTCGTCCGTTATCCTGTAACCCGTGCCACGCACCGTGCGGATGAGTTTGACGGGGAACGGGTCGTCAATTTTGGCGCGGAGGTGCCTGACGTAGACATCCACGATGTTCGTCAGGCCCTCGAAGCTCTGGTCCCAGACGTGTTCGACGATCATCGTTCGCGAGAGGACTCTTCCACGATGGGTCGCCAGGTAATCGAGAAGTGCGTGCTCCTTGGGAGTGAGATCGATCCGCTGGCCGGCGCGACTGACCTGCTGGGTCAGCCTGTCGATCTCCAGGTCGCCGATGCGCACGACGTTGCTCTGGTTCGCAGGCCCGCGCCGCAGGAGCGCCTTCACCCGGACGACGAGCTCCGCGAAAGCGAACGGCTTTGTCAGGTAATCATCGGCACCCGCCTCGAAGGTATCGACCTTCGAGTCCATGGCGTCGCGCGCCGTCAGCACCAGGATCGGCGTGCGCGCGTCGCGGGCACGGATGCGGCGAAGGACCTCCTTGCCATCAATTCCGGGCAGCCGAAGGTCAAGGATCACAAGGTCATAGTCGTATGTATGTGCCATGGCCCAGCCCGTGTCCCCGTTCTCGGCAATATCGACGGCATAACGCTCCGCCCGCAGTCCCCGTGACACCATATCGGCGACCTTGCGCTCGTCCTCTACGACAAGTATGCGCATAGGAAAATCATCTGCTCAGACGATACACTACGATGATGAAGGTGCGGCTAAGAGATGATTAATTTTTCTTAATGTGCGCGCTTAACCGGGGCCCTGACGCCGCACCACTGGTGGCCCTTCTGAAAGACCGGTTGCCGCGACTCTGGTAGCCAGAATTCGGACGGTAGCGCCGACAATCGGTATGGCGCGACGGCGATGCGGGCGTCGGGAGCATCCTGGCGCGCAAATCCCTGTCGCGGCTTATGACACGTAAGGACCAAAGAATCGCTTGGCAGCCGGCGCAAAATAGTTTTTCTAATTCCTACTAACTTAATGTACTATCAAACGATGCGTAAGGAAGTGAGGGATTCGTTATAGATATTCCGAGCATGTATCTGTAAGTTATTTATGTGAAGTAAGATATTGATTCAGATTTGCACGCTTTTTCTCGACGCCACACCATGGAAAACCCAAAGAAACACATCAAATTCACAGCAATTGCCGCCGCAGCGGCACTGGTGCTTGCCCAGACGGGCCGCGCAGATGGGCCGTCCTCTCCGGCACAGCCGTCGCCGCAACCTCCGCCCCTTGTGACGCCCCCGCGCAGCGTACCCCTCAGCGCTGAGCAGACGAGCGCCACGCCGATCAACGGCCCCGCGTCGCCGGAAAACTCGCCCGGCTTCACGGGCTTTTCAAGGCCCGCATGGCTGACGGATCTCTCTTTCGGGGTTAAGGCGAGCTACGACGACAACATCTACCGGGTTTCGGGGATCGGTATGCCGACCGAAGGCTCGGCGGTCGAAGTTTACTCCCTCAAGCTCGGCTTCGATCTCTCTTCAATTCTGGCCGCCGATCCAGGCACCATCCAGACCTTCTCTATCATATACCAGCCCGACGAGGCGGTATACAACGAGGCGCCGGCGGAGGACTACACCGCGCACCGGGCCAACGTCACCTTGAGAGGCAAGAGCGGTGACCTGTCCTTCGGCTTCGAGGATGCCTTTCTCTACAACGACGGCAGCAAGCTCGCCGAAACCTACGCGCTTAATCAGCTCGGCGGCGCGGCCGCCAACCAGAACGACAAGTATCGCAACAGCCTCGCCCACGCGCCCGCTCGCGAGCGGCGCAATCAATATCAGGACCGCTACAACACGTTTGTGCAGTTCGACACCCAATACGTCTTCTTCCGGGCCGCCTCGTACCTGAACTACATCCACATGAACACCTACTTGTTCAACACGTCTCTAGCGCCCTACAAGGGATACCAGGACTACCCCAGCAGATATGACGTGAATGTCGGCGGCGACCTTGGCTTCAAACTGGCGCCTGGCTGGGCGCTCACGCTCGGATACCGCGATGGCTACCAGTACCAGCAGCAATTCTCCGCGTCCATCAACTCGGACCAGCATTATTCCTCGAACCACTATCAGAGGCTCCTTTTCGGCGTCGAGGGCAAGGTCAGCTGGCTTACGTTAAAGCTCGTGGCGGGGCCGGACTTCCGGGACTTCAACCCGAATACGCCGATCACCGACCTCCACACGACCCGCTATTTCGGAGAGGCCTCGGCGACCGCTAGCTTCGCAGGCAACCAGTCGATAACCCTAAACTACAGGGACTACATCTTCGTCTCCAGCACGGGGCTCGTCCCTTTCGAGGAATATACCTACGGGCTTGTGTACCACTGGAGCGCGACCAAGCAGCTTGGGTTCGACCTCGGGGCAAGGCTCTTCCAGCACAACTACACGCTTGGCAACGATCTCGCGGGCTCGGCTCCCAGCCTTCGCGACGATTACGAATATGAGGGCTCGGTTGGCGTCACCTACGCCCTCACCACGCACCTGACCGCGAGCTTGGGCTACACGTATGACAAGGGTTGGAACGGGATTGATGACCTCGCGGCCAATTACGCTCCGGGATACCGCAACTTTGAGGACGGCGTGGTGACGGCGGGCTTCCAGTACAGGTTCTAGCGCCTCCTGGAGCCCCGCAAGAGACGCCCGTCGGCCGGTGCCGGCGGGCGTTTGCATATTGGCGTCGGACGTGAAGCGTGCGGGGTGGGGCGTGCGATCCTTTGCCCCCCGAACGGAGCCGTTCACCCCGTTGTTTGGGCTGTAGGTCACTGATGGATTTAATCCGGCTGACGCTTCGCCATTTGATTTGCGCGGGAGGTTCAAACCCCCGGTCCGCGCCGGCCACCTATCGGCGCCGGATCCCTTACCCCACCAATGATCCCTGTCCGGCGGCTCGATGGAACGCATGCGTGAAGTGACGCAACCCCTGCGGGGCTGCGCGCGGCTACGTGCCCGGATCCACGCCAATCTGACCATGCAAAACACCAAGACAAGAATCCTGCTATTCCTGCTGACGACCGCTTCCGCGTGCGCGCAATATGTCCCGCCGACCCCGGTGACCCCTGTCCCGGGGTTGATCGACGAATATGTTCAGTCCTTGGATCCTGCCCTCAAGAGCTGGGACATTGGCGTGAACGAGCGCCTGCGCTACGAGGACAAGTCCGACGCCGGGACGACCCACGCTGGCTCGAACTTCGACTTTTCGGCGGCTTCGCCGACGACCAACAGCAACGAGTATTGGCTGACGCGCCTGATGCCCAGGGTGGGGTACAAGAGCGACTGGTTCTCATTCATGGTCGAGGCGAGATCGAGCTACTCCATCGGCGACGACCGGTACACGTCGACGGCGGCGGGCAAGAACCTCGCCGAGGACGACGGCCCGCTCCAGTTGCAGATGGCGTACATTGTGATAGGAGACTTGAAGGCGTTCCCAGTGACCCTGAAGGTCGGCAGGCAGGAACTCACCTACGGGGACCAGCGCCTCCTCGGGAATGCCTACTGGCTTAACATTCCCCATACGTTCGACGCGGTGAAGCTCAGGTATCAGGACTCCTTTTTCGGGGTCGATCTCTTCGCGGCCAACCTTGTCTACGTCACCGGGGACCATTTCGAAGACTCGAACCCCCAGGACACGCTGTCGGGCGCGTATTTCGATTTCCCCGGGCTGTCCCAGACGAATGTAACCGAGCTCTACGGGTTCGCGCGCAATGTCTCGCGCGGCATTGTGACCGACAACTGGTCGCTTGTGCCGGCGCCGTTCAGGTTCACGGCCCCGCAGGACCTCTACACCTTCGGCTACCGTACGAAGACCAAGCCCGGGGCTTTGGGCCCCTGGGACTATGGGATCGAGGGCATGTGGCAGACGGGCGACAGGACCGCGGTGTTCCCCGCGACGACGGTAGCCGCCGCGAAAGCGGCCCCGCGCCTTTCGCAGGATGCGTGGGCCTTCATTGTCCAAGGCAGCTACACGTGGAAGGACGTCCCGATGACGCCCCGCGCCGCCGTTATCATCAGCTTTGCCTCCGGCGACCGCAATGCGACCGACAAGGACAGCGAGACATTCCAGAATCTCCTTCCCTCGAATCACGGACTCTACGGCATGATGGACCTCTCCAGCCTCCAGAACATCGAGGACTACCGGCTCTCGTTCTCCGCGAAGCCGAGCAGTACCACGTCCATTGCCCTGGATGTGCACCAGCAGTACCTGGAGAGCACCGACGATTATTGGTACAACGTGGCGGGCGTCCCGAGGAACACGGCGGGGGCTACTCCAGGCAGCGGAAAGGGTTTCGGGATCAATCCGACGTACAGCCCGGACCTTGGCCAGGAGGTTGATCTTCTCGGGGGCTGGACCATACACCGCGGGGTCATCCTCGAGGCGGGCCTGGGCCATTTCTTCCGCGGTGAGTACATCAAAGAATCATTCAGGAAAGTCGGTTCGACCGACGCCAACTACTGCTATGTTCAGGCGACGTTGAATCTTTAAGGCAATTGGATTTAGGGGCAGGCGGGGGCTGAAAGGCCCCCGCTTTTTTGTGTCATGACGGATTTAACTCATTTAAATGAAATAGTTAACGTGGTTGCTGAGTGAACGCGATTGACTGGATATCTAAATGATATCACATCAATATCAATCCCCTCAAATCCATGAACACTGATTCTCCCGCCTCGCTCACCACCCACCGCGAACTGCAGGCCTCGGCCTCGAGCGGCTGGCCCTGCCTCTTCGGTTTCTTCGTCCTCATGGCCCTCGCACTGGTCCTTGTCATCGTGGGCGCCACGACCCAGACCGTCATCGCCCTTGCCGCCGGCGTCGTTCTCGGCATCGCGGGCTTCATCCTGCTGGGCGGATTCTTCACCCTTCAGCCAAACGAGGCCGCCGTGTTCACGCTTTTCGGCTCGTACCGGGGCACGACCCGCCTCAACGGGTTCCTCTGGGCCAATCCGTTCTACAGGAAGCTCAGGATCTCGCTCCGTGCCCGGAATCTGAACGGCGACAAGCTCAAGGTGAACGACAAGCGGGGCAACCCCGTGGAGATAGCCGTCGTTATCGTGTGGCGCATCCGCGACACCGCGCAGGCCGTGTTCGACGTCGACAGTTACGAGAGCTTCATCCGGATCCAGAGCGAGTCGTGCGTGCGCCACATCGCGAGCACCTATTTCTACGATGACGCCGAGCCGAACGAGCTGACGCTTCGTGGAGGGGGAGTGGAGGTTGCGGCCGCCCTGGCCAAGGAGCTTCAGGATCGGCTCGCCCGGGCCGGGATCGGCATCGAGGAGGCGCGCCTCACGCACCTGGCATACTCGCCGGAGATCGCCCAGACGATGCTGCGCCGCCAGCAGGCCGAGGCGGTCATCGCGGCGCGCCAGAAGATCGTATCCGGCGCCGTTGGCATGGTCGAGATGGCCCTCAGGGAGCTCTCCGAGAAGGGAGTCGTGAAGCTGGACGAGGAGCGGAAGGCGGCGATGGTGTCAAACCTCCTCGTCGTCCTCTGCAGCGAGTCCCAGGCCCAGCCTGTGCTGAACGCCGGAACCCTCTACGGCTGATAGGCCGGACCGAGGACGTCGACGATGACAACGGTCAACCAGGTATTCCAGCAGGCGCCTGCGGGCAGGCGGATCTTCTACTCGACGATGTTCGCCTTTGCGGTGCTCCTCGTCGTCCTCGTGGCCAACTTCTACTTCTCCGAGATCCGCTACGACACTCGGGCGGCGCCGGGCGCGAGGCTCATCCGGGCCCTGGCGCCCCTGATCGCGCCGATATTCGTAGTTCCCATGTTCCTCTTCGAACGCTCCCGGATATCGCGCTTCAGCATCGAGGAAAATGTGCTGGTCCTCGGCAAGAAGCGGTACCCGCTGCAGGGGCTGCTGGAGGTGGCGCCCGACACCAGGATCCTGTCCGGGGCCATCAAGAAATTCGGAAACGACGGCCTCGGGGCGATCCGCGGCAGCTACTGGAGCAGGCGCCTGGGCTCCTTCTACGCGTTCCTCACCGACACCCAGAAGGCGCTTGTCCTCAGGTGGCCGGACAAGACCGTTGCCGTCTCCCCCGCGGACCCGGAGTTCTTCATCTACTCGGTCCGCGCCGCCTCGGGACTCGAATGATCCGGATGCGGCACGAATCCTAGGAATGGCCGACGATCGCAAGGCATTCCTGCTCAGGGCGGACCCCCTTCTCTGGAGGGAGATCGAGCGCTGGGCTGCCGACGAGCTGCGCAGCGTGAACGGGCAGATCGAGTTCATCCTGCGGGATGCGGTCCGCCGGCGCCGCAAGGGCGGGGGGGACCCCGCCGCCCCGGACCCGACTGCCGGCCCGGCCGAGCCGCCCGCCTCCCCCTAGGCGCCCTGCGAATTTAGACCGTTGCGTCGGAGGCGACTTGCAGGAAATTTTCGGGGCGCGCATGAGTCCGCCCGCCCGACGTTCCCAATGACACCGTCCGAAGCCCAAGAGAGGATCGTGGCTCTTCGCTCAGAGGTCGCCCGCCATGACGAGCGCTATTACCGGCAGGCCCGCCCTGAGATAAGCGACCACGAGTATGACCTCCTGAAGCGCGACCTGGCGGCGATGGAGGCAAAGTACCCGGACGCCGCGAGGTCGGCGGGCCCCGACACGCCGACCGCCGCGGTCGGCGATGACCGTGCCGAAGGATTTGCCACGGTTCGGCACCGCCAGCCGATGCAGAGCCTCGACAACACCTACTCGGAGGCGGAGCTGCGCGAGTTCCATGCGCGGCTCGTGCGGCTCCTCGGCCGCGAGGACCTGGCCTACGTGGTCGAGCCGAAGATCGACGGACTTGCGGTCAGCCTGACCTACGAGAAGGGAAAGTTCGTCCGCGCCGTCACCCGGGGCAACGGGGTCGAGGGCGACGACGTGACCGTGAATGCGCGCACCATCAGGTCCCTTCCCAGGGAGCTGAAGGCGACATCTCAGGCTCCGGTCCCGAAGCTGATCGAGATCCGAGGCGAGATTTTCATGACGCTCGCGGAGTTCCAGAGGATAAACGCGCTCCGCGACGAGGAAGGCGAGGAGCGGTATGCCAACCCCCGGAACCTGGCCGCGGGCACGATCAAGCTGCTCGATCCGCGGGAGGTCGCCGAGCGGCGGCTCGAGATCGTGCTCTACGGCGTTGGGGCGTGCGAGCCGCCGCAGGCGGCCGGGGAAACGCAGTCCGGCTACCAGGCGAGGGTGCGCGCGTGGGGTCTTCCCACGGTCGAGAAGTCCTGGAAGGCCACCGGGATTGACGAGGTCTGGAAGGCCGTCCTCGAGCTCGAGCGGGTGCGGGGCGGCTTCGCCTATGCCACCGACGGGGCTGTCGTGAAGCTCGACTCGCTTGGCCTGCAGCGGGAGGCGGGGAGCACGTCCAAGGCCCCGAGGTGGGCCATGGCCTACAAGTTCGCCGCCGAGCGGGCGCAGACCAGGCTCCTCTCGATCTCGGTCCAGGTCGGCCGCACCGGCGTCCTGACGCCGGTCGCCGAGCTCGAGCCCGTCGTCCTCGCCGGCTCCACAGTGGCGCGGGCGACCCTCCACAACAGGGACGAGATCGCGCGCAAGGACATCAGGGTCGGCGACTTTGTCTTTGTCGAGAAGGCCGGTGAGGTCATTCCCGCCGTGGTCGCCGTCGACCTGTCGCGGCGCACCCCGGATTGCGTCCCCTACAAGTTCCCGACGCACTGCCCCTCATGCGGCACGGCGGTGGTCCAGGTCGAGGGCGAGGTGGCGCTGCGCTGCCCGAACTACGAATGCCCCGTGCAGGTCAGGCGCAGGGTGCGGCACTTCGCGTCCAAGTCCTGCGTCGACATCGACGGCCTCGGCGAGGCCATGGTCGACGTGATCGTCGAGAAGGGCTGGGTCCGCAGCGTTGCCGACATCTACAAGCTGAAGCGCGCCGACCTGCTCGGCCTCGGCAAGAGCGTGGAGAAGTCGACCGACAACCTCCTGGCCGCGGTCGAGGCCAGCAAGAAGGCCGAGCTCTGGCGTTTCATCCACGGCCTGGGGATCCCCCATGTTGGCGCGGCGGCCGCCAAGGACCTGGCCGTGCGCTTCCCGAGCCTGGAGGCCCTTTCCGAATCGCGGTTTGACGACTATATCGGCAAGGGCAAGGAGAGCCTGATCCCCGGGATCGGGACAACGATGGCCGAGGCGATCGTGGACCATTTCAACCAGCCTGTGAACCGGACGCTCGTCCGCGACCTGGCGAGGGCGGGCGTCGCGCCGACGGCGCCCGTGGCGAGGGCCGTGGGCACAGGCCCCCTCCTGGGCAAGACCTTCGTCCTCACGGGCACGCTGCCCTCGATGACGCGGGACGAGGCCTCGGCCCGGATCGAGGCCGCCGGGG
>Ga0181537_10002278_pt1 | contig 17011 bp, 13 predicted proteins | sample PEATcosm2014_Bin_39_FD_119765 | JGI IMG/M metagenome (GOLD analysis project Ga0181537, IMG submission 119765) | Peatland microbial communities from MTU Mesocosm Facility, Houghton, MI, USA - PEATcosm2014_Bin23_10_metaG | ecosystem: Environmental > Terrestrial > Soil > Wetlands > Peat | place... | reverse complement strand
TGGGAGACGCCGAAGAGGCCATGCTGCGCCTTACCTGCGAGCGCGCGCAACTTGTCGATGGACAGGATGTGCTGGAACTCGGCTGCGGCTGGGGTTCGCTGACACTGTGGATGGCCGAGCACTATCCGCACAGCCGCATCACCGGCGTTTCCAATTCGGCTTCGCAGCGCACGAACATTTTAGAGCGCGCAGCACAGCGCGGCTTATCCAACGTGCAGATCGTCACCGCGGACATGAACGACTTCGCGGCGCCCGGCCGCTATGACCGCATCGTCTCCGTGGAGATGTTCGAACACATGTGCAACTGGAAAGCGCTGCTGGCGCGCGTGAGCGGCTGGCTGCAGCCGGACGGCAAATTCTTTCTGCACATTTTCACGCACACGCGCTTTGCCTATCCCTTTGCCGTGCGCGGCGCGGGGGACTGGATGGCGCAGCATTTCTTCACCGGCGGCATGATGCCCAGCGATGAGTTGCTGCTCCATTTCGACGAGCATCTGCGCGTGAGCGAGCACTGGCGCGAGTCTGGCTCGCATTATCAGAAAACCGCCGAAGCTTGGCTCGCCAACATGGACGCGAATAAATCGCGCGTGCTGCCCTTGCTTGTGGAAACCTACGGCACCAAGTCGGCGAGGAAGTGGTGGGTGCGTTGGCGCATCTTTTTCATGGCGTGCGCGGAGTTGTGGGGCTATCGCAACGGTCAGGAATGGATCGTCTCGCACTATTTGCTGGAACACGCGGCTCACCCCCAACCGCGATAACCAAGACGTGATCACAAATAACGATCGCCGGTCTCTAAGAGGCGTGTCTACAGGATTTCCAGAATTTCTTCATACCGTTTAAACGGCGGTATCAGATACGCGCCGGCCATCTCCGTACGCGCCCACGCCAGCATCTCGCGCGCTACGTCAAATCCGCGGTCGCGCGCCGCCGCCCCGGCCTTTTCCATCGATTCCAGCACCGGCTGCGGAATCATGATTCCCGGAACTTCGTTATTCAGCCGCAACGCCTGCTTGTAGCTGTTCAACGGCCACACGCCGATTAGTACGGGAATCGGCGGCGCGCCGCCCAGTTTTTTTACGAATGCGCGCCAGTGTTCGGGATCGAAAAGCGGCTGCGTCATCGCAAAGTGTGCGCCTGCTTCCACCTTGGCGTGAAAGCGCTCGATCTCATTATCCAGATCGTCAGCCACGGGATTCAGTGCGACCCCGATTGTGAAATTCGTTGCGCCACCCAGCGTTTTCCCCGCCCAGTCCGTGCCCTGATTCAAACGGTGCAAAATCTTCACCAGACCAACGGAATCCACTTCATACACGCCGCTGGTTTCCGGATAATCGCCAACCGACGGCGGGTCGCCCGTGATACCCAGCACATTGCGCACACCGCCCACGGTCCATGCGCCGAGCAGCATGGCCTGCAAGCCGATGATGTTGAAATCGCGCGTGGTCAGATGCGGAACGGTCTCGACGCCGCGCGCTTCCAGCGCCCCGGCCACGACCAGCGCGTCCATACCCACGCGCGCCATCGCGCCGCTGTTGATATCGATAGCGTCCGCTTTGCCGGAGGCCATAATCTTATCCACCTGCTCGTAAATGCGATCGAGCGAAACGCCCTTTGGCGGATCGATTTCCACGCACACGGTAAATTGCCCGGCCTGCAGCTTTTTCCAGAATTTACTTTCCGGCGCGCGCTCCAGCACTGGCGCGGCCTTCGGCGCGGCCGCCACTGCGACAGACGCGCCACCATGCTTCGCGGGCCGCAGCGATTTCACCGCCTCCGCCATGGCGCGAATGTGCGCCGGGGTCGTGCCGCAGCATCCACCCAGAATGCTCACGCCCAGCGCGGCCGCTTCCCGCGCAAACAGTGCGAAATATTCCGGCGAGGATTTCGGGTACACGATGCGGTCGCCTTCACGCTTCGGGAAGCCGGCGTTGGGCATGCCGCTCACGCGAATGTCGCGTACACGCGTGAGTTCGCCCAGAATGGGGAGCAACGATTGCGGGCCCAGCGTGCAGTTCGCGCCAATCACTTGCACATTTTTATTTTTCAGCAACTCGGCAGCGGCTGCCGGATGCATGTCGCCAAAGGTGGTGCCCTCCTCCGCGTACGTCAATTCCGCGATGATCGGCAGCCCGGAGAACGACCGAATGGCGTCAATCGCGAGCAGCAGCTCTTCGATATACGAAAACGTCTCGAGGCAGTACAAATCTACGCCGCGCTCTTCGAGCGCCAGCGCTTGTTCGTGAAAAATATCCTGAATCTCGTCCGGCTCGGGATGCCGCGACTGCACGCCCAGCCCCAGCGGCCCGATGGAGCCAGCAATGAGCACTTCGCGCGACGCGGATTCTCGCGCCTCTCGCGCAATCTTCACGCCGCGGCTATTCAGCCGCTGCACTTCGTCGCCCAAACCCAGCGGCGCCAGCTTGAAACGATTCGCGCCAAACGTATTGGTCTCGATAATCTGCGCGCCCGCCTCGATATACGACTGGTGAATGCGAAACACCGCCTCCGGCTCCGTACTGTTTAGCTCATCGAAGCAGCGCTGCGCGCCCACCGCTTCGTGCAGCAGCGAGCCCATCGCGCCGTCGGCGATCAGAATCGAGTCCTTGAGCAATGCGTTGAAATCGAGAATCTTCACTGGTCGCGGGTCCTGTCCGGAATTTTTCTACGTGGGTGCGGCGGCTAACGCTTCTGCTCCATCAGCGTGGCCACGGAGCTCATCAAATCGTACTTGGTAAGAATTTCAAAGTGCGCGTTGCCCATATCCACAAACACCGCGGGATTTTCGTGGCTCAAAATATACGTGATGCGTTCCACTGGTGCGTTGCTGGCAATCTTCGGCATCGGCTTGCTCATCACTTCGCGGACCACCAGCTTGCGCAGGTCTTTGCCTTGCAGCGCCATGGTCAGAATCTGATCTTCGTACACCGTCCCGATGGGCACCGCTTCTTCAAAAATCGGAATCTGCGAAATGTCCTGTTCCTGCATGGTTTTCAGTGCATGAAACACGGTCTGGTACGGACGCGCCACGATCAATTCGCGCACTTTCCCGGCTTTATGCTTCGCCTTGATGATATCCGATGCCGTGATAGGCACCGCCGATTCCACATAGCCACGTTCGCGCATCCATTCGTCGTTATAAACCTTGCTCAGATAGCGCATGCCAGTGTCCGGCAAAAACGCCACGATCAGCGCTTCCGGCCCCAGATCTTTCGCCACGCGCAGCGCCGCGGAGATGCAGCCGCCGCCCGAACCTCCGGTGAACAACCCTTCCATCTTCACCAGGCGCCGTGCCACCACGAAGCACTCTTCGTCGTTGACCTGCACCACGTCGTCCAGAATCTTCATGTCCATCGTGGAGGGAAAGAAATCTTCACCGATGCCTTCCACCACGTACGTCTTGGCCTTCACCGTTTCGCCCGTCTTGAACGCATCGTAGTACAGCGAACCAACGGGATCGACGCCGATAATTTTCACCGCGCGATTTTTTTCTTTTAGGTATTTGCCCACGCCGCTGATGGTCCCGCCGGTGCCCATGCCGCAAACAAAATGCGTGATCTTGCCTTCCGTGTCGTCCCAAATTTCCGGGCCCGTGGTGCGGTAATGCGCCTCGGGATTCATGGGATTCGCATATTGATTGGGATAATAGGAATTGGGAATTTCACGCGCCAGCTTCTGCGCCACCGAATAGTAACTGCGCGGATCTTCCGGCTCCACGGCCGTTGGGCAGACGATCACTTCCGCGCCCAGTGCCTTCAGCAAATCGACTTTTTCCTTGGATTGCTTGTCCGTGATGGTGAAAACCATCTTGTAACCGCGCACCGCCGCTACGAGCGCCAGGCCCATGCCGGTGTTTCCGGAGGTTCCTTCGATGATCGTGCCGCCGGGTTTCAGCAGCCCGCGCTTCTCCGCGTCGTCAATCATCGTAATGCCGATGCGATCCTTCACCGAGCCGCCGGGATTGGTGTAGTCGGCCTTGACGTAAATCTGTGGTTTCAAGCCGTGATTGATGCGGTTTAGCCGCACCAGCGGGGTGCCGCCAATAGCTTCGAGGATGCTGTTGCATTTCATAGAATCAGCTCAAACGCGGCGCGGTTCGCCACGGTCAGATACGCATAGTGCGGCGCGCGACTGTGCGATAATTCTTCCAGTTTAACATGCGGATGCGGGGCGCGCAGCCAAGCCCGCGGGGGTGATTCCATGCGGCAAAACATATCCACGGGAACGCCTTGGGAGCCGATTGTGGGCTATTCCCGCGCCGTGAAAATCGGCAACATCGTCGCCGTTTCCGGCACCACCGCCACTGGGCCGGATGGCAAAATCGTCGGCCCCGGCGACGCCTACGCGCAAACCGTGCAAACCATAAAGAACATCGAATCGGCGCTCGCCAAAGCCGGCGTCTCGCTCAAAGACGTCGTCCGCACGCGCATCTTTGTAACGAATATCGCCGAGTGGGAAAAAATCGGCCGCGCCCACGGCGAATTTTTCAGCGCCATTCGCCCGGTAACCAGCATGGTGCAAGTAAGCAGCCTGATATCGCCAGAAATGCTGGTAGAGATAGAGGCCGACGCGATTCTCGAACCCTGATCCACCGCGCTATGGCCGAAGCCCTTTACGATTCCGTGATCGCGGATTTTTACGATACCTCGCCGTTGGTGGCGTCGCGCACGCAGGACCGTGATTTTTACCTCGCGGCGGCCCGAAATTTCGGCTCGCCCATCCTCGAACTCGGCTGCGGCACGGGGCGCATCTCCGCGCCGCTCGCGCAAGCCGGACACCGCGTCACCGGTCTGGACATTTCCGAAAAAATGCTGCAGCGCGCCGAGCAGAAACGCGCTTCGCTACCCTCGGAGCAACGAGAGCACTGGCGGTTGGTTCAGGGCGACATGACGAATTTCGACCTGCAAGAGTATTTTGCCCTAATCATCGTACCGTTTCGCCCGTTCCAGCACCTGCTGAACATTCCCGAACAGCTGTCGTGCCTGGCCTGCGCGCGCCGTCATTTGCAGCGCGGAGGACGGCTCATCCTCGACTTTTTTCAAACGGATGCCGCGCGCATGCATGACGTGGACTTTCTCAAGGAACACACCGTCGCCGACTACGAAATAGCTGCCGGCCGCCGCGTGCGCCTCACGGAACGCACCACCGCGTTCCATCGCGCTACCCAGTGCAACGATGTGGAGATGGCTTTTACGGTGACCGGTCCTGGCGGCGAACAGAGCCGCAACGTCTTCGCCTTCACCATTCGTTATTTTTTTCGCTACGAGGTAGAGCACCTGCTGGCCCGCGCCGGCTTTCGCGTCCTGGAACTCTTCGGCGATTTCAACGGCTCCCCGCTGCGCGACGATTCACCGGAGATGATTTTCGTCGCCGCCGCCGCATAAGGCCGCGGAACCGCAACGCCCTTCCGCGACGCAATCACCGCCCCGCGCGCCAATCACCACCTTGCGCGCACGCGGTATCTCAGCACCGCCGTCCCGTCCTTCTCCACCGGCACGCTGAACTGCGCAGCGAACGCCCCGGTCTTGGTAAATTTATAGCTCGACGACACCATCTCCCAATCTCCGCCGATCGGCTCGTTCACCTGCACCACGATCGCGCTGTCCTTGTGATTCCGCAGCGTAATCTCGTACTCCACTTCCCATGTGTGCGTATCCACTTTCTTGTAATCGGTTTGCTTGCGTTCGGAAACCACGTCGAACGCGTTGCCGATGTGCACGGTGATCTCTTCGTCTTTCGGCGTATGTCCGATGCGGTCTTCGCCGATAAACAGCACGCCACCGCGCGAATCCTTCTGATATACGCGCACATTCCCCGCCGGCAGCGGCATGCCTAGCCCGGACTTCTCCGCGTTCTTGAATTTGTAGAACACCTGCACCGGATCCTTGATCGGCGCGCCGGGCGCCTGCGCGCTGCGAAAATAATAATTCTGCCCGTTGACGATAAAGAGCTTCTCCACCGGCACATTCGTGCCTTGCAGCAAGCTGATCTGCTTGCTCTCTTTGTCTTCGACCGAAGTTTTTCGTCCCAGAGTATACAGGTGATACTCGCTAAAGCTTTCCTGTTCGAATTGCGGCGCGGCCTTCGCCACCCCGATACCCGCCGACATTTCCATCGCCCGATTTCGCGCCGGCTCCGGCAAGCGATTCAAGTCTCCCGCCACGAGCTGCAACTTGGCGTTGTGAAACGCCGTCCCGCTGTTGTTCCCAATCGTCACCCAGCCATCCAGATCCGCCGCCTTGTCATCGCGCCCCACCGTCAGCACGTAGTCCGCGTTCCAATTCAGCCCCGTCGCCAGATACGACGTCTCAATCTGCTGCTTCCGCACCCCGCTATTTTCCAGCGACATCAGCAGCGTCGGCCGGTCATACAAATTCGCCGGCACCTCGGGAAAGTGATAACTTTCCACCGCCGGATTCGTCACAATATCGTTTCCGATTCTCCATACCGTGCCGTTGTTGTCCGCCAGCAACGTGGCCTTTACCTGCTCGCGCTTCGTCGTGTTGTTCTCAAGGTACGAACGCTCCAGAGTAATTTCTTTTCCCACGTATTTGTGCAGCAGCTTCGCTGGTTCCAGCAGGTCATACTCATAGTTTTGCTCGCTCACTTCCAGCTTCGTCGGGTCCGTCAGCGAACGAAAATGCACGGTAGCCGGATTCACCGTCGCCGCAATATCCATGAATTTCAATCGGAACGCCCCGCTCGGCAGTGCAACCTGCCGCACATCGCGCACCAGCGCGATATTCGAGTTGTACACCGTGACCGCCAGCTCCGTCTGATCGTTCAGACTCGTCGCCGAATCGCCCGCGCTTTCCGCCGCGTTCTTCGCGCTCCCTGCGTCCTGTGGGGTACCCGCAGCCAGTCTCGCGCCACCGGCGCAAATCGCCAATACCAAAACCACAATCGCCACCGGCGCGCCTTCTTTTCCAATGCGTAGCATCATCGCCATCACCTCTCGGGGAATCGCTGCACTCCAGATTAGAACGCGGCCGCCAGTTTTTCTTGCGCCGATTTTCTTGCCGCCAGCATTTCTCTCGCACCACACTCAGCGCTCGCCGGAACAACACCGTCGCCTATTCGCTGGCCACGCGCTTCCAGCTCACCCCGCCGTCGCTCGTAACATACGTGCTCTTGCGCTTCACATCCCACACCGTCGCATTCAACGCATCCGCTGCCTTCACGCCACCAATCTCCCCGGCAACCGGCGAAGCCACCTTCGTCCAGTGACCTCCCCCATCGACCGTCACCAAAATCGTCCCGCCCCGCCCAATCACCCAACACACCGCATCGCTCGCCGCCGAGCCGCCGTCCAGCGCAGTCGTGACGCCGCTCGTCTGTTGCAACCACGTCCCACCCGCATCCCGCGACTGCTCAATCGCTCCGCTCTTGCCAACACGCCAAACGACATTGCCGCCCGGGGCCGTTATCAGTCGAGCGCCCACTTTGGCTGCGGCCGCATGCGTCGCAGCATTCTTTTTAATCTCAACAGTTTCGGCCTGCACGCTGATCAAAGCCGTTGCCGCGTCGCTGCTTTGAGCGAGCTGGTTAGCAGTAGTCGGGGCCGCCGGCGCCGGTGCTGGCGGAGCCGCCGCCGCTTGCCTCTGCGTGTTCTGTGGCTCCATTCCCGAGCTCAACTGCGAGAAACTCCGCCCGTTCACCGGCGACTGTGTGGTCTCCTTCAGCGCGTCCGCCTTGGCGCCGCTCGCCGCCGGCGCAGTCTCGACCGCTGGCGCCGCCGAAACTTCCACGGTCTGCGTCGCCGCCCCCATCTTCGGAGCCGCCGGCGGAGGTACCGTCTTGTCCAGCGCCATCGCTTGCGGCGGCGTCACGGGCTTAGGCGCGGCCACCGACTCCGCTCTCTCCCTCGCGGCCGGACGAAACCCCGCCACCCGGTTGGCAACCATCCCGCCATCTTTTGCGGTTGTCGCATTCTGATCCGTAATCGCGGCCGGCGCGCTTGACGCCGCCTCGGGCTGTTGCGCCATCGTAGGTTCTGCTGCACGGCGATTCTCCGCCGTCTCCACCGCCGCCGACCGCTGCGCATCCTTCTTATTCGTTTGCACCCCAACCCACACCAGCAATCCCGCGGCAATCGCGCCCAGCGGCGCCACCCAATACGCCACCGCTCGCCCCATCCGCTTTCGCGAAGCGGAAGCCGCAGCCTGCGCCGCCGCACTCTTCGCCGGCACGCTTGCCAGAACCGCGGGCTCTCGCGATGCTTCCGCGCGGGGTTCCTCCACGGCACTACTCAGCGCTTCCGTCCGTCGCGTCCGCGCGGCCATCAGCAGCGGAATCCCTTCCCGCTCATAACCCAACGCATCCCGCCCCGTACCCTCGTGCGAAATCGTCACATCCTCCGTACTCTCCAGCAGCGCCAGAATCCCCTGGCATCGACCGCAACTCGCCACATGCTCCTTGCACAAAATCATCTCCGCGCCGCCCAGCGCCCGCTCGTGATACGCCGCCAGCACCTCCGCATCGAGGCATCCTTCCCGCAGCCCTCCCGTCGCCTCCCAGGACGCACCTTCGCCATTCTCCGCCCCACGCCCTCCCAACTGCCGCGCCAGTGCTTTTTCAAACAGCAAATCGTCATCCGCCATGGCGCTCACCTCCTTTAGAACGGCCGCGCATCGCAACCTTGCAGCGCCACCGCTCCCTCATCCCGTCGCGCATCACGATTCCTCCTCGCCGGCCCCGCTCCGCGCCAGCTTCGGCTGCGTACTCGTCGCATCGCCGGGAAACATCACGCGAAAATCGATCGGCGCATCCTCCGTCGCATACTGAAAACACAACGCAATCTGCGCGTCGCTCAGCCCGCCCTCCGCATGGCGCAGCGTTTCCGCCACCCGCTCCCGCAGCTCTCTCCGTATGCGCTCCAAATTCCGCGACACGCTCGACTCATGCTCCCCGCAAATCCGCCCCACTTCCGCCAGCCTCTTGCCCTCCGCGTAATACAAACAAACCCGCCGGTGATCCTCCGCCGCCAGCTCACCCAGCGCCCCCTGCAACGCGCCGCAAAACAATCCCAGGTATTTCTCGCGATAAGGATCCGCTGGCACCGCGAGCGGTCCCACTACGGCCTGTCTGGAATTTGACAAGGAGCCGCCCGAATTTTTCCCGCTCCCATTCCCGCTGCCACTCGCATCAGCACCCTGTTCCGCCGCGTGGCGCACCGTCCCATCCTCTTCTTCCAGCGCCTCCAGCCGCCGCGCCGCGCGTATCCCATCCACATGCCGCTGCGCCAGCACCGCTCGCAGCCACGTCTTCAGCGAACTGCGCCCATGAAAATAGCGTAACAATGACGCCGTACCGCGCCGCGCATCCGCCAGCCCATACAACTCCGCGAACAACGAATCCGCCAACTCCCGCGCTTCCGCACTCTCCGCCCCACGCCGCAACATCGTCCCCGCGCAGCGCCGCAAATATCCGCGATACTCGTGCACGAAAAATTCCCACGCCGCCTCGTTCCCTTCCATGCACCCACACGCCAGCGCGAAATCCTCCAGGTGCAGCGCCGACAGGTAATTGCTCACCTGTTCCCACGCCAGCGCCTCTCCCTCGCTGGCATCCGCCACGCGCGCCTTAAAATGCGCCGCCGCGCTCCGCGCCAGGTGCTCCGCAAATCCCTCCCGCGAAGCACACCACCGCCCGCTCTCCTCCCGTCGGCACAGGCTCTCCAGAAAGCTGGGGTGCGCCACTAATTGCGACACGATTTGCGCCGCGATCCCCGCCCCCGCCGGCTCCCCCACGCGCTCTTTCTTATCCTTCATCGTTTCGCTAACCCTCGTGAGCATAGGCCACTACGAGTATTAGGGTCCAGCATTGGCACAATGACGTACCATCCTGGCGCAACCTTCCACCCCATTGGAGTATCCTATTACCACGTTGCGCCCCAGCCCGTGCAACCGAATCCGCCCCGCCGGGTTTACATTCGGGGGCAAAACGTGCGTCCACGGGAGCATTAGCGACTTCGCGTCGTTAGTACGAAAGTCCTATTAGCCCTCCCCAAGCCTCCTCAGTACTCTGGTACTGCGAGGCGCGCATCCCTAACTGACTCCCCTTCGCGGGAACAAAGGGCATTCCCTGAACGACCACAACCGGGGACGGAAATTTCCAAGGGCGGTACGCGGATGACCAGCATGCTTGCAGATCCAGCAACGAAGACCACTATCGGTGTTGGCCTCGATGACCGCAATCGTCGTCCCGCCAATCCCGAAGCGTGGAAGCGCGCCATCGGCACCAAGCCCGTTTCCGCTCGTCTGGCCTTGCTCCCAGAGGGCGAATCCCGCTGGGGCCGCGTTGGCGTCAGCGCCATCGCGCAAATCGTCATTGTCGGCTTCATCTTCTTGATGCCGCTGCTCTACCCGGAAAGTATGCGCACCGCTTTGAACTACAGCATCATCGAACTGGCCAATCCCCCAATTGAGGTTCCTGTGGCGCCTCCCCCGCCGCCGCCCCCCAAAATCCGCGAAAAAGTCACACCACCTCCTACGCCTCCGCCGGTGGAAGAGCCCGTCAAGCTCAACCCCAAGCAGCAGCATGTGTTCATTACGCCCAAGGCCATCGTTCAGCCCAAAGTGCAGACCGTCGACGCCAAAGCGCCTGACCTCGCTCCGGTCCTCGAAGCCGCCAAAATTGACACTCCAACGAATCAGCCCAAGCGCCCCAAAGACGATGTGAAGATCGGCAGTCTCGGCAGCGCCGCTCCGGCCACCGTCAATGCCCCCGTAAATAAAGTCCAGACCGGCGGCTTCGGCGACCCCACCGGCCTCAAAGGCAAGGGCGACCCCAACAAAGGCAACATCGTCAACGCCTTTGGCTCGCCAAATCTTCCCACCGGCCCCGGCCAAGGCAACGGCACCGCCGGCGCCAACGGCATCAAAGGCACCGTCGCCAGCACCGGCTTTGGCAACGGCATCGCCAACCCTCCGCAGGGCGGCGGCAAACGCGGCTCCGTGCAATCCAGCGGTTTCGGTGACCAGACCGTCGCCGAAGCTCCCAAAAAGAAAGCTGCCACCACCGAAGGCGCCACCACTTCCGTCGACATTCTAGAGAAGCCCAGACCGGAGTACACCGCCGAGGGCCGCAGTCTCAAGCTCGAAGGCGACGTCGTTCTCGATCTCGTGTTCCTCGCCAACGGCGCCGTCGAGGTCAAGGGCGTCGTCTCCGGCCTCGGCCACGGTCTCGACGAGGCCGCCACCCGCGCCGCGCAACAAATTAAATTTAAACCCGCACACCGCGATGGCCAGGCCGTCGACTTTCCAGCGCGCGTGCGCATTCAGTTTCGCTTGGCTTACTAGGAGAAACAAAATGGGTAAGGTATTTGCAGCACTCGTCCTGCTCGCGTCCAGCGCGCTAACCACCTGCGCTGGACAGCAGGCTGCCACGTTCCAGCAGATCGGCCCCGCGCCGCGCACCATGGACGAGGTCATCGACCGCGTCATTGCCAACGAAAATAAGGTCGACGCGCAGATCAAGACCTATTCACCCTTGGTCGAGACCTATATTCAGAATCTGAAACCCGACAAGGATCTCGGCTCCATTCCCGCCGGCGACAAATACTTTCTCGGACGTGCCGATTTCTCCAAAGGCATGGCGCTCGTCTCTTTGAACGACACCAATTCCAAAGGCAAGAAGATCTTCAGCGCGCTCAGCAGCTTCAATCCCTTCGGCATGCAGTTCAATCCCGATGGGTTCCTCGAGATGATTTTTCTCGATCCCCGCAGCCTGGACAAGCAGAACTATAAGTTTGATTACGTTCGGCGCGAATTCCTTGGCGAAGTGCGCTGCTTGGTGTTTGACGTCACTCCCAAGGAAAAATCCGGCAAAGGCCGCTTCCTCGGGCGCATTTGGGTCGAGGATCAAGACTACAACCTCGTGCGCTTCAACGGTGCCTACGGCGCCAGCGGTCACGGTACCACCGGCTTCTATTTCCACTTCGATAGCTGGCGCTCCAACGTGCAGCCTGGTCTGTGGGTGCCCTCGTTCATTTACAGCGAAGAAAAAGAAGCTCACTACGCTCTCAACAAGAAGCTCGACTTCAAGGCCCAGACCCGTCTCTGGGGCTATAACCTCGGCAAAGCTGGCGAGGAGCAGGAACTCAGTAAGATTCTTGTCGAAACGCCGGTGCAGGACGATTCCAAGACCGCCAACGATCTTTCCCCCGTGCAGGCGCAGCGCTCTTGGGATCGCCAAGCCGAGGATAACGTCATTGATCGCCTCCAGCGCACCGGCCTCATCGCTCCCAAGGGTGAAGTCGACAAAGTCCTCGAGACCGTTATCAACAACCTCGAAGTCACCAACAATCTCGATATCGAGCCGGATGTTCGCTGCCGCGTGATGATGACCACCACGCTCGAATCCTTTACCGTCGGCCACACCATCGTTTTGAGCCGCGGCCTGATTGACGTGCTGCCCGACGAAGCCAGCCTCGCGGCCGTCCTCGCCCATGAACTCGGCCACATCGTTCTCGGCCACCGTCTAGATTCCACCTACGCCTTCTTCGACCAGATTCTCATCGACGAAAAGGACACCTTCCGCCATTTCGGCTTTCAGCGCACCCCGGAAGAAGAGCACGCCGCCAACGAGAAAGCCATTCAGCTCTTGAACAATTCTCCTTACAAGGGTCAGCTTGGCAACGCCGGCCTGTTCCTGTCCGCTCTCGAGACGCGCCAGAAAGAAGTCCCCAATCTCATCAGCGCGCACCTCGGCAACCGCGTTCCCGTCATCGCCGACCTCAAGTCCACCACGCCGGTAGATCCCAAGACCAATCCCCAGATGATCGCCGCGCTGCCCATTGGTGGTCGCGTCAAGATCGATCCCTGGAATGACCAGCTCACCCTCATCAAGAGCAAACCCGTGGGCACCGTCGCCGAACGCGAGAAGATGCCCTTTGAGGTCACTCCCTTCATGCCCTATCTGACGCGCTTTGGCGCCGACACCAACGCCAAGCCCATCGCCGCCAGCGCCGCCGCCCCCATCCAGGATCCCAAGCCCGGCGACCCACCGTCCGCCAACCCGCAATAAACTTTAGCGGCAATCGTTTGGCGCCAACTAGAGTTTTCAGCCAACTCCGAGCTTGCAGCCAAAATGACCAAGGCCCGGCACCATCCGCCGGGCCTTGGTTTTAATGGGCCCATGACCCCACGTTGGCGCATGCAGTTGTAGCGGCTGCCTCCTGAGGCGGTCGCCTTTCGGCTCCCCCCTGACTCAACTGGAAAAAAATTCTATTGAGAGACGGTTACTCTTGGTTGAGCATTCAACTAAGCATGCCGCATGCCCCTAACACACGACAGCGCCTCGTTGAAGCCGCCCTCTATCTCTTTTGGCTTCAGGGTTATGCAGCCACCGGCATCGCCCAAATCCTAGACCGCTCCAAAGCCAACGCCGGCAGCTTCTATCACTTCTTTAAGACCAAAGAAGAACTCCTTCTGGCCGTCCTTGAGCTGTATATCCAAACCCTCCGCCCTATTGTCGTTGACCCCGTCGCCATTCGCCTCGACGATCCCATCGACCGCGTCTTCGGCATCCTCGAATTTTATCGCGGCAACCTCCTCGCCACTGGCTGCACCTACGGCTGCCCCATCGGCCGCCTGGCTCTTGAAATCCCCGAGGAACAATTCCGCGTGCACAAGCGCCTGGCCGACAATTTCGACGGCTGGACCGCCGCCGTCCAATCCTTTCTCGAAGACGCACGGGATCGCCTGCCGCGCCTCACGAACTTGCCGACCCTATCGAAATTCATTCTCACGGTAATGGAAGGCGGCGTCATGCAAGCGCGCGCGCAACGCGAAATCGCCCCCTTTGACGCCAGCGTCTAACACCTTCGCGCCTACTTCCAGATGTTGCAGGAACAGCGCCGCCGCGAAAACGCCGCCGAAATTACAGAAGCAAAAAAATGATCAGGAGAGAGTTAAGTCATGAATAAAACATCTGTCTTCGGAATGGCCCTGTTGACGCTTAGCGGCTTCGCCGTAGCTGGTACCGGCGGCGCATCCCGGGAATCAGCGAGGCCGTCGTCGACTACGCGGGCGCCGCAAAATTCCTCGAACACCGCGCAGGCTCCTTCAAGCGACGCGGCTGCAGCAAACAAACCGCCTGCAGCCGCCAAACCAATCGACGCCCTAAGCTGGGTCATTGGCGGCGTCTGGACCGCCGACGCCGGCAAAATGGAGCCGGGCATGCGCATCGAGACGCGCTACCAATGGTCGGACAACAACGCGTACATTCGTTTCAACACGCATTTCGTGTTCGATAAAGGCACGGCGAAAACCTACGACGGAAATTTCTATTGGGATCCGCGCGAAAAGCATCTAGCCATGTGGTACATGGATGCCCAAAACTCTATCACCGCTGGCCCAGTGCAAGTCGACGGCGACGTTTGGACCATGACCTGGCGCGGCGCCGACTTCGCGGGCCAGCTCGCCGACTTGCGCGTCACCGTGAAGCGCAAAAGCAACCACGACTATCAGTGGACCGCCTCCGAAAAAGAAGGCGACACCTGGAAAGACCTGGCATCCCTGGAATATCTCCGTACCCCTGAAAAGTAGGCAGCGGCCGATTCGTCCATCAGATGCGGCGCCTTCAGTAGCACAGGCCTTCCTGCCTGTGCACCCAAGGCAACCTCACCTCGCACCAACCGTTCATCCCAGTGGGCGATGCGGTCGACCCCGCCTAGCAGTACTAGACCGTCACGTCCATTGACATAAAACTGTTTCCACGCCAGCATGTAACGTGAATTCCCGGATTCACGCCCGCCTAGCCTCTCCGCCCGAAACACCCGAAGTTTTGCTCCACACCAACGCCCAATTTTTGCCCCTTTGTTTTGATGACGATATGAATTGCTCCCCGCGCAACCCTCTGCTTTGATAACGATACAAATTGCCCTACCGTGTACCCCTTTAGCCATTCCTCACTCTTTGTTTTCAATAACTTGCGAATTCCCGCTTTTACCAGCCGTCCCACACGACCAATGCCTTTCGTCCAACCGCCGGGCTCCCGCGCCGCCACGCATTCGCGCTGCGCGGTCCGCCGCGCTAAGATGTTCCCGCACCCGCATCGTGCCACACCGCTTCCCAGCGCTTCTGGAGGAACCAGTCCATGGACGTTTTTAGAAAAGGCCGCAACGATGACGAACCCGCTTTCACCATGCGGCCCGCCATTCCCGGTCTCAAAGCCATCGTCATCGCCATTGCCGCGCTCATCGCCCTGTTGATTCTGTTCGCGCTGCTTCTGCGCGTCACGCGCATCGAGGCGGGCCACGTCGGCGTGGAAATCAATCTCGCCGGCCAGCAGCGCGGCGCTTCGGAAATTCCCATCCGCACCGGTTGGGTCGTCTATTCGCCGCTCACCACGCAGATCATCGAATTTCCCACCTACGTGCAAACCGTCAAGTGGACCAAAGACGTCAACGAAGGCCACCCCATCAACGAGGAAATGGGTTTCAACTCCAAGGAAGGCATGGAAATTTTCGTGGACGTATCGCTTTCCTACGCCATCGAGCCGTCCAAAGTCCCCGATTTTTACGTGAAGTATCGCGTCGACGATCTGGAACGCTTCACGCATGGCATCCTGCGCGATATCGTGCGCAACTCACTCAACGAAGTAGCTTCCACGTACACCGTGGAGGATATCTATGGCGAGAAAAAAGCCACTTTCCTCAACGAAGTCGAGGGCAAGATCCAGGCGAAACTCACGCCCGTCGGCGTCGGTGTGCAACAATTCGGTTTTATCGGCGCGCCGCGCGTCCCCACGGTGATCGCTCAGGCCATCACCGCCAAGGCCCAGGCCATTCAAAAATCCGAGCAAGCCCGCAACGAATTGGCTACCACACAGGCCGAAGCTGCCAAGAAAATCGCCGAAGCCGAAGGTGACGCCAAATCCCAGGTCACCCGCGCGCAAGGCGAAGCCGACGCCAACCGCATCCGCCAAAGCTCGTTGACGCCGCAACTCCTCGAATTACGCCGCCTCGAAAACAATAAAGCCCTGATCGACAAGTGGGATGGCCGCTTGCCCAGCGTGCAAGCCGGCCAGAGCGGCATGATCCTGCAATTGCCGAAACCGGAGTGAGCAGCGACAAAATGAGCCAGCGAAGAAAAATGCGAGACGCAGCAGCGGCAGCGCTCACCCCCGCGAGCGGCGAGCTATGACGCAGCAAGTCGTTTTCATCACCGGCGCCACCGACGGCCTCGGCCGCGCCACCGCCTTGCTGCTCGCCGAACGCGGTTATCGCGTCTTTGCCGCCGGCCGCTCCGCGGAAAAACGCGCGCAGCTCGACGCGATAGCGCGCGAGAAAAAACTTCCCCTCGAAACCCTCACCATGGACGTTTGCAATGACCAGTCGGTGAAAGATGGCATTGCCTCGGTGCTGGCCAAAGCCGGCGCCATCGATGTGCTCATCAACAACGCCGGTGTGGTGTACGTCGCCACCGTGGAAGAGTTGCGCATGGAAGATTGGCGCAGCCAGTTTGAAACGAATTTCTTCGGTGTGATTCGCGTCACGCAAGCGGTCTTGCCGCACATGCGCGAACGCCGCAAAGGCCGCATCGTGATGATGAGCAGCGTCGCCGGGTTTGTCACCCCGCCCACCTACGGCCCGTACAGCGCCACGAAACACGCCATGGAAGCGATCAGCAATGCGCTGCGCCTGGAGTTGTATCCCTTCGGAATCTCCACGGTGTTGATCGAACCCGGATATATCGTCACCGGAATTCAGCAAGCCTCCGCAGATCTCTCCAAGGACTATCTCGGTCGCTCCAACGGTCCGTATGTGAAGGTTTACGGCAGCTCCCGCGGCTCGGCAAATAAATCGCGCGCCGCATCTGGAACCACGGCTGAGGATTGCGCAGCGGTAATTCTTCGCGCCGTGGAAGCCAGGAATCCCAGGCCGCGCTACACCGTCACGCGCCTGGCCTTCCTGGCGAAGTGGGCCAAGCGCCTGTTGCCGGACAGCCTGCAGGACGCTTTGCTTCGCAAAAATTCCGGCATCACGCGAGACGCTGCGACGCATTGACGC
>Ga0181537_10002277_pt1 | contig 17027 bp, 16 predicted proteins | sample PEATcosm2014_Bin_39_FD_119765 | JGI IMG/M metagenome (GOLD analysis project Ga0181537, IMG submission 119765) | Peatland microbial communities from MTU Mesocosm Facility, Houghton, MI, USA - PEATcosm2014_Bin23_10_metaG | ecosystem: Environmental > Terrestrial > Soil > Wetlands > Peat | place... | reverse complement strand
GTGCTGCTGTCAGGAGGTCCCGGCCAACTGCCGGTTCCGCCGACAGCCAGATTCAGCAGCAGGAAAAACGGGTGATTGAAATCCCACTGCTGGGTGGACGGAATATCGCTTGCAGTGACCACGAAGAAGATATTCGTTGGGTCGTCAACATAGAACTGAATCATATTGGGCGACCAGATCCCGCCGTAGGTATGGAAGCTGGTGACGTTCGCGCCCCCGGGGAACGAGTAGGGCTTTCCCAATCCGTTCTCCCCACAATAGCAATTGCTGGCAGAATTCCCGCCGTGAATGGTGGATTGAATCGTGCCAGGCCCGAGCGGGGGAACGTTTTCCATGAAATCGATCTCGCCGGAGGTCGGCCAGTTTACGCTGTTAATGTTGTTCCCGAGAGCCCAGTATGCTGGCCAAATTCCCGGGCCCACCGGCAGCGTCATGCTGGATTCGAGGCGTCCGTATTGAAAGTTCTGCAGGTTAAGCGTTTTCAGGCGGGCCGAGGTCCAACTTCCACTGTAAGGCGCGACGCTGGAGCTGATGTTGATGGCCTGGATCACCAAGTGCCCGTTGCCGTCGATGTATGCATTCGGAGTGCCCGCAACGCACGGCGGAGTGCTGCTGCCCGGGGCGCAGTAGTACTCCACTTCATTGTTGACCATGAGACTTCCGGTGTCGTATGTCCAGTTCGCCGAGCTGATCGCGCTGTTTGGCGGGCCGTTGAACTCATCGCTCCAGGCTTGGGTCCAGGTTTGCGCGGCGCTGATATTGCCGAATGCCAGCCCGAGCAAGCAGATTGCTGAAAACGCTCGCACACATGCGGCTAAAGGGAAGAACGGGGAATGCACGGCATTCATGCGGACCCTCGCGGACGGCTTTCTCAGTAGATGATAGCGGGAGGTGGGGAATCTGCCAAAGGCTTCCTGCAGGAACTCTGATTACCGCCAGGATGCCGAAGCCAGCGGTGAGTTGTGGCCGTAGTCCCCTGAATAGGCTCTGGCAGTCGAGGCTACCAGCGATCCCCTTCGACTCAGCACAGGGCAAGCCTCTCGACTGCTTCGAAACTTCGCTTCGTGAAAATCCCACTCGCTCAGGATGCCCGAGCTTTTTGAGATGGTTAGTTTATTGAACCCCGCACTCAATCGAAGATCAGCACTGCAGACGCGATCACAGTCGTCCACAGGCCGCGCTTGTCGCCCACCGCGGACTGGGTCACGTTGGCGGTTCGTACGATCTTGTTGGAGAGGCGGTAGATCTGTTTTTTCTCGTCCCAGGATCGGTCGGGATCGAACTCCACATTGAGCGTGGTGGCGAGCATTTCGGCGGCGAGTTCTTCCGCGTACTCCCCGGCGGCGTCTTCGGTTTCTCCGAAGGAATGATGTTCACTGAGATATCCGTAGGTGGTGCGGTCGGCCGGGATGGCGACTCCGATCGACGACGCCAGCAGGCGATGGGCTTCCCGGGTCGAGTTCTCGGCGACCACGGCAAACACCACTTCTCCGGGACTGAGGTATTTGACGCCTTCTTTGCGGGCCGTGAGCTTGCAGTTGGGCGGGAAGATGGAGGAGACGCGTACCAGGTTCTGGGCAGCAATGCCCGCATCGCGCAGCGCCAGCTCAAAGGAAGTGAGGCGTTCGCGGTGCTTTCCGACTCCCTTGGTGAAGAAAATTCGCTTGGGAACCATGTCTTTGCCCAACGACTTTGTCCTCCGTCCGTGAAAATTTGAGCGTGGGAATGCACAATCTAACATAACGGTTCGTGAACATCGCATGAATTTCGCGGCGGTGCGAAAAAAAACTGCGAGAACAGAATAATTCTGTTCCCGCCGTGTGTTGAGAACCGCGTCGAAACGAGAAGCGGAGAATGCGTCGGAGGAAAAACGTCGTCAGGGAGCAGCTACCACCGAGGTTACGGTGATGGTATTGTCCTTTTCCGTCCCGGTGACTTTCACCTGTGCTCCGGCCTGCTTATCGAGGGTAGCCAGGGCGGCCTTGTCGCTGGTGTCGAGGGTGTAGACCTTGTCGCCGACCACCAACGCGTACTTGGAACCTTTGCCTACGCAATCGCGCGTGCAGGAAGCAGCGTCGCCCGGCATCATGTGTTTCGCGCCGCACATGGCGTCACTGACCGTGCCGGCGAAGGTCTTGCCTTTGGGTGCGGCGAAGGCAGGGGAGATAGCCAGGGCCGCGCCCAGGATCAGGAGCGGCAGGGCATATCCCAGTTTTTGCGTGCGAGAATTCATCAGTTTCTTCTCCTTGTGGATCAGACGCTGTTCGTTGCTAACCCTGTTTGTCCCCGACAGGGACGAGCTCATTATCAAGCATGCGCCAGCCGGCGGCCAAGTTACAAGGCGCTCCGTTAATTAATTATTTAGGCGCACTTACCGTGTACTGAATATCCACGTCCACACTTTTGTCGCGGACGTTGGCGGTGAGATGCACCGCATGCTCCCAGTCGAAGTTCGCGGGAAGAATTTTGTTCGCTTGCGGCCAGAATTCGTCGGTGTAGCCGAGGTCGTAGACGTCTCCCGGCCGCAGCTTCCAGATGGCCCGCAGCTTCGTGATGAGGCTGTTGTCGAGCCCGCGGAACTGTAACTCGCCCATGTGGTAGACGGATTCCTCCTTCACCTCCATGTGGAGCACCACCGTGTTGGCGGTGTTGTCAAAAGTGGCCTCGGTTTTGAACGTGGCGGTGATATATCCCCGCGATCCGTAGAGTTTCTTGACCTCCAACAGGTCGGCGGCGAGTTGCACCGTATTTGCCACCTGCCCGGGCCGGGCGCGTACCAACGCCTGAAGCTTGTCGGCAGGGAACTCGTGATTGCCGACCCACTCGAGAGCGCTGATTTTGTATTGAGGTCCGGGAGTTACGGGGAAAGTAACGTCCACGAAGGCTTCGTTCGGAACGTCGGGGTGATTCTCCAGGTTGGGGTCGCCGGGCGCGAGCTTGACCACTATCGGCGTGGGCGCTCCAAATACGGCCTTGAGGTATCCGTGGGCGTGGTAAACCGGTAAAAGCTCGCGTTGCGCAAAGCTGGCCAAACCGGTGCGCGTGTACTCCTGATCGGGAAGCTTTTTCGCGGCCGCTTCGAGCAGCGGCAGTTCGTCGGCGCCCGCTCCGGAAAACTCGATGTTGCGGACGCGAATCAGCACGCCCGTAACGCCGTAGATGAATAAAGAAGTCGGACCGCCCCGATCACTCGGTCGCATGTAACGAACCAGACCCGGAATGTTGTTTTCCACCAGCATGGCCTGCAAAACGTCGGAAACCAGGTCCGGCAGGCTACCGCTGGTGGGCAGGTCGCCATGAAAGAGCGGCAACCGTTCGTGGAGGCGTTTTTGGAGGTCCGCGTCGGAAAACCAGACGAAGTCCTCGAAGTGCGCGGGGAAAAACTTGGCGGCGTCGGTCACCTGCAACTCGAGCTTGGTGCCCTCGGCGGAATAGGAAAACGTATAGGCTACGTCGGTGAAAGCTCCAGTCTCGGCGAGGCGGCGAGCGGCCTTTTTGAAGTCTTCGTCTACGGCAATGAACCCGAGCTGCAGACCGCTGGACGCCGCGATGTCGGCCGAAGCGAAGCGCTTGCTGCCGGTCGCCGTGATCGCGATGAGCTTGCGTTCCGCCCCGGAAGCTTGGGGCAGGCCAGTTCGTAAGAGCGGTGCGGCCTGAACGCCGCCGGGCAAGCACAGCGTGATCCCTGCGGAGAGAACGAGAAGACCGGCAACAAGAAGCGCCCGCCGCTGCAGCAGACGCTGGATCTGTAAGCGCTTCATCATCTACTTCAGGCCCGGGACCAGTTCGTCGGTGGATTTATGCTTCACGGCAATATCGATGAAGGCCAGAGCGGCGCGGCTGAGAGCCTTATCCTTGCGGAATACTAATGCCAGATCGCGGCGCACCTGTGCATCGGCAATGGTAATCGCAGCCAGCGAGCGGGCGCGAACATCTTCGACCACATTCGAGCGGGCGATAAAGCCCACGCCCACGCCGGCGGCCACAAAACGCTTCAGCAGTTCGCTCGAATCGAGCTCCATCGTGTAGTTCGGTTTCAAGCGACGCTCGTGGAAAAGTTCCTCGAGCGAGTCGCGCGTATGGCCAACTTTAGGCACAACTAAGGGAAACTTGGCGGCTTCGGCGATCGGGGCGGATTTCATCTTACCCAGCGGATGCGACGGCGGCACGATGATCACCAGTTCATCCCGATGGATGAGTACCACGGTCAGGCGGTTGTCTGTGACCGGCAGGGAAACGACACCGAAGTCGACGGAGTTGTCGATCACCGACTCGAGAATGCCCGAATAATCGGCGCGCTTGATGTTGACCGACACATCGGGATACTGCTTCTTGAAGTCGGCGAACACCTCGGGAAGAATGTGCAGGCACGTGCCCTCGTTCGCTCCTACAATGATTTCACCGCGGGGCACGCGCTCCATCTCGGCAATCGCGACCAGCATGGCCTTGCGGGCGTCGAGAGTTTCCTCGACATACTTCTGGAAGGCTTTGCCGCCGGCGGTAAGCGACACTTTGCCGCCGGAGCGGTCGAACAGCTTGGCTCCGACTTCTTCTTCAAGGGATCGAATCTGCGACGAAATGGCGGGCTGCGTGCGAAAACGCTTCTCCGCCGCTCGCGAGAAAGAAGCGTGCCGCGCCACTTCGAGGAAGGTTTCGAGCTGATCAAAGTCCATGGGGCGGTTGCCAGAGGGCCGTTGCCAGTTGCCAGTTAGAATCCGCGCTTATCAGGGTCATCGCTTTTGGGAATTCTTTCGAGCCGGCACTTTGCGCCTCATAATCCTCGTTTATCTGGCCGATAAAAACAATCGAATTGCCAGCGCCGATCGCTGCCTTTAGACTCACTCGTCCTGCACAGCGCGACCGATTGTAGCAGCCTGCCCGCAGCAGGACCTCCACAACCGTTCGCCCGATTTCTGAAGAAAGTTGCTTCCCGACGAGGAACCTTATGGCTGATGCGAAGTCCGTGCTCGAATTCGCCCGGAAGCACGACGCGAAGATTCTCGATTTACGGTTTACCGACCTGCTGGGATTGTGGCATCACATTTCTTATCCCATCGAGCAACTCACCGAGGCGTCGTTTGCGGAGGGTTTCGGCATCGACGGATCTTCGATTCGCGGCTGGGCGGCAATTCACGAGAGTGACATGATGCTGATCCCCGACCCGGCTTTTCACCTGGTCGATCCCTTCACCGATACGCCTACGCTCGTGCTGGTCTGCGATGTGGTCGATCCCGTGACCAAGCAGCGCTACGACCGCGATCCCCGTTACATTGCGCGCAAGGCAGAGCTTTATCTCGGCGCCACCGGAATCGCCGACACCGCCTACTTCGGCGCCGAGGCTGAGTTTTTCATCTTCAACAACGTGCGCTTCGATCAGCGCGAGCAGCACGGCTTTTACTACGTCGACGCGGAAGAAGGACGCTGGAATTCCGGCCGCGAAGAAAACAATCTTGGCTACCGCCCGCGCTACCGTGAGGGATATTTTCCGGTGCCGCCGACCGACCACTATCAGAATCTGCGCTCGGAAATGGTGCTGACCATGCAGAGCTGCGGGCTGGAAGTGGAGTGCCATCACCACGAAGTGGCATCGGCCGGCCAGACCGAAATCGATTTGAAATTCGACTCGCTGGTGCGGTCGGCGGACAAGATGTTGCTATTCAAATACATCGCCAAGAACGTCGCCAACCAGAGCGGGAAGACCGTCACCTTCATGCCCAAGCCGATTTTCGGCGACAACGGCAGCGGCATGCACACCCATCAATCGCTGTGGAAAGACGGCAACCCGCTTTTTGCCGGCGATGGCTACGCCGGCGTTTCACAGCTGGCGCTGTGGTATATCGGCGGCCTGATTAAGCACGGGCCCGCGCTCTCGGCGATCATCGCTCCGACAACCAACTCCTATAAGCGGCTGGTTCCGGGATTTGAAGCGCCGGTGAATCTGGCCTACTCGCGGCGCAACCGTTCGGCAGCGGTGCGCATTCCCATGTATTCCGTTTCGCCCGCAGCCAAGCGGGTAGAGTTCCGCCCGCCCGACCCCAGCTGCAATCCCTACATGGCGTTCGCCGCCATGTTAATGGCCGGACTCGATGGCATCGAGCAGAAAATGGATCCAGGCCAGCCCATGGACAAAGACACCTACGACCTCGGCCCCGACGAACTGGCAAGCTTGCCCTCCATGCCAGGTTCGCTCGAAGACGCGCTCGACGCCCTGCAGCGCGACTACGCCTTCCTGCTCAAAGGAGACGTGTTCACCGAGGAACTCCTGCGCACCTATGTGGAATATAAGCGCTCAAAGGAAGTGGATGCGATCCGGCAGAGGCCGCATCCCTATGAGTTTGCCCTGTATTACGACATCTGAGGGATGCTCGCAGCCTTGGCCTCACGCTGGTGACCAACAACATTCGTGAGTTCGGTCGATTCCGTAATCTGGCCCTCGAGAACTGGACCGCCCGGCCCTAACAGGGCGTGATGCGGCATCCCGCTAGTTGAATCTCACCAACGGCGCAGGCGAGCGTCTAAGGCAGAGATCTTCGTTACAACCCAGGAGCCCCTCATGACTTGTTTGCGTCGGGTCGCGACGTTATTCCTACTGTGTGGAGCAGTTTGCGTTGGCCAACAGTCGACCATGCCCCTTCCCATGAATGCTGCCACGGAGGCGGTCCTCGCAAAAGATATCCCGGCCCTGATGGAGAAGGCGGGCGTGCCGGGTCTTTCGATCGCAGTCATCCGGGGCGGGAAAACGGCGTGGTTCGAGAGCTTTGGTGTTCGCAACGCGGAGACCAAAACGCCAGTAATGGCCGACACCATGTTCAACGTGGGTTCGCTCAGCAAGCCAGTCTTTGCTTATGGCGTCCTTAAACTGGTGGACGCAGGCAAGCTGAAACTGGACGAGCCCCTGGCCCCGTATCTGCCAAAAGAATCCACCGAAGGGGACCCGCGGTTCAAGCAAATCACGGCGCGGATTGTGCTGAGCCATCGCACCGGATTTCCCAATTGGCCAGGAAATGGTAAGCCGCTCGTCATCCACTTCACTCCCGGGGAAAGGTTCAGCTATTCCGGTGCGGGCATGGTGTTGCTGCAGCAAGCGGTAGAGAAGATCACGGGCAAGCCGCTTAACGACTACATGCAGGACGCCGTCTTTGCGCCTCTCGGCATGAAGCACAGCAGTTACGTCTGGAATCCTGCGTTCGAGAGCGAGGTTGCCATCGGACATGACGTGGGCGGAGATCCTGTGGATTTGTTCAAGGCGGACCACGCCAACGCCGCGGCGAGCCTGGCAACTACCGCGGAAGACTATGCGATTTTTCTCGACGCGGTTCTCGAGAAAAAAGGTCTGCAGCCAGCCACGCTGCGCGACATGGAAACTCCGCAGATTGCGGTGGACCCGGCATGCGAAAACTGCGTCGAGGGCACGCCCTCGGGCAAATTGTCTACGTCGATCTTCTGGGGACTGGGATTTGGCATTGAGAAAACGGCCGAGGGCGAATCGCTGTGGCACTGGGGCGACAACGGCGTGTTCAAAGCATTCTTCGCGGTGCGGCCCGGGACAAGATCCGGAGTGGTTTACATGACCAACAGCGAAAATGGCCTCTCCATCGCCCGGCAGATTTTGGCGGAGACCTTGGGCGGAGAGCAGCCGGCATTTGACTGGCTGAAATATGACAATTACGACTCTCCGGGGCTCTCCTTCACGCGCGTGGCTGTTGCCAAGGGCGCCGCCGCGGCTTTGGACGGATTTGCGCGGGCGTTAGCGAGCGGAGCGATTTCAGAAGGAGCGGTGAATCAGACGGGATACCTTTTCATGGGTCGAAACAAGATCGGCGACGCAATCCTCATGTTCGGGAAAAATGTCGAGCTCCATCCCGCGTCATGGAATGCCTATGACAGCCTGGGCGAAGCCTATATGAAGAACGGCGACAAAGAACTGGCGGTGAAGAACTATCAGAAATCGATTGAACTGAATCCGACCAGCGAAAGCGGTCGGGATGCATTGAAGAAACTGGGAGCGGAGTAAGGGAAACGGCGTGAACAGGGAATATCCACGCCGTGTTTCGTCCTCCGCTACTTCAGCTGTTTCTCGATCGCGCCCACCACTTCCTTCGAGTCCGGCGTGACTGCGGGCTCAAACCGCTGCACGACCTTCCCGTTGCGATCAACCAGGAACTTGGTGAAATTCCACTTGATGTCGCCCGTTAGCCCCGGCCCAGTTTCCTTGGTCAGGTAAGCGTAGAGGGGCGCCTGATCCGCTCCCTTTACCGAGATCTTGGCGTACATGGGGAACGTCACGCTGTATTTGCGGGTGCAGAACGTCTTGATCTCTTCGTTGGTGCCAGGTTCCTGCGCGCCGAAATTATTGGCTGGGAAGCCGAGAATCACGAAGCCCTGATCTTTGTACTTCTCGTAAGTGGCTTCGAGCGCGCTGTATTGCGGAGTGTAGCCGCATTGGCTGGCCACATTGACTACAAGCACCACTTTGCCCTTGTAGTCGGCGAGCGGCGCGGGCTTGCCATCGATGGAGTTGAGAGTGAAATTGTAAATTCCGGATGCAGCAAGCAGGGAAGTAGCCATGATAAACAATGCTCCGAAGGGAAGTGCGAAACTAAGATGGCCGAGAATTCGGCGGTGCAATCTGCGGGGAGTATTCATGTATGCTCCTGAAAGAGATTTTGCAAGGTTGGAATCGACACAACCCAGTCGGCGCGGAACCCGTCGCAGCCGAGGAGGAGCCGCACGCGTACGCCGCACACGTACTTTAAGATACGTGCCGCACCGGTCAATCGGCAACTCGGCAATTGTAAAATCTTTCTCGCTCCAGACGAGGTTAGAGCAGGCAAGTGAACCAAAAAACGACAGGACTAAACGGTGGTGCGTACGGCAGCTTCTTTGAGCATTCGTTCCATCACCTTCAGCTGCCGGGCAGGAAGATGGACATACGCACGCTCGGAGCCGGCCACTGAAACCAGACCTTCGGAGATGGCGTCCAGGGCAGATCCGGAGCACGCCAGCACCGCCATCAGATATTTCTGGGCGATGGGCCGGTCCGCTGGGTGGATCAGGTCCCACCAGCGCCGGATCGAGTCCTGCACCTCCACCTCGGTTTTTTCACCTACCACAAGTGCGTCGATCAGACGGTAGACCTTGCTCTTGATGGCTTGATACGAGACGGATATTTCCTGGGGCATTGTTTTTCCGGGACCTCTGTACAGTTACTGGAGCAATCGACCAGCCAAACGCTGAATGCTTGAACTGACAGCGTTTACAGCCAAATTTCCATTCCACGAACTGGATAAATCCGCTTTCCGATATGAATTCTGGAAGACCTGCAGGGCGCGAGATGCCCAGGAGCCCGGAACCTAGAACGATACCCCATCATTCCAAAAAGTTCTATTGGGACGTTTGGAAATCCATGTTCTCGTCGACCGAAAGCTGCGCAGGGGTGCCCGAAGCGTCATCGCCGGAACGGCTCGCCACGGCACGGAAGCCACTGGAACTGATCTGAATCTCGTAAGTATAGGGCGGACGCTGGTGGGCAATCGTGATGTAGTTACTCGAAATCAGTTCGTCGAGGGAAGCGTATTTTCCTTCAGTAGCGTAGTAACGGCGCTCGGTCGTGGCGATGCTGATCAAATCGCTCCTGACTGCGGTGATGTTGATGGCCGCCCTCGGATTATTCGCCCCGGTCTGCGCCGATGAGCTCTCCGCCTGCCTGGAATAGATATACATTCCAACGCCCAGTACGATGACGACGCTGAGAAAGCCGAACATTCGGCCCATGGTTTCTCCCTTAAGCTAATTCCACCGCGAAATCGAGCGGCTGGCAAGTAACCAGAGGGCAACGACCTGCCTACGGTCAGGCGGGTTACAATGTTCCGCTCTTGCAACCGGACGCGGTCGGCTTACCCCGGCGAGATTCCGGCATACCGTAATCGTTTACGGTCGAATCGATTCCCAGCACCGGGCACCGAGAATTTTGAGGGTAACAATTTCTGAAAGTGATTACTCTGGAGGAAGAATGAAGAAGCTGGCGTGGATTCTGGCAGTTCCCGTACTCGTGGCAGCCTTGGGCAGGGCACAGACGTCACCGCCGGCAAGCGAATCAGCAAGCAGCGCAACGGCCGACGCCAGCCAGGATCGGATGTTTTTTCCTCGCGACATGCTATACGGCTGGGCGCAATTCGAACTGGCGCCCCCGCATAACGAGATCGATCCCAACCTGTGTGCCGCCACCGCTGGACAATATGGCGGCGTGAACGCGCCCTGCAGCATGTTCGCGCGCTACATGCTCTCGGGCACTTTGGAAGTGCGGCCCTTTGGCCGCGGCCAACTCCGGCGCTTCATGCTCTTTGGATCGCCGACATTCCTGTTTGGAAAGAATCTTCCGCAAACGCTGTACACCTGGTCGTTTGATGCCATCGGAATCGAGCATTCGTGGGGTGCGTCGATCTACGCCGGGAAAGGATTCGAGCTTCGCGTCACTCAGCATTTTCTATTCGACCGTCTGGGCGCCCGCGACACGAATCTGGGCGTCGCCGATCTGGGGAATAACGGTCCGTGGGGAAGATACGCAACCGTGGGAGTCCGCAAGACGTTCGGAACGCGGCGATGGTGAGTGCGCACGGCTCTTGGCGCACGCCGGCTGCCCCGCACACACATCACGGTTTCGCGTGCGACACACTCAAGGGGTAAGACGAAATCAAATATTTGGCCTGGTCACTATCGACCGGATCGAGATCGAAGAGTAATTGATTACCGTCCCCAAAGCCTCGCGTGCGGAAATAGTAGACCTTGCCCGCTTCTGCGATGAAATGCGCTAGCGCCACTTGCCGGCTTACCATTCCCACATGCGACTGAGGGTTCGCGCATAGATGATGCTCACCCGGCCCGACTGATACGGAGAAATAGGAATTGCGCTGGTTGGCACCCACCCAAACTCCATCCAGCCCGATCTTCGTCGTCAGACAGCCGCCGAGGCAGTTCACTTCGCCTATGTCTTGAACGAAGTAAACCAGCGCCTTGCCGGGGTCGGGCTGCGCGAGCGTGTGCTCGGAATCGTCGCGCTTCACGTTGAAGCTGGTAGTCTTGGGACCGCAGGCCGCGGCCAGAGCACCCGACTCTTGCTGTGCAAATGCGGACACTGCCAGCAGCATCACGCTAAGAGCGCTTTTCATGATTTCCTCCAACTGCACGATTCGCTTCCTGCAGCTGACTATAGCTCCCTTTGAGGTCCCTGTCGTAACTTCCACCAGCAGCCACCAGCAGTCGAGTCTGAACGTCACTCCGTGCCCGGGATTCAACAATGTCGCTATCGGCTTCTTCGCGAATTCTCTATAATTGGGGGTTTCATCCCAGACATCAGGTTGACCGTATCGGAGGAGAAAGATGGCGGGCAGTTATAACGGCGTGGCAATCCCGGCAGACGGAAAAAAGATCGGCTATGCGGCTGGCAACTACGAGATTCCGGATAATCCCATTATCCCTTTTATTGAGGGCGATGGCACCGGGCGCGACATCTGGAAAGCTTCGCTGCGGGTCTTCAACGCTGCGGTAGAAAAAGCCTATAAAGGCAAACGCCGCGTGGCTTGGTACGAAGTTTTCGCGGGAGAAAAAGCCAAGGCAAAGTTCGATAACTGGCTGCCGGACGATACCGTCGGCGCGATTCGCGAATTTCGAGTCGCCATCAAAGGTCCGCTGACCACGCCGGTGGGCGGAGGAATCCGCTCGCTGAACGTAGCATTGCGGCAGATTCTGGATCTCTATTGTTGCGTGCGCCCGGTGAAGTATTACAAGGGCGTGCCCTCGCCGGTCAAGCATCCCGAGCGCATGGATGTAGTCATCTTCCGCGAGAATACCGAAGACGTTTACGCCGGCATCGAGTGGGAGCAGGGAAGTCCTGAATGCGCCAAGCTGATCGAATTCCTCAACAAGGACATGCTCAAGGGCGGCAAGAAACAGGTCCGGCTGGATTCCGGCGTGGGCGTCAAGCCGATTTCCGTGACCGGCACCAAGCGGTTGGTGCGTATGGCCATAAAGCACGCGCTCGAATCCGGCCGCAAGACCGTGACCCTGATGCATAAGGGCAACATCCAGAAGTTTACCGAGGGCGCATTCCGGAAGTGGGGATACGAACTGGCGATTGAAGAGTTTCGCGCCCACGTAGTCACGGAGCGCGAGAGCTGGATTCTCGACAATAAGGACAAAAACTCAAGTCTTACCGTCGCGCAGAATGCCGAACTGGTTGAGCCGGGCATGGAATTCGCTCCGCCATCCTTCCGCCAGTCGGTGGAAAAAGAAGTGCAACAAGTGCTCGACAGCATCTACGCCACGCATGGTAAGGCCGCGTGGAAGAAGAAAATCATGATCAACGACCGCATCGCCGACTCCATCTTTCAGCAGGTAGTGACTCGAGCGGACGAATATTCGGTGCTGGCCTGCCCGAATTTGAACGGCGACTACATTTCCGATGCCTGCGCGGCGCAGGTGGGTGGACTCGGCATTGCCCCCGGCGCAAACATCGGCGACGGCTACGCCATCTTCGAAGCCACCCACGGCACGGCTCCGAAGTATGCCGATAAAGACGTCATCAACCCCGGCTCGGTGATTCTTTCCGGAGTCATGATGTTCCGGCATATCGGCTGGCACGAAGCTGCTGATTTGATCGAGCAAAGCCTGGAGCGAACCATCGAGCAGAAGAAAGTCACCTATGACTTTGAGCGTCTCATGGAAGGCGCGACCAAAGTAAAAACCAGCGAATTCGCAGGACACATGATCGACAACATGGGAGCGGCAGTTCTGGTGTGAAGGTAGCCATTCGCACTTAGCCGTTAGCCAATAGCTTGTGTGGGACAGCGCCCTCGGTCGTCCGGCTGGCGCAAGCAGCCGAGTTACTGCTGACAGCCAACTGCAAATTGCTAGCTGCCAATTGCTCATCTTCGAAAGGACTCATTCATGCGTAAAAAAGTAACGATTGTAGGTTCCGGCAACGTAGGCGCAACTGCGGCTCACTGGATCGCTTCCAAAGAGCTCGCCGACGTAGTGCTCATCGACATTATTGAAGGCGTGCCGCAAGGTAAGGGCCTCGATTTGCTCGAAGCTATGCCCATTGAGAAGCGCGATTCTTACATCACGGGCACCAACGACTACAAAGACACCGCGAATTCCGACATCGTCGTGATCACTGCGGGGATTCCACGCAAGCCTGGCATGAGCCGCGACGACCTGCTCAACACCAACTACAACATCATGAAAGCAGTGGTCGGCGAGGCGGTAAAGCATTCGCCGAACTGCATTCTGATCGTGGTTTCGAATCCGCTGGATGCTATGGCGCAAGCTGCCTACAAGCTCAGCGGGTTCCCACGCGAGCGCGTGATCGGCATGGCCGGCGTGCTCGACTCAGCCCGCTTCCGCGCTTTCATCGCCGACGAACTGAAAGTGAGTGTGGAAAACGTGACCGCCTTCGTACTCGGCGGACATGGCGACACCATGGTCCCGCTGCCGCGCTATTCAACGGTTGCCGGCATCCCGATCACTGAGTTGATTGAGAAATCCAGACTCGAAGCTTTGGTCCAACGCACACGCGACGGCGGCGCGGAAATCGTAAAGTATTTGAAAACCGGCTCGGCATACTACGCGCCGTCGGCGGCGGCCACCGAGATGGTCGAAGCCATTCTCAAAGATAAGAAAAAAATCCTGCCCTGTGCGGCATATTTGCAGGGCGAGTACGGCATCACCGGCCTCTACGTGGGTGTGCCTGTGAAACTGGGCGCGAAGGGAATCGAGCAGATCATCGAAATCAAACTCACCCCCGAAGAAAAGGCCGGCCTCGACAAGAGCGCTGCAGCGGTGAAGGAGCTGTGCGGAGTGATCGGAGTGTAAGCTAGGTTTCACCACTGCGCCCTCGGTGCCCCGAGGCAGGGTTGCTCCCGCGGGCGCTTCGCCAAATTTCCAGGTCTCGTCGGGATTGGTCGAGAGCAGTGGCCATCCCTTCGAGAGCACGAAACGCAGCCAGGCTCCCGCCATCTGCGAAGTCACCACCGCTGTGATGACGAGGCTTGTATAGAAAGCAGCATTGATGATGCCTGCGTCGTAGGCGACGCTGTCGAGCACGATGCCAGGGCCCCCGCGCGCGTTCGTCGTCAGAGCGATGTTGATGATATCAAGCCCGCGGAAGCCGCCCAACCACGCGGCCAGTCCGGCCGAGAACACGGAGATCAGCGACGAGCCCACGAGAAATACCAGCAAAATCGCGAAGGAGAACTGACGGCCAAACACCAGCCGGTAGCCGATGATGGCAAAGTAGATTGGCACAAAGACGCCGAAGGAGACCTTGGAAATAGCGTCGACCGGGGTCGCGAAGCGTTCACGTTGGCTTCCATAAAGGCCTCCTACAATGCCGTACCCGGCCAGCAGCGCTGCGAATTGCAGGTTCACCTCGAATATCGCGGCGATCGCACAATAAGCCATCAACACAGCCATCACGTAACCGACCGGAGAAGCCTTATAGAGAACATTCCAACTGGCGTTGCTGACCCGCTTCAGCAGACCAGGAGCCGCGATCAATCCAACTAACGTATAGATCAGTGTGCTGATTACGTGTGACGAGATCGTGCTTGCAACATGCGTTTGCGCCAGCGTCGCAGACGTGGCCAGGGCTGTCGCAAACGCCAGCACAATCCACAGGGCGAGATCTTCGAGTAAGGCATAGCCCAGAATCAGGCTCACAAAGCGCGTCTTCATGATTCCAAGATCCCAGAAGATACGCGAAATCACTGGAATGGAACAGACGGCTGTGGCAATGGCCACAATCAGCAGAGTCGAAATCGGCTGTCCGGCGGTCCCAGTCGACAGCTGCAACGGCAGCAGATGCGCAAAGCCCAACCCCAACACCAACGCGAAGCTGGCCAGGTCAGAGACGGTAAGCAGCAGGAACGTGTTCCGCCGATTTTCTTTGGCCAGAAGGCGTCGGGTTTCAGCGCCGGAGCAAAACATCAAAAGGATCAGGCCGAGCTGATAGAGAAATCCCATGACCGTAGCGGCGCTGGGCGAAAATGAGAAGAGTTTGCCGTAAGCCGTCGGCGCTAAGAGCTTCAAGACAAATGGACCCAGCAGGATACCCGCGAGAATCTCGCCTACAATGCGCGGTTGCTTGAGCTTTTCAGCAAGATAGCCCAAGCCGTGAACCGCAAACAGAAGTATGGCAATCGTCAGGACGAAGTGACCAAAGTCGATAACTGACAAGTTCTCCCCCTAACGCCGAAGTTAGGATATCAGAGGAGACTTTTGGTTGCAGAGGAGACTGTTGGTTGCTCGGAACAGCGTCCTACGGCAGTAATTCAGGCCTGCCGTAGCTTCCTGCGCGCCAATGCTGGAGCCGCAATAATCCCAGTTTCTGCGGACGGCGTGTTCAGGCGATTCTGCCAGCGCATGTCTCGCGAAGCTGACCATGGTCATTGACCACGGTATAAACCATATTATGAAGGAAATCGCCATCTCCGTCTTCAAAGCCAAGTGCCTCGGCATCCTGGAAGAAGTTCGCAAGACACGCAAGCCGATTAGAATCACCCGCTTCGGCAAGCCCGTTGCTGAAGTAGTGCCTTCATCCCCCGCAACCCCGAGACGGCTCGGGGATCCATGGTCGGAACCGGCAAAATCCTGGGAGACATCGTTGGCCCCACCGGCAGTTGGGACGATTGGGAAGCGTCCCGATGAAGCTGCTACTTGACACTCACATATGGCTTTGGACCACACTTGATTCCGAGCGCCTGTCCCGGTACGTGAACAAGGCTTTGGCGGATCCCACAAATGAATTGTGGCTGTCGTGGGTCGGCAAGACCGTGCAAGATTTGCAGCTCAGCGAAGCGCCGCTTACGGTTGAAGTGGCGCTCGCCATATCATCGATACACGTTCCCCACGGCGAGCCCACCGATCACTTTCTTGCGGCGACCGCAAAAACGTTTGATTTGACGCTCGTAACGGCAGACGAGCGGTTAATAAACCTGCCAGGAATTCATGTCTTGCCGAATCGCTGATCCTACACCTTCTCGATCGTCACCTTGTTCAGTACCACGTCTTTGTTCGGTTTGTTCTGACGATTCTGCGGAACCCGCGTGATCTTTTCCGCAACGTCCTGACCCTCGACGACCTCGCCAAAGATCGTGTGCTTACCGGTCAGCCACGTGGTGGGCACTGTAGTGATGAAAAACTGTGAGCCATTCGTGTTCGGACCGGAGTTCGCCATAGCCAGTTTGCCCGGCTTGTCGAACTTGTGGGGCGAGTCCCTGGTCTCGTCTTCGAACTGGTAGCCGGGACCGCCCGTGCCAGTACCTTGCGGATCTCCACCCTGCACCATGAAATCGGGAATCACGCGGTGAAAAATCGTGCCGTCATAGAGGCGGTCCTTCGATTTCTTGCGCGTCGAGGGATGTGTCCATTCGCGCTTGCCTTCGGCAAGTTCCACGAAGTTGGCGACGGTTTTGGGTGCATCTTTTTCAAACAGGCGGCAAACAATGGTTCCTTCCGATGTTTCAAAAATGGCGTAAGTTCCCGCGGCTCGGCTCATGGATATCTTTTTCTCCTATAGGTGAATGGCTTCTGATTCTAACAGGGTGCACGGAGAAAACAGGCTGCGGCGCATCAGGAACTATTTGAGATCGCCGGGCCGCAGGTATTGAGTGAAGAAGGCCTGCGTCTCGAGAGCAAGACGTTTGCGCGCTTCCGGCGTCTGGAAAGTGTGCACATCTTCGACGGTCACAAACTTTACGGAGGCTCCCGCTTGCTTCAGTTTGTCGGCAAGTTCCTGCGATTGCGCAATCGGCACGTCCGCGTCCTGCGTGCCATGCATGATAAGAAACGGCGACACAGTCTTCGAGACATGAAACACGGGCGAGGCGTCCTGCCATACTTTAGAACGCTGGGCGTAGTCCCCGCCGAAGAATGTGGCGAGAAAGGCGTCGTCATCGGCATCGCGATGAGCCGTGAAATCGCTGGGTCCGCTGACTTCGACCACGGCCTGCACTCTGCTGGAGTATTTG
>Ga0181537_10002276_pt1 | contig 17033 bp, 8 predicted proteins | sample PEATcosm2014_Bin_39_FD_119765 | JGI IMG/M metagenome (GOLD analysis project Ga0181537, IMG submission 119765) | Peatland microbial communities from MTU Mesocosm Facility, Houghton, MI, USA - PEATcosm2014_Bin23_10_metaG | ecosystem: Environmental > Terrestrial > Soil > Wetlands > Peat | place... | reverse complement strand
GTTTCCGGCAACGCTGGGGCAAGCGCTTTCGCCCGGCTCCAATGCATGGGCGGTTTCCGGATCACGGACGGCGAGCGGACACCCGATACTGGCGAACGACACGCACCTCGGAATCCGGATCCCGTCTATCTGGTACGAAGTACATTTGAAATCGCCGGAAATGAACGTGGAGGGTATGACGATAGCGGGTCTGCCAGGAGTAGTGATCGGACACAATGAGTCGATTGCGTGGGGTGTGACCAACCTGAGCGGCGACTACATGGATGTCTACCGTGAGCAGATTGATCTGACAACCGGGCATTACGTGTACCAAGGCCAGACCGTGGGTGCGCAACTGGAGCGGGAAGAGATAGGAGTGTACGGCGACAAACCGGTGACGGTGGAAACATGGGTTACGCGGCATGGTCCGGTGGTCTACGCCGATGGCGGCAATGCGTATAGTGTGCGCTGGGCGGCTGCGGACGGATTTGGTTATCCGTTTCCGGATATCAACCGCGCTCACGACTGGCCCACATTTCGCGCGGCGGTCGCTAAGCTGTGGGGCCCTCCGCAGAACTTCATCTATGCCGACCGCGAGGGGCACATCGGCTATCAGGCTTCGGGCGCCACACCGATTCGAAAGGGATTCAGCGGTGACGTGCCGCTGTCGGGAACGTCGGGAGAGCAGGAGTGGGCCGGTTACGTGCCATATGAGGAACTGCCGTCGATGCTGGACCCTCCGTCTGGGATCGTGGCGACGGCAAACCAGAATCCTTTTCCAGCCGGTTTTCCGTACGAAGTTACCGGAGCGTTTGCCGACCGCTATCGCATCGAGCAAATACGCGCGCGCCTCAACGCCAAACCGAAGCTGGCCGTGGACGACATGCTGGCGATTGAGAGGGACGTGTATTCGGCCTACCACCACTACCTGGCTGCGCGTATTGTCGCAGCGGCTGCGAAGAAGGGCTCGAGCGGAGAGGCGGCGGAGGCCGTGGGCGTGCTGAAGTCATGGAACGGCCAGATGGATAAAGACGAGGCGGCGCCGTTCATCACGGATCTGCTGCATGCGCAAATGGGGCGATGGCTGGTGCTCGCGCTGGCGCCGAAAATCGAAGTCGTGCGCTTGCCCCGGCCGCAAGTAATCGAGGGGATGCTGCGAACTCAGCCGCCGGGCTGGGCGCCAAACAACGATTGGGACGCGTGGCTGCTGGCGCGATTGCAAGACGCCTTAGCGGAAGGCCGCAAGCGGCAGGGCAGCCCGCTCAAACGCTGGAAATGGGGCAACGCGCTTTCATGGACGATCGCGCATCCAGTCGGAAATGTGGCTCCCCTTGTGCGTGGGTTCTTCAATATCGGACCTGTAGCCATGAGCGGCGCGTCGACGACCGTGAAGCAGACCGGTCGCAACTTCGGACCCTCCATGCGAATGGTGGTGGATTGGGGAGCGCTGGAGAAATCGGCGCTAGTGCTGCCGGGCGGCGAGTCGGGCAACGTGGCATCGAGCCATTACAAAGACCAGTGGAATACCTACTACAGAGGCAGCGCGTTGCCGTGGGCCTTCAATACGTACGAGCCCAAAGAAGTGCTACAAGTCACCCCAATGCCGTAGTGGCGAGTGCAGCCACGGTCAAGCCCCGAGGTGGGACAGGACATGATCGGCGGGCGGCTGAGCCGCAGCAGCCGGACGCCGAAAACTAGCCGTGAAATGCATGGTGGTTCCTTTTCCCACTTCACTGTCAATCCAAATCGTGCCTCCGAACAGCTTCACTAAGCGGGTGCAAATGGTCAAGCCAAGACCAGTGCCGCCGACTCGCCGCGAGGCAGACCCATCCACCTGCTGAAATGCTTCGAAGATTCTGGCGTGATGCTGGGCCGGAATTCCGGAGCCCGTGTCGGCCACATGAAACACGAGTAAACAGTCGCTTACGGACTGCGACATGAGGCCGGCGGAAAGCTGGATGCTGCCGCTCGAAGTGAACTTCACCGCATTGGTCAGCAAATTCAGCAGGACCTGTGAAAGGCGATCGGCGTCCCCAACCAGTGCGTCTGGAACGTCTTCGTCGACCGAACTTCGCGTTGTCAATCCTTTGGCCCCAGCGGTCGCCGAGATAATCGTGATCGAGCGCTCCAGACAGGCCCGGAGAGAGAACGGGTTCTCTTGAAACTCGAGCTGGCCGGCCTCGATCTTTGAGAAATCGAGGATGTCGTTGAGAATGACGAGCAGGGATTGCGCAGAACTATCCAAGGTCCGCACATAATCGGCCTGTTCTTCGTCGAGCTGGGTTTCAGAGAGCAGGCTGCTGAAACCTAACACGCCGTTCATTGGCGTTCGAATTTCGTGGCTCATATTGGCGAGGAATTCGCTCTTGGCGCGGCTGGCCGCCTCGGCTTGATGCTTCAGGCGCTCCTCCTCGCTCAGCTTGTGCTCAATCAGCTCTTTTTGCTGCTTCACGCGATTCCGAAGCACCAGCAACCAGACCAGCATTGCGAGTGTGCCGGCGGCCAGGGAGGCCAAGAGTATCATCAGGCGCTGGGCGGTTAACCAAGGGCCAGACCTGAGGACGGTAACATCGCCTGGATCGCGCAGGGCGATGGAGAAGCTGCGCGTGGCGCTCTGGCGGCCCACGATCACAGACTGCGCCTGGCAGATACCCGTAACGCGCACTACGGCTCCGCCCTGCAAAGGGGGCAGTTGCTGGAGATCTGCCATCTCGGCGCGAAACGGAATGTTGCCGGCCTCGAGCTCCATGGCGCTGCCCTGCTCAGCGGAATAATTGACAATGCGGGCTTCAATCGAGACCAAGTCCGGCAGGCAGCCCCGGCTGAGAATCTCGGGAGCAGTCACCGGGCGCGGCGCAATGGCGCTGCGCTCGCCAATCTTCTTCAGGCGGGCGTTGCGAAGAGCCGCCGTCAGGCCCGCATGGTCGACGAAGCCAACAACTTCGACCGCGTCTCCCACCTGGAGGTTGGCAGGGTCATGATCGCGAACCAGCAGACTGCCCGTGGCGCTTTGGACGTAAGTCGGCCCGCTTGGATGAAACAGCGTGACCGAGCCTCGAATGCGGACCTGGTCGCCCGGCGCCCGGTTAGGTGAGAATCCGAGCACATCCCGCACGGTAATTACCGGTAGCTCGGCTGAGTCCGGGGCGGGCCGCTCGATTGAGACCAGCCCCTCATCCGGGACAAAGACAACCACTCCAAGGAATTCGCCGGTCTGGGCAATAACGCTGCCGCAGGCGCCGCGGACCCGGACAAGGGCGCCGATCAGGTCGCTGGGGAACGGAGTCGATCGCAAGGTCTGCACTTGAATCACGTGCGGCCCCCAGCCAAGTTGCAGAGCGGCCAATCCGTTGTGATTCATCGTCGCGGCTTGTACAAAGCCCCTGGCTTCGACCCAGTTGCTGTCCTGGCCCCCGGTCAGCACCTGCTCCAAGGGAACGGGTGCCGCAGCCGGCATGGCTTCGGTATGACCCACCACGCGAACTGAGCTGGTGGCTTCGACTTGCGGCGCGAAGCCGCCATCGTCGAGAAAGCCGTCTATGTCGACCAGATCGCCAGTCCGAAAGGGATGCGATTTGAGACGCGTGGCGTCCACATAAACGCCGATGTCGCGGTCCTGGACAAACATCTCTAAACCGAGCGGGTCGAAATAGGTCACCAGAACAGAGCGAAGTCTCACCGGGTCGTGCTGCCTGGCTTGTTGCAAACTGGCGCGGCGAATCGACCTCACATCCCCGTAGACGCGGCCTTTGGGGGCTTCCCGCTGCGAAGAAGACGTGGCGGTGCGAACTTCGGTGAGCAAAGGATGTGACGCGGGTCCGGCCACAAACCCGAGGATCTCAGCCGCGCCCGAGGCCAGATCCTCTCCTTCGGCGGGAATGAGATCGATCGTGCCTGTCTCGTCGCTGAGTTTGGCCCGGGTTCCTGCGGCGATGAGAGAGACAATCCCGGAGACGCGCATTCGATGCTGGCTCGCCAGGCTTCGCTCACCCGATAGGGCGAGAACCGTTTGGCGCGGCAGTTCTGTAACTGGCGTGGCGCGACGCGTAACCACTACATCCGGAAGCTCCTCAACGAACAGGCGAAACTTCGCTGGGGCGCCATTCATGTCGAAATCTGTCTCGATCACGCCCTGGATTTCGGTCTCGCTATCGATCAGATCCTCTGGGACTGCGCCCGCGTAGGATAGAACATGGGCCTCCACAGCCCGGTCGCCAACCTGGAGCTTCAGGTACAAGCGGCCAACCCCCTCGATGCCAGCGTCGCGCACGACCCCTTTCAGACGGACGGGAGCATACTCGTAGCGGACATCGGCCAACTGCTCCGGCTGAAGCGCCAGCGAGGGTATCGGATCCCGAGTGCCAAACTTTCGAATGCGCGTCCGTACCAGGCGCGGAGTCGGTGATCCGGAAAAGACGATGCCGGACAATTCAGCGCGAGCGCCCGGTTCACAGGCTTGGCCACCCTCAGGAGTATCGAATGCGATGCCATCGCCGTGATCATCCACAAAGAAATTTGTGTTGAAGTCGCCGTCGTCATAGGTACAATGCCCTCTGAGGCGAGCGGGGAGCGCCCATCTTAATTCTTCGGCGCTGAGGCGCTTGACGGCTTTCACCGTCGTGAGGCGGTCGTGGCCTGCTTGGCGGCGAACCACGATCGTGATAGCCGCGACGCCGGCGAGGAGGATCAGGGCGAGCACACCCCACCCGACGAAGCGCCGGGGCAGCCCGCGCCGCAGGATTTCGGGTAAATGGAGCGAGTCGGCGAATTGCAAAGTTGACTTATCGAGTGTTTCGGCTTTTTTCTAGCTTCCACGAGATACGTTGCAATTGTAGGACTAGCTGTTCATGCTTAGAATCAATGACTTGAGAACGGAACTCCTGCGTTGTTGCAAACCTGGGTACTCAGACGCGATCCGGGCGTAATCTGGGGGCTTCGAAAGCCGCGAAATCGGCGTCAGAATCGGTGTCCGCGGAATAGGTGCGGAATAGGTGTCAGAGACCTCACGCCAGAATAGGTGTCAGAGACCTCAAAGCCCGATTTCTGCGCCGACACGTCGGCTTAATCCCGGACGCTGCTACCCACCCTGTGGGCGTAAGCATCCACCAGCGCGAAGGGAAGCAAAGGCGAAACAATTCGTTCCGTCGCGGGCGCAGTTCGTTTCGTAATCCGGCAATTGCCTTCTCACCAAAATTGGCTTCGAACCGCAAGAAGCCTACAACTAACTGAAGCGGCGGAAGTTAAAGGCGCCGGGAAAAAGGGTTCCATGCCGCGGAGGTGAAGATGTCTCGCGCTGGCATGCATCTTAAAGCGCCGTTAAACTGAGCCCGAATCGCTAACGTCCCCAAGGGACCAATCTTCGACGACCCGCAAGATGCCCGTTAGCGGCGCGATGAGGGCGTCCTGGTTTTGACTTGCGTACTGCTCTGTTTGCGACATGAATCGTTCGAGAGAGAAGACATTCAGCAGGGTCTGCGCCGCTTGCTCCGTGCCTGGCAGCAGCGGCGTCGATCCCATGGTCGCCATGTAGCCCTTCAAGAAAGCCGCGGCTACCCAGCGGTACCAAAGATCTGCCCAGCGGGGCGAAAAGGTTGAGCCGGATGGCGTATGGATGACTCCCGGTACCTGGCCCAGGCGGCTGGCGTACGCGGCATCGTGGAACGAAACCAGCATGCTGGCCACATCGACGAACGGGGGGCGCTTCATCCGCCGCTCAGTCAGGTGGCGGTTGGGATCGCCTTCGAAATCTATGAAGACGAAGTCCTTGCCTGTGTAGAGAATTTCGCCCAGGGTGTAGTTTCCGTGCAGCCGGATTCGCAAGCCCGCCATGGCCGAATCCCGGAACAATCGCAGCCGTACACGAATGGCGTCATCTGAATCCAGCACGCGTTGAGCCTCAGGGCGCACGCTCTCGGGCAGCGTCTCCAGTTGGTGTCGCAATGTTTGGCAGGCTCGCGCGAAAAGAGAAAGCAGGGCGTGATACAAACCCTGCTTGTAGAACTCGGAGAGCGATTCCGGAGAGAAGTCCGGATCACTGGAGTTTCCGGCCAGAGCCAGATGTAACTCGGCGGTCCGCTGGCCAAGCAGGCGGGATCTTTCAAGATATTCGCCTATGAGTTCGCTGACGGTGGCAGGAGCATCGATTCCGCTCAGGGCCAGCAAGGATTTGCCGCGAGCTCCGAACAAAGTGTCGTCGGGAGCTCCGGGCTGTGTTTGAGTCCGCTCAAAGAATCGGCTGAGCGAATCGAGGGTGTAGTGCCAGGCATCCGCCTCGTGCTGCACGAAGCCTTGAAGCACACCGAGCGCAGTAGGTTCTCCGCGTGATGGCAGGTAATCCAGACGCCCGGCGATGGGGGCGACGTTTGCAAATGAAGTCTGCTCCGTCAGAAAGCGACCGATCTCCAACTCGGGATGGATTCCGGGCTCGACACTGCGGAATAGCTTTAATACCAAGCGATCGCCAAAAACAAGCGAATTGTTGGTCTTACTGGCCCTGTTTACGCTGGCCTCCTCGGGCGGCGCCCCGCCGTTCAGAAGCTCGCGATAGGAGCCGAAGGGCAACGCTGAGAACTCACCCGACCCGCCCCTGAACCTGCGCCGCCGCGAAACCGCATCGAGTAAGGCTTTGGCAAAACTCTTGTCCCAGATCGCGCTGTAAAGAAGTCCCTGGCTGCCGTCGCTGCCTTTAAGGTGGGCGGCGACCGCATCTGGGGAGTCCGCTTGCACCTTGGCCATGTCGTCACCGGTGGCGACCGAGGCATAGAGGACGTAGGTTTCGGCGTCGCCGTCGGCGTATTCGACTCGTGTGATGAGGATGAAACAGGATGTGGGGCGCAGCGGAACGATGTCGGGAAAGCTTACCGATTCTATGCGACGGTCCCGGCCCTTGAACCAACGCCGTGTCTTCAGGAAGCGAGGAAGGAACTCCGCCAGCGCGGCGCGCATGGAGTTATCGAAGAGAGTGTTGCACGAGTTGATTTCAAAGGTTACCGGAGGAGACTCCTGAGCGCCGGCGACGACCTCGATCGAGTGCCTCCGGTCCTCGAGAGTAAACCAATAAAAAGCGTAGGGGCTGAGCGTAACGTGATAGACGCTATCGGCGACCGGTGGAAGCTCACTTTGGCCGAACATTTCAACCGGCGTCAGTTCTTTGAATTGCGCCAGATCGAGGCCAACGTCCTGGACGAAGCGAGACAAGTTGGCCACAACCAGAATTTGCTCATTCTCGTACTTGCGGCAAAATGCGAGCACCCGGCGGTTGTCCGGCTGGAGGAACTCGAGCGAACCTCTACCGAACGCGCGGAAGCGTTTGCGAATGGAGAACAGCCGCTTCATCCACCAGAGCAGGGAATGAGCGGTGTTCTGCTGCATCTCGACGTTGACGGATTCGTAGTGATACTCGGGATCGATGTTAATGGGCAAATAGAGCTGTTGCGGGTTGGCGCGCGAAAACCCGGCGTTGCGGTCGGTGCTCCACTGCATGGGAGTGCGCACTCCATTCCGGTCGCCGAGATAGACGTTATCGCCCATGCCAATCTCGTCGCCGTAATAAATTACGGGAGTGCCAGGCAACGCGAAAAGGAGCCCGTTCATAAGCTCGATTCTTCTACGGTCATTTGCCAGCAGGGGAGCGAGGCGTCGCCGTATGCCCAGATTAATTCGGGTCTGCGGATCCTCGGCGTACATCCGGTACATGTAATCCCGTTCCTCGTCAGTCACCATCTCGAGCGTCAGCTCGTCGTGATTGCGCAGGAACAGCGCCCATTGCGTCGACTCAGGGATCGGCGGGGTCTGATTCAGAATCTCCATGATCGGGAACCGGTCTTCCATCTGGAGGGCCGTGAACAAGCGTGGCATCAGTGGAAAGTGGAATGCCATATGGCATTCGTCTCCGGTCAGGTACGCGGCCGCATCTTCGGGCCACATATTCGCTTCGCCCAGAAGCATCCGATTCTTATAGCCGGAATCGACATGCCGGCGAAGCTCCTTCAAGAACGCATGCGTCTCGGGAAGATTCTCACAGATTGTGCCCTCACGCTCGAACAGATAGGGGACCGCATCCAGGCGGAAAGCGTCGACTCCCTGTTCGAGCCAGAAATCCATCGCGCGCAGCACTGAGCGCCGCACCAGGGGCGAATCGAAGTTCAGATCTGGCTGATGGGAATAAAAGCGATGCCAGTAGTAGGCTTTCGCGACGGGATCCCAGGTCCAGTTGGAAGTCTGAAAGTCCTTGAAGATGATGCGAGCGTCTTTATACCTGTCGGGGGTGTCGCTCCAGACATAGAACTCGCGTTGCCTGCTTCCTGGCTTGGCGTGACGGGCTCTCTGGAACCAGGGGTGCTGGTCGGAAGTGTGATTAATGACCAGCTCGATAATCACGCGCAGCCCGCGCCGATGGGCCTCGCGCATAAAAGTCTGGAAGTCGCGCAGGGTGCCGTAGGCAGGATGGACGTCCGTGTAGTTGGAAATGTCGTAGCCATCGTCCCGCCACGGAGATGGATAGAAGGGCAGCACCCAGACGGCGGTGGCGCCCAGATCCTGGATGTAATCCAGTTTGCGGGTCAGGCCTTGAAAATCGCCCTTGCCATCGTTATTGCTGTCGAAGAAGGCGCGGACGTGAGTTTCATAAATGATGGCGTCCTTGTACCAGAGCGCATCGTCATCGTTTCCGTTCACGTCAGCTTCTCCGCAGGGTTGGCGGTTTGGCGCGACTTAGTGTCGTCGAGTTCGGCAACCCACGCCAGAAACTCCCCAACCGCTTCTTGATATTCAAGCTGATACTGCGCCGAGGTCTCAGCGGTTCGGCCGATTCTCACGGTAATACCAGCGGTCAGCGCGGAGAACGCGTCTTCATCGGTGGTGTGGTCGCCCAGGTAGACCGGCAGCGCGTCACCGCTTCCCGACGATTCCAGTATCCACTGAGCGGCGGCGCCTTTGTTCCAATTCACCCGGGGCCGGATCTCAAAGGCTTCGAGTCCTTCGCTGATGCGAAAGACATCGCCGGCGGCGGCAATGGATTCTCGAACGATGCGGCGAATATCCTCGCGATCTTCATGACGCGCCTTGCGGTAATGCACGGTCGCGGTTAGCCCTTTGTTGTCGACGCGAGTTCCGGCCATGTCCCACAGCTTCCTCTCCAGGGAGCGCGAGAGCTCCTGCAGCGCAGGCATCCGCTCGAGTGCCGCCGGCTGGACGAAGGTGAGCCCTGGGCCGGCAATTTCAAGGCCGTGATTGCCCGCGTAGAACAGCCCTTGCAAGCCCACGCGCTGTCGCAGGTCAGAGAGCGCGCGGCCGCTGATGATGGCTATTGGGAATCTCGGTCTTTGCGCCAAGCTGGCGAGCTGCTCTTTGGTTTTCGCAGGTATTGACGCAGCCTCGGGCTCTTCGACAATGGGCGCCAGTGTGCCGTCGAAATCCAGGAACAGGAAAACACGGCTGGCGGCGCCGAGCAGGGGCGCTACGTCGGAAAGATGATCGAAAAGAGATAGCGCCATTGCGGTTGGGCCCTTCACGGCGACTTGTCGGAGGCGGGTGCGTGCCCAGAGGTTCAGGAGCTGAGCATCGAGTGCTTCCTGCGAGGCTCCGGGAAGACGGCGGAGATTGCGTCTCCTCCATCTGCCCGGATGACGGAACTGCCTCGCGTGCGGTTGCTTTACTGGGTCGGTGGTTCATTGCGGGAGACGGTGACCTTCGGGGTTGCGAGGTACCCGACGATCTTGTCTTTGTCTACCTGGTTAACTACGATCTCATAGGGCTGGCGCGCGGAGGCCGTATAGAACTGAACCGGTTCGTTCACGCTTCGGTCTCTCTTCTCGACGCGTTTGTCGTCAGCCATCACTTCGACGCTATAGCGGTTGTGCTTCGGGTCAGCCTTGCGGAGCATCACCTGAATGTCGCCCACCTTCTGCATTGAGCCCGACTTCGTAACCGTGAACTGGAAAATGTTCCGGTCGCCCAAGTCGCGCAACATCTGAATCTGTTTGGAGTTGGTGGCGATCAGGCCGCTCATCATACCCAAGTCACCCTTGGCCCGCTGCAGTTCGGCCTTCGTATCCTGGATATCGGTCTTGGCGGTCTCGACGTCGCCTTTGACCGAGCCGACTTGCGTGTTAACGCCATCGATCTTGCCGTCGAGCTTGGTTGAGGCTTCCTCGGTGTCTGCCTTCACTTTGCTCAGTTCCGCGTTCAGTTGCTGAGCCTGCTCTTGAGCCTGCTTTGCAATCCGGCCGGCCACGCTGTCGGCGTGACGGGTCACGTCCGTCCGTGCTTTCGCCAGACTGGCGCCGGTTTCCTGGCGGGCCTGAGCCAGTTCGTCCTCGAGCGAACCGAGGGCTTTCCGGAGTTCGGAATCGGTGTTGGCAAGCGTGGCCCGAAGCACCGAGTTATCCTGCTGCGCAGAGGCGAATTGATGCTTCAGATCGGCGGTTTGAACGCATAAGTAGACGATCGCGGAGCCTGCAATGAACAGCAAGATGCTGAGAATTGGAAGGCCGTAGGAACGTTTGGTTTTTACTTCGTAAATTTTGGGATTTTCCGGTTCGTTCATGTGTATACCGTCCTTCCCAGCTAGAGGCAAGAGGAATACCAAACGCAACTGGACGAGTTTTCAATAGTTTGCGAGGCGGGGCGGACAAGTTCCAGGTATTTATTGCCGGAAGAACCTGCGAACCCAAGTAGTATCGGAACACACTCCCCGGAATCGGAGAGCCCCCGGCGATGGCGGAATCAATGCAATCCAGCCTGCCCACGGATCGATTCGAGGAGCTTGGCCGGGTCGTACCCGACGCCCGTCTTTGAACACCAGCTTTATCTTCTTTATGTCGCTGATCTGCGCGGCGGGATTGCCATTGATCACTACAAGATCGGCCTGCTTCCCCACGCCGATTGAGCCGATGCTACCCTCAAGTCCCAGGAACTTCGCTCCGTTTAGCGTGGCGATTCGAATCGCTTCGAGGGGCGTGAACCCGCCCTGAACCAGCAATTCCAGATTGCGTTGGTCGCCAAAACCCGCCAGAGCGCTTCCGTTTCCGGTAGGGTCGCAGCCGGCCATCAGGAGTCCGCCGGCCTTCACGAATGCACGTTCAAATTCCAGCTCCTTGGCGATGCTAGCGCGAGATTGAGTCTCATTCTATTTGCATCCTCAAGAGATGTTTGATTTTGCGCGCCCGGTGTCCCACCCGCAGCCAAGAACTAGACTTACTGAAGAAGCCGGCGTTTGTATAGCTGATTCTTGCGTTATGCGCCGGCATGGCCCGTTCTAACTTCGGTAGAGTGATTACATTCCCGGCATGCGAAACGCGATGAACCGCACGATCACTCAGCGCTTACTAAATTCTTTCGGGTTTCGCTTTCTGGCGGTTGGTCTGGCGTGCGTGGTTCTCAGCCCATGGTTGGCGGCGCAGAAGACCGATGCCAAAACAACTGATGCGGGCGGCAGTGGACAAGAACTTACAAATTCGAGCGCGCCGAATTCAGACCAGGAGCAAGCAGGAAAACTGCGGGAGGAGTCGGTGAAGCTGCAGGCCTCGCTCGAATCGGCGCGAAAGGAAATCGAAGGGTTCAAGTGGCTGTTGACGGTGATTTTCGGGGCCGGGGTAGTCTATCTGCTAGCTCAAGGCATGCTTGCGTATTCGGCCGTGAAAAGCTACAGCGAACAAGCTCAACAGGCTCTTGAAAAAGCAGAAGGACAGTTGACCGAAGGGCGCAAGCTGCTTGACGGGTTTCAGAAAGAGGCGGAAAAGACGGCGAGCGCGAGCCTTGACAAGTTTCAGGCAGAAGCAAAAGAGAGGGCGAGCGAGGACTTTGGCAGGTTTCGGGCCGAAATCCAATCTCATTTTCCGATGTTCGTCGGGCTCGAAACAAGGCTGGTCTACATGGCTTCTCAATTGACGGGTGTCTATGACCACCTGTCGCTCGGTAAGGATGTTTACGACAGCCAGGGCCCGATCTATCGCCAGCACATCGAATATTACGAAAGAGCGATAGCGGCGATAGAGTTTCTGGACGTCTATCGTCCCGAAGATTTGTTCCAGATCTTCCGTGGTTTGTGCCGCTATCACATCGAAAAATTCAGCCACGGTGCAAAAGAGGGCGACCGGAGCGACCTTGAACGCGCGGAGTACTATCTTCACCGCGCGCGCCTGTTGAGGTCGGACAGGGGGTTCATGGTCTCCAATGAGCGTGGGTATATTGCGCTGGTGGAGCACCAACCCGATTTGGCGGAGGCGCAGTTTGAGGAAAGCATCTGGCAAAAAGCAGACCAGCAGTGCGCCCACTACAACGTGGCTGCGATCATATTCGAAAGAGTGAACGCGGCGACGCCGGAGGGTGAAGCAAAGGCGCTACTCGAAAAGACGATCGGACACCTGAAGTTCGCTCAAGGCGCGCAGAACTGGGAAGATAAGCCGCATGTCGCCAAAGGATCGAAGGTCAGCTATAACCTGGCTTGTGCGTTAAACCGGCTGGCGGAACGATTGCCCGAAGCCGAGAGGGCGCCGATTCTCAAGGAAGCGTTCGATGCGCTCGAGAGGTCGGTTACGGAAGCCCCGGCAGAACGCAGCGCCTTCGCAAAGGATCGACTCGCGGGTGGAGATCTGGGACTGTTGCGGGACAACACCTTTTACGCGGCCAAGCTCGATGGGTTCGCCGAGGCGATTGCCAAGGCGCAGAGACCGCCATTCGCGATTTAAAGGGTGGGCGGATCGGCGTGTTTCATAAGGTGCCTCTACGGCCAGTTTAGCAGAAGAAGGCCTGGGCGATCGTGTGGGTAGTGCCCCCGATCTTGCGCCGTCCGCCAGCGGGTCCCCTGCGTAGTCCAAGCGTTTCCTATGCTATTCCACCCACCGGAGGAAACCTCCCGAGAGACCGGCATCAACTCCGCCACAACTCTAACGAATGACAACCGCAACCCTAACACAAGACGAACAGATTCACTGGCTTGCATTGACGGGAGTGCCGGGCCTGGGGACCATTACGATCCTTCGGCTGCTCGAGCGCTTTCAGGCCCCGGCTGCCATCTTCCGCTGCTCTGCCTCTGAACTCGAAAGCGCCGGTCTCAGCTCGTCGATTGCCCGGTCCATTTCGAGCGGCATCGCCTTTGAAGATGCGGCTGAACAGCACGAACTGATGATCCGGGGCGGCGTCACGCTGCTGGCGATCCACGACCCGCGCTACCCCGCGCTGCTTCGCGAGATCTTCGACCCGCCACCTCTGCTGTTTGCCAAGGGGCGCCTGGAGCTGCTCGAGCGGCACGGAATCGCGGTAGTGGGTACGCGACGCCCGACGCCTTATGGGGTCGCCTGTGCAGGGCGATTGGCCGGCGATCTCGCCAAAGCTGGCCTGACCATCGTCAGCGGCATGGCGCGGGGCGTCGACACAACCGCGCACCAGGCTGCGCTGGAGGTGAACGGCGACACCATTGCCGTGTTGGGCTGCGGCATCGACCAGATTTACCCTTCGGAGAACCGGCGCCTTCACGAGCAGATTGTCAGCAACGGGCTGATGCTCTCCGAGTTCCCGATGGGCTCGCCCGCTTTCCCGCAGAACTTCCCGATACGCAACCGGATCATTAGCGGAATCTCGGACGGCGTCCTGGTCATCGAAGGGGCGCAGTATAGCGGTTCGGCCATCACAGCCCGGCTGGCCGGCGAGCAAGGCAGGGAGATCTTCGCGGTTCCGGGCAATGTCACGTCTAAGATGAGCTGGGGCCCGAACATCCTGATCAAACAGGGCGCCAAGCTGGTTCAGGAGTGGACCGACGTGACCAATGAACTGCCGGCCAAGGTGCGTCGCGAGCTGATCCTCGAGGGTCAGCAAAAGATTCTTCTGGAAGGCGCCACGGAGCCGGACGACGCAGCTAGCCGGCTGGATTCGGACCCGTTACGGGCGCTTGCAAAGAAGCTACTAGCGAAACTAGAAGTTGATCGTCCTCAACAACTTGAAGCGCTTCTTGAATCCTTTGACGGGGCATCCTCATCCGAGATGATCGCGGCACTCTTCGACCTGGAGCTAAGCGGTCTTGTCCGGCAACTGCCGGGCAAGAACTTTGTCAAGGTGTGGTAAAAGAGTAGCGACCGCTAGACGACCGGCAGGTGGGACCTCCGGTTACATAAAGTAACTATCAGAAGAGCAAATTCATGGCAAAATCGCTCGTCATCGTCGAATCCCCGGCGAAGGCGAAAACAATAGGGAAATACCTGGGCAAGGGCTTCGTAGTGATGGCCTCGCTCGGTCATATTAAGGATCTGCCGAAGAAAGATCTTGCGGTTGACGTTGAGCACGAGTTCAAGCCGAAGTACGAGGTAATCGAAGGAAAAAAGAAACTGATTGCGGAGTTGAAGAAAGCCGCGAAGGACGTAGATTCCGTCTATCTGGCTGCCGACCCGGACCGCGAAGGGGAAGCCATCTGCTGGCATCTGAAGGAAGAGCTGGAGCCGAAGAAGTCGGGGAAGCCCGCTATCTATCGGGTGATGTTCAACGAAATTACCGCGAGCGCGGTGAAGAAGGCGTTTGAAAGCCCGCGCGCGGTGAACGTGAGCCTGGTGGATGCGCAACAGGCGCGGCGCGTTCTGGATCGCCTGGTCGGCTACAAAATTTCGCCGCTGCTGTGGGACAAAGTGCGCCGCGGCCTTTCGGCGGGTCGCGTGCAAACCGTGGCGCTCCGGCTGATCGTGGATCGCGAGCGGGAAATCCGCGCGTTTATCAAGCGGGAATACTGGACGATTGATGCCGGGCTGAACGCCAAGAAGCCGCCGCTGCTGACGGCGCGCTTGCAAAAGCGCAATGACGAAACGCCGGCGATTGCGGACGAAGCGACAGCAACCGGCATTGTGACCGACCTGGATGGCACCAGCTATGTGGTCCGCTCGGTAGCCACCAAAGAGAAGCGACGCCATCCGGTCCCTCCGTTCATTACGTCGACGCTGCAGCAGGAGTCGGCGCGGAAACTGCGCTTCAGCGTTAAGCGAACCATGATGCTGGCGCAGGGTCTGTACGAAGGCAAGGAGCTGGGCGTAGAGGGATTGACTGGCCTGATCACTTATATGCGCACGGATTCGACGCGCGTTTCTGATGACGCGCTGGGTGAGGTGCGGGCGTTCATAGGCGAGCAGTACGGCAGCGAGTATTTGCCGGAATCGGCGAATGTCTACAAGACCAAGAAAGGCGCCCAGGATGCCCACGAAGCGATCCGGCCGACCTCGGTTTTGCGCACACCCGATTCACTGGAAGGTCAATTGGCGGAAGATGAACTAAAACTGTACCGGCTCATCTGGTGGCGTTTTGTGGCTTCGCAGATGAAGCCGGCCGTGTTTGACCAGACCACCATCGACATTGAGGCGACAGGCCGCTCAGGCGATAAATATGTGTTTCGCGCCACCGGCAGCGTGCCCAAGTTTGACGGTTTCCTGAAGGTTTATAAGGAAGGCAAAGACCAGAGCGACGAAGAAGACGAGGAAGAGAAGCATAAGCTTCCGGTGGTGACGGAAGGGGAGACGCTGAGGTTCAAATCGATCGAGCCTGAGCAGCATTTCACGGAGCCGCCGCCGCGCTTTACGGAAGCAACGCTGGTGAAAGAACTGGAGGCGGATGGCGTGGGGCGGCCCTCGACGTACGCCTCGATTCTGACCACGATTCAGGATCGCGAGTACGTGAAGAAGGAGGGCGGCAAGTTCACGCCCACCGAGCTGGGGATGGTAGTGACCGACCTGCTGCTCGAGAGCTTCGAAAACATCTTCGATGTGCGCTACACAGCGCGAATGGAAGAGGAGCTGGACGAGATCGAAGAAGGCAAGATCGACTGGCGCGTATCGATGGCCGAGTTCTACCAGCGGTTCGAAAAGGACCTCGAGCACGCCGAGTTGCACATGACCGACATCAAGCGGATGGAAAAGCCCACCGACTTGATATGCGACAAATGCGGCAAGCCCATGGTGATCAAGTGGGGTAAGCACGGCAGCTTCATTGCCTGCACCGGTTATCCGGAGTGCACCAACACCAGGGAACTGACGGTGGACCTGCCGGATGTGGACAAGGCCGACCTGACCGAGCAGGACGAACAGGAATATTGCGAGAACTGCGGGCGGCCGATGGTGTTGAAGAAGGGCCGCTTTGGACAGTTTTTCGCGTGCTCGGGATACCCCGATTGCAAAACTACCAAGCAGATTGGCGGCGAGCAGCGTAAAGATGTGGCGCTGGAGGAGAAGTGCCCGCAATGCGGGAATCACCTGGTGCAGAAGTATGGCCGCTACGGCGAATTCGTGGCCTGCAGCAACTACCCGAAGTGCAAATTCGTGAAGCAGAAAACCATCGGCGTGGCCTGTCCCAATTGCACCGAAGGCCAGGTAGTGGAGAGACGCTCCAAGCGAGGACGCACGTTCTTCGGCTGCAACCGCTACCCGGAGTGCGACTTCGTGGCCTGGGGTAAACCGCTGCCGGAGAAGTGCCCGGATTGCGGCAGCAGTTACCTGATCGAGAAGTTCTTGAAGAGCGGGCCCGTGGCCCAGTGTCCGAACGCAGAGTGTAAATTCAAGCGCCCGATTGAGGCGCCCGCCGAAGCCAGCGTTGCTTGAGGTGCGCCGGACGCCTTAAGAAAGGCGATGCGCCCCAAGCTGTAATGAGGCCTCCGACATCGGTTCAGGGAACAAAATGGGGTCGGAAATTGACACGCGACCGTCTCGCGAACCCGAATTCCTTGCGCTAACCTAAGACGGTGTTGAAAAAGCCCTAGGCAGGCTGAATGCCTGCCCCACCATACTCCGCAAAGCATTGAGTTGTCGTGTTGGCGCAGGCGGTTTCGCTTGGGTGTTTCCGGTCTAGCAGCCTTTTTCAGCGGCCTCTGAAGGCTGTTCCAGCGAGGGTCATGTGTCATTCCAAATAACCGAAGCGGTTGAAATCTTAGATCGAACCCCCGCGGTGATGGACGCCCTGCTGCGAGGCAGGTCTCCGATTTGGTTGCACTGCCGAAAAGGGCCTTCGGCCTTCAGCCCTCTCGACGTTCTGGGTCACTTGATTTGGGGTGAGATGACGGATTGGATTCCCCGCGTCCGGATGATCGT
>Ga0181537_10002275_pt1 | contig 17043 bp, 15 predicted proteins | sample PEATcosm2014_Bin_39_FD_119765 | JGI IMG/M metagenome (GOLD analysis project Ga0181537, IMG submission 119765) | Peatland microbial communities from MTU Mesocosm Facility, Houghton, MI, USA - PEATcosm2014_Bin23_10_metaG | ecosystem: Environmental > Terrestrial > Soil > Wetlands > Peat | place... | reverse complement strand
GGGCTGTGGCGCTACCGGCAAGCGGGCAACAGCGCCCGCTCCAGTCAACCAACTCGTTTACAATCGCTGCATCATGTTTTTTCGTTCGGATAACCGCTCGCCTGACCAGCTTCGTCCCGTCATTATCACTCCTGACTTTATTTCCACGGCTGAAGGCTCGGTGCTGATCGAGGTCGGCAACACCCGGGTCATCTGCACCGCTTCGATCGAAGAAACGGTTCCGGCGTTTATGCGCAATTCGGGCAAGGGCTGGATCTCGAGCGAGTACGCCATGCTTCCGCGCTCCACTCTGACGCGCACTCCGCGCGAAGTGAGCAAAGGCCGCCAGAGCGGACGCACCCACGAGATCCAGCGCCTGATCGGCCGCTCGCTGCGTGCGGTGACTGATCTCGCGCGCCTCGGCGAGCGCACCATCTGGATCGACTGCGATGTGATCCAGGCGGACGGCGGCACGCGCACCGCTTCGATCACTGGAGCATTCGTTGCCCTCGGCCTGGCTCTGGAAAAATTGGTGGAAGCGGGAACCCTGACCTCGGTCCCCTTGAAAGATATTGTCGCCGCCGTCAGCGTGGGAATTGTGGAGGGAGAAATCCTGCTCGATTTGTGCTACGAAGAAGACTCTCGCGCCGACGTGGACATGAACTTCGTCATGACCGCCGGCCACAAGTTGGTGGAAGTCCAGGCTACCGCCGAGCACCAGGTCTTCGAGGACCAACAACTCGCCAAGATGATCGCCTTCGCCAAGCAAGGCGTGCAGTCGCTGATCGCCAAGCAGCAAGCCGTGCTGAAAACTCTGACTCTGCGGCAGTAGCCCAGACTCGTTGGCAGACAGCGAACCCCTAGCTGTCCGCCGGGGCGGTCCGCCGTGAAAGTCGGGCGATGTCCTATTTCTGGTCTGGCTTTTCTTCTGCGGCCTTTTTCTGCGCCTCTGCAGTCCACGGCGGTACAATCCCGTTTTCGCGGGCATAGGCCACGACCTGTCCAAGGTGTTCGTGGGCATCGGCAACCAGGATGTAGACCACATCTCCGGCATTGGCCTGCGGGCCCAGTTGCGGCAGCAGTTTCGCAAAATCCGCATTGCTCATGCCCTGGATCGCAGTCTGGGCAAATCCCCAGGACTTATTCAACTCCTGGACGATCTGTGCTCGGTCGGTCGTGGATTTTTCAAACGTCTTTCCGTTGAACCCGGCCGGCTTCTCGGCTCCCATCATCGCAAGGATTCCGTATCGCTCCCCGGCGACATGCAGAAACACCTCGGCAAACGAGCGCGAGTCCGGCGAGGGACGCCACGTCAGTTTGTCGGCCGGAAGCGCGTTGGCCAGATCTACAAATTTTTTCTGAACGCCTTCCAGGTCAAGCAGCGCTTGACCCTTCATGTCATAACTAGGAGCGGTCTTATCATTCGCATCCGCCGCCCTTGCCACGGTTGCACCCGTAACCAGGACGATTGAAAGCAACACATAACCCAGAAACATTGTCTTCATATGGCCTCCACAGTACGACGGTCGCTTGTTAGACGGAACACTCCCGCAATAGTCGCAACGGCTGGATACAGTTTTCGGCGCACCCGACCACAAAAGTCAGCTTGTCGTCCCCCGGTCGATGCGATGGCGAGATTCTCCGAGTCCGCGTCTGAAATGCGTGAGGTCCGACGCCTGTTCCGCCTGTTCTATGCGATCCACACCGTTTTCGCATTCATGAACTCGCGGATGCCTACGGCTCCCAGTTCGCGGCCGTGGCCGGACTGTTTCACTCCGCCGAACGGAATGCGAGTGTCGGAGGCGACCATTTTATTGATGAAAACCATCCCGGCCTCCAGTTCGTTGATGAAGCGCTCGCGTTCTTTGTCATCGTTGGTCCAGGCGCTTGCGCCCAGGCCGAAACGAACATCGTTGGCGATGCGGATGGCGTCGTCCTGATCTTTTGCGCGAAAGATTGATGCCACCGGGCCGAAGAATTCTTCGCCGTATGCGGGGGAATCTTTGGGAATATTCGTCAACACCGTGGGAGCGTAATAATTTCCCGGACGTTTCAGCGGATGGCCGCCGGTCAGCACTGTTGCCCCTGCCTGCACCGTCTTCTGCACGTCGGCATCGAGCGTGGTAACCGCGTCGGGTGTGGCCAGCGGACCGAGTTCCGTCTTTTCGTCGAAGGGATCGCCGACCCGCAGGTTTTGCATGCGCGCCACAAACTTGCGCTCAAATTCGTCGGCAATCGGAGCCGCTACGATAAAGCGCTTGGCTGCGATGCACGACTGTCCGTTATTGATGACGCGGGCCTCGACGGCGGTGGCGACGGCAGCGTCTAAATCTGCGCTGGGCATCACGATGAACGGATCACTGCCACCAAGTTCGAGCACAACTTTCTTGATACGCTTCGCCGCTCCGATTCCTACTTGAATCCCCGCCTGCTCGCTTCCCGTGAGTGTGGCTGCAACCACGCGCGGGTCGCTTAACAGCGCGTCCACTTGCCCCGACCCGATCAGCAGCGTCTGAAAAACACCTTCAGGGAATCCCGCATCGCGAAAAATCTTCTCCAGCGCCAGCGCGCACTGCGGCACGTTCGACGCATGCTTCAGCAGACCGACATTGCCCGCCATCAGCGCCGGCGCCGCAAACCGCATCACCTGCCAGAACGGAAAGTTCCACGGCATCACTGCCAGAATCGCACCAATCGGCAGATAGCGCACAAAACTTTTCCTCGCGCCGGTTTCGATCACTTCATCCGCCAAAAGCTTCTCCGCATGTTCCGCATAGTAGCGGCAGGCGGTGGCACACTTGACCGCCTCGGCGATTGCGGCCTTAAGCGGCTTGCCCATTTCCAGCGTCATCAAGCGACCGAAGCGCTCGCGATCGCGTTCCAGAATTTCTGCTGCCTTCATCATGCGCCTGGCGCGCTCCGGGAAGGGAGTCTTGCGCTCGGCGCGAAATGCCGCAACCGCGAGCTGCAGCTTGCTCTCTATCTGTTCCGGGAGTAGAGGCTGAAACATTTGTACGACTTCGCCCGTGGCGGGGTTAATGGTGGCAATGGCCATGACGGCTGTCCCCTTCTGTGATTGGGTCTTCTTTGATTAGGTCTTGGAGCAGCTCGCCGGAACCGGCTCGCTCTATTCTCCGCTTTTGTGAACCCGCGTCGGAATTCACAGCGGTCATGTCACTATACCACCCGAGCGACAGATATCTCTTCCTCCCTCTCGCACGCCTCTGCACGCAGCTCGCTGTGTTGCCGCCAGATTATGGTGGAGGCCACATGGGCGCAGCATGCGTATTCCGTTCGGGAAACAGCCAGGTGGCGGGCTGAAGATGCAGACCTGGGCTGCGTAGAGTTCCGACCAACTCTCAGCGCCAATCCCGATTTGCCGAACCGGAACCCCGACGTCGATTTCCCGGCCCATAGTTTACAATTGACTGTCTCCAGCACTCATCTTCATCAGCCCTTATAGGAGGATTCCCATGAAACTTACCCCGGGCAAACTTGCCGGTCTCAAGAGAGTCTCGAACGAGCGCGGCGTCATCGCGGCCGCTGCCATGGACCAGCGCGGTTCCCTGCAGAAATCGCTGGCCAAGGAAAAAGGCGGCGAAGTCAGCGACGCCATGATGGAAGAATTCAAGACGCTGGTCACCGAAGTTCTCACGCCGCATGCTACCGCAATCCTGCTTGACCCGGAGTGGGGACTGCCTGCTTCCAAGCGCCGCGCCAAGAATGCCGGCCTGCTGCTCGCTTATGAGAAAACCGGATATGACAAGACAGGCCCCGGCCGATTGCCCGATCTGCTGGATGTCTGGTCGGCGCGCCGCCTGAAAGAAGCGGGCGCGGATTGCGTCAAGATTCTGCTCTACTACACGCCGGGCGATCCTAAGCATGTCAACGAGATCAAGCATGCGTGGGTGGAGCGCATTGGCGACGAGTGCCGCGCCAACGACATTCCATATTTCCTGGAGTTCGTGGGCTACCAAGAGGGTGCGGACGAGAAGGGGCTGGACTATGCCAAGAAGAAACCGCACATCGTCACCGAGAGCATGCGCGAGTTCAGTAAAGACCGCTACGGCGTCGACGTGCTCAAGGTGGAAGTGCCGGTGAACATGAAGTTTGTGGAAGGCGTGCAGTGCTTCGGTGGACAGAAGGCATACACCAAGGAAGAAGCGATCGACCTTTTCCACAAAGCGGCGGCGGCGGCGACCAAACCGTTCATTTATCTTTCGGCCGGGGTCAGCAATGCCGAGTTCAGCGAGACCCTCGAACTGGCCGGAGAGTCGGGTGTGAAGTTCAACGGCGTGCTGTGTGGCCGCGCAACGTGGAAAGAAGGCATCCCGGTGTATGCCAAGCAGGGTGCGGCAGCATTCCGTAAGTGGCTGGAAACCGAGGGCGTGAAGAACATCAACAACGTGAACAGCAAACTGAAAGCCGCAACGTCGTGGCACTCGATCTACGGCGTGGAATTAGTGACCGCGTAAGTCGTGGGACAACGTCGTGCGACAGTAAGGATTCTGTGGGCGTGGGCATTTCAGCCCGCGCCTTTTTATTCCGCGCTGGCGTAGTAGCCCGTTTTCGCGTGAACGCGCAGTAATGCCAGCTTTTTCGGCAGCTTCAGCTTGACGCTGATCTTGTGCCACTTGCCATCGTGAGGCGCGTGCTCGGGATGGTAGCCCAGCACGTACTGCGTCCGAAGTTCGACTCCAATGCGTTGAGCGACCTTCGGCATTTCCCGCGGATCTTCAAGCACGAAGGAACGCCCGCCCGTGGTTTCCGCTACGCTTGCCAGCAGAGCTGGCCCCATCATTTCTTCTGCGGTGGGCACATAGCGATCGAAGGTGCCAATGGCATAGACCATCACATCGGACTCCTTCACCGCCGCCTTCACTTCCCGTTCGCCGTAGCGGCTGTGGTTATCGCCCCCATCGGAAACGATCAGCAGAGCTTTCTTGGCGTACTTGGCCTGCCGCATCTTGCCAATACCCATATAAATGGCGTCGAGCAGCGAGGTCTGCCCCTTGGGATGTTCAAACAGCAGTTCCCTCTGCAAATCTTCGGGCACGCTGGTGAAATCGCTGGCCAGATGCGGCTCATCGGAGAACGTGATCATAAAGAACTCGTCGCCGGGGTTGGACGCTTCGCAGAACTGGTTCACAGCCTCCTGCACGCGATCCATTTTGCTCTTCATGCTGCCGCTGGCGTCGACCAGTATGCCGACCGAAATCGGGGCGTCTTCGCTTGAGAAGTGCTTGATGGGCAAAGACTTCTTGCCCTCGAACACCTGGAAATTTCCCTGGTCGAGGCCGGTCACGAGCCGCTGCATTCCATCCGTGACGCTCACCGGCACCAGCACCAGATCGACGTTCGTTCGGATACTCGGGGCTCGCGCAGCAAGAGCTAAGTCAGGAGAGTAGTCGGCTTTCGCCACAGCCACAGTCGCCTCGGGGGGCGTGATGTGGATGTCGTCAAGGCTGCTTTGGGCCGTTGCCTGGTTGACCGCCCCAATAACGGTGCAAGCGAGCACGGCACTGAGGAACGGGGAAAGAACTTGCGGGAGGGAACCTGCGTGTACCAAAGCGGCCATCGCTCTTACCGTCCTGATCCTTAATCGGCAAAATTGCGGCCTACCTTAGGTGCTTTTTCGTCTGCGGTGGTTGTAAGACCGGTTGCCCGCAGGCAATTAATTGTTGGGAAGGAAGCCAGCCCTGGGTAAAGACTGGTAAGGACTGGCACGACTTGTAAGGGTGGAACGTCACATTCTCCACATCGGGACTGCGTCGCACATCTGCGACCAGCAGAGGTTAGAATTCCGTGAGACGATCTACGTGCGAGGTTGCTGACTCCCATGAATGGTTCGACGCCCGCGCTCTCTTCGGCTCAAACTGCTCTCATCACCGGAGCTTCCGGCGGCATCGGATACGAACTGGCCAGGATGTTCGCAAAAGATCACTACAACTTGGTTCTGGTCGCGCGCAGCGGTGAGAAACTGAACCAGGTCGCCAACGAACTGCAAACCCTACATGGTATTCGGGTTACGGTTGTCCCCGTTGATCTCGCGGAGCCCGCGGCGCCCAAGTTTCTCTTTGACCAGCTGCGGCGCGAGCGCGTCGACGTGGACATGCTGGTTAACAATGCCGGATTCGGAGTTTTTGGGGAGTTCTCGCAGATGCCGGAAACCGAAGTCCTCGATCAGATTCAGCTGAACATGACCGCTCTCACGCTTCTCACCAAGCTATTCCTTGCGCCCATGATTGAGCGCCGCGCCGGCCGCATTATGAATGTGGCGTCCACGGCAGCCTTTCAGCCGGGGCCGCTGATGGCTGTCTACTATGCGACCAAGGCCTATGTCCTGTCGTTGTCCGAAGCGCTCGCAAACGAACTTCGAGGCTCGGGCGTGACCGTTTGCTGCTTCTGCCCGGGCGCGACCAATACCGGCTTCGCGAAGCGCGCTGGTTTGGAAGGCTCGCGACTGTTCAAGCAGATTGGAGCCACGAACGTGGAAGCCGTGGCTCGCGACGGTTATCGCGGCCTGATGGCTGGCCGCACCCTGGTGATTTCCGGGATGCACAACTGGCTGGTCGCGGAATCGGTGCGCTTTGCCCCGCGCAAGCTGGTAACAGCGGTCTCGCGCTGGATTACCGAGAAGGCGAAGTAGTCCTTTCCTCGTGAATCATCGGACCGGAAACAGCGACCTATGTAGAAACGTTGCTGGCAACGTCTCTGCGCCATTATTACGACTTTGTCCTTGCACACAACCGCGCACAGCCGGACGCAAGACGTAGCAGATCTACGTCTCTACGAAAGCACACGCTGACTAGTATTCTCCGTAACGCCCTTTCACCGAATCCAGCAGCTTCTGCGAGTCGTAGCCGACCCCGTCTTTGAAGACGATTTCGACATTTTCCAAATCGGAGATTTGCTTGGAAGGGTCACCCTTGATCACGACCAGGTCGGCGTTCTTCCCTGCTGCGATCGAGCCGATTTGCCTGTCCCCGCCCAGATAGACAGCTCCGTTCAGTGTGGCGATCTTGATCGCCGCCACAGGCGAAAACCCTGCCTCCACCAGCAATTCGATTTCGCGCTGATCGCCAAATCCTGGGAGCACATCTCCGGCGCCCGTGGGATCTGGGCCGGCAAGCAGCAGGCCTCCGGCTGCAACGAAGGCACGCTCCAGAGCGAGATCATGTTTCCACAGCATCGCTCCGTCCGTCTTCGGCGCCGGAGGCGATGCCGGGCGTTGCCGAAGGTAGAAAAATGCTTCGCGCGCATCCGGACTCATCGCATCCAGCGCCTGCTGGCGGACCGGCGGACGCCCGTCGAGGTATTCTTCGAATACCGGCAGGGTCGATGTAATGGCAACGTGATGCTTCACGAGCGTGTCGATAAGGTCCTGGGCCTCCGCGCTCCCCGGCTCCATGTGCTCCAACGTATATTCCCCTGCACTGTCACTGCACACATCAGGCTTCTTCCCAGGATCGAGTTGTGTGTTCACAAAGAATCCGTGTTCAAGATCGTCAATGCCCAACTCGGCGGCCTCTTCGTAGGTGACTGAGCACAGATGGCCGGTAACTTTGATGCCGCGCTTGTGCGCCGCATCGATCGCGGCTTTCAACTGGGCCCGCGTGATGTTCATATAGGCCTTGAACGAGGTCACTCCACGCTCGGCCCAGTAGTCAACCAACTGCCGCGCGTCTTCGGGACTGGAGAGGTGCGGTATTTGGATGAAGTAACTCTCCGCGCCCTCGAGATAGGGTCCGGTCACGTCAAGGTGCGGACCTGGAAGTTTGCCGGCATCAATGTCACGTTTCAGGTTCAGGTCGGCGTAAGTTTCCACGCTTCCGGTGGTGCGCATGGTGGTGACGCCGCCAGCGAGATAGAGTCGTGGCGCGGAGAACGTCATCTGCGGCACCAGCAGGGGCTCGTCGTGCTTCCGCTGGCTGTTCAGATTTGGCCGAGCAATATAAAACAAATGGTTGTGCATGCCGACCAGACCGGGGATCACGGTGTATCCGCGCAGATCGAGCACGGTAGTGCCCGGAGCCGCCGAGACGTCAGTGCCCTTGCCGACTGCGACGATCTTGCCAGCCTGGATCACAACATTCTCGTCGTCCACCGCGGGCGCTCCCGTGCCGTCCACTATCCGCACGTGCGTGAGCACAACCTTTGCTGCATCCACACGCACAAACGGCTTCACGGTCTTGGAAAGTTCGGGAGTTTGCGCGGCTGCCGGCAGCAGAAAGAGAAACGGCGCGAGAGCCTGCAGAGTGATGCGTCGCATGTGTGCCTCCTGAAAGCCCAGACATTGTACGCGAGCGGCTTTGGCTTGCTGGGGGAAACGCGGCTAGTCGACGGATGGAAGCGCGGTATTCGGACGTGCGCCAGTTCCCGCTTAAGATTTTTGTAACCCTGCCTGCACCAGCGCCGTATGCGCATATAGAGGGCTAGAACATGACAATGATAACGGACACACAGTCGCGGGCTCCAGAGTCTCGGCGCGGATATCGCGGGTTCACGGCGGCCGCGTCGCTGGCGGTGGGCGCGTCGTTTTTCGGGTTGTGGTTCTGGCTGTTGCCACAGTGGCTTGGCTTCACCGTGGAAATGGCGGGCGCGGCGCGCTGGCGATGGCTGGCGGCGGTCCCTTCGGTGTTGGGATTTGCCGTTGCTCTGCGTTGCGTTTGGGACTTCGGATGGACGGGCCACGGGACGCCCGCCCCGTTTGCTCCTCCGCAACGATTAGTTGCGCTGGGTTTCTATCGCTATGTGCGGAACCCCATGTACCTGGGCTTCGCGACGGGATGGATTGGGCTGTGGGTGATCTTCGGGCATCCCAACCCGGCACTGATCGCTGCGGTGGCAGCTGTTGCCCTCACCGTGCATCTGTTCGTGGTGTTCTATGAAGAGCCAATGCTGCGCGGGAAATTCGGAGCGGACTATGCAGAATATTGCGGTAACGTGAGGCGCTGGCGGCCACGCATGCGCGGTTGGAACAAGCCGCAATAGCGAGCGCTCGATAATTTCGGTAACTCTTTTGGCCTCGGCACCGTAAGCGTATATAGAAAGGAAAGATCATGCCGACGCTGGCACAGCCGCGCGAACTGCTGCAAAGGTTTTCGCTCGGCGAAGTCGATGCCTTTGAGGAGTTGTTCCGGCTGCATCAGCGCGAAGTCTACCGCTGGATTCTGCGCATCGTGCGCGATCCTGCAACTGCCGAAGACCTCACGGTGGAAACTTTCTGGCGCATCCACCGCGGGCACGCGCGCTTCGACTCTGCCCGCAGCTTCGAGGCCTGGGCACGGCGCATCGCCAGCAACGCAGCTCTCGACTACCTGAGGTCCAAGCCGCGGGAGACTGAATTGCCGGACGATCTGCCGCAGGCACCGCAACTGGACCCTGGCATTTCGCAGGAAATGCGGCAGAAAACGGTGCGGGCTTTCGGCCGGCTTCCGCCGAAACTGCGAATCGCAGCTACGCTTGCCCTGATCGAAGAGCAGCCTTACAAGGAAATCGCGGAAGCGCTGGGCATTTCGACCGGAGCCGTGAAGCTCCGCGTGTTCCGGGCTCTTCGCCTGCTGAGAAAACACTTGCAACGACTAGGAGTCAAGCCATGACTACACCTGACGAACGCATGGAGCATTTGCTGAAGCAATCGCTATCACCTACCAGCACTCAAACGGGAGCGGCCCTGCAACGCGATCTGTGGCCCGCAATGCTCGATCGCCTCGGCAAAGCCTCTGCCGCGCTGCCCTGGTTCGACTGGGCTCTGCTGGCCGCTGTGGTGGCATGGCTGGCAATTTTTCCGCGAGCGATTCCGGTGTTGTTGTATCACCTGTGATCAGTATTGGGAGGGAATCATGAACACGCATCCTTATCTTCGCGCTTATATGGCAGGCATTTTCCTGCCCAGTCTGCTTCTGCTGGTATTGCTGACCGCGTTCGTCGTGTCGCGCCTGGTATTTCAAGTGCCGGTTCCGATTGAGCGCGTCATTGTTTTTCCCATGGCGCTCGTTCCGAATCTGTTTGGACTGTGGAATATTCTTTTCGTCTGGCTGCGGCCTCATCGTCATTTGCCCATCGGTCTGCACGGTGCACTGCTGCCGCTGATCATGGCGCCGCTGGCGGGAGCGGGCGCGTGCTGGCTGGGGTTTCTCACCGTTGGCGCGCACGGCATCACCTGGTTTGGGGCCATCACCCTGCCGTATTTTTTGGTCGCGCCGTGGTTCCTTACGGCAATCGCGGTGTACTACCTGGTGTGGAAATACATTGTCGGATTTCTCAACCAGGTTTTGGGAATTGCATGATCGACTAGATCGCGTGGGGCAGACCGTCGCCCCGCCGTCTCAGGACTGATCGTGGCCCGGCTTGTCTCAGCGCATTCCGGTGACGCTCTCGGCAGAGACGTAGCATGGCTACGTCTCTACGGCAGAAGTTTTGCTCTAACCGACAACGCATTCGATCGACGTGTTCTAATAGATTGGCTGCGGGTGAAGCCCGAAAGCCAAAGCCCGAACCCATGCCCACACTCATCTCTCAGCCCACACGGATTCAAGCGGCAGGCAACAAACCCAAGCTGATCGACGAATATATCGGCCGCGTCAATTCCAAAACGACGGCGGTCAGCGTGGCACACATGCGCAGTCCCCAGGGATGGGTAGAGCCTGGCCAAACGCCAGAGTTCGACGAATTCACGATTGTGGTGAAGGGCAAGCTGCGCGTTGAGCACAAACAAGGTGCGCTGGAAGTGGCCGCCGGGCAAGCCGTCATGGTCCACGCCGGGGAGTGGGTGCGCTATTCCACACCGCAGGAAGATGGCGCGGAATACATCGCGGTGTGCTTGCCGGCGTTCTCCATGGAGACGGTGCACCGCGACCGGGAGTAGCGCCGGGAGCGTTCATTGATGAGCCAGTTTCCGGCTCTTAGCTTTTGACTCTTAGCTTCTAGCTGAACCCAGTGGCCCCGCTCGATCCAAACGCTGTCGCGCATCGAGCCTGCCCGCAGTCTTCTTGACGAAAAACTCATCGTGGCGGATGATCTCGATGCCATACATTCCTGGCGAAAGGCGTTCGCTTATGCTTCGCATGCCAAGGTTATTTCCGTCGTTGTTGGTAGCTCGCTCACGAACGCGAACGGCAGCTTCCTGGCGGACGCCGATCTCGTGCATCATCCTGGCGGTTCTTTTTCTTTCCTCAAGCGGGGCTGCGTCGTCCGCCGCAGCTCAAAAAGCGCTACACATATTCTTTGTGGACGTCGAAGGAGGGCAGGCAACTTTATTTGTCACCCCCGCAGGACAATCGCTTCTGATCGATACCGGCTGGCCCGGCAATGATGGCCGGGACGCAGACCGCATTGTCGCTGCCGCGAAGAAAGCCGGAATCAGAAAAATTGATTACGTAGTAATTACCCACTTCCACAGCGACCACGTGGGCGGCCTGCCTCAGTTGGCCGCGCGCATTCCGATCGGAACAGTCATCGATCACGGAGACAACCGCGAGAGTACGGACGCGCCTACGGTGCAAGGCTGGCAGGCTTATCAGGAATTGTTGGCGGCGAAGAAGTTCAAGCGCCTGACCGTCAAGCCCGGAGACAGTCTTCCGATCAGCAGCACTTCGGTCGACGGTCTGCAGGCGACGGCCGTCAGCGCGGATGGTGCAGTGATTGACCACCCCTTGCCCGGCGCTGGGCAGGAGAACGCGAGCTGTAACAACACCGAAGCGTATCCCGCCGATCAAACTGAAAACGTGCGTTCTGTCGGCACGCTCATCACCTTCGGCAAGCTGAGAATTCTGGACCTCGGCGATCTGACTCGCGACAAAGAAACGGAACTGGTATGTCCGCGAAACAAGCTGGGCGCGATTGATATTTACATCGTCTCGCATCACGGATGGTCTCAGAGCAGCAGTCCCGCGTTGCTGAATGCCATCGCTCCGCGGGTCGCGATTATGGATAACGGCGCAAACAAGGGTGGAACGCCTTCCGTGTGGGACATTATTGAGAAGTCGCCGCGCTTGGAAAATCTGTGGCAGTTGCATTATTCCGACGAGGGCGGCGCGGCGCACAACGTGGCCGCAGAGTTCATCGCCAACCCCGAGGGTCCGGATGCGGGCAATTATCTGGAATTGACAGCCTGGCCCAACGGCAGATTCGACGTGTGGAATCCTCGAGCTGCGAAACGCATCCACTACCCAGCGCGCTAATACCGCGCCATGCAGCGTCGCTGCCTCAGCCGCGAGGATCTCGACCGACCGCGGACGGAGTTTCCTCTCCGTGTTCTTCCCTGCCCTAGCACCCGCACCGGGCCCCCAACTCCACCTCGACGAGCATCTGCTCTACTGATTGCATGCGACATATTCACTCAGCAAAGGGCGTTTCCCGATAGCAAAAACAGGGGCTTCCCGACTTGTGGGGGATGGCAGGGAAACGGGAAAGTACTGGAGAGGCGTTGTATCTTGCCGGCGGCAGAGACGTAGCAAGCCACGTCTCTACGACGGATGCGATTTAGGGGATGCCTGAAGGCAAATACCGGAAGTCGCGCAGGGAGCGGGGAGAAGGATAGCCCACTCGACGGACGAGATCACAGCAGTCGTTTGGAAGCGGAGATAGTCTGCAGCAAATTATCGTCCGCTCCTTCATCTGCCAGGCGTTTTCCTACGACCGCGGTCAAAATGAAGTCCACACCGAACTTCTGAACCAGAGTCGTCATCCGCCTGCTGGTAATCCCGCCCTTGAGTCCTGTTTCCACCTCGGCAAGAGAGAAGGGCGTTCCCTGCCCTTTTCTCACTTGCTTCGACGAATCGGCCGCCGTAGGCCCGGCTGCGCGCCAGTTTGCTTCCTCCGCCGAGATCAATCCCTGAGCCAACATCTCCGATAGCCGATCCTGGGATGCTTTGTTTTGTTGCCTGGCCGCTTTCCGAAACCAATTCGCCGCTTCACGTTGATCTTTCGGGATTTTTCCCAACCCGTTTTGATATATGCGACCCAATGCGTACTCGGCACCGAAGTAGTCCTGTGCGGCGGATTTCTGTAACCACACAAGGGCCGTATTTGGATCCGTTGCAACTCCGGTCCCGCTCATATACGCCTTGGCCATATCGAATTGGGCAATGGCATCTCCTGCCTCAGCCTTGCGGCGGATGGTGGCGAGATCCTGATCCTGCGCTGCAACGGACAGAGTAATCGCGCACGCCGCGACCAGCCAAATGAATGGGACACGAAAAATCATGCGTGGGGAAATCATGGTTCGAAAATTCATGGTTCGAAAATCACAGATCGATAACTATCTCACTGGCCGCCGATTCTAAGCACGGTTTCGGCTGAAGTCAATGGCGGGCCGCTGCTGACGGCGCTGCAGCACCAAAGATAACATCTCGTTCCGCGAGTCTGTCTCGGAAGGACAGAATCGGGGAAGGACCTTGACAGTAGACGGTTTCTGCCTCAGCATTCCTTACGATGCGACTTTGCTGGTTGGCTTAAATTTCAGCTTCCTCGCTGCTTGGCGTGATCCACGCTTAATGTGATCTACGCTTGATGTGATCCATGCTTGATGTGATCTATGAAATATTGTCCCGCCTGTCATAAAACGTATCCGATCGACTACTACGTCTGCCCAGCGGATCAGACTGGTCTGCAGAGTGCGCACGAGCTTCAGCCCGGAATGATTATTCGCAACAAGTATGAGATTTTGGGCCGACTCGGCATCGGCGGCATGGGCGTGGTCTATCGCGGCCGGCACCTCACCTTCAACGAATTCTGCGCCATCAAAATCGTCAACGACGCCATCGCCGGGGATGCGAATTTCCTGCAACGCTTTCAGACGGAAGCCGTGGTCACCCGAAAGCTCCGCCATCCGAACGCCGTCCGCGTTGACGACTTCGACTACACCGATGACGGTCGCCCCTTCATTGTCATGGAACTGGTGGAAGGTAAAAACATCGGCGAGATTCTCCATGAGGAAGGTCCCCTGCGCGTTCCCCGCGCGGTTCGCGTTGCGATGCAAGCGGCACGCGCGCTGGGGGTTGCCCACAAGCTCGGAATCGTGCATCGCGATATCAAGCCCGGCAACATTATTCTCGCCACGGACGAGCAGGATCAGGAGACCGCCAAGGTTCTCGATTTCGGAATCGCGAAACTGCTTGAATCGGCTGGAGACGCCAAGCCGGGAATGACGATGACCGGCATGATGGTCGGCACGCCTCTCTACATGTCGCCAGAGCAGTTCATGGGGAAAAAGGCCGGAGACGACATTGACGGCCGGACGGATATTTATTCGCTCGGCGTTGTGCTGTATCAAATGGTAACTGCACGGCTGCCCTTTGAGGGTGACACCCTCTATTCCTTGATGATGCAGCATATGGAAGGAAACCCGCGTCCTCCGCACGAACTTGTCCCCGAGCTAAATATTCCGGAATCGCTTTCGCGCGTGATTCTGAAAGCGATCGACAAATCGCGAGACAAACGATTTCAGACCGCGGAAGAATTTATCGCTGGACTGGATCAAGCAGAAAGCGATCAGGCGACAAACGTGCCGAGGGCGAGCGCGGTCGTGGAAACCGAGCCGGCGCCGAACGCTCAGCCGTCGAACCACGAAGCGGTAAAGAAACAGATCACAAACGTCGCCCCAGTCGGCCCTTTGCAGGTCGGAACCCAGCAGACCCAAACCTCGCAAGTTGCGCCGTCTCCACCTAAATCCCAAACTTCTCAAACAGCGAAGGTGACAACCCCGGCACCATCCGCGGCCGCGCCCGTAGCTTCACCGCTTCCGGTCGAAGCGCCTATGGCAGGGAGCATCGCCACCGCACCAGCGCCAGACTCGGTATTGGTGAAGAGCGCTGCGCAGCATGTGCTTCTCCAGCCGAGAAAGTTCCGGCTAGGACAGCTGCTGACTCTCCTGGCACTGATTCTGGCGGCCGTGCTGGTGGCTGGTGTTGGATATGTGAAGTATCAATCGCTTCGACGATTGAGAATCGAAAGCGCCGTCAATGAAAAGTTGGATGCCGCATCGCCAACTCTCCGCAACGCAGCAATCCGAGTGTTCGTATCCGAAACGCGTGAAGTCTTCCTCGATGGCAATGTCTCGAGCAACGAGGACTTGACCGCGGCGGCGACCTTGGCTGCCTCCGTTGCCGGCGTCACTGGCGTCACTAATCGACTTCTGGTGGTTCCGGCGCCGGGCGCGGCAATAGGGGCGGCGGCGGTAGCTCCGGCCGCGGTTCCCGGCGAATCCGCCGAGGCCCTCATCAGCAAAGGTACCGCATTTCTGGACGCCGGGGATTATCCCGCTGCCATCGCTTGCTTCGAGAAAGCATCCGCAGACCCCAACAACAAAGGGGCAAAAGAATTGTTGGACCGGGCGCGCCGAGCCCAGAAGACCGAAGAAGAGTTACTCAGAAAACGCCGCTAAAATCAGCGACCCGCTGAACTTTTCGAAGCAGACCCCTTTTCCTACATCTCGGTCTTTTCTCGTGGAGCTGAGGTGGACTCGGAATTCTCGCTCGACTCCACGACCCTTTGTCAGCCGGTTTGGGGCCGTGCCGACAGCACTGTTTTGGGAGGAAAATCGGTCCGCTACTTCAAATTCTTAAAGCGAATTCTCAGAACAAAAACGACAACTGACTGCCTGAGCCTCGACAAACAATAACGCAACCTGGGATTGCCAGGTTCGCAAGAGCACCCGCGGCGCCTCTGTTCTACCGCCGTCGTCGTTCAAAGGCGCGTCGCGACCGCGTCGCGTCACGACCCCTGACTGAATGCCTCTTTCACGACCTGCGCTTCCGTTTGGTCGGCAGCTGCCTGCTGATCTTGCAGCGCTTTCTCGGCGCTCGTATCCGGAGGTGGCGGCGGAACATCCGAAGCAACCGTAGAAGTATCGGGAGCTTTTGGAAGACCACCAGTCCCCTGCTTAGACGCGAGGTCCTTCATGCCGTTGTCGAGCTGCTCCTGGAAGTGATTCTGCATCTCCTGCAAATCGTCAACGGAAACGGCCACTTGTTTGCCAGCCGCGCAATCTGCCTTCTTACCTGCAGAGACACTCACCGTCACTTTGTTGTCGTCATCCGGAGTATCGGTAATCCGCGTGATCACATCTCCCGAGGTTAACTGGCATTCCTGGCCATCACCCACCACTGCTAAATCGGAAGCCACCACGAACGTGCGTCTCGCAGGATCAAGCGCGGGCGGTACTTCGTCGGAGGCCGGTGTCGCACTGGCCTGTGTAGCTGCCGCCTGCGCGCCAGAGGGCGCCGGCTGGGCCGCCGCGGCCCGTTCTGCAGCCAGCTGAGCCTTCACCTCTTCCGCAATCGCTGCTTTGACCTCAGGACTTAAAGCCACAGAGCCGGAATTGTCTGCGGGTGCGCTGTTGTTCGCGCCATCCTGCGCTTGATCGGCGGTAGCCCCATTCGCGGCAGCCCCATTCGCAGCGGCGCCGTTCGCGGCGGCACTCGCAGCCGCCTGGGCCGCGTAAGCCGCTTGCAGGTTTGCGGAAATCAAATAATCCGTCAGCCAAAATGCCGCCGAGGGATAAACAGGATAGGGTGCGAAATACGCGCCATAAAATCCATACCACGGCGCTCCACCCCAACCCCAGCCGTAATAAACCGGCGCTGCCCAGGGATTGTATGCCCATCCGTAATACGCGTTTCCGTAATAAAACGCGGGATGGTAACCGTAATAGGCGTGGCCATGATAAGAGTAGGAGCGGTACACGCCGGTGTAGGCCCTGTGGTCGATGATGGTCGTCCGCGACACATAACTGTGTCCGCCACGGGTGACATAAGCGCGCTGCACGTAGCCTGAGCTTCGGCCTGTGGTTACGATGTGAGCTCCGTTATGCGTGCTCTCGATCCTGCGACTTCCGTTGAGTCCGTGCTCGATGTGCATTCCGTTCCGATTGATCGAACGGATCTGCCCGTTCGGCCGGATGCTCGCCGTGCCACCACCCTTGAGTGACACTTGTCTTCCGGGAGCAGGCCGGCTTCCGGTCCTTGCCATCCCATTGGTCCCACCCGCTCTGGAACCGCCCGTCCGATTCGCAGCTGCGGGCGTGCCAGTTCTCCCCGCACCGCCAGCGTTGCCGTTTCT
>Ga0181537_10002274_pt1 | contig 17049 bp, 21 predicted proteins | sample PEATcosm2014_Bin_39_FD_119765 | JGI IMG/M metagenome (GOLD analysis project Ga0181537, IMG submission 119765) | Peatland microbial communities from MTU Mesocosm Facility, Houghton, MI, USA - PEATcosm2014_Bin23_10_metaG | ecosystem: Environmental > Terrestrial > Soil > Wetlands > Peat | place... | reverse complement strand
GAAGCCGACATAATCGCCGTAGATACGATGAACGCTGGTGACGTGCGACAGCCGGCCCCAGCGCGCGCAATAGTCGGCGGCGATCTGGCGGTAGTTGCCCTCGATGGCGGGCGAGTAGGGGATGATGCCGCCGGTATCGTTTCCCGTGATCCACGGTCCGGGTCCGGCACAGGCGATCAGGACGAGGCTCGCCGCAACGACGATGAAAAGATTGCGACCCATCCCAAAGAGCCTCCCCGCGCCCGCACCAACGGCATGCGAAGCTTAGAGGCAGGACGTGGCAATTGAAAGCGGGTGCTGCCGGATCGGTGATCGGTGTGGGATTTTTCTCACAACATCGAATAGGCGCTGGCGACCATGCCAACCGGCCGCTTGTCGGAAGCACCTAGCAGCATGACGCGGCCGAAGCTCGTGTTGCGGCCGATGCGCACGACGCGGGCATCGGCGACCACGTCGAACATCACCGGCCGCAGGAAATGCGTGGTCTGGTCGATGGTGCTCATCGGCCGGTAGCCGTTCCAGGCCGCCGAGCAGGCGATGACCATGGCGCTTTCCGCGAGCGCCATCAGCGCCTGGCTGCACACCGCTTCTCCGTCGCAGCAGATCTTTCTGGAGAAGGGCAGCCGCACCACGGCGCCTGGCTGCCAATCGGGCTGCGCCCCCGGTGGCCGCACCGGCTCGACACTTTCCACCAACAGCGCCAGGTCCTGCACCCACGGCGCGAACACCTTGGTCATCAGGCGTCCGGCAGCCTGCAGACCGAACGCCACTTCGGATGTTACAAGTTGATGTACCTCGCCCATGTCCAATTCCCCCGAGGGCCGTCCGCCCTCCCGACCGCATCGCTCCAGGCGACGGCTTAGACTAGCCGCCGTCTCCGTTTTGGCTGCGAACCACAACCGTGCCGCGCCCGCACCCGCGAAGGCCGGGAGCAACACATCGCGGCAGAGCACGCGACGCCCGCTATTTCGACGAATCAGACGCAACAGCTTACGAGCGCTACCATGTTGCCGGTAGGTCGGTCGCGTGCCACGGCGAGAAAAAAACTGTGGTCAGCGCCATGGCAAAGCAAATTTCTGTGGACTGGCACGGGGGTGATCGCCCCGCGACGCTCCGATTCCTGGCTGCGTTGCCTGTCTGCCGACGCAGAACGCTTTTGGTACGACCACCCTTGACCGGCAAAGGCCGGCACGGCACGGTTGCTTCGTTCACGCCTGAGGAAGTCGCGGAGGCTAGAGGGCATGTCGGGCCGGATCGCGTGTGTCGCGTTGGGGTTGCTGTTCAGCGTTATATCTTTCTCGCAAACGCGGGCGGCGGGGTTGCTCGAGAAGAACTTCTGGCTGTCAGGTCCGCGTTATGATCGCGTGATGCCGAACTGCGATTATCCGGGGGCGCTCGAGCACATTATCGGCGATTTTCGCGTCAAAGAGGGACGGTTCTGGAATTCCAACCTGCAAATCGTCGGTTTTGAGGATATCCGCCAAACTGCCGTGATGCCCTGGGCGGCGCAATCCATTCCGCGGCGGTTCTGCTCGGGCGTTGCGGTTGTCAACGACGGCGTCAAGCGTCCGATCTATTATTCGATCGCCGAGGATACCGGCATGATCGGCGTCGAATACGACGTCAATTTCTGCGTGATCGGGCTCGACCGGAATTTCGCTTACGGCCCGGCCTGCCGCGCGGCGCGGCCGTAAGGCTTTCGCTTCGCGGCTATAACTTCACCTTACGCCGTGCCAGGGGTCGTATTGCTTGTCCGGCAAATTGTGCAGGGCGGCGTTGTAAGCCTTGTCATTCGCTTTCGGCTTCTCGCTCTTATCGTCGTTCGCCCGTGAAGCGGCTTGACCGACGCGAGCGGCATTGTTCATCTGGGTCTGCTGAGTCATTTGGGCGTGCGCGGCCGCAGTCATCAGCGCCAGCGCGGACCCGGCGATCAGCACTTTGAGCGGCCAACCCATCCTGCTCTTCATCCGCTGCATGTGTGTTTTCCCGGGCAAAACGAATTACCGCATTTTGCCAGCATAGCTCAAATCATACCGCTACTAAAATCAGGCAATGTTTAGCCCGCCCGCGTGGAGGCTTATCACGGCCTTGGTCGCAAGCCCGGCGGCGTTAGGTCCTCAAGCGCCTGAGTACGCTTTTCCGGAGGCGTTGCGGGTCGCGCTCGCCCCGTTTGTGCGAACTCGATGATCTTCTTGGCGACGGCGCCCGCCACGAAAAGGGCCAGCACCTCCATGTTGGTGCTGTCCGGTGCTGGCCCCTTATGACTAAAAATCTAGGAATTTGGCCCTATAGGGGCCACTCGGCCGGGCAAAAGGGGCCACCCATGGTTAACGGATTATTTACACGATTCAGCGAGAGCCTGAAGATTCGGTCTGGATTCGGGGATCATGGGATGGGGAGCAGGCTTTCGCGGTGCGCGGAACGGATTCCCGCCAGTCTGCATTATTGTCGCGTGAGCGGGCCTGTGGTGAGGCCCTATGTCTGAGCGCGAGCCGAAAATCACTTCGGCCATCCGCGCGCGTCTGCAAGGCATTCGCGAATGGATGGCCGAAGAGGCACCTTACGTCTCTGTCGATCAGCGACACCTAGACGAGCACACGCCCGAACGCGCGTACTGGCATTATGGATACCAGACGGCGCTAAACGACGTACTCGCGCTGATCGAAGGCCGCTCTAGTCAAGAGCATCGCAGCGGGGACAAGTCCAGTTAGAACCGCTGGGCCGCGCCGGATGTACCTTGTTATCCGACGGGCTGAAGTCGAAATGGCGGGGTATAATTTTGCTAGGGCTATTAGTGGCGTTGGGGGTGCTCATGATCAGGTCTGCTTTTCGCGCCACTCTCATGGTGCTGCTGGCGCTGGCCACTTTACCGCCGGCGCAGGCCGAGGACGCGAGGCAAAACGCGCCCGGGCAGTTCGATTTCTATGTGCTCTCGCTTTCCTGGTCGCCGTCCTTCTGCGCCGCCGCCGCCGAACGCGACGACAGGCGGGGGCCGACTCTGCAATGCGGAGCGCGGCCTTACTCGTTCGTCGTGCATGGGCTGTGGCCACAATACGACCGCGGGTTTCCGGAATATTGCCAAGTGCCGTCGCCGCGGCTTAATCGCGACATCGTTTCTTCCATGCTCGATCTGATGCCTGCGCCGCGTCTTGTATTCAATGAATGGGACAAGCACGGGACATGCGCGGGGCTGCAGCCGCGCGCCTATTTCGACATCGTGCGCAAAGCGCGCGCGGTGGTGAAGATCCCGCCGGAATATGTCGATCTGGAAGAGCCGCTGAATGTCACGCCGGCCGCTGTCGAGGAAGCTTTCGTCAAGGCCAATCCCGAGCTTTCGCGCGGCAGCATGGCGATCGGCTGTGACAAGAAGCGGCTTACCGAGGTGAGAATCTGCCTGTCCAAGGAGCTTAAATTCCGCGATTGCGCCGAGATTGCGCGCAAGAGCTGCGCGCGGGACCAACTGGTCATGCCACCTTTGCGTGGCGGCTAAAGCCGGCGACAGCGCCAAATCATTGAACGCAAGCGGGCGGCGCTGATACGTCTGTGGCGATGAATTACCGCCACGCGTTCCATGCCGGCAATTTCGCCGATGTGCACAAGCACAGCGTGTTGGCGCGCATCCTGGCTTATCTGCGCGCCAAGCCGGCCGCCTTTCGTGTCGTCGATACGCATGCCGGTTCGGGTCGCTACGATCTGTTTGCTCCGGAACCGAGCCGTGGCGGCGAATGGCAAGCTGGTATCGGCCGGGTTTGGGAAGCGGCGCGGCAGGGAGCAACGCCGCCGCTGCTTGCGCCCTATCTCGAGGCGGTCGCTGCGTCCAATGCTGACGGCAAATTGCGCACCTATCCCGGCTCCCCGCTCATTGCGCAACATCTGCTGCGGCGCCAAGACCGCCTCATCGCCTGTGAGCTTGAGCCCCGCGCGGCCGCGGCCCTTGAAAAGGCCGCGCACGCCGACGCAAGGGTCAAGGCGATTTTGATCGATGGCTGGACGGCACTCGGCGCTTATGTGCCGCCCAAAGAACGCCGGGGCCTCGTGCTCGTCGACCCGCCCTTCGAGGACAAAGCCGACTTCACGCACCTGTCGAGCGCGCTTGCGGCGGCGCATCGCAAATGGCCAAGCGGTATCTATCTGTTGTGGTACCCCATCAAGGAGCGCGAGGCGTCCGACGCGCTGGCGCGTCGGCTCAAGCAAGCAGTCGTGCCCAATGTGCTCCGCTCCGAGCTTATGCTTCGGCCCCCGCGCGGTACCCCGGGCCTCATCGGCTCGGGCCTGATCGTGGTCAATCCGCCCTTTACGCTGGAGCGGGATTTGCGAAGCTTCATGCCAGCCTTGGCCGAGATATTGTCGCCGGATGGGACGGTTCGGACCGACTGGCTGACCCGCGAACGCTGGGCCAGCGCTACCCCGATCGGCCGCAAACGGTAGCGGGCCACTTTTCCACACGCACAAATTGGTCTAATTGACTCTTGCTGGCTTAGACGTTCCGCCTCCTGTGGGGGGCCGGCGGAGTGACTGAGGCCGCCGTATGCGGCTAAAGCCTTGCCCGTGTGGATGTCCAGCCAAGCCGTCGCGCCGTGGGGGCCGGCGGCGAAGCAAGCACGGGGAAGGAGTTGCTCGATGGCAATGACCGGTACGGTCAAATTTTTTAACGGCGAGCGCGGATACGGGTTCATCAAGCCCGATGATGGGGGACGTGACGTTTTCGTGCATATCACCGCCGTCGAACGCGCCGGGCTGAAATCGCTGGTCGAGGGGCAGCATATCAGCTTCGATGTCGAACCCGACAAGAAGGGCAAGGGTCCGAAAGCGGTCAACTTGGTCGTCACTGGCTAGGTTGCTTGATCCGGGGAAGGGGACCCGGATTTCCGGAACGGTCATGCTCCACTAAGATTGAATGGCGCGCGCACTAAGCGCTGCGCCGGGCTTCCAATATTGCAGTGGGCTAAATCGCGGAGGCGATCTTCTGCCATGATGGTCCTGCGTTCCGCACTACCCTCACCATTCGGCCGTAAGGTGGCGATCGCCGTGTCGTTGCTTGGCATCGACGGCGTTAAGGTCGAGCCGGCCGACACAATGGATCCGCGCGACACGGTGCGGGAGCAAAACCCGCTCGGCAAGATTCCCGTGCTGATCACCGACGACGCCGGCATGCTTTACGATTCGCGGGTGATCCTCGAATACCTCGATCATCGCGCCGGCGGCGGCAAGATCATCCCGCGCGAGGCGCAAGCGCGGTTCTCCGCGTTGCGCTTGCAGGCGCTGTGCGATGGCCTTCTCGATGCTTCGATCCTGACGGTCTACGAAGGTCGCTGGCGTCCGCCGGAAAAGCACGAGACGAAATGGCTCGATCATCAGGGCGGCAAAGTCAAACGCGCGTTGGCGACGCTCGAGTCGGCGCCACCGGAGCTCGATCCTGCTCCGGGCCTTCCTCATGTCGGGCAGATCGCGCTCGCCTGCGCACTTGGCTACCGCGATTTCCGCTTTAGTGGGACGTGGCGCGGCGATCACCCGCGGCTTGTCGCTTGGTTGGATCGCTTTGCCGCCCGCGTCCCTGCATTTGCCGCGACCGAACCGAAGAGTTGAGGCGGTGGCGTCCGCTACCATGCTGCCGCCAACTCAGCAGCAACAAAAAGCCCCGGGAGATCATGCCGGGGCTTTTTGCGACGCGTGAAGCTGCGGCAAGAATCTGAGAGGCCGTTCTCAGAAGCGATAGTTGACGCCGCCGCGGATCAGGTTGGTGTTGAACGAGACGTTATCGGTCACGGCGCCGCAGGTGATGCCGCAATTGAACTTGCCGAGATCGACATAGAGATATTCAGCCTTCGCCGACCAGTTGGCGGCGATGGCGAATTCGAGGCCGGCGCCTAGCGTCCATCCGGCATTGGTGCTGCTGCCGCCGCCGCCCGGCGTCGAGGCATTGACGTTGCCGAATGCGCCGCCGCCGGTGATATAGGGCAAGAACCGGCCCGCGGCGTAACCGAGACGTCCACGCACGGTTGAAAGCCATGAGTCTTTCGTGGTGCAGCCGAGAGGGCACCCGGCCGTCGTGGTCGATCCGCTGATGCTCGCCCAGTCGATATCGCCTTCGACGCCGATGACCGCCCAAGCATACTGGTAATTGTAACCGACGGTGCCGCCGACGAGGCCGCCGGTGAGATTGTAGCCGCCGGCGCTGTCCCAGTTCGAGCGTCCGAGCGCCCCGCCGCCATTCACGCCGATGTAGAAGCCGGTCCAGGAATAGGGCGGCGGTACAAACGCGGGCGCCTTATAATAATTCGGCGCGGAAGCGGGCGGCAGATCGGCGGCGGCCGCCGCGCCCATCAGCGCGATCAAACCGAGCGCCGCAAACACAAAACGCTTCATCACTAAACCTCCATGACGAGTACGTTGTCGGATAGTATTCGTGGGAGATTTTGCGTCTAGTGCAGGAAGGCAACACGGCGTTTCTCTTTCGAGACAATATTGTGGCGACAAGAGACTTTTCATCGTCACGATTATAGGAAATTATGTCTTAAAGCGGACTTTATGGTGGTTAATTAATCTCTAATATCGGCGAAATCAAAGTATAGGGAACTTTGCACAAGGAACTTTATCGGCCGCCGGCGTCAGCCGAACTTGGACGGCCGGCATTTAATCAGAAGCGGTAGTTGACGCCGAAGCGCAGTAAATTTGCGGTCAGTCCGTTGTTCACACCCGTCACCGAGAAGTTGCTCCCGGCAAGATCGAGGTAGAGCCATTCGGCCTTCGCCGACCAGCGCCGGGAGAAGCCGACTTCGACACCTGCGCCCGCCACCCAGCCGAGATTGGCGTGAGACTCGCTCAATCCTGCGTTCGCGCGCAGATCGGCGTAAGCGAGGCCCGCGGTGCCAAAGGGGAGGACGTTGCCGAAGGTAAAGCCGCCACGTCCGCGCACCGTGCCGAACCAGGGGCTGGAGAATTCAACCGGCCCGACCGTGGCGTTGGCCGACGAGAGGTTGATATCCGCTTCGCCGCCGAACACGAACTGGCCGCGTTGCCAATTGTAGCCGCCCTCGATTCCTCCGGCGAGACCGGAGGGCTGCGTCGCGCTGTTGCTGACCCAGCCCCACTGATAACCGGCATTCGCGCCGATATAAGGGCCGATCCAGCTATAGGGGCCGAGCGGAGAAGGCGCGTAGTAATCCGCCGCGGCCACCGCTCCGGTCATCGACAAGAGGAATGCCAAACCCAGAACTCGTTTCATGCCGTCTTTCCAAAACGTCGGGCAGGACGGGAAGGGCAGCAACGAAAGGAGCGCGCGCAATCGTGGACAAGGCCCGTCCTTGCGCACGATGTATCGCGATTTTGAAGTTAAGCGTTGGTGAAATGCTAAGTAATTCCAAGTCGCTATCGTTAAAGCATGGTCTAGAAATCCGGTTAATAAGCCTTACGTTAGCGTTCCGTCGCGAACGTATCGACGGGCATGCCCTCACCGGCCGCGTTTGACCCTCGCTCTGGCCCTCCGCAGCCGCAACTCCTACGTTTCAAACGCGCGCGGTTTTCCTTGGCGCAAGAATTTCGGTCAGCCCAGCGCAGACTTTTCCGAAGCCGGCAAAGCATGAGCGTTCCGAAGAAAGACATCGAACCCGAAGCCGAACTCGTCGAGGAGGACGAAGAGGCGGAGGCAACACTTTTGCCGGCGGCCGAAGCCGATATCGAGGAGCCCCTCGATCAGGGGCAGGGTTCGCTTGCCGACGGCCGCGCCGCCATTCTCGACGGCGTCAAGCACGCGCCGTCGGCGCCCGGCGTCTATCGCATGATCGATGCGCGCGGCGACGTGCTCTATGTCGGCAAAGCGAAGAACATCAAGAAGCGCGTTGCTACGTACGCCCGGCCGACCGGCCTCGACACCCGCATCGAGCGGATGCTGGCTTCGACACGCGCGCTCGAATTCGTCGTCACCCGCACCGAGACCGAAGCGCTGCTGCTCGAGGCCAATCTGATCAAGCGCCTGCGGCCGCGCTTCAACGTGCTCCTGCGCGACGACAAATCCTTTCCTTACATCCTGATCACGTCCGATCACTGGGCCCCGCAAATTCTCAAACATCGCGGCGCGCGTACGCGGCCGGGGCATTATTATGGGCCGTTCGCATCGGTCTGGGCGGTCAACCGCACCGTGAACGCGCTACAGCGGGCATTTCTCCTGCGTTCTTGCAGCGATCCCTTCTTCGAGAGCCGCACCCGGCCGTGCCTGCTCCATCAAATCAAACGCTGCTCGGCGCCGTGCACCAACGAGATCGACTTCAACGACTACGCGGTGCTGGTGCGTGAAGCGAATGCTTTCCTCTCCGGGCGCAGCAAGGCGGTCAAGGATGAGCTTGCGGTCGCGATGGAGAAAGCCTCACGCGCGCTCGATTTTGAACGCGCCGCCGTCTACCGCGACCGCCTGGCGGCGCTGTCGGCCATTCAGGCGCATCAAGGCGTCAATCCGCGCGGGGTCGAGGAAGCCGACGTTTTTGCGCTGCATCAGCATGGCGGCTTTGCCTGCGTCGAGGTCTTCTTCTTCCGCACCGGGCAGAACTGGGGCAATCGCGCCTATTTTCCCAAGGCCGACCATGCGATCTCGCCGGGCGAAATCCTCGCTGCCTTCCTCGCCCAGTTCTATGACGACAAGCCGTGCCCGCGGTTGATCCTGATCTCGCACGAGATCGAGGACCGCGCGCTTTTGGCCGAGGCGCTGGCCACCAAGAGCGGCCATAAGATCGAAGTGATGATGCCGCGCCGCGGCGAAAAGAAAGACTTGATCGAGCATGCGCTCGCCAATGCGCGCGAAGCGCTCGGTCGCAAGCTCGCCGAGACGTCGTCGCAAAAGCGTCTGTTGCGTCAGCTCGCCGAAACGTTCGGGCTCCCGCGGGTGCCACGGCGCATCGAGGTTTACGACAACAGCCACATCCAGGGATCGAACGCGGTTGGCGCGATGATCGTCGCCGGCGCCGAAGGCTTCCGCAAACGCGACTACCGCAAATTCAACATCCGTTCCGCGGAGCTGACGCCCGGGGACGATTTCGCCATGATGCGCGAAGTGCTCACGCGCCGGTTCAAGCGGCTTCTCGCCGAAGCGCCTTTGTCGGCGGTCGCTATCGCCGAAGACCAGCTGCGCCACGACCAGCCCGAAAGCGACGCGCTGCAGGACGACTCGCCGTGGCCGGATCTGGTGCTGATCGACGGCGGCCAGGGTCAGCTCAATGCGGCGCGCGGGGTCTTTGCCGAACTCGGCGTCGAGGTTCCGCTCGCCGCCATCGCCAAGGGACCTGACCGCGATGCCGGCCGCGAGACTTTCTTTATTCCGGGTCGCGACTCGTTCAAGCTGCCACCACGCGACCCCGTGCTCTATTTCGTCGAACGTTTGCGCGACGAGGCGCATCGCTTCGCGATCGGATCGCATCGCGCGCGGCGCAAGCGCGATCTGCGCGAATCGGGCTTGCAGGAGATCGCGGGCATCGGGCCGACGCGCAAGCGGGCATTGCTGCACCATTTCGGCACGCTCAAGGCGATCGAGCGCGCCTCGGTCACGGATCTGATGCAAGTCGATGGTATCAGCGCCGAAACGGCGCGGCGCATCTACGAATTTTTCCACGAGGGAGCGGCGTGATCGAATCTCGAACTCAGCGGTGGGCGGGGGCCTTGGCGCGGTACGCCGCGCGGCAGGCATGCGAAGGGGGCCCCTGTCGGGTTCGGCGACGCGGCGCTATGGTACCGACATGAACGCGACCACCACGGGCACCGGCCGGTTGCGCGCACATCCGTTCGCGCTTCCCAACATTCTGACTTACGGCCGCATCGTCGCCATACCGATCGTCGTCGGCTGCATGTTCTGGCAAAACATTCTGCATGGCGATCTCTGGCTGCGCTGGGTGGCGCTCGCCGTTTTCATCGCCGCCGGTGTATCCGATTTTCTGGATGGTTACTTGGCCCGCATGTGGGCCCAGCAATCTTCCCTCGGCCGCATGCTCGATCCGATCGCCGACAAGCTTCTGGTCGCGTCCTGTCTTTTGATGCTGGCCGCCGAGAAGACCATCCATGGCTGGGCATTGTTCGCCGCCGTCGTCATCCTCTGCCGCGAGATCCTGGTTTCGGGCTTGCGCGAATATCTGGCGGAGCTGCGCGTCAGCGTGCCGGTGACGCGGCTTGCCAAATGGAAGACGACCTTGCAGCTTGTCGCGGTCGGCTTTCTCATCGCCGGCGAAGCGGGCGATGCCGTCGTCCCGGTTATCACCCAGACAGGCATTTTATTGTTGTGGCTGTCGGCATTGCTGACGCTTTACACCGGATGGGACTACCTGCAGGCGGGGCTGCATCACCTGACGCGGGAGGATGCGTGAAGCTTCTCTATTTCGCCTGGGTGCGCGAGCGCGTGGGCAAAACGGAAGAACAAATCGACCCGCCCGCCGGAATTGCTACCGTCAGCGAGCTGATGGCTTGGCTGGCCCGGCGCGACGAGCAATATGCCCACGCCTTCGAGAACGCCAATGTGATCCGCGCGGCCATCGACCATCGTCACGTTCGGCCCGACGCGCCGATCGCCGGCGCAAGCGAGATCGCTTTCTTTCCGCCCATGACGGGCGGTTGAGCCGCCAATCCGATGACCACGCTCATTCGCTTGCAGCATCAGGCCTTCGATGTCGCGACGGAGGCGGCGAGGATTGCGCACGGTCGAACCGATATCGGGGCGCTGGTGACCTTCACCGGGATTTGCCGCGCCGACGAGGACGGCGAACAGATCACGGCGCTGACGCTGGAGCATTATCCCGGCATGGCGGAGGCGGAAATCGCCCGTCACGTCGAGGAGGCGTGCGCGCGCTGGCCGCTTCTCGGCGTCACGGTTATTCACCGCTACGGGCGAATTCTGCCGGGCGAGGTCATCGTGCTGGTGGGGACGGCGTCAAGCCATCGCGAGGCGGCCTTCGCGGCGGCTTCGTTTTTGATGGATTATCTGAAGACACGCGCGCCGTTCTGGAAACGGATGCAGACCCGCACGGGGACGTCGTGGATCGATGCTAAGGCCATCGACGAGGCGGCAATCGAACGCTGGGCTGGAAAGCCGCCCGAGCGCGAAGCCGCCAAGTAAAAATCATTCCGCGGCGACCTGTGTCGCGGCGCCCTTGAGCTTGGGATCGAGTGCGCAGGCTTCTTCCCAGCTCACGACGTTGAGCGATTTGACGAACTTGCCGACGCCGTCGACCTCGGCGCAGAAAAGGCCGAGTTCGATGATTTCTTCATCGCTGAAATGCTTTGCGAGGTCGGCGTAAACCTTGTCCTTGTCGATGGCGTGTTCTCCCTGCTTGAACAAGTCCGCGTAATGCAGCGCCGCCTTCTCGCGCGCGGTGAAATGCTGGCTGCCCGCATAGTCGAACAGATCGCCGATCATGGCTTCGGTCAGCCCCTCCGCCTTCGCGACATTCGAGCGCACGGTGGAGCAATAGCCGCACTGATGAGCGACCGAGATCTTGATGCGGCAAATTTCCTTAAGCTTGTGCGGCAGCACGCCCTGATAAAGGAGCTTGTTCCAGTATTCGACCCAGGCGATGCCGAGTTTGCCGCGGGTCATCAGGCTGACGACGCGCGGATCGGGCGCGCCGGTTCGTTTGGCTGATTCAATCAACTCGCGCGTATGTGGGGTCTGTTCGCCGTCCTCGATGTAACGCAGCCGTGGCATGTGCATTTCCTTCCTTCGGTTCAAGTTGTGAGCTTTTCCAGCCACACCTTGTTGTCATGGAATGCGGCGCCGCCGAACGGCGCGACCGGGTCGGCGCCGGTGAGCGTGTTGATGCCGCGGCCGTCGGCATAGGCCGAATTGGGCCACAGCGACTCCGCGATGAGAACGCCGCGGCGCACGCCGTCGAACAACCGCGCGTGCAGGCGCACGGCGCCGCGCCGGTTGCCGAGCCTGATCTCTTCGCCGTCGGCGATGGCGAGCGCGGCGGCATCTTCAGGATGGATCATCACCTCCGGGCGCTTTTCGCTCCGGCGCGAGGTGGGCGTCTCGGTAAAACTCGAATTGAGGAAGCCGCGCGCCGGCGAAGTCGCCAGACGGAATGGATGCTCGCTGTCGGCCTCCTCGATGACGTCCCAGTGGTCAGGTAGGGGCGGCACTGAAGGCGCATCGTGGGTGCGATGCCAGCGGCGGAACGGCACATTCGGCCAGTCCGGCTTGAAGCGAAACTTGCCGTCCGGATAAGCGAAGCCGTTGAGATAATGCGCCGTTGCAAAATCCGGCTGGCAATCGATCCAGCGCTTTGCCTCAAGCTCCGCCAACGTGCCCCAACCGGATTTGCGTAGCGTCGCGTCGATCAATTCGCGCGGGGTCAGGGCAAAGCCCGGATGCTCGGCGCCGAGGCGCTTCGCCAGTGGGCAGATCACCTCGTGATTCGACCGGCATTCGCCCGGCGGCTCGATCAGCTTCGGCCCGAGCAGGATATATTGGCTGCCGCCAGCCGTGTAGAAATCGTCATGCTCGACAAACATAGTCGCGGGCAGGACCACGTCCGCCATCTTCGCAGTGTCGGTCATGAATTGCTCATGCACGCACACGAACAGATCCTCGCGGGCAAAGCCGCGTTTCACCGTCTCCTGATCGGGCGCCACCGAAACCGGATTGGTGTTCTGGATGAGCATCGCCGTGACCGGCGGTCCGCCGCGTAACGCATCTGCGTCGCCGGTGAGGATGGCGCCGATGCGCGACTGGTCGAGCATGCGCACTGATGGATCGCGCAGGTCGGTGCCTTCGATCAGGCTGGCGTCAAGGTGGAAGATACCGCCGTTGTTGTGAAAGGCGCCGCCGCCTTCGTAGCGCCACGCGCCGGTGACGGCCGCGATGCAGCTTGCCGCATGCATGTTGATCGCGCCGTTGCGCGAGCGGGCAAATCCGTAGCCGAGACGGAAATACGCGCGCTTGGTCTCGCCGGCGAGACGGGCAAAGGCTTCGATAGTTTCAACCGGGCAGCCAGTAATCCGCGATGCCCATTGCGGATCTCGTGTGCGCAAATGCTCGGCGAGTTCGCGCGGCGCGTCGGTGTAGCGGTCGAGATAATCCCAGTCGGCGTTGCCGTCGCGAAACAGGCAGTGCATCACCGCGCAGGCGAGCGCCCCGTCGGTGCCCGGGCGGATCAGCACGGGAAGATCGGCCTGGCGCATCGTCCCGTTCATGTAGACGTCGACAGCGACGATCTTGGCGCCGCGCTCTTTGCGCGCCCGCGTCGCGTGCGTCATCACGTTGACCTGGGTATTCACGGCGTTGGTGCCCCAGATCACCACCAGATCGGACTTCGCCATTTCGCGCGGATCAGCGCCGGCGAGCTTGCCGGTGCCGGCAACGAAACCGGTCCACGCCGGATTGACGCAGATGGTGGAGAAGAAGCCCGAATACTTCTTGGCATGACGCAGGCGATGGATCCCGTCTCGCATGACGAAGCCCATGGTGCCGGCATAAAGATACGGCCAGACCGCTTCAGGCCCGTGCGCCTGTTCGGCGCGGATGAAGCGCTCGGCGACAAGATCGAGCGCGTCGTCCCAGGAAATTGGCGCAAATTGGCCGCTGCCCTTCGTGCCGGTGCGGCGTAGCGGCTGTTTCAGCCGGTCGGGATGATGAACGCGCTCGGCGTAGCGCGCGACCTTGGCGCAGATGACGCCCGCCGTGTAGGCGTTGTCCTGTGCGCCGCGCACACGCCCGATGGTGCGGTTGCCGAAAATCTCGACCTCGAGTGCACAAGTCGACGGGCAGTCGTGTGGACAAGCCGAAGCGGCGATGCGCGGGCGGACGGTTTCGTTCATGTCATATCACTGTACAGCTTATGCGATGTTACGAACAACGCCAATGTTCGCGTTTTCGCCAGCTTTGCTGCCGCGGCAGCAAAAATCTCTCATAGAGAGCAACCGATAGCTATACGCATATTGCGGAGTTGAATAGCTCAGGGCGAGGCAAGACGGAGGTCAGAAATGAAATTCAGCTACGATACGTTAATCGATGCTGCGCCTGGCTCCATCGACCTGGGCGAGTGGCTGTTCGGAATGACGGATGAGGAATACGTCGCGTGTTCTCCCGGTCACCGCGCGATGGGAATAAACGGCGGCTCTGCGCGTGTGGGCGTGGTGAATGTCGAATCGGTCGGCGGCGTTATGATGATCCAACACTATCGCCCGGAGGTTGTGCGCCCGGATCATGTGAAGCTGGTGTCCGACTCAAGCCAAGCCTATTTGCTGCACGTCTTTCCAGCTCGCATTAGGGTATTATGGGAAATGCAGACCTTTGCCACCGCCAACGGAACCACGGGTTTCCGCTGTTCAGTGGAGGTAACGATGCCCCTCTGGGTGAGGCTGTTGGCGGCCCTCAACCGCGGCAGCTATTTCCTCAAGCGACACGTGATCGGAGAGGCAGCCGGGTTTGCGGCCAATATCGCCGCCAAGATCAAGGAGGCGAGGTCGGCTGAAACTCGGCGGCCGACTGCGGCGGCGTAGCCGCGGCGGGCTTTCGCGTTGTCCGCTCGACGGAATGGTGAGACGCGAATACCGACGAGAAGCGGACGGCGCCGAACCCGCTGTAAGAGCTACGCCGCCGCCGCCTTGCCCTTCGGCTGCACCTCGGCCGTGTAATCGCTCATCAATTGCTGAGTGATCCGGCTAGGTGTGAACGTCCAGTCAGCGATTTGCGAAACAGCCGTCACTTCGGCGGCCGTGCCGGTGATGAAGCACTCGGAGAACCCGGCGAGCTCATCGGGCATGATCCGGCGCTCGATCACTTCGATGTTGTGTCGGCCCGCCAGCGCGATCGCCGTTGCGCGCGTGATCCCGGAGAGGAAGCAATCGGCAATCGGTGTGTGGATTTTCCCCTCCTTGATGAAGAAGATGTTGGCGCCCGTGCATTCGGCGACGCGGCCTTGCCAGTCGAGCATCATCGCGTCGGCATAGCCGCGCCGTTCAGCGCGATGCTTGGAGATGGTGCAGATCGCGTAAAGGCAGGACGCCTTGGCGAGTGCCGGCGCGGTTTTCGGGTCGGGGCGGCGATAGTCGGCGAGGTCGAGCCGAATGCCCTTTAATCGTTGCGCGGGATCGAAATAGCTCGGCCATTCCCAGGTGGCGATGGCCAGATGGATTTTGTTGTTCTGCGCCGAGACGCCGAGCTGCTGCGAGCCGCGCCAGGCGATCGGGCGGACGTAAGCGTCTTTCTGATTGTTCTTCTCCAGAACGAGGCGCTTGGCGGCGTCGATCTCGGCAACGCTGTAGGGGATCTCGAAATCCATCAGCACCGCCGAGCGTTTGAGCCGTTCGGAGTGCTCGGTGCCCTTGAAAATCTCCCCGCCATAGGCGCGCTCGCCCTCGAACACGGCGCTGGCGTAATGCAAGCCGTGAGTAAGCACATTGATCTTGCAATCGGCGGTGGGAATGAGCTTGCCGTCGAACCAGACCAAATCGTGACGTTGGTCGAAGGGCACTGCCATGGCATTGCCTCCCTGGGCATGGACGGCCCGCTCCGTGCCGATTTTTTGCCGCGCAGGTGCTGGGCCTTATGCGCTCGGTCGCGGGCTTTTGCGTCGGGAGTGAACTCCCGGTATGGTCGCTACTGCCCTATGAAAGCGCCCTTCGGCGCTTGGGCAACCCCGCGCGATTGGCGCGATGTTGCCGTGACATTGCGCTTTGGGGGTAACAATCAAAGCGAAATATGTCAATATAGCTGACATAATGGCCGACATCACCCCGACAACGCCGAACGAACTGCGTTCCGCCCCGGTGGCGGCCGAAACCGCGTCCTCGGCGCGCGAGCCGTATTGGGACCTCATCGAGCTTCTGTTCTTCGCCTATCGCGACTTCGTCGGCGATCCGGACCAGGTTCTGGAGCGGCTCGGCTTCGGGCGCGCGCATCACCGCGTGCTGCATTTCGTCAACCGCAATCCCGGGATGAAGGTCGCCGAATTGCTCGACGTTCTGAAAATCACCAAACAATCGCTCGGCCGCGTGCTCAAGCAGCTGATCGACGAAGGCTACGTCGTGCAAAAAGAGGGCGCCGACGATCGCCGCCAGCGGCTTCTTTATGTCAGCCAGGCGGGCGAGGCGCTGGCGCTGAAACTCGCGGCGTTACAGACCGTGCGCTTCGGGCGCGTGCTCGACGAGCTCGGTCCCGGCGGCCGCGAGACGGCGCGACGCTTTCTCGCCGGCATGATCGACGCTGGCGATCGCGAACGGGTTCTGAACCTGATTGCGCGAGCCGACCACGTTCGGCCAAACGGCCGAGATTGAGTTTTCATGACGACGCTCGCCGCGAACCCGGCCGATGACGCGCCCCATCTGCTCGTCGTCGATGACGATCGGCGGATCAGGGCGCTGCTGCTCCGCTTCCTCATCAGCGAGGGCTATCGCGTCACCACCGCCGAATCTGCTCGCGAGGCACGCGCCAAGCTCGAAGGCCTCAACTTCGATCTTCTTATCCTCGACGTGATGATGCCGGGCGAGAACGGATTCGAATTGGCCCGCGCCATCCGCGCTGCGTCGGCGGTGCCGATCCTGATGCTGACCGCGCGTGACGAGAAGGAAAGCCGTATCGAGGGTCTCGAAATCGGCGCGGACGACTACTTGGCGAAGCCTTTCGAGCCGCGCGAGCTTTCGTTGCGCATCGGCAGCATCCTGAGGCGCGCGCGCCCGCCAAGCATGCCGCCGGCGGAATCCGTACGCTTCGGCGCCTTCGTCTTTCATCTGGCGCGCGGCGAGTTGCGCCGCGGCGAAGAGAGCATCCGGCTCACCGATCGCGAACGCGAAATGTTGCGCGTGCTTGCCGTCAGCGCCGGCGAGACGGTGCCGCGCCAGGCGCTCGCCGGTAACGGCGAGAGCGTGAGCGAACGCACGGTGGATGTGCAGGTCAACCGCCTGCGCCGCAAGATCGAGCGCGATCCGGCCAATCCGCTGATCGTGCAGACCGTGCGCGGCGTCGGCTATCGGCTCGTGGCGGCACCGTGAGGCGCTATGACCAGCCTTGACGAAAGCGTGGGACGGCTGCGCAACGCCGCGGGTCACTTGCTGACCGCCGCCAACGCCGCCGCG
>Ga0181537_10002273_pt1 | contig 17054 bp, 16 predicted proteins | sample PEATcosm2014_Bin_39_FD_119765 | JGI IMG/M metagenome (GOLD analysis project Ga0181537, IMG submission 119765) | Peatland microbial communities from MTU Mesocosm Facility, Houghton, MI, USA - PEATcosm2014_Bin23_10_metaG | ecosystem: Environmental > Terrestrial > Soil > Wetlands > Peat | place... | reverse complement strand
TGCCCACCACGGTGTTGTTCGACGTCTGGATCACCGAGACGGTGCCGTCAAAGTTGTTTGCCACATAGACCGTATTCCCGTCCGGGCTCACCGCCACGCCCTCGGGATCGTTGCCGAGACCGGTGATCGTTTTTATCACCGCGTTGTTCGAGATCACCGAGACGGTGTTGTCCGTGAAGTTCGCGACATAGGCCGTACCGTTAGGGGTCACCGCCACGCCCGAGGGCCTGTTGCCGACCGCGATGGTCTTGATCACCGTGTTGCTCGCCGTCGCGATCACAGAGACGGTGTTTGACCCGATGTTCGCGACGTAGACCTCGCTGCCGTCCGGCGACACCGCGAGGCCAAGGGGGCCGCTGCCATTCGGGAGGGGGATGGTGGCGGTCACCGCGTTGGCCGCCGTCGCGATCACCGAGACGGCGTTGTTGGAAAGGCTTGAGACATAGACCTTGCTGCCGTCCGAGCTCACGGCCACCCCCTGAGCGTTGCCGCCGACGGCGATCGGGCCGCCGATCACCGTGCCGGTCACCGTATCGATCACCGCGACGGTGCCTGAAAGGTTGGGGATATAGGCTTTCTGCGCCCGCGACGGCGCGACGCCGAGGACCATGACCAGCAGGACGGCCAGCGCCGCGACCAAAATGCGTCTCATGCTCTCGTTCCCCGGACTGTTCCTCAGCGTCGTGAAGGCGGCCTCGATAAGGTCGGGCGGACGAGAAGTTGGCGCGCGGCCTCCCGTGCGCGCAAAGAAATGTGACCCGTCATGCTACGCCAGACGGCGTGAGTGACGAGAGACGTGTCGAGAGTCCTTTGCGCCGCCGGCACCCATAGGCATCGAGGCGATGCTCGGCGCAATCATCCACATACGGGCGTGGCAGAAAATGCACTCAAATTGGCGGTAAACTAACCAATTTACCTCCGTTATATCCGCGGCGCGGAGGCTTGTGCCATATTGGCGGCACCTACAGCGAACACCGGATAATTCTAAGGGATGTCGAGCGTCAATCGGGGGGCAGAGGCCCGCGGCGCGACGCGGGTGGCGATGCTGATTTATCCGGGCGTGACCCCGCTCGATGTCGCCGGACCGCTGGAAGTGTTCAGCTTTGCCAACATCTTACGTAAGCGGAAGATTTACGACGTAGTGACCGTGGGCCCTACCGCCGGGCCAATCACGACCAAGGCAGGCATCGCCTTCCTTCCCTGTTGCGCGATGACCGAACTGGCGCTGCCGGTCGATACGCTGATGGTGGCGGGTGGCGGTAAGCCGCGCACCTGGATCACCCAGGAGATGATCGACTGGCTTCGAACAGCGGCGACGCAGACCCGCCGCTTCGGCTCCATCTGCACTGGCGCTTTCCTCCTTGGCGCCGCCGGCCTGCTCGACGGCCGTCGGGTGACGACACATTGGGCGTCCTGCGCCGACCTCGCCCAGTTCCATCCGACCGCCTCGGTGGAGGTCGATCCGATTTTCATCCGCGAAGGGCGGTTCTTTAGCTCGGCTGGGATCACGGCGGGGATCGACCTCGCGCTGTCGTTGGTCGAGGAAGATCACGGACGGGATTTCGCACTGAACATCGCACGATATCTGGTGTTGTACCTGAAACGGACGGGCGGACAGGCGCAGTTTTCAGTCCGGCTGCAGGCACAGTTTTCCGATGTGCCGGCGATCGAGCGGGTCCAGCACTGGTGTGAGGAAAAGCTGGACCACGATCTGACGGCCGGCGTGCTGTGCCAGATCGCCGGCATGAGCGAGCGCAGTTTCATACGCAAATTCCGCAAGGAAACCGGTCAAACCGTGGGGGAGTATGTCGCCACAGCCCGTCTGGAAGCGGCCTGCCGTCTGTTGACCGAAACCCGACTGTCGCTGAAGGAGGTGTCGCGGAAATGCGGCTTCGGGTCGGTGGCCGCGTTGCGGCGGGCGTTCGTAGCCCGCATCGGGGTGCAACCGCGGCAGTATCGCGACAAGTTCTCGGGCGCCGAAACGCGAGCCTGACGGAGGCGCCTCCCGCAGCGAGGCTTCGAGGACGTGGCGAAGGGCAACTGTGAAAACGACGTCGCCCGGCGACGGCGCCGCGCTCTGTGATTTGCGCGGGCACGGATCCACCCGCTTTCTCGACACCGCTACGCCCCGCTCGGGTCAGCAAGCGGGGATTGGCATGGATGTGATCGCCTTGATGGATGCCCTCAATATCCCGACCGCCGTGCTAGCGGGCTATGACTGGGGCAGCCGCGCGGCCTGCGTTGTCGCGGCGCTGTGGCCCGAGCGCTGCACTGGGCTGGTTTCAGTCAACGACTATCTCATTCAAGACATCGCCCACGCCGGAACGCCGCTCCCGGCGAAACTCGAATGGGGCATCTGGACGCAATTCTATTTCGCGACGGAGCGCGGTCGTGCCGGCCTGGCGGCCAATAGAAGTAATATCGCGCGTCTGCTGTGGACCAATGAAAATCCTACCTGGCATTTTGACGAAGCCGGTTTGATGGGATCGAACAAGGAGGGGATTATGAGGCGGATCGCGCTGGTTGCAGTCGCAGTTATCGTTACAACATTCGCCAGTGTCGCCGCCTACATGCAGTCCGCATCCGGACAGTCCACTGGAGACGCCGCACCGATCTATGGCGTTAAAATCCCCGACGGATATCGGGACTGGCGCTTGATCTCGGTCAAGCGACTGACAGGCAAGCAACTGACAGGTGCTGGAGGAGAGCTCAAGCAGTTGCGCGCCGAATTGGGCAACGATCTTGCGATCAAGGCCTACCGCGAAGGGACTCTACCGTTCCCGGACGGCTCAATCATCGCGGCACTGCATTGGAACGAAGGATCGTCAGATGCCGACAACCAAGCCTTAGCCGCCGGTTTTCCCGGCCTCGATCTCGAATCTACCTTTGCCGGTTCCGCCGTGAACGTTCAATTCATGGTCAAGGATTCAAAAAAGTATGCCGACTCCGGCGGCTGGGGATTTGCCGACTTCACGAACGGCAAGCCCGGCAGTGAGGCGCTGCACGAAAAGTGCTTTCCCTGCCACCAGCCTGGGAAAGATCGCGACTACGTTTTCACTCGCTACGCACCTACGCCCTGAATTGAGGCATGCGGACTCTTGGGGGATCAATTTTTGATGTCGCAAGGATGGCGGAGATCGATGCAGCGATGGAGCGCGGCCAGCCGGCGTCGGCCATCGGCGCCTAGGAGACGATGAGTGTGCGGCAATGGTCCGCCCGCCAACCCTTACGGAAATTCAAACTGAAACGTCATCCGCCGCCGATACGAACGTCGCCCGCAGCCATTCGGCGATCGGCCGCCAGACGAGATCGGGCGCGGCGGACGCCGCCATCATGCCAATATGGCCGAGCGGCGGGCGCATCAGCATCGCGCGCGGCAGAGCGGCGCCCAGCGCCTCGGCCGAGCGCGGCGGCACGATCCGGTCGCGGCCGGGCACGATAACCAGCGCCGGGCGGTCGATTTGTCGAGGCGCGACGGCCCGGCCGGCGACGCGCCATAAGCCGCGCGCCGGCTCGTTATCGCGATACCACAAAGCGCCGCATTCGCGCGCCACGCCGCCGGCCAGCGCCACGCCGTCATTGAGCCAGTCCTCGAGCGCGACAAAGTCGCGGGCCGCCGCGCCGCCGAGGTCCATGCCAGCGAAGCGGATGAATTTTCTCTCGCCGAGAAACGGGTCGAGCGACAGGAAGAGGCTTTGGATGATCCAGAGCGGCAATGTCTCTTCGGTCGCCGCCACATCAATCACCGTCCCCAACAACCGCGCCTGTTCCGGCCGCTCGGCGTGGAAATCCCATGGTGTCGCCAACAAGGCGATACCGGTGATGTCGGCGGCGCGGCGCTGCGCCAAGGCCAGCGCCAGCAGCCCGCCCATGCAATAGCCGATGAGGGCGATTGGCCCGCCGGCGCGTTCGACCGCCGCGCCAGCGGCTCGGTCGAGACGGGCGGCGATGTAATCGTCGAGCGTAAAGCCGCGCTCGGCCGCGCCGGGCTCGCCCCAATCGACAACCAGCGGACGCAGCCCGGCGTCGCGCAAAAAACGCACGAAGCTGCGTTCGGGCAGCAGATCGAGGATATAGTGCCGATTGATCAGCGACGGGACGATCAGCACCGCGTTGCCGGCATCGGCGCCGCCGTAATCCAGCAGGCGCGTCGTGCCCTCCTGCCACACCGCCCGGCCCTCGTCCGGCGCGCGGCGGTACGGGTGGCGGCGATAGGCTTCGAGACCGGCGACAAACAGCTCGGCGCGGCGTACCAGCTGATGGTCGAGCGCCGCGGCGACGTCCTCACTCCCCGCTTGCGCGACTTCCCCGGCGAGGGCGCCGAGCAACGGGCCCGCGTTCAAGGGCGGCAAGCCGGCGCTCAAGCTCGCCAACCCGGCGCGCGAGCTCGCCCACAGCATCGCCGCGCTCGCCAGATGCGCCGGCAACGGTCGGGGCAACAGCCGCCGGTCCACTTCCAGGGAATCCGAGAGCGGCCGGCGGCCAGGCCGGGAACGGGGCTGCGCCATGCTCACCCGCCGGTCTCGCGAACTGGCTGGTAAAGGCGATCCAGCGCTGCAACATCTCGGCCGCCCGCGGATCGGCGACGAGCGCGGTCAAATACTCGGTCCACAGGGCGAAAAAACGGCGCGCCAGATCGTCGACATCGTTCATCGGCACGATTATAGGCCGCCGCGACGGTGTCCGCCCAGGCTTCGCCGAAATCGCCGTGCGAATGATGAGGAAAGCGCCCGGATTCGTTGTATCGTAGATTAGCAGCACTGTCGCTGGCGAAGGACACCGGGCGCATGATCACTCCAGGCAGCGAACCGACGGCCGGCTCAAAGCCGGTCGTGGTCAAGAAATACGCCAATCGGCGCCTCTACAATACGGCGACGAGCAGCTACGTGACGCTCGAAGATCTCGCCAAGATGATCAAGGACGGCGGCGACTTTATCGTCCACGATGCCAAGACCGGCGAGGACATCACGCGCTCGGTGCTGACCCAGATCATCGTCGAGCAGGAGCAGAAGGGGCAAAACCTGCTGCCGATCAGCTTTTTGCGCCAACTGATCGGGTTTTACGGCGACAGTATGCAGTTCCTAGTTCCCGGCTATCTCGAACAGGCGATGGTGTCGTTCGCCCGCAACCAGGACCAGATGCGCGACACGCTACGCGCGACATTCGGCATCTTCCCGTTTGGCCAGTTCGAGCAGATGGGCAAACAGAACATGGCGTTGTTCGAGCAGGCGCTAAAGATGCTGTCGCCCTATGGCCACAACGGTACCGGCGAAAAGCCCGCCCCCGTCGCGCCGGCCGCGCCCCCGCCCGCCGCGGCCGAGGATGATCCGCGGCTCAAGCGGCTCGAAACCCAACTCGACGCGCTGACCAAGCAGCTCGACGCGCTGGCCAAGAAGGAATCGTAACAGCCGGAGCGGCGAAATCAGCCCCCGGTGCCTCGCGCGGCCACCGGTTTCAGCCAAGGCCGCTCGAGCGTCGCCCGGCCATAATGGTGGCCCTGCAGGAAGCCCACCCCTTCGCGGCGCAGGATCGCCGCTTCTTCCTCGGTCTCGACACCCTCGGCGATCGTGCTAAAGCCAAAACCTTGCGCCAACCCGAGCAGATGACGCAGGAACACCTGGCTTTCGGCGTTGGTCGTGATGTCGCGGATAAACGAGCGGTCGATCTTGACCATGTCGACGGCCAGACTCTGCAGATGCTGCAACGAGGTGTGACCGGCGCCAAAATCGTCAAGCGCGACACGGCAGCCGGCATGGCGCAACGCATTGACAAAACGGGCCGACTCTTCGATGTCGTAGAGCGCCGCGGTTTCGGTAATCTCGACGACAAGGCGATTGGCGACTTCCGGCCGGGCGCGCAACTGACCGGTCAAGGCGCGCAGCCACGGCCGGTCCGCCGTCGTCAAAGCGGAGATGTTAAAGCCAAACGTGACGCCGGGATGCGCGGCGGCCTCGGCCAGCACCTTGTCGAGAATGTACCGATCGATCAGTCGGATGTAGCCGAAACGCTCGATTTCCTGGATGAACTCGCCAGCGGCGAGCACACCGCCCTCGGCGTCGCGCAGGCGCAGCAGGCATTCGTAGTAATGGACCCCGCCTCCCGTCGCCGAAACGATCGGCTGATACGCGAACGTCACCCGATCCTGGCGCAACGCCGCCTGCACCGCGTCGCCGATCGCGGCATGACGACGTTCGCGCTCGCGCTGGTCCTCGCTCGACCGGTAATGGACGTGGCAATCGCGCCCGGTGCGTTTCGCGTCGGCCAACGCCGCCTCGGCACGGGTGATCACCTCGTAAGAGGTCGAGCCACGATCGCAGAACGTCGCGGCGCCAATCGACACGGTCGCGGCGATCGCACCCTGCTCGGTGGCGATCGGGGTCGAGCGCACCGCCTGGAGGATCTTCTCGGCCGCGGCGACAACGTATTCATCAGCGCAATGCGGCAACAGGATGCCGTAGCGGTCGCCGCCAAGCCGGCCGACCAGGTCGCTGACCCGCAGACAATCGTCGAGCCGGCGGCCGATCTCGATCAGCACCGTATCAGCCGCCGCGCGGCCGAATTTCTCGTTGATCCCGGTCATATTATCGATCCCGAGCGCCATGAAAGCGGCGGCACCGGGTTGGCGCATGGCGGCCGCGATCATGCGGTCGACCGCTTCGCGCAGGCGGGAGCGATTGAGGTGGCCGGTGAGCTCGTCGTAATTGCCGCGATCATCCAGCCGCTTGTGACGACCCCCGACGGCTGCGGTATCGGCCGTCGCGCTAGGACGATCGGCCGACTCAGCGTCGCTTGCAGTCATCAGCACTCCACCTGTCGCGGGAACCGTTTGTACCGCGCGAACGCGGGCCGGCGCTACTCAAAGGCTAGCGATGGACCCGTTTAGGAAGCCTTAAGGGGTAGGCTCCGGGAGGCGGTGGCGCCCTTCGGCATCGACCGGCGTATGCGAATTCAAGAACGGCAGGACCGCCTGGTTGAACTCGCGCGCCATAACATGCGGAAACCAATGGCCGCCGCGCGGAAAGATCTTGATCTCCGCGCCGCGAATCAGCCGAGCCAGCTCTTCCGAGAAATAAGCCGGGGTCACGATGTCGTCCTCGGCGCCGACGACCAGGGTCGGCGTCTTGATCCGCGACAGGCTCGCCGTGCGGTCAAACGCCAGAATCGCATCGATGCGGCTCATCGCGACATCGAGCGGCGGAAAATGGGCGAGGTTTTGCGCCTCGATGTGGCGCAGCTTCTCGTTGTGCTTGGCGATCCACCAGCTCGGATAGAGAAACAGCGTCGTCGCCTGCACATAGGAGCTGGGGCCGAGGCGCTGCAGCACCTCCTTGCGCAAGCCGTACATACGGCGGAAATACGCATCGGGCTTGGGCCAGCTCGCCGACAGGATGATGCTGGCGACGCGATCGGGATGCTCGACCGCGAGCGTCTGCGCGATCGCCCCGCCGGTCGAATGACCCATCAGATGCGCGCGCTCGATCTCCAGCCGATCCATCAGCGCGATGACATCGCCGGCCATGCGATCGACGGTATAGCCGCCGCGAATCGGGTCGCTCTCGCCGACGCCGCGGCTGTCATGGGTGATGACCTCGTAGCGCCGGGAAAACGCGCTGACCTGCTCGTGCCAGAACGATGCAAGCCCGCCCAGCCCCGATATCATTAATACCGGAAAGCCAGCACCGTGCCGCTCGTAATAGAGGGAGCCGTCGCTGATCGAGATACGGGGCATCGACTTGTCAGAAACCAGGGTTGGCCGTCGGTATCACCGCTTGAGGCAGGCTGTCAAAGGGAACGCGCAATACGTTCTTGCAGAGCTGATCCCCAAGGCGAAAAGAAGCGGCAAAAGGCGCACAAAAAGGGTCGCCTTCTTGCCTCAAATTTGACACAGGGTCACCGTTCAATCGCCGCCGGAACCAACCGGTTGAGCATCGCTACTCGGGGTTAGCCGAGCGCGACTGCCGGTCCGGGGCGGTGGGTCAGTTAGGGGTGAAGCGAGATGACAACGCATGATCGTGTCGGCGACGTGGCATTGGGTGGGAAGCCGTCGCCAGCTGATGGTGTCGCGCGTCGGCCGACGCGGCGGGCGGGTACCCGCACCCAGGATATCGACCGGCATGTCGGCGCCCGCGTGCGCGAACGCCGAATCATGCTGGGCTTCACGCAGCAGCAACTAGCCGATCTGATCGGCGTCACCTACCAGCAGGCGCATAAATACGAGCGCGGCATCAACCGCATTTCGGCCGGGCGGCTTTTTGAGATCGCCCATGTGCTGAGCGTGCCGATCAACTATTTTTTCGAGGGTCTCGAGGGCGAGGCCGCCCGGGCGATATCGCCGCGCGAGCGCATGTGTCTCGAACTCGCGCGCAATTTCACGCAGATCCCGAACGAGCGTCACCAGGAGGCACTAAGCGCGCTGGCGCGCGTCCTTGCCGCGGAATAGAACAGCCGCCCCGCTCAGAAACGGTAGCCGAGGCGCAAACCGAGATCGTTGATGCTCTGGTTTTCCTTTGCCAAGCCGCCATTCGAGATGTGGTCCATATAGACCGACACCTCCCAAGTCTGGTTGATCTGATAACCGAGGTCGAACGCCTCGCGAAACAGGATGTTCGAGCCGAGCGATTTGCGGTTGTCGGAATGCGATTGGATCTCGCCGTCATTGAATCCGGGGCCGAAAAAATAGCCAAGCACAATGCCATCGCCGGGATTGACGATGTTGCTGACCAGCATCCATGACCAGGTTGCGCCGAGGTAGAATTGGTCGGTATCGCCGGCGGTATTGAACGCGGCGCCGAGTGTCGGGCGCGGCTGCAATGTCCAGCGCAGCCAGTTCGGCGCGTTGGCGATCATGTCGTCGGTGATCGGCGAACTGATGATCACCTCGGGGTTGATGTCGGCGCCGTGCTCCTTGCCGCCGAGGAAATGCACGTCATGGTCCCAGACGCCGAACTTGAATTCGGAATAGGTGATGTTCTGGGCCTGCGAGCGAGTCGGCAGCAGCACTGTCATGGCGAGCGCGACGGCAACCGCAAACGCACGCCAACCCCCCTTCCCGACCATCACCCCTCCATACCACGGCCGCCGAAAAGTTAGCGGCTCCGTCTGCAAAACCAAAGCATTGAAAGCCCGCACCGGCGCGTCGAGGACGCATTGTTGCGGAAAGATCACAGCTTGTATCAGGGCTCATGCCGCCGGGCGCAGCACCCCCTGTTCGCCGGAACCATCGATCCACATGCGGAACCAAAATTCGAGCATCAAGAGCGCCCATAACCGCGTGTGATGGTTACGCTGGCCGGAGCAATGCTCATCGAGCAGCCGCCGCACATAGTCGGGCCGAAAGAGGCCACGCTCGCGCGCCGGTTGCGACAACAGCGTGTCATAGGCCAGCGGCTTTAGCTCGCCGCGCAACCATTCATCGATCGGACAGCCGAACCCCATCTTCTTGCGATAGATCACCTCGCGCGGCAAATACGGCTCCATCGCCCGCTTGAACAGCGCTTTGGTGCGACCGCCCGCCATCCTGATTTCGGCGGGGATCGCCGCCGCCCATTCGAGCAGGACATGGTCGAGCAGCGGTGAGCGGGTCTCGAGCCCGTGCGCCATGCTCGCGACATCGACTTTGACCATCAGATCGTCGGGCAGATAGGTGTGCAGATCGGCCCAATTGGCGCCGGCGAGGAGCCCGTCCGCCGCTGCGAAATACGGCGCCAGCAGGTCGAGCGCCGAATGGCCGAGCTGGGCGCGCATCGCTTCGCCGTAGCCGGCCTCCTTGTCGCGATCAGCGAAGAAGACGATCGTGCCGCCGTAACGCTGCTCGGCATGGCCAGCCGAGGCTTCGAGCACGTCGCGAATCTGCGGCAGCTTCAGCTCACGCTGCAACCCGGTCGGCGCGCAGGCCAAAAGCCGCGCCAGCGCCAACCGGCCCCATCGCGGCAAACGATCGAGCCGCGCCAGATGGCGCATCGCGGTGTAGCGGGAATAGCCGAGAAACGCCTCGTCGCCGCCATCACCATTGAGCGCGACGGTGACCTTGCGCCGCGCCATTTCGGACACGTAATAGGTCGGGATCGCCGACGGGTCGGCGAACGGTTCGCCATAGTGCCAAACCAGACGCGGCAGCACCGCGACGGCGTCAGGCTCGACGACGTACTCCTCGTGATCCGTGCCGTAACGCTCGGCGACCATGCGCGCATAATGCGTTTCGTCGAACCGCGGGTCGCCAAAGCCGATCGTAAAGGTCTTCACCCGACCGCCGCCGACCCGCGCCATCATCGCGACGACGCTCGCCGAATCGATCCCGCCGGACAGGAACGCGCCGAGCGGCACGTCGGCGATCAGCCTCAGCCGCACCGCTTCTTCGAGATGAGCGACCAGCTCGCGTTCGAGCTCCTGAGTCGGACGGACGGCGCGGCTCGTGCTCGGCTCCGGCAGGCGCCAGTAGCGCACCAGCTCCATGTCCCGCCAACCACCATCGGGATCGGGCGAGACGACGAGATAATGCGCCGCCGGCACGCGAAAGATCCCGGCAAACGCGGTTTCCGGAGCCGGTACGTATTGCAGGCTCAGATAATGGTCGATCGCGGTCAGGTTCGGCGTCCGCGGCAGCCCGGGCCAGGTCAGGATGGCCTTGATCTCGGAGCCGAACAGCAATCCGCCCCGGGTCGGCGCGTAGTAGAGCGGCTTTTTGCCAAACCGGTCGCGCGCAAGGATCAGCCGGCGCGCGCGCTGGTCCCACAGTGCCATGGCGAACATGCCGCGCATGCGGTCAAAGATGCGCGGTCCCCAGGCGTGCCAGCCATTGGCGATAACTTCGGCGTCGCCACGGCTGCGGAAGACATAGCCGAGCTTCTCCAGCTCGGCGCGGATTTCGGCGAAATTGTAGATCTCGCCGTTATAGGTCAGCCAGACCGAACCGTCCTGACTGGCGATCGGCTGGTTGGCGGCGGCCGACAGGTCGATAACCGCGAGCCGCGCTTGAACCAGACCCGCGAGCCCGTCGGTCCAAATCTCCTGGTCGTCGGGACCGCGGTGGCGAACCGACTGGGTCATCGCCCACAGGCGCGCCTCAAGCTCGCCGCGCGGCAGGTTTGCCCGCGGCAGCAAGACGCCTGCTATGCCGCACATTTTTGTGCGTCCGGTGAGGTGGCCCAGGGGGACATGACGATCGGTCTAGGCGATCGGCCGGCACCGCGCAAGTGCGGTGCAGCATGACATTTTAACAAGTGATATGTTACCGCCGTCGACGGCAGGCGCAAATTCGCGTGGGCCAACTTCGGTCGGATCATCGCAATGGCTTTGCTGGTCACGGGCAGCGCCGGCTTTATCGGCTACCACCTTGCCGCGCGGATGCTCAAAGCCGGCGCGCGGGTGATCGGCATCGACAATCTCAACGATTATTATGACGTGACACTAAAGCGAGCCCGGCTTGCCCAGCTCGAGCGGCATGCCGGGTTCAGCTTCCACCAGCTCGATGTCGCCGATTATGACGGCGTCCTCGAACTTGTCGACCGGCACCCCGAAATCGACCGCATCGTCCACCTCGCGGCCCAGGCCGGGGTGCGTTATTCGCTGTCGAACCCGCTCGTCTATGTCGAATCCAACCTGAAGGGCCAGGTCGTGCTGCTCGAAGCGGCCCGGCGGCTCAAGAACCTGCGCAAGCTGATCTATGCCAGTTCGTCCTCGGTATACGGCGTCAATCGCAAGCAGCCCTACAGCGTCGAGGATCGGGCCGACAACCCGGTCTCGCTCTATGCCGCGACCAAGCGCGCCGGTGAACTGATCGCCGAGAGCTATTGCCAGTCCTATGGCATGTCGGCCATCGGGTTTCGCTTCTTTACCGTTTACGGGCCCTGGGGCCGTCCCGACATGGCGCTCTATTTGTTCACCAACGCGATTCTGGCTGGGCAGCCAATCAGCGTCTTTAACAACGGCGAGATGAGCCGCGACTTCACCTATATCGACGATACGATCAGCGCCGTCGTGACGGCCGCGGATCAGCCGCCCGACCGACCCGGCGAGCACCGGATTTATAATATCGGCAATAATCGGCCCGAGACGCTGTTGGACTTCATCGCGACGCTCGAACGCGCGCTAGGGCAAACCGCGATCAAAAAGATGATGCCGATGCAGGTGGGCGATGTCGTCTCGACCTATGCCGACATCGAAGCCGCGCGGCGCGATCTCGGCTACGAACCGAAGACGCCGATCAGCGAGGGTATTCCGCGCTTTATCGCCTGGTACCGCGACTATCACAAGGTCGCGTAAAGCCGCGACAAACGGTTACGCGCGCTTTGTCGCTGCGGCGACAACCTTGATCATCTCCAGGAATTGCTGACGTATGTCGGTATCGGGGATGGCGTAATAAAGCCGGATCAGCTCGATCGTCTCCGGCCGTTCCATGCGCTCGCGCGATTCTTGTTCCTCAGGCGTCTGCGTGCTGTCGTCAAGCTGTACATCGCCAAAAAAGAATGAGATCGGCACCCCGAGAATATCGGCCATCGCCGAAAGGCGCGAGGCACTGACCCGGTTGGCCCCGCCCTCGTATTTCTGAACCTGCTGAAAAGTGAGGCCGAGCGCGTTCGCCAAGGTTTCCTGGTTCATGCCGAGAAACAGCCGGCGCATGCGGATGCGCTTGCCGACGTGAACGTCGATCGGGTTCGGAATGCCGGTGCCGCGCCCATAGCGGGGTGCGGCCTCGGCGGTACTGGCAGACTTTTTCAAAGATGCTTCCCCATTACAGTCGTATTACAGAATCGCGCCACCTATCACCGAACCGTGAGGGCGACAAGCGGCAATCCCGGATGGCCGGTCCGCTCAGCGGTCTTCGGCACGGTCTTCTCTCGGGGGCTCGTCATACCCCCGACGGCTGCTGATAAAGACCAGCGCCATCAAGCCAATACCAAGCACGAGCGTAACCAGAACACCAAGGGTCAGGGCTATCCAGCCATTCGTGTCGATCCCGGCATCACCGATCTCCCCCCAATTGACGACCGCAAACGCGGCGATAACGACGACGACAAATAATACGGCGCTAACGACGATCCAGTTCGTCAACCGGTTCATCAAGCCTCCAACAATCGGGGGTTCAAAAGAGTTCCCACGAACTCGCTCGACGGCCGAATAACACCGGGGCGGGATCGCGCGGGGTCGATTGTCGCCATCCGCGCCGGTCTGTATCTTGCGCCATGCCGCCGGCACGTCGCGGCGACCGCACAGGGAGTTACGTCATGCCGACGGAATCGAAGCACCCGGAAACGATCGTGCTGCACGCGGGTTATCGCAGCGATCCGGCGACCAACGCTGTCGCCGTGCCGATCTACCAGACGACGAGCTACCAGTTCCGCGACACCGAGCATGCGTCGAACCTGTTCGGGCTCAAGGAATTGGGCAACATCTACACCCGCATCATGAACCCGACCAACGATGTCCTGGAGCAGCGCGTGGCCGCGCTCGAAGGCGGGGTCGCCGCGCTGGCGCTCGGCTCAGGCCAAGCGGCGTCGATGTTTACGGTCAACAACATCGCCCAGGCCGGCGACAATTTCGTCAGCTCCACCGACCTTTATGGCGGCACCTGGAACCTGTTCCTCCACACGATGCAGCGCACGATGGGGATCGAAGTGCGTTTTGTCGATCCGTCGGACCCGGAGAATTTCCGCCGCGCGACCGACGCCAAGACCCGCTGCTACTACGCCGAGACCCTGCCCAACCCGAAGCTAGAAGTGTTTCCGATCGGCGAGGTCGCGAAGATCGGCCGCGAGATGGGCGTGCCGTTGATCATGGACAATACCTCCGCGCCGGTGATCTGCCGGCCGCTCAATCACGGCGCGGCGATCGTCATGCACTCGACGACAAAATATATCGGCGGCCACGGCACCTCGATCGGCGGCATTGTCGTCGATGGCGGCAATTTCGATTGGGAAGCGCACGCCGACCGCTTCCCTCTGCTCAACCAGCCCGACCCGTCCTATCACGGCGCGGTGTGGACCCAGGCGGTAAAGCCGATGGGCCCCGTCGCGTACATCATCAAGATGCGCGTGACCCTGCTGCGCGATATCGGCGCGGCGGCCAGCCCGTTTAACGCCTTCCTGCACATTCAGGGGCTTGAGACACTGCCTTTGCGCATGCGTGTCCAGTGCGCCAACGCGCTTGCCGTGGCACGACACCTGAGCGAGCACCCGAAGGTCGCCAAGGTGATCCACCCGAGCCTGATGACCGGCGAAGGCAAGCGCCGCGCCGACGCCTATCTGAAAGGCGGCTACGGCGCGCTTGTCGGGTTTGAGGTCAAAGGCGGCGTTGAGGCCGGACGACGCTTTATCGACGCGCTGAAGATGTTCTACCACGTCGCCAATATCGGCGACGCGCGCTCGCTGGCGATCCATCCGGCATCGACGACCCATTCGCAACTGACCCCCGAGGAGCAGCTGCAGACCGGCGTCACCGACGGCTATGTGCGGTTGTCGATCGGGCTCGAGCACGAGGAGGACATCCTCGCCGATCTCGATCAGGCGCTTAATGCGGCTTGATCGGCTGGTAGCGGCCGCCGTCGTATCCCAATCCCAACCCTCTCCCGCGAGCGGGGGAGGGTTGGGGTGGGGGTAGCTGTGCTTACTACTCTCATCCAAAACGAGGCGCTGCTCTCCCTGCCGTGGCCGATCGATCTCGGCTTGACGGTCGCCAGCCACGGTTGGGTTTATCTTGAGCCGTGGCGCTGGGACCCCGAGACCGGCACGCTGTCGCATATCGAACGCATCGGTGGTGCGCTCGGCACGATCACCGCGAGCCAGCGCGACCCGACGACGCTCGCCGTGGCCTGGGAGGGGTTTGCCGGGGTCGAGCCGGCCGAAATCCTGCGGCGGGTGGCGCGCTGGGTGTCGGCCGACTGGGACCCGGAGGCGGCGATCGCCGCGCTCGGCGGCGCCTTTGCCGACGAGGCGGCGCTGATCGCGCAAGGCGGCGGGCGGATCTTGTGCGGCTCGACGTTTTACGAGGACTTCGTCAAGACCGTGCTGACCGTCAACACAAGCTGGTCCGGGACGTGCCGGATGAGCGCGGCGCTCGTCGCCGAGCCGGGCGAAGGGGCGTTTCCCCTTCCCGCTTCCGTCATCGACTATGGCGAAGAACGCTTGCGCCGCATCGCCAAGCTCGGCTTTCGCGCACCGGTCGTCGTCGCGGCGACGCAGCGACTGCTCGACGAGGGCGCGATCGATGTCGACGGCAATGGCGATCCCGCGCGGCTCGACCATGACTATCTGGTGAGCCTCAAGGGCATCGGCCCCTACGCGGCCGCGCATTGCCGGATGCTGCTACAGGATTTCAGCCGGATTCCGGTTGATTCGGTCGTCGTCGCCCATCTGCGCGATCGGCACGAAACCACGCCGCAGGAATTTATCGCGGCGCGCGCCGAATGCGGCGCCTATCTCGGGCTCGGCTACCGGCTGATGCGGTTGCGCGAGAAATTCGCGGTGCCCGACCTCTGACCGTTAATGCCCGACATGGGCGATCACCTCGATCACGCCGTCGAGCATTTGTTGCACCGAGAACGAGGCGAGGATCAGCCCCATGATCTGGGTGATCACCCCGATCCCGGCATTGCCGAGCAGCCGGTTGATCCGGCCGGCGAGCAGCAAAACCAATAAGACAATCACCATAACCAAAAGCACAAGCGCGGCGACCATCGTCTCCTCGACCACGGAAAAGCGGTTGTTGTCGGTCAGCAGCACGACCGCGCAGAGCGCGCCCGGGCTGGCGACACCCGGCATCGCCACCGGGAAGACGGCAATTTCCGCGGCGCTCCGCGTCGTCTCGGCGGTCGCGCCGTCATGATGGCCCGAGAAGACCATGCGCAGCGCGAAGACGAAGAGAAGCACCGCGCCGGCGATGCGGAATGCCGGAATGCTGATATGCATTTCCTCGAGCAGATATTGCCCGAGATAGAGGAACAGCATCAGCACTCCCGTCGCGACAAGCACCCCGATAATTGCGACCTTGCGGCGAACCGCGGGCTCGATCCGGGTCGTCGCGTTTAAGAAAATCGGCACCGAGCCGATCGGGTCGAGCACCACGAAGAGCGTGACGAAATTCTCCGCCAAGCGGCCCAGCATATGACCTCCTAATCCCGCGCATGACCGGCCGCCGCGTGCTAAAACCCGCGGCGAGCCGGCCAAGTTAGCAGGAGCCGATGATGCCAGCAGTGGGTTTCGCCACGATCCTTGATGCCGCGCGCACCCGCCATGGCGCCGTCGCGCTCGACGCGCGACTGCCACACCCGAAAAGCGCATCCGAGCTCGCCGCCACACCAGACGACCGCTATCTGTCGCAGATGTCGCTGCGCATCTTTCGCGCCGGGTTGAAGCACAGCGTCGTCGATGCGAAATGGCCGGCCTTCGAGGAGGTGTTTCATGGCTTCGACCCGCGCCGCGTCCGCGCGATGCCGGACGAGGACATGGAAAAACTGCTTGGCGACACGCGGCTGATCCGCCACTGGGGCAAGTTGAAGGCGGTGCGCGACAACGCCGCCGCGATGCTGGCGATCGACGAGGAGTTCGGCAGTTTTGGGACGTGGCTCGGCACCTGGCCGGGCGGCAACATCGTCGGGTTGTGGGAGGCGCTCGCGGACCGGTTCAGCCAGATGGGCGGCGCCTCCGGACCGATGTTCCTGCGCATGGTCGGCAAGGACACGTTCGTCCTGTCGAAATCGGTGATCGCCGGGCTGAAGCATTGGGTCGAGATGCCGGCGCCGAAAAACCGCACCGACCGCGCCGCGGCCCAGGCGCATTTCAACGCCTGGTCGGCCGAGACCGGCCGGCCGCTCTCTCAGCTCAGCCTGATCCTGGCGCTGTCGGTGGACGATTGAGCGCCGATGGACAAATTGAACGCCGGGGCTAACCGGGTTCTTTCATCGCCTCCAGCGCCGCGGCATAGACCCGGCGCACCGAGGCAAGCCCGCGGCGGAAGCGCACGATTGCGTCGCGCTCGGGCTCGCCGGTATAGACGGTCTCGGCGAAAACCTTGAACAGCTCGCGGACGCGCTCGGCATAAGCGCCGGCAACGATCTCGGC
>Ga0181537_10002272_pt1 | contig 17057 bp, 15 predicted proteins | sample PEATcosm2014_Bin_39_FD_119765 | JGI IMG/M metagenome (GOLD analysis project Ga0181537, IMG submission 119765) | Peatland microbial communities from MTU Mesocosm Facility, Houghton, MI, USA - PEATcosm2014_Bin23_10_metaG | ecosystem: Environmental > Terrestrial > Soil > Wetlands > Peat | place... | reverse complement strand
GACGATCGACGGCGAGTCCGGTTGCGATCGATTCTTTGCCGGCTTCAAGCGCGCGTTTCATGCCGAAAATCGCGGCAGCAGCGAGCATGCGCGGCCAAATGACGACGGCTACGCCCAAACCCTCGAGATCGCTCGGCGAAAGCAGGGGCGTCGTCGAGCGCGTTCGGATGCCGAATCCCATGTTGACGGAAACCGGCTTGTGCACCGATTGTGCGAACTTCGCAATGTCGTCGCGCGAAAGAACGGCATCCGCAAACAGCAAGTCGGCACCGGCCTCGGCGTACATGTTCGCGCGCCGAATCGCTTCATCGATGCCGTATGGTCCCGCAGCGTCGGTGCGCGCCTTGATGATGAATTCCGGATCGCGCCGCGCATCGACCGCTGCGCGAATCTTCTGCACCATCTCTTCGGCTGAGATCAGCTCCTTGCCGGCCATGTGTCCGCAGCGTTTCGGCCAGACCTGATCCTCGAGCATCACGCCGCCGATTCCGGTTCGCTCGAACGCTTGCACGGTGAAGAACGCGTTGATCGCATTGCCGTAACCCGTATCGCCGTCCGCCATCAACGGAAGCGACGAGCTCGCGGCGAGCGCGCGCACGCCGGCCAGATTGTCTTCGAGTCCCATGATCCCGACGTCGGGCTGCCCAAGCCGCGATTCGGCGAGACCCGCACCCGTGATGAACGCGGCACTAAACCCCGTCGCCTCGACAAGGCGATTGCTGAAACCATCGAATACGCCGGGCATCACCAGAATCTGGGGCGCGGCGATCATCTCACGTAAACGTGCACCTGCTGACTTCATGACGCAGTCTTCCGCGTGACCCGAAGGACCTACTCCACTTGCTCTCGGAGAACGTCACATGCAAGTAGCGAAGAAGCCACTCGACCTTTCGAAGATCTTTCCTGAGATCGATATGATCTCGGACAAGTCGCTGCGCGACAAAGTCGCAGCCGTCTGGGAAGAGTTATGGCAAGAGTCGGCTTACGAAGACATCGAGAAAGTCCCGACGTCGCCGGAGATTCCGTATTCGCACGTCCCGCACAACCGTTGCGTTCTCGCGATGGCCCTGGCGATTGCGGACGCGTACGAACGGTTCCACGGCGTGAAGACGAATCGCGACGTGCTGATTGCGGCCGGCCTGCTGCAAGACGCGAGCAAGATCGTCGAGATGCAGAACAAGAGCGACGGCACGATCGAAATGAGCCCGAAGGGCAAAACGTATCCGCATGCGTTCTACGCCGCGCACGTTGCACTCAAGCACGGCGTCCCCGACGAGATCTGTCACATCATCTTGACGCACAGCCCGCAGTCGCCGAAGTTCCCGGCCTCACTCGAGGGCAAGATTCTCTACTACGCCGATCAGCTCGACGTCATCGCAATTTACAAAGACCGCTGGATCAAAGACCTCTTCATCTCGAAATAACAAAAGAGCCCCCGATTTCTCGGAGGCTCTCGATTGTATCTGTCCCTCGCCTTCGCTCGGGATGACAACCTCGCACTAGGCGAGATTACATCATTCCGTCGTAGCCGCCCATGCCGCCGCCTGGAGGTCCACCGGCATCTTTCTTGGGTTCGGGCTTGTCGGCGATCAGCGTTTCCGTCGTGAGGATCAGCGAACCGATCGACGCTGCGTTTTGCAGTGCCGAGCGCGTGACCTTGAACGGCTCCACGATGCCTTGCTTGAACATGTCGACGATCTCGCCGCTCATCGCATCGAATCCCATCGGGGCCTTCGCTTGCTTGACGCGGTTGACCTCAACGCTGCCTTCGAAGCCGGCGTTTTCGGCGATCTGTCGCGTGGGCTCTTCGAGCGCGCGACGGATGATGTCGAAGCCGATCCGTTGCTCACCACCACTGAGCGTTGCGACTTTCTTGTCGAGCTCTTTGAGGGCGTGGATCAACGACGCACCACCACCGGGGATCATGCCTTCTTGGACAGCTGCGCGTGTCGCGGACAGCGCATCCTCGATGCGATGCTTCTTCTCTTTCAGCTCGGTTTCGGTAGCTGCGCCGACTTGGATGACGGCAACGCCGCCGGAGAGCTTGGCAAGACGTTCTTGCAGCTTCTCGCGATCGAAATCGCTGTCGGTCTCATCGATTTGACGCTTGATCATCTCGATGCGGCCCTTGATGGCATCAGCTTTACCTGCGCCGTCGACGATCGTCGTCTCTTCCTTCGTGATCTTAACCGTCTTGGCTTGTCCGAGGAGATCCGGCGTCACTTTGTCGAGCTTGAGGCCAAGCTCTTCGCTGACAACCGTGCCGCCTGTGAGGGTGGCGATGTCCTTGAGCATTTCCTTGCGGCGATCGCCGAAGCCCGGCGCCTTGACGGCAACGGACGTGAACGTTCCGCGAAGCTTGTTCACGACGAGCGTCGCGAGTGCCTCACCTTCGACGTCTTCCGCGATGATGACGAGCGGCTTCTGAACTTGGACGATCTTCTCGAGGAGCGGAAGAATGTCGGCGATCGCCGTGATCTTGCGCTCGGTGATCAGAAGGTACGCATCGTTCAGGGTCGCTTCCATTCGCTCCGAATCCGTGACCATGTACGGCGAGATGTAGCCCTTGTCGAACTGCATGCCGTCTTTGGTCTCGACTTCGGTCTTCATCGACTTCGACTCTTCAACCGTGATGACGCCGTCTTTGCCGACTTTCTCCATCGCGATTGCGATCAGTTCGCCGATTTCTCTGTCGTTCGCCGAGATCGATGCGACGTTTGCGATCTTCTCGCGCGTGTCGACCTTTTGAACGAGCTTTTCCATCTCTTTGACGGTCAGCTCGACCGCTTCGTCGATACCCTTCTTGATTTGCAGAGGGTTCGAACCGGCGGTGACGTTGCGCAGACCTTCGCGGATGATTGCTTGCGCTAGCACCGTCGCGGTGGTCGTGCCGTCGCCGGCGATGTCGTTCGTCTTGGACGCGACTTCTTTAACAAGCTGTGCGCCCATGTTTTCAAATGTGTTGGGAAGCTCGATCTCCTTGGCGATCGTCACACCGTCGTTGGTGATCGTCGGAGAACCGAACTTCTTGTCAAGGACGACATTGCGTCCTTTGGGTCCGAGGGTTACCCGGACTGCGTCGGCGAGAATGTTCGCGCCGCGCTCGAGCGCGCGTCGCGCGTTCTCGTCAAATATGAGTTCTTTAGCTGCCATGTTTCTTTCTTACACCCCAGCCGGAACGCCGCTCAGAATCAAGAGCACGTCCTTTTCAGAGATGATGAGGTACTCTTTGCCTTCGATTTTGACTTCGGAGCCCGAGTACTTTGAGTAGAGTATGCGGTCGCCGACTTTCAATTCCATCGGGACCTTCGTGCCGTTATCAAGAATGCGCCCAGTGCCTACGGCAATGACCTTGCCTTCTTGCGGCTTTTCCTTGGCCGTATCGGGCAGGAACACGCCGCCGGCCGATTTGTCAGCCTGTTCGACATGTTCGACCACCACGCGATCGCCCAGAGGTTTACCAATCACTAATTTTCCTCCAAAACAAATGCAAATTCAAATATGCTTTTGGCACTTACAATCAGCGACTGCTAGGTGCCGAACAAATTTAGCAGACTCGGCACGAGAGTGCAAGCCCCGGCCAGGCCGTCGCCGTCCTCTAGGAGCGTATCAGGGGAGGGCCGTCAGCTCGCAAAGGGGGTGCGCAACCGGCTGACCCTCCCCTAGTCACAGCAGTCGCGTGGAGGCAACCAATCGACTGCTAGGCTCTGTCAGGGTGTTTCCTTTTCCCGACCCCATCGTAGCGACCATCGCTTGGAGGGTCCTTCGAGTACCCTGAGCTACCGCTGAGATCATGCGTGCGATCCTGAAGGCCCGCCCCGAGCCCGGCGTCGAGTTCACCCGGAATCAGCCCGAGCCCGACATTGGGCCAGGCGACGTCCTCGTAAAAGTCGCGGCGACTTCGATCTGCGGGACCGACGCGCACGTCTACGCTTGGGACAAGAGCGCCCAAGCCTTCAATCCCACGCTCCCGCTGGTGATCGGGCACGAGGTCGCGGGCAAGATCGTCCGCGTCGGTGCGAACGTGACGAGCCTGCGCGAAGGGCAACGCGTCGCAGCCGAGTCGCATATCTTCTGCGGGGCGTGCTATATGTGCCGGACCGGCAACGCGCACAACTGCTATGAAATGAAGCTGCTCGGCCTGACGTGGCCGGGAGCTTTTGCCGAATACGTCCCGCTGCCGGAGCGCGTGTGCTTCCCGTTGCCCGACGATCTTCCGCTGGAGCTCGGGGCGCTCTTCGAACCGAGCGGCGTAGCGGTCCATGCAATTCAGCGCGCGGGAAACCTCGACGGCTACAGCGTTTTGATCACGGGCGCGGGGCCGATCGGATTGACGTTGATTCAGCTTGCCTTCGTGATGGGCGCAACCTCGGTCGTTGCGCTCGAGCCGAATCCGTTCCGCCGCAAACTTGCGGAAGCGCGCGGCGCACGCGCGCTCGATCCCCTCGCTCCGGGATTCGATCTGGATGGCATCGTGCGCAAAGACTACGCACGCCATGGCGGCTTTGACGTCGGATTCGAGATCTCGGCAGCGCCCGGAACGGTCGAGACGCATCTGCGCGCACTGCGCCGTGAAGCAAGCTTGGTCTGCGTCGGACATCCGAGCGAACCGATCGCGCTCGATATCGCGGCCTTCATTAGTAAGAAGATGATCGTGCTCAAGGGAGTCTTTGGGCGGCGCATTTGGGATACGTGGGAGACGCTGCTGGCGATGGTCCAATCGCAGAGGCTCGATCTCTCGGGGATGATCACCCATCGGCTGGGCCTCGAGGAATTCGATCGAGGCATCCAGCTCTTGAAGGGCGACTCGGCAAAGGTGATCATTTCGCCGAATTGAACGGTCTGGGCGCATGGCTGGCGTGCGCCTCGAATCCGTGTCAAAGAAATTCGGAAAGAACGTCGTCGTTCACGAGATGACGATGGAGATTCCGGACCGCGAATTTCTCGTGTTCGTCGGGCCGTCGGGATGCGGAAAAACGACGACGCTGCGTATGATCGCAGGCCTGGAAACCATCAGCGACGGCAAGATCTTCATCGGCGAGCGTGTCGTCAACGACGTTGAGCCGCGTGACCGCAACATCGCCATGGTGTTCCAGAACTACGCGCTCTACCCGCACATGAGCGTGTACGAGAACATGGCGTTCGCGCTCAAGCTGCGCAAGATGTCCGCGAGCGAGGTCGAGGGACGCGTCAAAGGCGCGGCCGAGATTCTCGGCATCACCCATCTCTTGCAGCGGCGTCCTAAGGAAATGTCGGGCGGCCAGCGGCAGCGGGCCGCACTCGGACGCGCGATGGTCCGCGATCCCGCCGTGTTCTTGATGGACGAACCGCTCTCGAATCTCGACGCAAAGCTGCGCGTGCAAATGCGCGTCGAGCTCGTGCAATTGCACCGTCGCGTGCAAACGACGACGGTGTACGTCACGCACGATCAAGTCGAGGCGATGACGATGGGCGACCGGATCGTCGTGATGAACGACGGGATGATCCAGCAGATCGCCGCACCCAAAGAACTGTACGATCGTCCGGTCAACCGGTTCGTGGCCGGCTTCATCGGCTCGCCGCCGATGAACTTCATCGATGCCGACGTGACGCGCGAGGGCGATCGCGTGTACGCGCAGGGCAACGGTTTCAAGACGTTGTTGCCCGCCGCGCAGACCGCCAAAATGAGTGCGAACGGCAACAAGGTCGTGCTCGGCGTGCGTCCGGAGGACGTGCGCGTCGTTGCCTCGCCTGAAACCGATTCAACCGCAACCGGACGCATCGACGTCGTCGAACAGCTCGGCGCCGAACAGGTCGCGTTCACCGTCGTCGGCGAGCAGCATCTGTTGATCCGCATGTCACCCGACGTGCCGCTGAGCATCGGCGCGAACGTCTCGCTGGCATTCAACGTCGCAAAAACGCACGCGTTCGATCCCACGACCGGAGCCGCGTACTTCTAGTCCATCATCACGCCGCCGTCGACGTTGAGCATCTCGCCTAAGACGAAGGAAGATTTCGGCGAGAGCAGCCACGCGATGGCTTCCGCGATTTCTTTGGGCTCGGCTAGACGGCCGATCGGATGTGCGGCGATGGCTTGTTTAACGATCTCCTCGGTCGGCATGACCTGGCGCCCCATCGGCGTCGCCGTTCCGGCCGGGCAGACGCCGTTCACGGCAATGCCCTTCGGTCCAAAGACGCGCGCAGCGTTGCGCGTCAATGCGATCACCGCCCCTTTGCTCGCGGAATAGGCAGCCGTCCCCGCGAGACCGCCGCCGCGTTTGCCCGCGACGCTCGCCACGGTGCAGATGCGTCCACCCGACTGCATGCGTTTAACGGCTTCGCGAATGCAGAGCCACGTGCCGACGACGTTGACGCGATAGACTTGCATCCAACGCTCAACGCTGAGGTCCATGAACTCCGTCGTGTCCGCGATGCCTGCCGGCGTCGCGAGCGCATCGAGCCGTCCGAACGCGTCATGCACGCTCGCAAACAGCGCTACGACCGAAGCTTCATCGCCGACGTCAACCTTGAACGGTTTCCCGCCGCATTCTTTCGCGATCATTTCGGCAGCGGACAGATCGAGATCGGCTACTGCAATCTGATATCCGGACTCTCCGAGTACACCGCACAGCGCAGCTCCGATACCGCTCCCACCACCCGTGACAATTGCAACGCTCATGCGATGACACTACGCTGAGCGCGACGAACGCCCCCGCATGCAAGCTCAGCTGGAGATCGATCTCGGCGCGATTGCGGCGAACGTCGATGCGATCTCGCGCTTCGTGCGGCCATCCAAATTTGCGGCGGTCCTCAAAGCCAACGCATACGGGCATGGCATCGTCGAAGTTGCGCGCGCGCTCGAAGATCGCGTCGAGCGCTTCTGCGTCTACGAAGTCGGGGAAGCCGCGGTTCTGCGCGAGGCGGGGATCCGCAAACCGATCTTGGTCATGGGACCGATCGAGTCCGGCGAGCTCGACGTCGCGCACGCCTCCGACGCCGCGATCACCCTCTGGGACACCGGCACGTACGCGCGCCGCGTCGCCAGCGTCGCACGACGCCGCCATAAGAATTTCGCCATCCACGTGAAGATCGAGACCGGCGTGACGCGGCTCGGTCTTGCGCCCGATGCAGCCCCAGCAGCGATCGACGCGTACGCGCGCACGCGCGAGTTGACGCTCGAAGGTGCGTATTCGCATCTGGCTGCGGCCGAAGAGCTTGATTCCGATTTCACGCTGGTGCAGCTCGCGCGTTTTCAAGAAGCCTTGCGCAATGCGCCGCCGCTGACGCGCCATATTGCGGCTTCTGCAGCCGCGTTGCTGTGGCCGCAAACGCGACTCGACATGGTTCGTGTCGGCGTTGCGCTCTACGGTCTTTGGCCTTCGCCTGAAACGCAAGCACGCCTCGGCGATGCAATTCCGTTGCGTCCCGCGTTGCGTTGGACGACGCGTCTCGTTTCGGTGCGCGACGTTTCGCCGGAAACGTCAGTCGGCTACGGACGCACGTATCGCACGACGTCGAATGCGCGCGTCGGCGTGCTTCCGATCGGATATGCCGAAGGAATTCCGCGCGCCCTTAGCAATCGCGGCGCAGTTTTGATCGGCGGAAAACGCTGCCCGATCGTCGGCCGCGTGTGCATGAACATGACGATGGTCGACGTGACCAGCGTCACTTCTGCAGCGCCGGGGACGCCGGTCACACTTATCGGACGTGACGGCGAGGGAATTTTGAGCGCGGAAGACTGGGCAAATTGGGCCGGAACGATCGATTACGAAATCGTCGCTCGATTGCCGCGCGACGTCCCGCGGGTGTTCGTAACGTAGCGGCGAAGCGACGCGGGGCATGTCCCTGCTAGCGCGTTACCATGAATTACTAGCAGCAACAGCGTTGCGGCGTTACGTCATCTTGCTCGCAACTGCGCCGCTGCTCGTGCTTCTTGCGCTCGCGTTCGGCGATTATAGTCCGGCTGAAGGACGCTGGACGATTGCCGGTGTGATCGTCGCTGCGATCGTTTCGCTCTTTGCCGGAACCTTGGTGATGCGCCGCTTTCTTGCGCCGGTGCGTGCTGCGCTACATTCATTCGAACGCGGCGATCGCGACTTCCGCATGCTCGGTGCCGTATGGTCGCGTTTACAATGGTTCCCGCTGTTCGTTTCCGTTTCGCTCGCGGCAATCTACGACATCGTGATCCTTGCGGCCGTGCCGATCGGCAATGCACTTGCAGCGGAACCCCTCGGACGGAATTTTCAAGGCACGCCGCTCTTGATGGCGATCGCGACGATTATCGTTGCGGTGCCGACATACTTGAGCAGCGAACAAGCCTCTGCGGCGCTCATCGCGCTCGTTGCGCAAGCCGTCTCGATCGACACGCCTGCCGACGACCGGCGCGAAGGCGGTCTTGCACGGCGCTTGGGCGTGGCACTCGGTGCGCTCGTGATCGTCATCTTGCTCGTGACCACGTCCGGAATGCTGCATCTTGCGTCCATGGTGCGAATGGGCGGCGACCCCAGCGAGAGCTACCGGCTCGCGATTCTTACGGTCGTCGCCTCCTGCGGCTCGGCGCTCGTCTTTGCGGTTCTGATCGCGTCGTATTTAAATTTGAGCATCGTGCAGCCCGTACGGCGGATCGCGGAGATGTTACGGCGCGGCCAAGACGGCGACGTCGTCGCTGCGCAAGCGATGCGGTACGAACCGCAAGCGCCGCACGAGATCGGCAATCTGGTCGCGGCATTCGTCGCCACCAACGTTGCGCTCGCGCACCTTGCTGAAGACTCCGAGCGCATTGCGCACGGCGACCTCGGTGTCGAGGTCATTCCGCGTTCCCGCGGCGATTCGCTCGGATTGGCGCTGCGCCGTCTGGTTGAAACGGTGCGCCGTGCGTTCGGCGACGCGCGTCGCGTTGCGCGTGCACTGGAAAGCGAAGCGACGGCATTGCGCGATCGTGCATCCGAGCTCTCGACCGTTTCCACGATCACCGCAACCGATCTCGAATCGTCAAGCGCGGCGATGCGCGAGATCGACGTGACGTTCGGGAAAGTCGTCGACGCAACCGGTACGGTGCGGCGCGTTGCGCGCGAGTCGCTGGCGATTGCCGGCGCGCTCGGCAGCGCGGCCAAGAATACCGCACTTTCGCTCGACCATCTCGACGAGATCACCGCGCGCAGGCAAAGCGTCGTCAAGAGCGCTTCGGAGCTTAGCGGGCGCGCCGGCGAAAACGCCGCAGAAGCGACGACGGCACTCTCCGAAGCAACGACCGCATCCGGAGCGGCTGCGAAGACGATGGAGCGCATGATGGAAGCGATGTCGAATCTGGCTGCGGCTTCCGCGCGTATCGGCGCGATCGCGACGACGATCGAAGAGATTTCGGATCAGACCAACCTGTTGGCGCTCAACGCCGCAATCGAGGCGGCACGCGCCGGCGAGCATGGTCGTGGCTTTGCAGTCGTCGCCGACGAGATCCGCAAGCTGGCCGATAGCTCGGGGACGGCGACCAAAGAGATCGCCGGACTCATTCGTAAGACGCAAGCCGATATGGAACACGCCGTCAGCGAGACGCAGGCGGGAAGCACGGCAGTCGAGCGCGGCCGCCTACGCACGATCGTTGCATCCGAAGCACTGGCGAGCATCGTGTCCGATATCGACTTAATGCGCGCACAAATCGGCACGGCCACGCAGCTTGCCGGCACGCAATCCGAGCTACGCGACGCGCTCCGCGCCGCCAGTCGCGAGCTCGAGTCTTTGACGGCACGCAATCGTGAGGTCGGCGCGATGCTCGATGCGACGATCGAAACGCTGGTCGATGCATCCGAACGCGGACGGCTTGCCGCCGATCGTACGACCCGCAGCGTCGAAGGCGTCGCCGACGCGACCCGCGCGGTCGCGAACGCCGCCGAGCAATTCCAGGACGTCACGTTCTCGCTGCACATCGAAGCAGCGCGACTCAGTCAGACCGTCGAGATGTTCCACGACGAGGCGATCGTCGACGATCAGCCTTCGACTGCGGTAATCGCTTCCTCTAAGTCGATCGTTCCCTCGTAGAGCGCGCGCCCGACGATCGCGTGATCGACGGTCGCGGGCGTCCCTTCGCGGAGCGCGAGCAGATCGTCGATGCTGCGCGCACCGCCGCTCGCCGAGATGCGCACGGGCGCGAGCTTCGCAACGTGCGTCAGCGCGCCGAGATCGTAGCCACTGCCCATTCCGTCGCGCACGATCTCCGTGTAGATGATGCGCTCGACGCCCCAACTTGCCACGTCGCGGACGAGCGCGTCGCGCGAGACATGCGATTGCTGCTGCCAGCCGCGCGTCGCGACGCGATCGCCGCGCGCGTCGATGCCCGCGATCAGGCGCTCGCGGTAACGCTCGATCAGCATACGCGATCCGGGCGGATCCTCGACCAGGAGCGTACCGATGATCACCTCGCTCGCGCCGGCCGCGATGCGCGCTTCGATATCGGCCGGACGCCGTACGCCGCCACCGGTCTGCACGGGCACCCCCGTTGCCGCGCAAATCGCGCGCAGCGCCGAAAGATTCTCACCGCTGCCCAGTGCGCCGTCGAGATCGACGACGTGTAGCCGCGTTGCGCCGGCCCGCACGAAAGATTTGGCACGTGCGACCGGGTCGGAGTCGTACGATTTCTCGCGCGCGGGGTCGCCCTGCAGCAGACGCACGCACCGTCCGCCGCGCAAGTCGATCGCGGGAACGATGAGAATCGAGCGTGAGAGCAGGTCCACAGGTTCGTTTTCAAGCAAGGTGCGCGCGTGTTCCTCGCGATTGCATTCACATTGGCGCTCTCGCTCGGCACGAACGTGCGGTTCGCGTTCGAGGCGAACCATGTCGTCATCCCGATCACGATCGATGGGACGCCGACCTACGCGCTCTTCGATACCGGCGGCGCCAACGTGCTGGATTCGCAATTCGCGGCTCGGCTCGGCCTTCGGCAATTTGGACACGCAATCGCGTCCGGGGCCGGGAACGGCAGCGCCAAGGCGACGCAGACCATCGTCCGCAGCCTGCGATTCGGCTCGATCACGATGCACGATCAAGAGTTTGCCGTCATTCCGCTACCCGGCGCGCTCACGCACAGCAACGGCCTCACGATCAGCGCGATCGTCGGACGCGAGATCCTCGAGCGCTACGTAACGCGAATCGACTACGACACACACACTCTGACCTTTACGCCGAGTGCCGCCTTCCATTACGCGCGAGTCGGAATTGCCGTTCCGCTGCAGACCAGTAGCGGTCAGGCGATCGTCCGCGGCTCGATCGATGGGCTACCGGCCTCGTTTCAGATCGATACCGGATCGTCTGCGTCGTTGATTCTCGCGTCGCCGTTCGTCGCTGCGAACAACCTGCGCAAGAAGTATCCTGTTGCGGGCAACGTCATCATCGGACGCGGAATCGGGGGCTACTCACGCGCCGCGCTCACCCACGGCAAGCGGCTGCGGATCGGAGATTTCGAGATTGATGACATGGTGGTCGAACTCTCGACCGACGTGCGCGGCGCCTTTGCCTCGCGCCGGATCGACGGAAACATCGGCAACGCCGTGCTGCAGCGCTTCAACATGACGCTCGACTACAACCGCCACGTCGTCTATCTCGAGCCGAACTTGCAGACGTCAGCGTGACGTTGCGAGATATCGCGTAAGAAAGTTGTCGAGAAGGCGGCCGCCGACGTGTTGGCTCTTCTCGGGGTGGAATTGCGTCGCGACGATATTTCCGCGTGCGACGATCGCGGCAAAGCGCTCGCCGTAATTGCACGCAGCAATCGTCTCGGCGCCAACCGGCGCGCAATACGAATGCAAGAAGTAGACGAAATCGCCGCTCGCGATGCCATCGAGAACGGGATGGTTTCCCAGCAGCTCGAGCTCGTCCCAACCCATGTGCGGAACGCGCGGCGCACCTTCCAAACGTTTCACCGTACCACTCAAAACGCCCAGGCCTTCATGCTCGCCGTACTCGAGACTGCGCTCGTACAAAACTTGCATGCCGATGCAGATCCCCAGAAACGGACGGCCTGCACCGATGAATCGTTTGAGCGCGACGTCAAGCCCGTTTCGGCGCAGCGCGCGCATCGTCGCTTCGAACGCGCCGTCACCCGGAAGGATAGCGGCGTCGGCGTCGTGTAGCCGCGCGGGGTCGCCGGTTACTTCAAAGGGCGCGTTCCTTCGTCGCAGCGCCGAGACGAGCGACCCCAGATTTCCGCCGCCATAGTCGACGACTGCGAGCATCAATGCGCTCTGAGCCGGGGGCGTACCCGACCCCTTCTTAGGGAACGAGGAACAACGTGTACCGTTTTTGTGGGATCATCCTTATGCTGATGATTGCGCTTGCGCTCCCGGCAGCGCCGGCCGACAATGCGCTGACGGTGCCGGCCGGATTCACGATCGCGCGCATTGCGAGCATTCCGGGCGCGCGCGACCTTGCGGTAGCACCGAACGGCGACTTGTTCGTCGGCACGCTCGGCAGCGACGTGTACATCGTAGAACATCCGGATTCGGCGCCTGCGACGCCGCATGTTTTCGTTTCGTTTCCCGATCGCCCGGCCCACGCGGTGACGTTCGGTCCAGAGACGCTCTACGTCGGAACGCAATTCGGCGTGTGGAGCATTCCGTACAAATCCGGTGACGAAAAAGCCGCCGAACCACCGCGCAAGATCGCTTCGGTTCGCACCAGCAACCGCTCGAGCGATCACTTCACCACGTCGGTCGCGTTCTCGAAGAACGTCCTGTATGCGAGCGTCGGCTCATCGTGCGACGCGTGCGATACAGAGCTCGACGACACGCGCGCAACAATCCAGGCCATGCAGCCCGACGGAAAAGGGATGCACCCGGTCGCAGTGCACATCCGCAACGCGATCGCGCTCGCAACGAATCCGAACACCGGGACGGTGTGGCTGGGTGCTGCGGGACAAGACTATCTGCCCGAAGGGCATCCGTACGAAATCGTCGATCCGTTCACGCTGCATTCCGGCGTTTCGAATTACGGCTGGCCCGGGTGTTACGAAGATCATCGCACCGACGGTTCGCACGATTGTCGCTTCATGACGGTCGCGCGCGTCGCGCTTCCCGCGTACGTGACGCCGATTGGAATGGCGATCTATCCGCAAGAGCCGGCCGGCGCGCATCCGTTTCCGGCGCAATATCACGGCGGCATCTTCATTGGTATCCACGGCTCGTGGCATCAACCGCTGCGTCCGCCACGCGTGGTGTTCGTGCCGTTGCGCGGAGACGAGCCTGTCACGCCGGTGTCATGGGGCGATCCGGATCGTCAGTGGCGGCAGTTCGTCGGCGGATTTCAGGCCGCGGACGGCAGCCGCATCGGCCGTGCGACCGGCATCGCAGTCGGCAAAGATGGTGACCTTTACGTGGCAGACGACGCCGCCGGGGCAGTTTATCGTGTACGCTACACAGGCAACTAAGGGATGAGGCATGAGATGAAATCCAACATCGTTCTGGTCGCAGTTCTGGCGGGCGTCATCGGCGGCGTTTCTGGAACCGTTGCGACGCTGAATCTTTCCGCGCATCGCGTTTTGGCCGACAACCTCGACGACCAACAACGCATCATCGATGCCGTCAAACACACTGAGCCATCGGTCGTCGCGCTCAACGTGACCGCGAACGGAACGCGCATCGCCCCGACCAATCCGCTCGGCCTGCTGTTCGGTGCGCCCAGCGGCGAACGCGTCGTTCCGTTTCATGAAGTTGCATCGGGTTCCGGCTTCGTCTTCGATAAAGACGGCCTGATCCTCACCGACGATCACGTCGTGCACGGTGCGCAAAAGATCGTTGTCGTCTTCCAAAACGGCGACAAGATTCCGGGCAAGATCTTCGGTGAGGATTACGACAACGATCTTGCGCTCGTGAAAGTGGAGAACTACGACAAGCTTCCGCCGCCGCTCGAGCTCGGCGATTCCGCGACCGTGCAAAAAGGCGAGTGGACCATCGCAATCGGCGAACCGCTCGAGCTGACGCAAACGGTAACCGTCGGCGTTGCCTCGGCATTCGGACGTAACGAGCAAATCGAAGGTGAAGACGGCGTGCCGCGCACGTTCCGCAACTTGCTGCAAACCTCAGCACCGATCAATCCCGGAAATTCCGGCGGTCCGCTGATCGATCTCGACGGCCGCGTCATTGCGATCAATCAGTCGGTCGCGGCACCCGCGCAAGGCATCGGCTTTGCCGTACCGGCCAGCGTCATCAAGACGAGCGTCGCGTCGATTCAGGCGCATCCGGGCGTACGGAACGAATCCGCAAACGGCTTCCTCGGCGTGCAGCTGATCGGAGTCGACGATCGCGTCCGCAAAGCGCTGCACTATAAAGGCAGCGGCGCGGTCGTGCTCGGGGCGATCTCCGGTTCGCCGGCAGCGGGCGCAGGTTTACGCACCGGCGACGTGATTCAAGCCGTCAACGGCAAGAACGTCTTTAGCACGCAGCAAGTCACCAAGATCGTCAGCGATCTACGCCCCGGCGACGTCGCGCACGTGCGCATATGGCGCAACGGCAAGACGCAAACGCTTAGGGTGCGTCTTGCCGCGCGACCGCTAGGTTAGCTGTCCCTCGGCTTCGCTCGGGATGACAGCTATGTGCCGCCCACTACGGTAGGTTCGGAGGGCATCGGCTTGCCGCTCGTCATCGGGCGGCCGTCGCTGCCTTGCGCGCGCTTGTCGACGGCAACGTAGTCCCGCTTTTCCGGCCCGCAATAGAGCTGGCGCGGACGCGCGATACGCTGATCCGGATCTTCGATCATCTCTTTCCACTGCGCGAGCCAACCAACGGTCCGTGAGACGGCGAACAGCGCGGTGAACATGTTCTCCGGGATGCCGATCGCCCGCATGACGATGCCCGAATAGAAGTCGACGTTCGGATAGAGCTTTCGTGAGACGAAGTATTCATCTTCCAACGCGATTTTTTCGAGCTCCATCGCAATCTCGAGCAACGGATCGTGCTCGTGACCGATCTCTTTGAGCACTTCTTCGCTGATACGCTTCATCACTTTGGCGCGCGGATCGTAGCTCTTGTAGACGCGATGGCCGAAGCCCATGAGGCGGAACGAATCGTCTTTGTCTTTGGCCCGCTTGATGAAATCCGGGATGCGCTTCTTTTCGCCGATGACCTCGAGCATCTTGATCACTTCTTCGTTGGCGCCACCGTGCAGCGGTCCCCAAAGCGACGAGATGCCGGCCGCAACGCAGGCGAACGGGTTGGCGCGGCTCGAGCCGACGGTGCGGACGGTCGTCGACGACGCATTCTGCTCGTGATCTGCCTGTAAGATCAAGAGCGTACGTACGGCTTTTACGAAGACCGGATTGATTGGATAATCCTCGGCCGGAACCGAGAACATCATGCGCAGGAAGTTGGCCGGATAGCTGAGATCGTTGCGCGGATAGACCATCGGCTGCCCGAGCGCGTACTTGTGCGCGGCGGCGGCAATCGTCGGCATCTTCGCGATCAAGCGATAGATCGAGATGATGCGGTGTTGCGGATCGAAGACGTCGGTGCTATCCGGATAGAACGCGGAGAGTGCGCCGACCACGCCGAGCATGATCGCCATCGGATGCGCGTCGTTCCGGAACCCGCCGTAAAAGCGCGCCAGCTGCTCGTGCACCATCGTATGGTGCTTGATCTCGTAGCGGAACTGCTCGAGCTCGACCTTGGTGGGGAGGTCGCCGAAGAGCAGCAGATAGCAGACTTCCAGATACGTGCTCTTCTCGGCAAGCTGATCGATCGGGTAGCCGCGGTAGAGCAAGATGCCTTCATCGCCGTCGATGTACGTGATCGTCGAGCGACAGGCTGCCGTGCTGCCGAAGCTCGGATCGAACGTACAGTAGCCGGTATCGGCGAGCAACTTACGCACGTCGACAACGTCGTAGCCGTAGGTGCCTTTGTAAACGGGCAGATCGGCGACCAAGTTGCCTCGCTCGTCAACTAGCTTGAATTTGCGGGATGCCTCAGGCACTTTGATCTCCTTCTATTATTCCAGAACGCCCTTGGTTGAAAGAATGTCGCTGCCCGTGATCGTTTTCGCTTGCGCGAACGAGCGGGCAAACGCTTTGAATGCTGCCTCGCAGAGATGATGATTAACATGGCCGCTCATCTGCACCAAGTGGAGATTGAAACGGCCATTGTCGGATAAGGCTCGGAAGAACTCGGCGACCATCTCGGTTTTCATATCGCCGAGATCTTCGGCCGTAAACTTGACGGCAAAATTCAGATACGCGCGGCCGGAGAGATCGATGCTCCCCGCGACCAGCGCGTCATCGAGCGGTATCATCATCGAGCCAAAGCGCGCGATTCCGCGCTTCTCACCGAGCGCCTCATGGAGCGCTCGGCCGAGCGCGATCCCGACGTCCTCGATCAGGTGGTGGTGATCCATCCCGTCACCCTTGGCGACGACCACCAGCCCAAGCCCGGCATGCTTGGCGAGCGTCGCAAGCATGTGGTCGAAGAACTTGACCCCGGTATCCACCTCGATCGGCCCGGGCGCGAGGTCCAGGCGGAGGGTTATTTGGGTCTCGTTCGTGTTCCGTTCGACCGAAGCACGACGTGCTTCAACCATGGTCTAGTGGTGTTCCGTATCTAGAGGCATTTTACATCTACCCTACCCGACGTTGGTTTGCGGTACCTTTCCCTTCAACCGGCGGCTCAGGGCGAACCCGACCAAGCGGTCAACCAACGCTTCGTACGAGATCCCGGCCACCGCTGCCTCGTCGGGGATGATGCTGTTTTGGGTCATGCCGGGGAGCGCATTGACCTCGAGGATATACGGGCGGCCTTCCTTCGAGACGATGAAGTCGGTCCGCGAGTAATCGCGCAGACCCATCAGCCGGTGCACGGTCAAGGCCAGCATCCGGATGCGCGCGGCCAGATCGTCGTCGATCGGCGCGGGGACCAAATGCCGGCTTCCGCCCGGCGTGTACTTGGCTTCGTATGATAAGAAGTCGTCGGTCGATACGACCTCGGCCACCGGAAGCGCCTCGTCGCCCAAGATGCCGCACGAAAACTCGCGCCCGGCGATGTACTCCTCGGCGAGGACTTGCGGGTTTGCGGTGCGCGTGCTCGCGACGACCATCGCGTGCGTCCACT
>Ga0181537_10002270_pt1 | contig 17068 bp, 8 predicted proteins | sample PEATcosm2014_Bin_39_FD_119765 | JGI IMG/M metagenome (GOLD analysis project Ga0181537, IMG submission 119765) | Peatland microbial communities from MTU Mesocosm Facility, Houghton, MI, USA - PEATcosm2014_Bin23_10_metaG | ecosystem: Environmental > Terrestrial > Soil > Wetlands > Peat | place... | reverse complement strand
GCCGGCATACATTACCCACGCCGTGATCAACTGCCGCTCGCTCGCCAGACATTGCATGGTCAGGGCCCTCTGTTTGGCCGCCGCCAGGGCCGGCAGCAGCATCGCTGCCAGAATGGCAATAATCGCAATAACCACCAGCAACTCAATCAACGTAAAACCTGCCGAACGATGTTCTTGTTTCGCTTTCCTGCCACCTTCGGCCTGCGCCCCGAAAGCGGCCTCTTTCTTCACTCGATCTGTCTTCATTTAGTTTTAATCTTCAATCGGCGGTCGGCACCGGCCTTACACCGGCACCGTCCCGCCAACACCTCAACCATTCTACGGAGAAGAAGCTCTGTAAAATCGTTGTGCGCCACCGGTCGTGCTGTCGGTCACCGTGACCGTCCCACCGGTTCCGGGAATGCCGCTGCTCAACGTCAGCCAACTGGCCGGATTCAAACTGGTGCTGTAATACACCGTATAGCTGTGCCCATTTTGGGTCGGAAACTTGATCGAAACGGTGCCCGCGCTCACCGAGGCGCTGATCGAAAACGGCATAACCGCACTGAACGGCACAAACATGTAGAAATGCGCATTCATGCTCCCCGTCGCGCTGCCCGCCGGGGCCGTCACTTTCAGCGTTTTTGCTCCGCTGAGCGTGACCACGGCTGGCTGGCCATTGCTCATCAAAGGCACCCAGTGCCAGGACTGGAATCCATTGGCATTGGCATCAGAGAACGTACCCAGCATCTGGGTCGTCTGTGTAACGCCCCCGACGGTCACCAAACCCATTGCCGCATTGCTATATGCCCCCCCGCTGGCGAGCCGGCCATAGATCTCATAGGTGTTGGACGGGAACGTCCGCGTATAATTGATCCATGTCCCCGGCGGGAACCAGCCCACGTCACAGTCGGTGTTGGTCGTTGGCACAGCTTCACTTGGAACGTACTCAAACGGTGGCACTGCGCTCGGCCCCATGTTAATCAACTTGCTGCGGAGAAAGTCCGACGTCACTTCCGTGCCGACGGCCTGCGCGTACACCCCAGGGGTGTTGCCATCTTGCCGGTAAACGTACGTTTCAGATGCCGTTACGTTGGTCGTGCTATAATCCACGCCGTACACCGCGCTATTGGCGAAATTGCCGCCCGGATAATAATAATAGCTGTTGGTGGCCGTATTGTTTGTGGCTGTCTCAATGGGATTGTCAAACCACTGACCGCCATTGAAATCAAAATCCCCGGCTTCAATCATCAAGTTGTTCTGACTGAACGTGTCGAAGGTTCCCGTAACACCATTGGACAAGCTATTGTTATCCACCGCGCTGATGGAGACGGATATACTTGGCTGGTTGGCAATCGCGTTTAATGGAACGCTCACGGTCCAATTGTTGCTACTACCCGTGAAGGTTTCTGGAACCGAAACTCCATTAATGTAGGTATGAATATTGTTTGTCTGAAGGGAGCTTATCAGAGAAGTGACCTGATAGGTCAGCTGGTTGGTGCTGACAAACACATTCTGCCCCGGAGTCAAAAACGGCGGATTGAAATTCTTGATATCCGGAGGCAATCCCAGAGCGGGGATTGGAACAAACACCATGTAACTCAAATTGCAACCCAATCCGCTGATAATTTGCAGTGTCTGTTGCCCTGCCGGCAGACTGACAACGGTCGGATTCAGACCGCTGGCGTCCGAGCCCAGCGGAACCCAGAAATACGTGCCCCAATCATCATTCCAACCCGGGACCGCGGCATTTATGACAAAGTAGCCGAGATTCGTGGTCACCAAGTTCGTCGTGCCGTACCCGCTGGTGGCAAGTTGCAGTGTTTCAGAACCTCCACCCGGACCATTGCCATAAGACATGCGCGCATAAATCTGATAATAGCCACCGTTGGGATAAGGATTCCGGGTGTAATTGTACCAATTGCCAGCGTTGTTGTAGGCGATGGTAACATTATATACCCCGGAAGTAGGGGCGCCAAGGGCAATGTAGTTTGGCAATTGGGGATCAGCGGGTATCTGCCAGGCCGTGTTGGTATTACGGTTTGGATAATTCGGAATCAGATTCTGGCCACCTCCTGCAACACCGCCGGCAAAGAGGTGATAGTCAACGCCATCTACGCCAAGCGTCCCAAAATAAGTGGTTGGCCCCGCGTTGGTGCTGGGAGTCGGATTCTGAATGAACTGGCCGCTGTTGAAGTCGTAGTCCTCCGCTGGAACCACAAAACTGTTGGGATCGAACGTGTCAAATCTCGCGCTCGTGGAGGCAGCCAAGTTGGCGCTGTTGTCCACGTTTATGGTAATCGCATAAAGACTGTTGGAGGCCAAGCCCGGCAGCGTGACGGCCCAGTTGTTGCTGCTTCCAGAGAATTGAAGATTCTTCGAGACGTCCACGCCATTTTCCACGACTTGTACATCGTTGGATGGAACGTAGGTTCCAGCGCCTGACACAACATTGAACGTGAAATTCGTATAGGCCTTGTTAAACACCGCTCCGCCGTTCGGCGTTAGGTTTTTAATGGCGGCAGGTGCGAATCCGCTGAGCTGATTCAAAGTGCAATTATCCCAGTGCGGCGCTCCTGAAGAGTAGCTGGTCTGACATAGATTCAAACTATATTGCACAGAGGTCGTTCCCGGCGGGGCCGTCAAGACCCCACTGGGCACTGAGTTTGTAGGCCCAGGCGATGTAGTTCCCGTGGTGCTTGGGTCAGGATCGCCATTTACCACGATTGTGCTCGGGTTATATTGATTGGTGACTAGCACATCGAACCAAGTCAGATTAGTGGTGCCGCCTCCGTTGGGGGTTACAGCCCCGGCGGTGGCCAAAGCGTGAACGAGGGCGGGATTAATTATACCCGACTTGTAATCCGCCAGGATGGTGTTGGATGAACTCAGGAATTGCACCTCAACCCATCCGTCTTCGTAGTAAGCAGCACTACCATTAGTGGAGTATAGGAGCATATTGTCTCCATACAAACCACTGTTGCCATTATCACCCCCTTCACCGGCAGGAGCGTAAACAAACTGAGAAAACCAGGCATCCGCGGAATAGGTATAACCGGCGGACGAGGGTATCGTCTGATATTCATATGAAATATAAGTATTAGGCGCACCGCCGTTTCCATACAAGCCCTGCGACCACAATGCATTCGGTGAACTGAGAAACATTGTGCTGTTCACAATGTAACTCCAGCCTTCGGTGGTGTGCGCCGACCAACCAGTAAAGCCTGGGGCTTGGTCAAAGCCGGGATTGGTCAGGATATTCACCGCTTCGCTACTTAAAGCAAAACACATCGCAACCACGGCGCAAAAGGCCGTAATGAATCTCGCAATGAATTTTCTGCGCTGAGTTATCACGGGAATTCCAAGAATTTGTCGGGATTTTTTAGAGGTTTTCATGTCATCACGTTTTTGTGGTTATTGTTGACAAATCGTCAGCAGCTTTCTATTGACTAACGGGCACAATACACCGTGTTTATGCAAATGTATTTACATGTTTGTATTACTCTTTTCCAGAATTGTCAACATTTATTTTACAACATAATACGATTTTATCTAAAATATTATGATAAATGGGGTTTTGACGTACAACTACCTCACTGGCCGGTGGTGCGGCAAACGGGGATGAGACCGCCAGCCCTGATTTCTTTCGTCGAGCTCGCTCCCTAGGCACAGCCGTTTGGTTTGTACCGCTTTTTAATTCTCCGAACGGCCAAGGGGTGAGTGATTCTGATTTCAATTATCACTTGTTTTGCCAGAGGATTGGATGGCTTCAATTTCCTGTCGGGCCGAGGTGTTTGAGGGGTCAAGCTGCAATACCTTGCGAAACTCAACCAAGGCTTGGGCAGGGTTTTTTTTAGCGGCCAACGCGATGCCCAAATATAAATGAGCCGGGGCAAAATCTGGACGATACCGGATTACTTCCATAAACTGCCCCTCAGCGTCCACGATCCCGCCTTGGTTCGCCATCTCGACGCCGAGCAGATAGTGGGCTTGCCACAATTCCGGTTCAAGTTGGAGGGCTGTTGCAAAACATTCAACCGCCCCTGTCTTCAAACCGAGCGCAGAGAAGCCAACCGCCTGGTTAAAATAATCCGCCGGGCCTTGAGGCTGAAGATCAGCGGCGTGCTGATAATAGGCCGCTGCTTGATCCGGATTCCCCCGGTTCTGTTCCAAAAATCCCAGATTGACGTATGTATCCACATCATTTGGATCCGCCCGGAGCGCCCGTCTGAAACAAGCAAGTGCCTCACCTGTTTTCTGCCGGTTTTCAAGGATCTGTCCCAACCCGTTCAGCGCCGGCACGTAATTGTTTCGAATGGCGAGCGTACGCGAAAAATATGCCTCCGCCTCGTCAATTTTTCCCTGAGGAATCAACAACTTGCCCGCGATATAATATAAGCCCGGCATCTGTGGCATCAATCTGCAGACGTGTTGAAGCTCTTCGGTGGCTTGCGCCAGCTTCCCTCTAGCTGCCAAATATTGGGCAAAATTCCAATATAATTGGCCATCCGCCGGGGACACAGCCAGCGCTTGTTCGTAGAGTTGCTGCGTTTGCCCGGGTGATTCGGAATCCACCGTGGCTTTCAGTTCGCCGATTTCTTCTTCGCACAACCTGATACTGTTGGCATGGGTCAACTGTCCGGTATAAGGCGGCCCGGAGAGGCGGCTCAAAACATCCTGCCAGACACGAAGCCGGTCCCATGACGAAACCGCCAGCCGGCGCTCACAAAATTCCTTGGACGCCCATCCGCCCTTGTCGTGCGCCACAATGGATTTTGGAAGCAGTTTTACGGTTTGTTCAGCAAAGGCGCGGGCGAGCAAATAGTTGCCTTCAAGGTTCAAATGCACGTGTTCATAAAACAATTCGTTGCCGGGAATTTGTTCCGAGGAATCCTGCGCCAGCATCCGGGCGGCATCCAAAAAATAAACGCACTGGCCGGCATGGGCGTCCGCCGATTCTTTTATGGTTTGATCGATTCGGGTGTCCGCCCGAAAAGCGAGCGCATCATAATTCCGTGCCAGCTCAAATTCGCGCAGGGCTTGATCATTATTCGTCACCGCAAGCTGGCAGCGTCCGGCGCGAAAATGCAATTCTGCGTACTCGGGATCAATGGCGCCGGCCTGGGCATATTTGTCCAATGCTTCCGGAAATTTTCCCGCGGATTCAAGGGCGATTCCTTCCTGATAAACTTCATTCCACTGCGCTTTCTGAATTTCTCTCAGGGTCGTCGCATGAAGCGACGCAAACGGCGCGCAATCCTTCAAATTGCAGCCGACTGTGCTCAGGATGATTGGTACTCTGGCATTGCGCCCCGCGCGTAAAATATCCTCCAGATTCTCCTTGAAATTTTCATAGGCGCGCAACCGGTCCGGATCGTCATACCGAAGCTGGTGACCTTTGAACATTTCCAGCCCCTGCCATGTTTTCGGAGCTGACGAAGGCCTCTCCCATAGTTGCGTCAGACTGTTCAATAACTGCCCAATCCGCGTTGTTTTAATGGCAAGGTCGGCCCGGATCAAATCCACTCCCGGCGCGCGCGAACCGAAAACAGTGCCTCCGCCGAACGGCCCGACCATTTCGTTGTTGCCCATGTAGATAATCCACAAATCGCCGTCACGCCGCGTGCATTCACGGGCAATGGGCAAAATCACATCCGAATCAATCGCCGTCATCGCCACGCAAATCACCTCAAGTTTCGTTCCGGGAAAACGTTCACGCAACAGAACCTGCAGATAACGCCAGGCGCCATAACTGGAATCGGGATCGCCCAGCGCCGCCGATTCACCAAACACAAAAATGCGATAGGTATCAGGGGGTTTTGTTACCGCCATGCGCTGAGGTGTTGGCTCACGGGCTATGGCAGGCGGGAAAAATCTGTAACCAAATTCATCATTGGGAACATAATAACCTTGTCCCTGAATCCGGATTCGGCTGAAAAAGCTGGTATCATAACCGTATCCTGCCAGACGAAGGCCGAGTTCGGCGACCCCCAACACGAACAATGGAACGAGGATCATCGCGAGAAGACGCATCAACCAAAGATGACGCGTTGAAAATGAGGCTGTGCCATTCATAGAGGCAATTTTTGAAAATAACCGTTTCTTCTTTTTGGTTTGCTTAAATTTCTAAAACCTAAAGACCAAGTCATTTAAATTTAAGTTATTTAACCATAGAACCAGATATAAAATGACAAAACTCACCAAATTTCTTTTAGTAGCTGAAAAACTTCTTGACAAAATCACTAAAATATAATAAAAATGTTGCCATTCAGATTTAACACGTCAACAAATCACTACAAATAACTGAAGCGAAGTACAGCAACAAGCCTAAAACAGAAGCCTATGAAAAAGACCCTATTAATCGTGCTTGGCGCCATTGGAGCTGCTGGTTTGGCCAGTGTCCAAGCCCAACTAATCAATGTTAATTTTACTGACGCAAACATTAACACGTCCTTTGGCGGCGGCGATGCCACTCCTGCTCCGCCAGGAACTACGATGTCAGGCGCTGCGGTGCTTGGTTCAGCGGGTGATGTTTGGAATGGTCTTGGCGGATTCACATACGCCGCTCCAGGTGGGGCAGCCACTTACACCAGTGGGCCATTGGTTAATTCAGCCGGTGCCGCTACGGGGGTTTCGCTGAGTCTGTCGGCACCAAGTGGCACTTATGGTGCTAATTCCGTAAATTGGAACAACTACAGCACATTTTCATGGGCCACTTTAGGTAACGAACAGACTCTTACTGGCGGCCCATTCACCCCATACTCAGCCTTGTACTCGCATACTCTCGTCGCCAATAGTGCTGCTGGTAATGGAAACGTCACACTTACCGGTCTTGCGGCTAACCAAGCTTACAACCTAGTGCTTTATAGCGCGAGTGACCTGAATGTGGGAGCTGGAAGAACAGGTACGTTCACGGTCAATGGTGTCACCCAGACCACTCTTTGGACCGCAAGTGGGGCCACCACCTTGATCCCTGGAGTTGACTATACTGAGTATGTTAGCACCCTTAGTAGCGGAACTGGGACGCTGACCATAAACTTTGGCAATTTAGGCGGTAGCGAAAGTGATTTAAACGGTTTCCAACTGCAAGCCGTACCGGAGCCCGGCACATTGGCACTTTTGGGCATGGGTCTGCCGCTGTTCTTTATCCGTCGGCGGAAATAGTTCCTTAATTTTTTAATAGTTGAAGCGAGCCACTCGACCATAAGTCGAGTGGTTTGTTTTTTAGGCGGTGGGGTCTTGCCGCAATTTTTACTTCCCGTCGCCCGGTTTAGCCCCTTTTTCAGCCAATGAACCGACCTGTAAAAGCCGTTGCAGTTGTTACAAATTTATTACGCCCGTCTTTCCGCCACGCCGCTTTCCGAGCCAGAGGCACCAATCATGGACACCAAAGCTGGACACGCCTTTCATCACGGCCATAGATAATAACCCTCCTAAGAAGTTCGACCCGCATGTGAGCCTTGAAATCAGATTTGCGGTAGTCAGAAAGAGGATTTTTTCAAATAAATTGGACCGTTCTTCCAAGTCATCTCTTCAAAAGTGGTGATTTTAGTCGTAACTTGCTTTGAATAAAAAAGATGGGTGCTGCAAAAAGCAACAACTGCCACCATGGCTAGACTTGGCATTTGCTAAACTCAACTTTTCGATCAAAAATCTTGACAAAATGAACATGATGTAGTAAAAATTCATTACAATTCAGTTAATAACGGTTAAAACAGTCTCAAACTTAAAATCATGAAAGCTCTAATCAAAACCCTGCTCGTCAGCACGGCGGTTGGTGTATCAGCCAGCCTCAACGCCCAAACTGTTACCGTGGATCCCACCACGTTGACTTTAGGCTATATGAACTGGCAGCCAACTGCGTATACCTTGGCTAATTTTCCAGCCGACGGCGGCACCGGTTCCAGTGCTTGGGGACTATCCGCTTTGCAGGCGAATTTTTCCGGCACCACTTTGACGCTTCAACCAAATGTCAATACCTATACCCCGGGGAATGCCTATTGGAACAACCCGGATGGCACCGGAGCGAATCAGATGGACGCCAACATCTACAACGAAACCACGGGAACCTATGTCGGAGTCAATCTCACGTTCACCGCTGACGTGATCTCTGACACGCTGGCTGCTCCCTACAGTTCGTTCATTTTCATCAAGGATTTTGTCAATAATTATTCATCCTCTACCTCAACGGAAGTGCCTTTGACTTTGGGTGTGAACACTATCAGCTTATTGACTTCCGCCAACGTAGGCGACCATATTCAATACGGGTTTGAGACCTATGGTCCGGATACAAACCCCGCATCGCTTGCGGCGCTTGAATCTGTCGTCATTACCCCGGTGCCCGAGCCTGCCAGCTTGGCGCTGTTGGCCTTGGGTCTGCCGATGTTCTTGATCCGTCGGCGCAAATAATTGTGTAGTTTAGGGTTTGGTCGAAGCCACTCGAGTAGTCGAGTGGCTTCTTTTTTGGGTTCAGACGATTGAATAATGCATGGAAATACCACAAGCTCGTTCGCCAACGGGCGGTTGATCAATCAACGAATGTCGGGAAGTTTGGGTGTTCTGTTTTCGGTTCTGCTGGGATTGACGATGGCGGTGTCGGCACGGTCGTCTTCATTTTACACACAACGCCTGGAGGATCCCGGGGCGGTTTATGTCGTCCCTTCCGGCGGCGACGACACCACCGCATTGCAGAAAGCCATTAATCGCGTTCAGGAAACCACTCGCCAAGGCATTGTTTTCTTGGCACCGGGCCAATATCACGTCAGTGACACCGTTTACATCTGGCCCAGCATCCGGTTGATTGGTTACGGTGCCACTCGACCGCTTGTTGTGTTACCCGCCAACACGCCCGGTTTCGGAGATGTCTCACATGAAAAAGTCATGTTTTTTTTCGCTGGAAGGCGTCCGCGAAATGGAGGCACTGTACCCGATGCCAATCCCGGGACCTTCTATTCGGCACTCGCCAACATTGACATCGGGATTGAACAGGGCAACGAGGGAGCCGTCGCGGTCCGGGCGCATTACGCCCAGCACTGTTTTCTCGCCTACATGGATTTTCATCTTGGGTCCGCACTGGCTGGTATCCACGAAGGCGGTAATGTCGTTGAGGATGCCCATTTTTTCGGCGGAACTCACGCCATTTGGACGGGGAAACCTTCGCCCGGGTGGCAATTCACGTTGATTGATTGTTCATTTAAAGATCAGCGCGAGGCCGCCATTTTGGAACACGAGGCCGGACTCACCCTCATTCGTCCACAATTCCGGCATGTGCCGGCCGCCGTTGAAATTGAGCCGGGAGGGGTGGATGAACTTTGGGTCAAGGACGCCCGGCTCGAAGACATTTCCGGTGCGGCGTTTGTTTTCGGGCGCGAGCAAAGTCCTGGCAACGAAATCAACATGGAAGGAGTCGCCTGCCGTGGCGTGCCGTTCTTTGCCGCGTTGCGTGACAGCGGCAAACGCTTTGCCGCCCCGGCGGATACTTACATCGTAAAAACTTTTTCACACGGCCTTCATTACGCCGACATTGCCGCCGCGCCGGAAATCGAAACCCATTTTGACGCCTCGCCGCTGGACACGATGCCGCCAGCCGTTGCGTCTGATTTGGCTGCCCTGCCCGCCTGCGACGGCTGGGTGAATTTGCGTAATTTGGGCGCCAAGGGCGATGGCCAGACGGATGACACGGAGGTGTTGCAAAAAGCGATTGCCGAACATCGGACCATTTACCTTCCGTCCGGTTTTTACGTTGTCCATGACACATTGAGGCTGCGGCCCGATACGGTGTTGATCGGGCTGCACCCCGGCGCGACGCAGATTATCCTGCCTGACGGCGCACCGGCCTATCAGGGCATCGGTAGCGCCAAAGCCTTGCTGGAAGCGCCCAGGGGCGGCAGCAATATTGTCATGGGGATTGGGCTTTACACCAGCGGGGACAACCGGCGTGCAGTCGCCGCGCTTTGGAAGGCCGGCGCCAATTCAATGATGAACGATGTCCGTTTTCTCGGTGGCCACGGCACACCGTTGCCGGATGGTTCGCGGGAAAACCCGTATAACAGCAGCCACACTGCCGACCCCGACCCCAACCGCCATTGGGACAGCCAATATCCCAGCCTGTGGGTCACTGACGGTGGTGGTGGAACGTTCCTTGATATTTGGACCCCTTCGACTTTCGCCCAGGCAGGCATGGTGGTCTCGGATACTGAAACCGAGGGCCGTGCCTATCAAATCTCAATCGAACACCACGTCCGGAATGAACTTGAAGTGCGCAACGCCGCGCATTGGCACTTCTATGCCTTGCAGACCGAGGAAGAGCGCGGCGAAAGCGGCTTCGCCCTACCGATTGAAATTGATTTGTCCCATGACATCACCTTTGCCAACTTTCACAGCTACCGCGTCATCAGTTCCTTCCAGCCTTTTCCGTGGGCCGTCAAGGTATCCAGCTCGCGGGACATCCGGTTCCGGAATTTTCACTGCGACAGCAACAGCAAGGTGAGTTTCGACTCCGCCATTTATGACCAGAGCCACGATGTTGACCTCCGTCAGCATGAGTTTGCCTGGCTGGACATCTCAGGCCAGGCATCTCGTCCCAAACCTGTCAAACGCCTGCCGGTTGCCGCCCGCGGCGCGAAGCTGGAAAAGCTGGCAGGTGGATTCTTCAACATCTCCGGCGGCGCAGTCGGACCAAATGGCGACTTCTACTTTGTGGATGCGCATTGGCAGCGGATTTATCGCTGGGATGTTGCGTCCCGGCAGCTTTCCACCGTCAGCGATTATCCGCTCGAACCGGTCAATCTGGCCGTGGATCGGGCTGGAAATCTCATGGTGATTTCCTACGCGGGCGATGGCGTGGTTTACACACTCACTTCCGGCGGCCAGGTCATCCAGCTTGAGCCTGAAGCTGCCACCGACCGCGCGGGGAAGGATGTATACCTGCCCGTGAGCGACTGGCATTTGAATAGCGATTCACTTTCCCATCCAGTTGCCGGTTTTATTTCGCCGGATGGAACCACTGTGATTCCGGTCGGCCAGGATTTTCTCCACGCGGCAACCAGTTGGGGCATCAAATCAAGTCCGCAAATTCGTTCCTTTGGCCTGGGTCGGGCCGTACCTGACAAACCTTTTTACGTCACTGACGAATCCGAATTGCGCACGTGGAAAGCTGACGTGAACCCGGATGGAAGCCTGACGAATTTCCAACTGTTTGCCGAACAAGGTGGCGAAAGCGTGACGGCGGACTCTCACGGCAATGTGTATATCGCCGCCGGTCAGATTTACGTGTACGATCCGGCAGGCATGCTGATGGACACAATCCAGGTTCCCGAACGACCGATTCAGGTGGTTTTGGGTGGCGCCAATCACCGGACGCTTTTTATTGCCGCCCGGACCTCGCTTTACTCATTGCATATACGTTAACCTGGCAGTTGACGCCGGCGCGATGGAGATCCCGAAGCATGGTCCCAATCAAGTAATGGGACTACGGTGATACGAGGCGGTAAAAGACGGCGCTCTGGTTGGGGTCTGGAGTTACACCATACGGACTGGTGGTGCCCGGAAGATCAGTCCAGTTGCCGCCAACGAGGGAATTTGTCTGCACCTGCAAATGGCAGACGATGTTGGTCGGCCAGCTCAATGTCATGCTTCCGTTTGATTGTGTCGCCACGGAAAGAGCGAGTGGCGCTGTTAGCTCCAAAACCCGCACGTAATCCACCAGCATTTGTTGGGGAAAAACCGTGCCTGAATTGATGGTGTTGGTGCTGGGATTGCCAACATAATTGCCGCCCACGGCCACGTTCATGATGAAGAAGAACGGCGCGTTGAAAGGTGCCCCAATGCTTTGGGTTTCATACACGTGACCGTCCACCAACCACTGAATTGTGGTGGGGGTCCAATCCAACTCGTAAATGTGGAAATTGGTTGTCGAACCTCCGTTGGGTAAATTGTAAATGGCCGTCGGGCCGCCTGAGTTGGAATGGAGGCTCCCTTGGACCCAGGTCGGAGTTGCGCCATTATTTTCCACGACATCAATTTCTCCACAGGCCGGCCAGCCGACCGAGGGAAAATCCGACCCCAACAGCCATAGCGCCGGCCACATGCCGGTGCCCGCCGGCAGGGCGGCGCGCCATTGAAAACGTCCATACGTTGGCGTGTTGTAAAGTCCCTGGGTCTTCATGCGGGCGGAAGTATAGCCGGTCCCCCCCCCGGATTGCAGCACCACGATGTGCAGGAGGCCATTGCTCACGTAGGAGTTCTGTGGACTGCTGGTATAAGTCTCCAGTTCGCTGTTACCCCAGCCGCCGCCGCCGAGGTCGTATGTCCAATTGCTCGTATTGATGGAAGTGCCGTTGAATTCGTCGCTCCAGACGATGTTCCATTGCGTGGCGGGAGGGTTCGTGGCGCCAATTTGATTCGTGACAGATTGAAGTTGGAAACCATTGAAATCGGTTTCATCGCCATTTGCGCTATTGCCATAGTTAATGACAAGATTCCCGGTTCCGTTGGCCACGACATTGGTAAACTCAAGATAGTCGGCTCCGTTGACCAAGGTGGTGACGCCGGCCTGCCAAACAGAGGTCTGGGTGACACCATTGACCGTGAACGTACTCCTTCTTTGCCCGGGAGTTGCCCCACCCGCCAGGTTCAGATCACCCGCGCTATAAACATACAGATTGTAAGTCCCGCCAGGCACAAGACCGCTGAGTGAGACGGTATCGGTCACCCCTGCGGTGTGTGAGACGAGCAAAGACGCCATCAAGACTGCCCAAGGGGTGTTTGGGTAGCCAATGTTACCCTGTTCGTTAGCTAAAGAAGCCCATGAAAATGGGCTGTAGTTGCCCCAATTCACGGAATTAGCATCATAGGTGCCATTTGTTGCCGTCAAACTCAAACTAACCCCCGAAGCGGCGCCATTTGCATAAACCAAGGTTCCACTGGTGAAAGTGGCGCCATTTGGAGAAGCCGAGTAGGCAAAGCCGCCCAGGCTATTCCACATGTCACCCGGTGAACCAATCACCGCAACGCCTGACATCGCGGAAGGCGCAGGGGCATTGCCGCCGCCGTAGGCCGCGTTGACGGAATCGTCAATGAAATTAACATCGAGTAATTGGGCATGAACACGGCACAAACCAGCCGCACCCATTACGCTAAGAATGATCAACAGGGATTTTTTCACAGGTTTTATTTTCGTATCTCGATGTTTTTGTGCGTAACACGGATCACGTTTATGGTTGGTGTTGTTTAACGGTCCCGAGCAACCGTACCGCCAGCCATTTGATTTGACACAACGATGGAGAAAGAAGAGATGTTTTCATAATATTTAGGTTCGTTCAGGGGTCGGTGTGCTCGTAAACCCGCACGTAATCCACCTGTATTTCGCCGGGGAAAACAGTTTCCATGTCAGGATTCCCACCGTAATCACCGCCAACCGCCAGATTCATGATGATATAAAATGGTTGATCAAATGGAGCCGGATAAGGGGCTTTCACCGTGGACCAATGGTCCTGCGTTTCATAGAGCCTGCCGTCCACAAGCCACTGGATTGAATTTGTCGTCCAATCCAAATCATACGTGTGGAAGTTGGTGACTCCGTCATTCTGGAGGAAGGTGTAAAGTCCCGACGAATGAAGATAGGCGCCACGCGGGTCGGCATAGTGAATGGTCCCCTGCACGACCGCCGGATAATTGCCCCTGTTTTCAACAATATCAATTTCTCCGCACGCCGGCCAGCCACGGTAAGGCGAATGCTCGGGCATCAGCCAAAAAGCCGGCCAAAAACCACGGCCCGCAGGGAATTTGGCACGGAATTCGAACCGACCATATTTCCGGGAAAAGAACCCCTCAGTCTTCATTCGAGCCGAGGTGTAGGAAAATCCGTTCGTGGATTCCTTACGGGCCACAATGTGCAGGAGTCCGTTGCTGACGTAGGCATTTTCAGGGCGACCGGTGTAATACTCCAATTCGTGATTCCCCCAGCCATGATGGTTCCCGGTTTCGAACTTCCAGGAATTCGTGTCAATCAAAGCGCCATTAAATTCGTCGCTCCAAACGAGCTTCCAGCCGCCATGGACGGTCAACGTTCCACCACCCAGCAATCCCGATATGGCCAACGTCGCCCACGTTAAAGAATGCCGACGACGGGTCTGAATCACGCTAATCTGGGGTTGCAGCATTTTCATCGTGGCGATAGGTGGAGCATTAAATCACCAGGGTCATTATTGAGTGTGCGGGACTGCTGGTTGGCGCCGCTTTCCCTTCGATCCAAAGGTAAAAGGGCTGTTCCGTGTCGGAGGGATTCATCACAATGACCGCGATCGTGCCGTCCGGGTTCAAAAAGGCGGTCGTCAGCAAGTCGTCAGCCGTCGATGAGCTGATGATCCGACGTGCTCCCGGCCGGATAAATTTTGAAAAATGGCCGAGGTAATAGAAGGAACTCATGTAAGTCAGATCTCCTGTCTCGGTATTGGCATGAATCGGGGCAAAACAATAGTTTTGAACGTGATTGGGTCCGCCTTGCTGATCCAACAGCACGTTCCAATCCGTCCAGCCCTCCGCGCCATTATTGAAGTCGTTGATCATGGAAATTCCGTACTGTTCACCCCATTGCCATTCATGGATGCGGGCCGCGTTGAACGGCGCGTTGCAACCTTCGGTGAACAACAAATGGGTCTTGGGGAAAGCCTCGTGCACACGCTTTACGTTTTCAAAGTAATTGCCCACGTACCAATGAAAAGCCACGCCCCAGACGTATCTGGCCGCCGCGGGATCGTCCAAGACCGCTTCAGCACGGCGGTACATTATACTCCGGTTGTGATCCCAAATCAAAATTTTCTTGTCTTTGAGGCCGCTTTTGACCATGGTCGGGCCCAGGTAATTCTTCACGAAATCACGCTCTTCCTCGGCCGTGTAAAGGCACGATTCCCAAGGCTGCAACGCCATCGGTTCATTCTGCACCGTCAAGCCCCAGATCGGAACGCCGACCTGGGCATACGCTTTGATGAACTTGACATAGTATCTGGCCCATGCGTCGTAAAATTCGGGCTTTAATTTGCCCCCGTGCAACATGTCATTGTTATCCTTCATCCACGCCGGCGGACTCCACGGACTGGCAAAAAGGGTGAAGTCTTTGCCGGCGGTTGCCAGCACCGCTTTGATAAAAGGGATGCGGTATTTCAAATCGTGACCGATGTTGAAGCTTGCCAGGGTCGCGTCGTTGCTCGTGACATAGGTGTAACTTTCGCTGGAGAAATCGCAGCTGTGGATGGACGTGCGCCCAAGTGAATAACCAATGCCCTTTTGCGGATCAAAATAGGCCGTCAAGATTTCCTGCTGTTTGTCCGCAGGCAGTTTATAAAACGTTTCCGCAGCGGCATCCGTCAGGGCGCCGCCAACACCAAGCACGCTCTGAAACTCCTTGGAAGGATCCACAAAAATGTACTCTTGCTTTTCGGTGCGCTGCAGCAAATCGGTAAAATGGAGTTCGCCAGTTCTGGCAAGCCGCTGGCCCGTGTCCTTGGCCGTCACATAGACGGTAACCGGCTCGGAGGTAAAATCGGCGGCAGAGCTTCGAGTTGTTCCCCACGTTCCGACCAACACAGTTATGCCTGTAAACAGGCCGGCCAAGATAGTGGAAATCAATCGGCGTGTCATAGTTGCTCAGGGGACCCAAAATCAAGATTCCGGTGAAAATGTATATGCTATTCAGTTTACTGTAATATGCTTATTGACAGCAAAATCAATATGCCATATTCAGTGGTCAACTCAGTGTTTTTACTACTAATAATGCATATTGTCAATTTTTATATCACAACACCGTGACGAGTCATCCATTTTTGATCACATAAATAGTAGTCTGACACGTTCACCCATTACGGCAACCAAATCAACGGCCAACAAAACCAATGCAGCCCTGTGGCGCAATTACTCTATGAAACAAGGCAGACTGTTCACCATTTCCATGGCAATGATTGTGGCTCTGGGCGGCTTTGTCTGGGGTTTCGATGCCACGGTTATTTCTGGCACCGTGCCGTTCATTCAGAAATATTTCAGCCTGAGTGGGGATCGCGGCGACTTTCTGCTCGGCCTGGCAGTCAGTTGTCTCGGCTGGGGTGTTTTAGGGGGCACCGCCGTCGCTGGTTTTTTCAGCGACCGGTTTGGGCGGAAAAAGGTCTTGATCGCCACGGCGGTTCTCTTTGCAGCAACCGCGCTGGTCTCGGCGCTGACGATTCATTTTTCGGTCTTTGTCGGCGCGCGGGTTTTGGGCGGGGTGGCCGTCGGCGGCGCCATTCTCATTGCGCCGGTTTATATCGCCGAAATCGCCCCGGCGAAATGGCGCGGGAGCCTGGTCTCGCTCAACCAACTCATGATTGTGCTGGGCATTTCAGCATCCTTTTTCTCCAACTATTTCCTGGTTAATGTCGGTGAGAACAACTGGCGCTGGATGCTGGGCATGGATGCCATTCCGGCGACCCTGTATTTCTTTCTACTCTTTGTCGTGCCGGAAAGCCCGCGCTGGCTTTTTGGGCAGGGACGCGAGCAGCCCGCCCGCGAAATTCTGCTGAAAGTGCGCGGCGATGAGAACCTGGAGGACGAGTTAAACAGCATCCGGACGAGCTTTCAGGAAAAAAAACCTCAGGTCGGCGTCAAGGCGCTTCTCAGCCGAAGAATGAGCCTAGTTCTTTTCATCGCACTAACGATTGCATTTTTCCAGCAGATCACCGGCATCAACGCCATTTTCTATTATCTGCCGACGATTTTCACGCAGGCGGGCGGCGGCATCCACGCCGCGTTCTGGCAAGCCGTGCTGGTTGGCCTCGTCAATCTGGGCATGACCTTTGTCGCCATCCTGTTTGTGGATCGTCTTGGGCGCAAACCGCTTCTGGCCATCGGCGCAACGGGCATGGCGATCTCGTTGCTCGCTTGCAGTTGGGCGTTTCATGCCTCCAATTACCAATTGACCGAAAAGTCGTTTGCCATTCTCCAGGACAATAAAGTTTCCGCCGACCTGATTAACGACTTGAAAAACTCAGACAAAGCTGTTTTCGCCACCGAGGAGGAATTCATAACCGACCTGGAAGCACAATTTGGCGCCGACCGGCTC
>Ga0181537_10002268_pt1 | contig 17080 bp, 16 predicted proteins | sample PEATcosm2014_Bin_39_FD_119765 | JGI IMG/M metagenome (GOLD analysis project Ga0181537, IMG submission 119765) | Peatland microbial communities from MTU Mesocosm Facility, Houghton, MI, USA - PEATcosm2014_Bin23_10_metaG | ecosystem: Environmental > Terrestrial > Soil > Wetlands > Peat | place... | reverse complement strand
CGCTTTGCGGCTTCGCCAGCGCGATGTCGGGCCGCATCCTCGACCCGGTCGTGACGCAGATCGCCGGCGATTTTGGCGCGCCGGTTGCCGTGGTCGCCTTGTTGTCGACGGCTTACGCCGTACCTTTTGCCGCGGCGCAGCCGATATTGGGCCCATTGGGGGATTTGTTCTCCAAGACGCTGATCGTCAAGGCGGCGGTCGTGCTCCTGGCGGTGTTCTCGGCCGCCGCGGCGTCGGCGCCTACCCTCAATTTGCTGTTTATCGCCCGGATTCTCGCCGGCGCGGGAGGCGCCGGGGTGGTGCCGATCGGCTTTGCGCTGATCGGCGATCGTATTCCGTTGGCGGGGCGCCAGCTCGCCATCAGCCGGTTTGTGGCGGTGACGCTGCTCGGTCAATTGCTGGGGGCGAGCTCCGCCGGCATCCTTGCCGATTTTTTTGGATGGCGGGGCGTCCTGTGGCTGTCCGCCGCAATCACCTTCGCGATCGCGGTGGCGGCGATGACCGGGCTGCCGCGTATGGAACCGGCCCGGCAGCAGCCAGCGCGCGCCGCGCAGGCGCTCGAAAATTATCGCTCGGTCTTTCGCAACCCCTTGTCCTATGTCTGCTTTGGCGTCGTCATCGTCGAAGGCATCTGCATTCAGGGCAGCCTGCCGTTTATGGGCGAATACCTGTACGGCCTCGGCAAGGGCGGGGTGCGCGAGGCCGGGTTCGTCATCGCCGGGATGGGGGTCGGCGGTCTGGTGTTCGCGTCCGGGGTGCCGCTGTTTATCCGGGTACTGCAGCGCCGGCAGATGATGGGGCTCGGTGGTGTGTTTGGCGCGCTTGGTTTGGCTTGCATCGCGCTCGGCGCGAATTGGCCGCTCGAGATGCTGTTCATGGCGGTGACGGGCTTTGGCTTCTTCATGCTGCACAACCCCGTGCAGACCGAGGTTTCCGAACTGGCGCCGCGAGCGCGCAGCTCCGCCTATTCGTTGCACGCTTTCACGTTCTATTTCGGTCAGGCGCTGGGCCCGGTGCTTTACGGGCTTGGGCTGCACACGATCGGCTTGTCGGCGAGTTTTGCCGTCGCTTCGGTCTGTTTCCTCGTGACGGGCCTTACGGCCTATCGCCGGCTCCGCGCCATCTGACCGCGGGGTCAGTGCGGCATTGAGGGCATCATGTTGGCGTTAAGGTTCGCGATGATCCAGCATGACCCGGTGATGACGAGAAAGACGATGAACAGGCCAAAGGCGAGCGCCAGGATGTTGTTCGTATTGTCCGGGCCACTGCCCATGTGCAGGAAAAAGACGAGGTGAACGCCGATCTGCGCAAAGGCCAGCACGACCAGCCCGACCGCGATACCCGGCGGCCACAGCAAATTGGTTTGCGACACGACAAAGGACGCGATCGTCAGCAGCAAAGCGAGCACTAGGCCCGCCGTGTACGAGAGGTAACCGGCCCCCGACTCTCGTTCCTCGACGCCAGGCGTGCGGTCGTCGATCGAGCGCTCGTCACCGTCCATCACTCGACCCCTATCAGATAGACGAGGGTCAGCACGCCGACCCAGATGATGTCGAGCGCGTGCCAGAACAGGCTGAAGCACAAGAGGCGGCGCAGCACATGGGGGCGCAAGCCTTTGGCGGCCGCTTGCGCGACCATGTAGACAAGCCAGAGCAGGCCGGTGGTCACGTGCGCGCCGTGCATTCCCACGAGAGTAAAGAACGACGACAAAAAGGCGCTGCGCGAGGGCCCAGCGCCTTTGTCGATCATGCCGACAAATTCCGAGATCTCGATAAATAGGAAGGCAGCGCCGAGCACGAACGTGAATAGGGAGAACAGATAAAACCGGCCCTGCTGGCCCCGTTCGGCGGACAGTGCCCCAAGCCCGCAGGTGTAGCTCGAAAACAACAGACACGCGGTCTCGATAAAGACGCTGTGCAGGTTGAACAGCTCGTGCCCGGTCGGTCCGCCCGCGGTCTGTCCCGACAGGACCGCGTAGGTCGCGAACAGGCCCGAGAACATGACAAAGTCGCTGAGGAGGAAAATCCAGAACCCGTAGGCGACGACGACCCGCGTCGGGGCCGGTCCACCGCCGCCGCGCCCGCGCACGTGCTCGGCGGAGACCTCGTCGACGATTGTCGTCACGGTCGTGCGGACCGCCCCAAATTCAACCGCGCATGTTCCATCCGCGCGATTTCGGCGGCCGGGATTTCCTGTTCGCGGTGCTCGCTCCAGCCGAACACGAGGGCCGTGATCACCGCGGCGGCGAGGCCGAGGATCGCCATCCACCAGATATGCCAGATCGTCGCGAAACCCAGAATTACCGCGAAAAAGGCCATCACAAAACCGGTGGGGCTGTTGCGCGGCATTTCGAGGGTTTGATAGGGCGTTTCCGCCGCAGTCCGTCCCTTCTGCTTCATGTCCCAAAAGGCGTCGATCGATTCGACTTGCGGCAGCACGGCGAAATTATACGAGGGCGGCGGGGACGAGGTCGCCCATTCCAGGGTTCGGCCGTTCCAGGGATCCCCGGTCAGATCGCGCCGGCTCTCACGGGTGCGGATGCTGACGTAGAGCTGAACGACCTGGAACAGAATACCGAGCGCGACAAAGACCGCGCCGCACTCGGCGATGATCAGCAGCGGTTGCCAGTTGGCATCGGGGATGTGCTGCAGGCGCCGCGGCATGCCGAGCAGACCCAGCACGTAAAGCGGCATAAAGGCCAGGTAGAAGCCGATCAGCCAGCACCAGAAGCTGGCTTTGCCGAGCCGCTCGTCGAGGGTGAAGCCGAACGCCTTTGGGAACCAGTAATTATACGCCGCCATCATCCCGAACAGCACGCCGCCGATGATCACGTTATGGAAATGGGCGACCTGAAAGACGCTGTTGTGCACCACGAAATCAACCGGCGGGACGGCGAGCAGGACGCCGGTCATGCCGCCGATGACAAAGGTCACCATAAAGCCGATCGTCCACAGCACTGGCGGCTTGAACACGACCCGGCCATGAAACAAGGTGAATAGCCAGTTGAAGACTTTGACGCCGGTCGGCACCGCGATGATCATCGACATGATGCCAAAGAACGCGTTGACGTCGGCCCCGGCGCCCATCGTGAAGAAATGGTGCAGCCAGACCATGAACGAGAGCACGCAGATCGCCAGGGTCGCGAGGACCATCGAGCGATAGCCGAACAGCGCCTTTCCCGAGAAGGTCGCCGCGACCTCGGAGAAGACGCCAAATGCCGGCAGTATCAGGATGTAGACTTCCGGGTGGCCCCACGCCCAGAACAGGTTGACGTACATCATCGCGCTGCCGCCGGCGTCGTTCGTAAAGAAATGCATGCCGACATACCGATCGAGCAGCAGCATCGTAAAGGTCGCGGTCAGGATCGGGAACGCGGCGATGATCAGCATGTTCGACGCCAGCGCGGTCCAGCAGAATACCGGCATGCGGAAATAGAACATGCCCGGCGCGCGCAATTTGAGAATCGTGGTGACCATGTTGATGCCGGCGAGCAAGGTGCCGACCCCCGATATCTGCAAGGATACGAGGTAGTAGTCGACGCCGACATCGGGCGAGTAGGCCAGCTCGGACAGCGGCGGGTAGTTCATCCAGCCGGTCCGCGCGAAATTGCCGATAAAGAGCGACAGGTTGATCAGCAGCGCGCCCGAGGCGGTGAGCCAGAAGCTTACCGAGTTGAGCACCGGAAACGCGACGTCGCGGACGCCGAGCTGCAGCGGCAGCACGAAATTCATCATGCCGATGACCAGCGGCATCGCGACGAAGAAGATCATGATCGTGCCGTGGGCAGAGAAGATCTGGTCGTAGTGATCGGGCGGCAGATAGCCCTGGGCATCGCCGACAGCGAGCAATTGCTGCGAGCGCATCATGATCGCGTCGGCAAAGCCCCGCACGAGCATGACGAGCCCGAGCACCACATACATCGCGCCGATCCGCTTGTGATCGACGCTGGTCAACCACTCCTTCCACAGATAGGGCCACCACCCCTTCACGGTGACGAGGGCGAGCACGGCCAAAATGATCAGGATCACCACCGCCGAGGTCACCAGCGGAATGGGTTCCTTGAACGGGATCGCGTCCCAGGTCAGCCGGCCGAGCATCTCAACCTCCCGTGCGCGCCGCTGGAGGACACCACGCGCCGCCGGCCCGTTTGTCGGGGTTTAGCGCGGTCTGATCGACAATGCGGTCAAACAGCGTCGGATCGACCGAGCGGTAGGTTGTCGGCGGCACCGCCTTGCTCGGTTTGATCAACTCGGCATAGCCGGGATCGTCGAGCGCGCTGCCGGCGCCGCGCACCTTGGCGACCCAGGCGTCAAAATCGCCGGGCGGGACCGCCGAGGTGATAAACCGCATTTCGGCAAACCCGTCGCCGCTAAAATTTGTCGACAGGCCGGGATAGTTGCCGGCTTTGTCCGCCAGCAGATTGAGATGCGTCATCATCCCGGCCATCGTGTAGATCTGGCTGCCGAGTTGCGGCACGAAAAACGAATTCATCACCGTCGCCGAGGTCAGGTGAAAATCCACCGGGGTTCCCACCGGGATCGTCAGCTGATTGACGGCGGCAACACCCTGATCGGGATAGATGAACAGCCATTTCCAATCGAGCGAGACAACGTCCACCCGCAACGGCTTGACAGTCGAATCGATCGGCGCGCGCGGATCGAGCTGGTGGGAACCGATCCAGCACACCCCGCCCAACAGGATCACGACCAGCGCCGGGATCGACCAGACGACGAATTCGATGCTGCCCTGATAGGCCCAATCCGGGCTGCGGCTGGCGCGAGCGTTGGACGATCGGAACCACCAGGCGAACCCCAGCGTCGCGATGATCACGGGAACCACGACCACGAGCATGATTTCCGTGGCGTTGAATAGGAGGAGCCGCTCCGCCGAGGCGATCGGCCCTTGCGGATCAAGGACGCCCGCCTGCTGACAAGACGCAAGAGGCAGCGCCGCGCACGCCATCAAAAAGCGCTGCAAGAGCGAGCGCAACTTCTCGCACCGCGCCTCTAAAACGAGGCCGCGCCGCGAGCCGGTTGTCGTGTAAGCCTGGTCTTGCATGCAGCGCTCCTCGCTCGAGGACAGGAAACAATACGCCGCTTTCGTTGCACCAGTATTCAACCAGTGAGCATAAACACGAATGCCGCGGCTTGCCAATGCCGCATCGGCCGCACTACGGCAGCGCACAACCGACGACCCTCGTAATGGCGCCGCCGTCGGCCGTGACTGGCATGCCGGTTGCGTGACCCGGCTGCAAATTACGCTGGAAGAGGGGCAGGTTATGCTCAGGAGATCACTCTTAGTCGGCTCCGTCGCCGCGACGGGCCTCAGCCTCTTTTCCATCGGCTCGGCCCGAGCGGATACGCTCGAAGAGGTCAAGAAGCGCGGCACGCTGATCATCGGCACCGAAGCCGCCTACGTCCCCTACGAGTTCGTCAAGGACGGCAAGATCATCGGCTACGACCCCGACATCATCGAGATCATGGTCAAGAATCTCGGGGTCAAGGCGGAGATCATCGACACCGCGTGGGCCGGCATCATCCCGTCGCTTTACGCCAACAAGTTCGACTGCATCATCTCGGCAATGACGATCACCAAGGAGCGCGCCGAGAAGGTGCTGTTCTCGATGCCCTACGCCGACGCCACCAATGTCATGATGCTGCGCGCCGACGACGACCGCATCAAATCGGGGGAAGATCTCTCGGGCAAGGTGGTCGGCGTGCAGCTCGGCAGCGCGGCGGCCGGCATCATCAAGGTGTTTGAGGAAAAGCTTAAAGCATCGGGCAAGCCGGGCTATGCCGAGGTCAAGCAATACGAGCACTACCCGGAGGCGTATCAGGACCTGATCAACAAACGGGTCGACGCGGTCGTCAATTCGAAATCGACGATGATGGTGGTGATGCGCGACGCCCCCGGCAAGTTCAAATTGCAGCCCGGCATTTCCGATATCACCGCCTATTTCGGGATGGCGTTTCGCAAGGAGGATCCGGCGCTGCGCGATTTCGCGAATACCCAGCTCGCGCAGCTCAAAACCGACGGCACGCTGACAAAGCTGCAGGAGAAATGGTTCGGCGGTCCGATGGAGACGCCGAACACGATCCCTGACGTGCTGCCCTAATTCCGACTCAGCATGGGCGGGTTCGACTGGGGCGCCATCGCATACGCCACGCCCTATATGCTGAAGGGCGCCCTGGTCACGCTGGAGATTTCCGCCTGCGCGATGGTGCTGGCGACGCTGGTCGGGGTGGTGATGGGTCTCATCGCCGTTTCCGACCTGAATGTGTTGAAGGCGCTGGTGCGGGTCTATGTCTACTTCATCCGCGGCACGCCGGCGCTGGTACAGATTTTCCTCGTCTATTTTGCCCTGCCGCGGATCGGCCTGGAGCTGTCGGCCTTTATGAGCGGGGTGGTCGCGTTGGCGTTCAACTCGGCCGGTTTTATCGCCGAGATCGTGCGGGCCGGACTGCAATCGATCGATACCGGGCAGAGCGAGGCGGCATTGTCGATCGGCATGACTGCCCGCCAGTCGATCCTCTACATCCTGCTGCCGCAATCGCTGCGCCGTATTACCCCGCCGATGACCAATGAGCTGATCACCCTCGTCAAGACGTCGTCGTTGCTGTCGGTGATCTCGGTGTTCGAATTAACCCGTTCGGCACAGCTGATCATGGCCGAGCGGTTCGTGCCGTTCGAACTCTATTTCGCGCTCGCCTTCTACTACCTGGTGATGATCACCGCGCTGTCGTGGTTCTCCGAATATCTCGAAGCCCGCATGGCATGAGCGCGCCAACCCTCTTGCGCCTGCGCGGCCTGTCGAAATTCTTCGCCGAGGTACCGGTGGTCGATCGGGTCGATCTCGATGTCGTCCAAGGCGAAATCGTCATGGTCGTCGGGCCGAGCGGCGCCGGCAAATCGACGCTGCTGCGCTGCATCAACCGGATCGAGATACCGTCGGAAGGCGAGGTTCTGCTCGACGGCGTCAACATGGCGGGCGAGACGCGCAACGGCAAACTGGTCGCCGACCCGCCGCGCGCCGCCGCGCGCAAGCGCCGCCGCATCGGCATGGTGTTTCAGCGCTTCAACCTGTTCGCGCATTTGACGGCGCTCGACAATGTCGCGATCGGGCCGCACCGGGTGCTCGGCGCGAAGCTCAGCGATGCGCGCGCCCTCGCGGCCGAGCAGCTGGCGCGGGTGCGGCTGTCGGACCATGTCATGAAGCGTCCGGCGCAATTGTCCGGCGGCCAGCAGCAGCGCGTCGCGATCGCCCGCGCGATGGCGATGCGGCCGGTGCTGATGCTGTTCGATGAACCGACCTCGGCGCTCGACCCCGAACTGGTTGGCGAGGTGCTCGAGGTGATCCGCTCGCTCGCCGTGGAAGGCATGACGATGATCGTCGTCACCCACGAGATGCAATTCGCCCGCGAGGTCGGCACGCGGGTGCTGTTCATGGATGGCGGCCGCGTGCTGGTCGACGCGCCACCGGGGGAGTTCTTCGCCTCGGAGCATACGCGCGCCCGCGAATTCCTCCGCCGCGTCCACGCCGCCCCCGCGACATAAGGCGATCAGAACTCGCGCAGCACCTCGCGCAGGGTGTCGCCCTCGTATTCGGTGCGCACCAGTCCGCGGCGCTGCAAAGCCGGCACCAGCCCTTCGCACACCTCAGTGATAAAGCGGCGGCTGATGCGCTGAAACGGTGTGCTGATCAGGAACCCGTCGCCGCCGATCGCCTCGATCGCGGCGCCCATGCGCTCGGCCACCTCGTCCGGTGTACCGATCAGGTCGAGCGCGCTGTCAAAGCGCTCGGAGGCGAGCTGGCGCAACGTCTTGCCGCTGCCCCACTGGGCGAATTTGTCGAGCGAGCCTTGTTCGCCATTGGTGGTGAGGCGGGGTAGCGGCTCGTCGAGGCTGAATTGCGAGAAGTCGATATCGGTGACCGATCCGACCGAGGCCAACGCCGCCTCGATAAAATTCGGCGAGGTGACCATGCGCTTGTATTTGGCGCGGGCTTCCTCGCTGGTCTCGCCGAGCACCGGGTAGACGAGGTAGAGCACCTTGATGTCGTCGGGATCGCGGCCAAAGCGGATAGCGTGACCGCGCACCTCGTCGCGATATTGCTTCATGCCGTCGATGCCGTTGGCCGTGGCGATGATCGAATCGGCATGCTTCGCCGCGAAGGCGCGGCCGCGCGGCGAGCCGCCGGCCTGCACGAAAACCGGGCGTCCCTGCGGTGACGGCACGGTGTTGAGCGGCCCGCGGCACTTGAAGAACTCGCCTTTGAAATCGATCGTGTGGACCTTGGTGTGATCGGCGTAGACGCCGTGCTCGCGATCCTTGACGACGGCGTCGGGTTCCCACGAATCCCACAAGCGGCAGACAAGATCGACATATTCGTCGGCCATCGCGTAACGCGCCTCGCGCGGCGGCAATTCCTCCATACCGAAATTCTGCGCGGCGGCGTCCTCGCCGCTGGTCACGATGTTCCAGCCGAACCGGCCGCCGGCGATATGATCGAGCGTCGTCGAGACCCGCGCCAGCATGAACGGCGGATAGGCCATCGTCGACATCGTCGCCACGACGCCCATTCTGCTGGTGCCCCCGGCGATCAGCGCGGCCAACGGGATCGGATCGTGCTTGGGCACTTGCAGCACATGCTTCAGCGCCGCCTGCGAAGAGCCGCGATAGGCTTCCGACACCATCAGCGTATCTTCAAGCATGATGTAGTCGAAACAGGCGCGTTCCATCGCCTGCGCCATCTCGACAAAAAACTTGCCGTCCCAAGGCGATCCGCCATGGGTGAAGGTCGCGGTCCAATCGCCGGGCGTGAAATTGGTGAACCAGGCAAGATGGAAGGGCTTCGGCATTGTCGAGACTCCCTGGCGGCTGGGGGCACGTCAGCATCGGTCGCAAGATGCGAGCCATTCGGCGAGCGCCAGCCCTCCAGTATCACGGCCTGATCCCTGCATGGACGCGCTGCCAAATGGGCATTCGTCGAATTCGGATGCGAGGGACTGAAATAGTTGCGAGGTTCCGGCCGGCAACTGGCCCGCCGGTGACCTCGCCGACCGATTGGAAAAGGACCGTCCGATGCCCGATCATCTGCGCGGCCAGGCCCTGCTGAGCAACGCGGCTCGCAACAAGGGCACCGCGTTCACGCCCGAGGAACGCCGCAAATACGGCCTCGAAGGCCTGCTGCCACCGGCGGTGACCACCATTGCGCTGCAAGTGGCGCGGCGCCACGCCGAGATCGCCAATCTCGACGACGATCTGCAGAAATATCTCGTGCTGTCCGATTTGCAGGCCCGCAACGAGACCTTGTTCTACGCCGTGCTGATGTCGGACCCGGCGACCTATATGCCGCTGGTCTACACCCCGACGGTCGGCGAGGCCTGCCAGAAATTCGCTCACATCTTCCGCTCGGCGCGCGGCATGTATCTGCCGATCAGCGCGCGAGGAAGGGTCAGGGAAATCCTCGGCAATTGGCCGGAACGCGATGTCAGGTTCATCGTCGTGACCGATGGCGAGCGGATCCTCGGCCTCGGCGATCTCGGCGCCGGCGGCATGGGCATCCCGCTCGGCAAGCTGGCGCTATACACGGCCTGCGCCGGCGTACCGCCGCATGTCTGCCTGCCGATCGTGCTCGATGTCGGCACCAACAATCAGGATCTGCTGGAGGACCCGCTTTATCTCGGTCTGCGCCAGAACCGGGTTCGCGGTGAGGAATATTTCGCCTTTGTCGACGAATTTGTCGCGGCGGTCGAGGCGCTCTACCCGCGATGCTGCATCCAATGGGAGGATTTCGCGAACTTCAACGCGATCCCGATCCTCGCCCGCTACCGCGACAAGACCTGCACCTATAATGACGACATCCAGGGCACCGCCGGTGTGGCGCTAGCGGGGATTTTCGCCGCTTCGCGGATCACCGGGCAAAAGATCACCGATCAGCGGTTTTTGTTCCTCGGCGGCGGGTCGGCGGGAACCGGCATCGCCGAGCTGATCAGCCAGGCGATGGTGCTCGAAGGCATGAACATCAACGAGGCGCGCGGCCGCAACGCGCTCTTCGACATCAACGGCCTCCTGGTTTCGTCGCGCAACGACCTTGCCGATTTCCAAAAGCCGTTCGCGCAGGACCGCGCGCCGATCGCTCATTTTGTCGACGCGATCAAAGCGATCCGACCGACCGGCATCATCGGCGTCAGCGCCGTGCCAAAATTGTTCACCCGCGAGGTGATCGAGGCGATGGCGGAGATCAACGAGCACCCGATGATCTTTCCGTACTCGAACCCGACCTCGCGCTCCGAATGCACCGCCGAGGAAGCCTATCGCTGGTCGCATGGAAAGGCGATTTTCGCCAGCGGCAGCCCGTTTCCGCCACTGGAGATCGCGGGCCATCATTTCGTGCCGGGCCAGGGCAACAATGTCTATATCTTCCCGGCGATGGGCATGGCGGTGTTCGCCACCGACGCCACCCGGGTCACGGACGAGATGTTCATCGTCGCGGCAAAGGCGGTCGCCGAACAGGTGACCGACGAGGACCTCGCGACCGGACTGATCTACCCGCCGCAAAGCCGGATCCTCGAAGCCTCGCTCCATGTGGCGGAGAAGGTTGCCGCGCACATCTTCGATCACGGGCTGGCGCGAGTGCCACGACCGGACGATATCGGCGCCCTGATCCGCGATCAGGCCTACCGACCGGTATATCCTGATTAATTCCATTGCCCGCCGCGGAGGCTGTCATTGCGGCGGCGCCTGCCTGTGGCCTGGAAGCACCCCGACAGCGGATGTTTGAGCGGCATCAGGCAGCGAATTTCGGACCTCCGACCGGCGAACCTAGCGGATGAGCAGAGTGATCCCGCTGAGCAGCATGATCACCGCTACCAATCGCGAAAACGAGCGGGCGCTGAGGCGATAGACGAGCCGGTCTCCCAACCAGGAGCCGACAATTACCACGGGGATGCCAACCGCCAGCAGCGCAAGGGTCGAGGGTCCGTAGAACCCATAGCTGCCATATCCTGCGATGCGCGCGGTTCCGCTCAGCAGCACGACGGCGCTCATGGTGGCGCGGAAGACGGCTCTCTCCAGACGCAAGAGATCGAAATAGACCACATATATCGGTCCGGCCCCCGCGCCGAATAATGCGCTGAATAGGCCACCGACGATCCCAACGCCCGCACCCAAGGCACCGTGCCAACGCCGCGGCAGCAAGCGATACGTGTCCGTCACGCACAGGGCGCGAGTTGAATAAATTATTATGAATACGGCCAAGCAATATCGAAGAATATCTTCGTTCAATATTTTGATAAAATATAACCCCAAGCCGATCCCTATCATAGAGTACAGCAAAATAACGATAAATTTCCGCCAGGCGATTTGCCGCCACTCGCGACTTACCTGTTGTACTGCGCTAAGCGTGGTGAGAACCGTCGCCACCGATACGGCAGTCGATACCGGCAGGATAAAGGCGAGCATCGGGATGGCAATCAACCCCGCGCCAAATCCCGCCGCACTGCGAACGGCAAACGCGCCTAGTAGCACCGCTGCGTAAAATGCGAAACCGAGAGACGATAAAGCCGACATCCTCTCTATCTTAACGGTCCCCAAAGGCGCTCGCATCCGCTTCGAGCACGCGCCCGAACGCCGGCGACCGCGATGTCGCATGGGTTAGCTCAATTGGCCTGCTGGCACCGCTGTTGCACGCCCACTCACCAACGGGAGAGCGCGCATGCAAGTTGGGGTTTTTATACCGATCGGCAACAACGGCTGGCTCGTCTCGACGACCTCGCCGCAATACATGCCGAGTTTCGATCTCAACCGCGAGGTCGAGGCCGCGGCATGACCGACGCGATGCTGACACGACGGCACCTGGGCCGGCTGGCGGCCGGAAGCGGGCTGGCGCTGGCAATGCCGGCGGTGGTGGGACATGCCGAGCCGGCGGTCATCAAGCTCGGCCAGATCGAGGCGCTCACCGGCCCGTCTTCGCCCTACGGCATGCGCGCTCGCGACGGCGCAAAATTGGCGCTCGATCAGATCAATGAGAAAGGGATCGCGATCGGCGGCACGACCTACCGGCTGGAAGTATCGCTCGGCGACATGGCCAACGATCCACGCCAGGCGGTGACATTATTGCGCCAAAACGCGGCCTCGGCGGAGATGCTGTGCGGTGTCGGCCCGACCAATTCGGTCGGTTTTGTCCCGATCGTGCCGGTTGCCGAACAGGCGAGCTTTCCGCTGATCGGTGACGGCTCGGGCGTACCGATAAAGGCGTGGAACAGCTGGAGTTTTCGGGTCAACCCGATCAACAGCACGGGGACGCCGGTACTTCTGCGCCAGGTCGTCGCGCGCGAGAAGGTAAAGCGCCTCGCCGTACTCTACGATCAGACCCAAGACGGACAACGCGCCGACGCCGATGTGTGCAAGGCGTCGGCCGGCGCCATCGGCTACGAACTGGTCGCGTTCGAGGCGTTTCGTACCGGAGATCAGGATTTTTCACCGCAGATCGCGACGATCCGCAGCGTCAAGCCCGATGCGATCTTTGTCGCGGCCGCGACCGGCGACGGCGTCAAGATCGTGCCGCAGATCCGCGAGGCCGGCCTCGATAAGCCTCTGTTGACCGGCTCCGGCTCGTTCCAGGACCCAGTGTACTGGAATGGCACGAAAGGGCAGATCAAGGATTGCTATACGTGGATCTCGCTCGACCTGCAGGAGCCGTCACCGGCGCTCAAGGGCTTTCTCGACGCGTACCGCAAGCTGTACGGACAGGAGCCGGCCTCGACCTGCGCCTATGGCGCCGATGCGATCTACACCGTGGCCGCGGCTGTCGAGAAGGCCGGCAAGGTCGATCGCGCCGCTGTCCGCGAGGTGCTGGCGTCGCTCGACATCACCACGCCGATCGGCACGCATGTGCAGTTCAAGAACCCGCCCAGCGGTGAAAACCTCGACCCGACGGTTGTGCCGATCCAGGTGACCGGACCCGGCGCGTATGTCCGGATCTGACCTGGGCCGCCGCGGGACAAGTTGCAGGCCAGTTTGATCGGGAACCCTCGATCAATAAGCGTGTCGGGACAGGAGGCGAACGTGTCATCTCGCATCATATCGGGAAAGCCCGGCCTGACGCGGCGTCGCTTTGGCGGTGCGGTCGCCCTGGGCGGAGGGGCGTTGCTGATGCCGGCGATTATCGGCCATGCCGAGCCGATGACGATCCGCGTCGGCCAAACCGAGGCCTTGACCGGCCCTTCTTCCGCTTACGGCATCCGTGCCGCGAACGGTGCCAAACTGGCGGTCGAGCAGATCAATGAAAAGGGCTTCGAGGTCGGCAGCACGACTTACAAATTCGATTTTTCATACAATGACATGGCGAACGACACGCGGCAGGCGGTGACCCTGCTGCGGCAATATGCGTCCCAGCCCGAGATGCTGTGCGGTGTCGGCCCGACCAATTCGGTCGGTTTTGTCGGCATGGTGCCGGTCGCCGAACAACTCAGCTTTCCGTTGATCGGCGATGGTTCGGGCGTGCCGCTCAAGGAGTGGAATACCTGGGTTGTTCGGGTCAATCCGGTCAACAGCACCGGAACGCCGATCCTGCTGAAAAAAGTCGTCGCCAAGGAAAAGATCAAACGGCTCGGGGTCATCTTCGACCAGACGCAAGACAGCCAGCGTTCCGATGCCGAAATCTGCAAGGCGTCGGCTGGTGCGATCGGCTACGAGGTCGTGGCTTACGAGGCATTTCGCACTGGCGACCAGGATTTCTCGCCGCAAATCGCCTCGTTGCGCGCCAACAAGCCCGACGCGGTATTTGTCGCCGCGGCGATGGGCGACGGCGTCAAGGTCGTGACCCAGCTCCGCGAAAGCGGGTTCGACAAGACACTGATCTCGGGGGTCAGCTCGTTCACCGACCCGATCTACTGGGACGGCACCAAGGGTGGCGTCAAGGACGGCTACCTCTGGCTCGCGGCCGATCTGCAGGCACCCGGCGCATCGTTGAAGAAATTCCTCGACGACTACAAAACCAAATATGACCAGCAGGCCACCGCGTATTGCGCCTATGGCGCCGATGCCGTTTATACGATCGTCGCCGCTCTGCAGAAGGCCGGCAAGGTCGATCGTGCCGCGTTGCGCGAAGTCGTGACAAAGATCGATCTGACCACGCCGCTCGGCACGCATGTCAAGTTTGACAATCCGCCGACCGGGGAGAATCTGGATCCCAGCATCGTCACCGTGCAGACCACCGACCGCGGTGTGTATCAGCCGATCTGAGCCGGATCGGTCCGCGATAGGCATGATCACGTGACGATGCTGGCGATCTCCGGGCTGACAAAGCGGTTTGGCGGGCTTGTCGCCGTCGACGCCGTCGATTTCGCGGTCGCATCCGGCGAAGTCGTGTCGCTGGTCGGTCCGAACGGGGCGGGCAAGACGACGCTGTTCAATCTGATCACCGGTGTCTTGCGGCCCGATGCCGGTACCGTGCATTTTGACGGTGCCGATGTGACCGGTTTGCCGGCGCATCGGCGCGCGCGCCTTGGCATGGCCCGGACGTTTCAGAATATCCGTCTTTTCGGACATCTGAATGCCCTCGAAAACGTCATGGTCGGGCAGGTCGCCCAGGGCCGCGCCGGGGTGTTCGCGGCATTGGCCTGCTCGCGTGCCGAACGCATCGAGCGCCATGAATTGATCGAGAATGCCGAGCGACTGTTGGACTGGGTCGGCGTCGGTGAAAATCGCTTCCGCATGCCCGGCCACCTGCCCTATGGCGACCAGCGCAAGGTCGAGATTGCCCGCGCGCTTGGGCTCAAGCCCAAATTGCTGATCCTCGATGAACCGACCGCCGGCATGGTCGCGCAGGAGGCGCATGGCGTCATCGATCTGATCGGCCAGTTGCGGGCGACCGGCGTCGCGCTCTTGCTGATCGAGCACAATATGAATGTCGTCATGGCGGCGTCGGACCGGATCATCGTGATCAGCTCCGGGCAGAAGATCGCGGAAGGCCCGCCGGCCGCGATCCGCGCGGACCCCAAGGTCATCGAAGCCTATCTCGGCGCCGAGGACGACGAATGACGGCGCTCTTGGAGATCGAAGATCTCGCGCTGTCCTACGGCGCGGTGCCCGCCGTCGATGGCGTGTCGCTGGCGATCGAGCCGGGCGAGTTGCGCGTCATCCTCGGCGCCAACGGGGCCGGCAAGACGACGATCATCAAGGCGATCCTCGGGCTGAAACGGCCGCGTCGCGGCACGATACGGTATGACGGCGAACACGATCTGGCGGCGTTGAAACCGCATCAGATCCACGCGCTGGGCATCGCCTGGGTCCCGGAGGGACGCCAGCTCTGGCACACGATGACCGTGTTCGACAATCTGCGCATGGGCGCCTTCCAATCGAAGGACCATGCCGCCGTCGCCAGGCGCATCGAGGAGATGTTCGTGCGCTTTCCCCGATTGCGCGAGCGGCGCGATCAATTGGCCGGCTCGCTGAGCGGCGGCGAGCAGCAGATGGTGGCGATCGCCCGCGCCCTCGTCTCCGGGCCGCGCCTTTTGTTGATGGATGAGCCGTCACTGGGCCTGGCACCGATCGTCGTGCGCGACGTCTTTGCCTTGGCGCGCGAAATCAATGACATGGGCATCGCGATCCTGATGGTCGAACAGAACGCGCGACAGGCGCTAAAGGTCGCCGATGCCGCCTATTTGCTGGAAACCGGGCACATCGTCGATCAGGGACCGGCCGACGAGATCGCCCGCCGCGACAGCGTAAAGGCCGTCTTTCTCGGCGGCGCGGCCTGAGAGGAGAAGAGCGATGGATCTCCTGCTCCAGCAGATCTGCAACGGGCTCGTCATCGGCAGCACGTATGCGGTCGTCGCACTCGGTTTTGCCCTGGCGTTTTCGGTGCTGCGGGTCGTGCATTTCGCGCATCCCGACATCTTCATGGTCGGGATGTTCTCCGGGCTCGTCGCCGCGAATTACTGGCCGGGGCTGGGCCTCATTATCGCGATCGCCGCCGGGGCTGCCGGAGCGGGGGCGCTTGGCTATTTCGCCGAGCGCACGATCATCGGGCCGCTGCGGGGCCGCGACATACTGACGACCCTGATCGGCACGCTCGGTCTATCGATCGTCTTGCAGAACGGCATGGCCCTCCTGGTCGGTCCCGACCCGGTCGCCTACCCGACATTGGTGCCGGCGCGGTTTATCGATATCGGCCCGGTGATGCTCACCTTGCGGCAGATCGTCAATCTCGGGCTTTCGGCCTTGTTGCTGGTATTGGTCAGCGTCTTCGTGCGCTTTACCCGGACCGGTCGGGCCGCCCGCGCCATCGCCGAGCGGCCGGACGTCGCCGCCGCCTTTGGGGTCGATGTCGCGCGCATCTGCCAGATCACGATCGTTTTTGCGTCGACCTTAGCTGGCGTGGCGGCGGTGTCGGTCGGCTCATTATACGGTTCGGCCTCCGCCTTTGTTGGGCTGCTTTATGGGCTGAAGGCGTTCACCTGCATGCTCGTCGCCGGCAACCGGCATATCGAAGGCGTGGTGGCCGTCGCGATCGGCCTTGGCATTATCGAGGCGCTGGTGACCGGCTATGTCTCGTCGAGCATGAAGGATGCCGCGGCTTTTGTCGTGCTGATCGCAGTCCTCTATGTGCGGCCGAACGGCATGTTCGGCTCCTACGCCACCTGAACGGAGAGGCGAGCCGTGCCCAGCTTCGGATTTTTCGAGCCGATCCTGATCTTCACGTTGCTGAACGTGACGATGGCGCTCGGCCTTTATGTCACGGCGCTGTCCGGCCAATTGTCGATGGCAACCGCCGCGATCGCCGGCGTCGGCGGCTATATGTCGGGGGTGTTGACGGTAAAGTTCGGCGTGCCGTTCGCGGTCGCGATCGCCGCGGCAACGGTGGCCGGCTGCCTGGTCGGCGGCGCGCTCGCGTTGCTGACCTCGCGGATGCGCGATTTCATCCTCAAGCTCACGACGCTGGCGTTTGGCGAGGCGTTGGCGGTGCTCGCCTTCAACTGGGACTATATCGGCGGCGCCAACAGCTTTACCGGATTGCAATTGCACACCGGTCTCGGCACCTGCGCCTTGGCTGTCGCGGCGGCATTGTTTGTCG
>Ga0181537_10002267_pt1 | contig 17081 bp, 20 predicted proteins | sample PEATcosm2014_Bin_39_FD_119765 | JGI IMG/M metagenome (GOLD analysis project Ga0181537, IMG submission 119765) | Peatland microbial communities from MTU Mesocosm Facility, Houghton, MI, USA - PEATcosm2014_Bin23_10_metaG | ecosystem: Environmental > Terrestrial > Soil > Wetlands > Peat | place... | reverse complement strand
AGACCGGTCATCATGCCGGCCGGGCGTTGTGACCCGGAGCCGCCCGGGAGCGGAGTGCAAATCCGCCCGCGGGCACCGCTCTCGCCCCACAATCAGAGTGCCCTCATGATGGCGTCCTCGATGGGCGAGATTGGCCTTCTTATCATAATCGGTGACGAAAGTCAAGGATTCTGTCACGCGACCGAGGACGGGCGCCAGCTGCCCTCACTCCCCCTTCGGCTCGACGTGGAAGCGATGCAGGATGCGATGGAAAATAGGCGCCAGCACGAACCCCGTGGCGATGATCACGACCAGGCCGGAAAAGATCGCGTAGGAGCCGGCAAACACCTTGCCCGCCGTGGTTTTCAACTCGCCCATCGGGCCCATGCCGGACAGAATCATCGCCGCATTCACATACGCATCGACGAAAGACATGCCCTCGAATGCGGCGTAGCCCGCGATGCCGATGGCGAGGCCGGCGATCGTCAGGACGATCCATATGCCGATCGCGATTAGCATCCGGGTGAGGAACCGGCGGCGCGAGGCGACCGGCTGGCCGCGATGCTCGAACCGGATGGCACTGATACCTCGCATCGGCATGGTCAAATCCTCCGGCGGCTAGCAAAATCGTATTGAGGGTAGCGAATCATCACCCCAAATATCATCACCCGAGATGTAGATCCTTCTGCCGCGTCTCGTTGGCGCCGTCACCGCGCTTGAGCCGGTAAAACGTGATCGTCGAGAGGATGGTGAATGCGCCCAGCGCGAGAAAGGCCTTGTGCAAGCCGGCAATCATGTCCGCCGGATTTGCGGCCGCGCCGACGGGAATGAACACGGCCGTGGTGAGGCCCGCCGCGGCGACGCCGAAGCTGATCGACATCTGCTGCATGGTGCTGGCGATCGAGCTGGCGTTGCTCGCTTTGTCGTCGGATATGTCGGCATAAACCAGCGTGTTCATGCTGGTATATTGCAACGACGTGAACGCGCCGTAGCCGAACGCGAGCAGCACGATGATCCAGATCGGCGTCCCCGTGCCGATGGCCGCGAACAGCATCAGCAAGAGGCCGAGCACGATCGTGTTCGAGATCAGCACGCCGCGGAAGCCGACGCGCTCCAGGATTTTCGGCATGAGGAATTTCGTGCTCATGGCGGCCAGCGCCTGCGGCATGATGAGCAGTCCCGATTGCACCGGCGTGAAGCCGAAGCCGACCTGGTACAGAAGCGGCAGCAGAAACGGCACGCCGCCGATGCCGAGACGGGTGAAGAAGCTGCCGCCGACGGCGGCGCTGAAGGTGCGGATGCGGAACAGCGTCAAATCGAGCAGCGGAAATGCGATGCGCGCCGCATGCAATCCGTAGCCGAGAATCAGCATCAGCGAAATCGCCAACAGCCCGATGATCTCCCCCAAGCTCAACGTATGCTCGCCGAAAATTTCCAGCACATAGGAAAGCAGCGCGACGCCGGAACCGAACAGGATGAGGCCAACGACGTCGAGCGGCTTGGTGTTGGCGGCGCGATAATCCGGCAGATGCAGATAGACCAGAATGAGCCCGGCGATACCGACCGGAAGATTGACGAAAAATATGAACCGCCATTGCAAATAGCCGACGATGAGACCGCCGGCGATCGGCCCGAGCATGGGGCCGACCAGTCCGGGAATGGCGACAAAGCTCATGGCGCGGATCAGCTCGGATTTCTCGAATGTCCGCACCAGAGTGAGCCGGCCGACCGGCACCATCATGGCGCCGCCGCTGCCCTGCAGGATGCGGAAGGCGACGAGGAGATGAATGTCGCTCGATACGCCGCAGAGCACCGAGCCGAGCGTGAACAGGCCGATCGCTGAGGCAAAGACCCGGCGCGTGCCGAACCGGTCGGCCATCCAGCCACTGATCGGGATGAAGACCGCGAGGCTCAATGTGTAGCTCGCCAGCACCGACTTCATGGCGAGCGGCGCGACGTCGAGCGCCTCCGATACGACCGGCACGGCCGTATTCAGAATCGTGGTGTCGAGCGACTCCATGAAAAACGCCACCGCGACCAGCCACGGCAGAAGCTGCTTGCTGGCGGCCGACGGCGGTGGCGAAGAGGCGCTGATGGCAGGCGTTCCGAGGCGGATAGACCGATTATTTCTTATACGGCCGTCGGGCGCTCTTTGCAGGCAAAAATCGTGGCGATCCCATCGTGTTTGGCGATCCCTTTTCCGGTATGGACCGCGGTCAAGAAGGAAAGCTCACTCACAGTCTTCGACTGCTGGCGTGCAACCGTAATGGTATGGCCCAGGGGATGTGCCGTTTGCCCGTATTCATCGCCGAACATGACCAAGACATACTTCTGGCCGGCGGGAATCTCGTTTGGCGACGAAATGTATTTTACTGTCGCCATACGCGATGCCTTTCCCGTGTCGCTGTTGTCGGGTCAAGGAGGTGGGTCCGCACGCCTGCATCGCAGGGGTCACAAGCGATCGAATGTCATCACTCAACCAACGCGCCGTAGCTAAGCCACAGCGCGGCTAAAGCTAGGGATTTCGGAAAAGAAACCCTAACCATGAATGTCACAGGGTTCCATCTGGCCAAGCGGCTGTGGCGCCACGGAATTTTGCAGGCATTTTTGCGCACAGAGAGGCGAGACGATGCTATTTGCGATCGAGTTCTTCCGCATCCGGGAAAAGGACAAAGCGCGCGCCACGCTCGATCGCATCCCCCATTTCGCGCCCGATCTGGACAGCGCGAAAGTGAAAGCGAAGTCGTTATTCGAGACCCTGGACATGGCGCAGAAGCCCGACGGCTTGCGGATCCTGGATCAGGACGGCCACGAGGTTTACTTTTGGACGCCCGACACCGAGGAAGACTAACCGCTTGATCCTGGGAGTGCTCCGATGATCGACTGGTATCGCGACCTCGGGCCGGCCGAGCGGCGCACCTTCTGGGCCTGTTTCGGCGGCTGGGCGCTCGACGCGCTCGACGTGCAAATCTACAGCTTCGTGGTGCCGGCGCTAATCGCGATCTGGCACATCACCAATGCGCAGGCCGGATTGCTGGCGACCAGCGCGCTGGTGATCTCGGCCTTCGGCGGCTGGATCGCCGGCATGCTCGCCGACCGCGTCGGCCGGGCGCGGCTGTTGATGATCATGATCGCCTGGTTCGCCTTTTTCACTTTCCTCTCGGGCTTTACGCAAAACTTCCAGCAGCTCCTCGTGGTGCGCGGCCTGCAGGGTTTCGGCTTCGGCGGCGAATGGGCGGCAGGCTCGGTGCTCATCGGCGAAGTCATCCGGGCGCGGGATCGCGGCAAAGCCGTCGGCACGGTGCAAAGCGCCTGGGCCTGGGGTTGGGGCGCGGCTGCGATCCTCGCCACCGGCATCTTCCAGCTGCTGCCGCAGGAGATCGCCTGGCGCGCCTTGTTCTTCGTCGGCATTTTGCCGGCCTTGCTGGTCTTCTACATCCGCACCAAAGTGCCGGAGCCGCAAATCTTCCGGGAAGCGGCGCAGTCGGCGGCGCGGCGCAGCACGTTGGACATTTTCCGCGCCGAGCTCCTTCCAACCACCATCCTCGGCGCCGTCCTCGCCACCGGTGCGCAGGGCGGCTATTACGCCATCACCACCTTCCTGCCGACATTTCTGCGCACGCAACGGCGTCTCACCGTGCTCGGCACCGGCGGCTATCTGGCGGTGATCATCGTCGGCTCATGGTTCGGCTACATCGTCAGCGCCTATCTCAGCGACGCGATCGGGCGGCGGAAGAACTTCTTCATCTTCGCGGTCGGCTCGTTCCTGATCGCGGTGGCCTGTAGCCAGGCGGAGATTTCGGATTCGCTGATGCTGGCACTGGGATTTCCGCTTGGCTTCTTCGCCTCGGGCATCTTCAGCGGCATGGGACCGGTGCTGACCGAGCTGTTTCCGACCAGCGTGCGCGGAGCCGGCCAGGGCTTCTGCTACAATTTCGGCCGCGGCATCGCCGCGTTCTTCCCCACCCTCGTCGGCATGCTGTCGGCCTCGATCACGCTCGGCGCAGCGATCGGCGTCTTCGCGGCGCTGGCCTACGCCATCGTCATCTTCGCCGCATTGATGCTGCCGGAAACACGCGGCAAGGAACTCGCCGCGGACTGAAACGGCGGTCAGGCTGGGCTCGTTTACCCGATGGCGCGCCGCGGTGCCGCGGCGGGCGACCGGCCGGCCGCTTTGCCCGGCACGCGGCCCGCGGCCTTGAACGCCGACAGCAAGGCGCGCTCGAGCGTGGCAAGATCGTAGGGCTTTTGCACCACCTCGAAGCCCGCGCGCACCGCGTCCTGCGCGCTCGACGAATAGCCGGTGGTCAAGAGCACGACGATGCGCGGGAAGCGCCGCCGCACGATCTGTGCGAGCTCAAGCCCGTTCATGCCGCCCGGCATCAGGATGTCGGAGAAGACGAGATCGATGCTGTTGTCGCTTTCCAGGAGATCGAGGCCGGCCTGACCGCTGGTCGCCACTCTGACGCTATAGCCGAGGTCGGTGAAATAGCCGCTGGCGACCTGAACCACGTCGGCATTGTCCTCGACCAAGAGCGCCGTGCCGGCCGGCAGCTTCGCGCCGGCGACGGTGGCCGGTTCGCGCGGTTGCGCCGGCGCCTCGAAGCTGCGCGGCAGAAACAGCGTGATCGCCGTGCCGCGCTGCGCCGCGCTGGTGACGGTGGCGGCGCCGCCCGATTGCCGGGCGAAGCCGTAAACCTGCGAGAGGCCGAGCCCGGTGCCCTTGCCGACTTCCTTGGTGGTGAAGAACGGCTCGAAGACGCGCGGCAGGACGTCGGGCGCAATGCCCTCTCCGGTATCGGCGACGCGGATGGCGACGAAGTCGCCGCTCAAGCCTTCCTCGCCGGCCTTGCCGCGCAGCAGGATCGGTTTCGCCGTGATGGTCAGCGTGCCGCCCGACGGCATGGCGTCGCGCGCGTTGAAGGCGAGATTGAGCAAGGCAAGCTCGAGTTCGCTCGCATCCACCCTCACCATGCACGGACGCTTGGGAACGATCACGCGGATTTCGATATCGCCGCGCAGCGAGCGGCCGAGCATGTCCTTGAGTTCCGGCAGCCGCTCGGAAAGATCGATCACGCTCGGTTGCAGCATCTGCCGCCGCGAAAAGGCGAGCAATTGCCGGGTCAGGCTCTCGCCGCGCGCGGTTGCGTTGCCTATGGCGTCGAGCAACCGCACCAGTTTCTCGTCGACGATTTCGCGGCGCAGCCGGTGCACGCTGCCGCTGACGATCATCAAGAGATTGTTGAAGTCGTGGGCGACGCCGCCGGTCAACTGGCCGATCGCTTCCAGTCGCTGTGCTTGGCGCAAAGCGCCTTCTGCCGCCTCGCGGCGGTCGGCCTCTTCGTAGAGGCGCCGCGTGCGCCGTAGCTCGATCCAGAGCAGGGTGAAAATCAGGAGCGTTGCCGGCAGTCCGAAGATCAGATGCATCGCCATGGTCGAAAACCATTCGGCCCGCAGCGCCGCGCTGGTCACTCCAGCCAGGGCATAGACCGGGAATCCCGGCAAAGCGCGGAAGCCGAAGCGCCGTGAAACACCGTCGATCTCCGAGTTGGCGGTGTACATGCCATGCTCGAAACCTTGAGCGATCTCACTGCGGAACGTGCTGGCGGGACTGAGCCGTCGCGAGCGATCGCCGAGAAGGGGATAGCGGGCGAGATAGGCGCCATCGGAGCGCACCAAAGCGTAGAAACTGCCCGGCGTTTGCCCGATCAGCGCGTAGAAGTCCTCGAAATAGCTCGGCCGCACGGCCACCGCGATGACACCGTTGAAGGAACCGTCGCGCGATTCGAGGCGACGCGAGAGACCGAAGAAATCGCCTTCGATGCCCGGCAGCTGCGGCGAGCGCATGTCGCCGACATAGGTCCCGGGGTTGCCGTCGCGTTGGGCGCGGAAATAATCGCGGTCGGCGAAGTCGACGCCGGCAGGCAGCACGGCGTGCGCGCTCGCGGCGAGCGCCCGGCCGTCGCCGCCGATGATCAGAATGGCGTTCAGTTGCGGCATGGTGGCGACAATGGCCGCGAGCCGTTCATGCAGGCGCGGCGCATTGGCGCGGATGTCCTCGTCCGACATGCCGCGCACGATCTCGCTGATTTCCGCGAAGGTGCGGTCGATGGTCTCGAAGACCTTGAGCGACTGCTCCTGCATCACGTCGAGCGAACGCTCGATGCGCTCGTCGGCCACCGCGTGGATGTCGCGGTAACCGACCCAGCAGGCATAGGCGTAAAGCGCCGCCGGCAGCACCAGCGACGCGATCATCATCAATCGCAGGAGGCGGATAGCCGATTCCCGTGCGGTGCTCATCGACTGCCATTATCCGGCGGCTGAGCCAATATCCGGCGATTCAGCGGTGTAAGTCTTCCACACTTCGCGGATGCAAACGAGGCATGATTTTGTCAATGCTCGTTGCAATTTTGTGACCGCAAACGCGGTTCCGAAGCCCGAAAATGGCCGCATTCTGACCGCCGCGGGCGCTCGCATTCAGTCGGGCTTGAAATTCATCGCCACGCCATTGATGCAATAGCGCAGATGCGTCGGCGGCGGCCCATCGTCGAAGACGTGGCCGAGATGACTGCCGCAACGGCTGCAATGCACTTCGGTGCGCACCATGCCGTAGGTGCGATCGCTCGAAGTCTCGACCGCCCCCCCGACCGGATCGTTGAAGCTCGGCCAGCCGGTGCCGCTCTCGAATTTCTTCTTCGAGGCGAATAGCGGCTGCCCGCAGCCGGCACAGGTGAAGACGCCGGCGCGCTTCTCGTGGTTGAGCGCGCAGCTTCCGGGCGGCTCGGTGCCATGCGCGCGCATGACGCGGAACTGCTCGGGCGAAAGTATCTTGTGCCACTCCGCATCGGTATGAGTGACGGGATATTGCTTGGTGTCTGTATCCATGGCGGCGCCACCGGGGGTGATGAAGCGATGGCCTTAAGATAATGGCCGAACGCCCGCGATCCAAGGCTAACGATTCAAGGCTAGCCGGGACAAGGCGTGACCGCGCGATCGGCCCCTCATGCCCGATCAGGGCAGCTGGTCGAAGCCTTCAGCGAAGCCCTTCAGGCTGACCGGAAAGCCGATCCCTTCCTCCGGCGTCAGGAAGATAATGAAGGTCGCGGTATGACCTTCCCGCATCTTCTTGACGAGGTCGTCTTCCATCGAGACTTCGGCGACGCAACCGTTGGGCAGGCAGCGCACGAAGCCGGCGCGGCCGACGCTGACATCGTCGATCTTGAGGCCGAGCGCCTCGGGCAGCAGGACGCCGGGCGGCGCCAGGACGCGCATGAGATGAAGGTTGGTGCCGGCCGGCCGCAGGATGATGATGGTCAGGCCGACATTGGGACGGTCATCCGACATCACGCTCTGCATCAGCGCGCATTGCTCGCCCTGCGCGCCGGGCGGCGTGTCGCAGCGAATCTGCCATTCGCCGTGAACGGAGCGGACGGCGCCCTGCGCGGCTGCCGGCCCGATGCCCGCGCCGAGCGCCGCAAGCAGCATGGCGGCGGCGCAGATCGCCGGGGCCATTGGCCGCAGCAGGAGCCGACAATCGATCATCGCCATGCTCATTTCCTGACTGCTTCGGCGCGCCGGCGCCAGCACGGGTTGCCGGCGCGAATCACCCGGGCCGCAGGCTGGTCGCCGCAACGCCTGCCTACATCGTGAGCGCATCGTGTCAAGACGCCATCAAAATCAAGCCATTGTGGCCGCGCGAAGGACGCAAAACTCACCCGCGCCACCTGCGACTTCGCGGCTCCGGCTGCTGACTGGCGAGGCCCGATGAGTGCATTGCGGTAGAACGCGATTTGTGGTTTTTGGGGGACGACCCCCATCCGCCGATACCCGTCGCTTAAGCGACCGGAACCGACCGAAGAAACGAGGAGCCGAGAAAGAGATGCCGGTGTTCTCACGCTTGACTGCATTCGCGCTCACCGCCGGAATTTTATTCGCCAGCGCCGGGATGGCGCTCGCCGCCGCCGGCCAGCCCTCGCCTTGGCAGCTCGGTTTGCAGGAAGCCGCCTCCCCGGTGATGATTGACATCATCTGGTTTCACGATTTCCTGCTCTGGATCATCACCGGCATCACCGCTTTCGTCCTCGCTTTGCTCCTCATCGTCATTATCCGTTTCAACGCGCGCGCCAATCCGACACCGTCGCGCACCACGCACAACTCGCTCCTCGAAGTCGCATGGACGATCGTGCCGGTCGTCATCCTCGTGGCGATCGCTATTCCCTCGTTTCGGCTCTTGTTCCTCGAGCTCGACGCGCCGACGCCCGACCTGACCGTGAAAGCCACCGGCAAGCAGTGGTACTGGAGCTATAACTATCCCGACAACGGCAATTTCGAGTTCGACTCGCTGCTTGTCGAGGACAAGGATCTCAAGCCCGGTCAGCCGCGGCTCCTCACCGTCGATAACGAGCTGGTGGTGCCGGTGAACAAGGTGGTGCACGTCCTGGTGACCGGCGCCGACGTCATCCACTCCTTCGCCGTGCCGTCCTTCGGCATCAAGATCGACGCCGTTCCGGGCCGGCTCAACGACACCTGGTTCAAGGCGACCAGCGAAGGGCTGTTCCACGGCCAATGCTCCGAACTTTGCGGCAAGGACCACGCCTTCATGCCGATCACCGTGCGGGTGGTCAGCGATGCCGATTTCGCCAAATGGGTTGAGGCGGAAAAGAAGAATGCCGGGCTCGAGCGCGCGCCTTCGACCGCCCTGGCGGCGGCCGGCGCGCCGGCACAATGACACAAGGCCGAAACCGAAATCCGATAAGAACAAGCGCGAACGCTAAGGACCGACAATGGACGCGATGACACACGCGACGGCACACGGCGACGACCACGGGCATGCCATCCCGCACGGATGGCGCCGTTACGTCTATTCGACGAACCACAAGGACATCGGCACGATGTACCTGGTGTTCGCGCTGGTGGCCGGGCTGATCGGCGGCGTCTTTTCCATCCTGATCCGCGCCGAGCTGATGTTCCCCGGGCTGCAGATCTTCCACGAAACCCATTATTTCGACGTGATCGTCACCGCGCACGGCTTGATCATGATTTTCTTCATGGTGATGCCGGCGATGATCGGCGGCTTCGGCAACTGGATGGTGCCGCTGATGATCGGCGCGCCGGACATGGCTTTCCCGCGCATGAACAACATTTCGTTCTGGCTGTTGCCGGCCTCTTTCGCGCTGCTGCTCGCTTCGTTTTTCTTCGAAGGCGAGCCGGGCGCCAACGGCGCCGGAACCGGCTGGACGATCTATGCGCCGCTGTCGACTTACGGCCATCCGGGCCCGGCGATGGACTTCGTCATCCTCTCGATCCATCTCGCCGGCGCCTCATCGATCCTCGGCGCCATCAACTTCATCACCACGATTTTCAACATGCGCGCGCCGGGCATGACCATGCACAAGATGCCGCTATTCGTGTGGTCTGAGCTGGTCACCGTGTTCCTGCTGCTGCTGGCTTTGCCGGTGCTCGCCGGCGCCATCACCATGCTGCTGACCGACCGCAATTTCGGCACCACGTTTTTCGACCCGCATGGCGGCGGCGACCCGATCCTGTTCCAGCATCTGTTCTGGTTCTTCGGCCATCCTGAAGTCTACATCCTCATCCTGCCGGGCTTCGGCATCGTCAGCCAGGTGGTGAGCACCTTCGCGCGCAAGCCGATCTTCGGCTATCTCGGCATGGCCTACGCCATGGTTGCGATCGGCGGCATCGGCTTCGTCGTCTGGGCGCATCACATGTATACGGTCGGCATGTCGGCGAGCGTGCAGGCCTATTTCATCGCCGCCACCATGGTGATTGCGGTGCCGACCGGCGTGAAGATCTTCTCCTGGATCGCCACGATGTGGGGCGGCTCGATTGAGTTCAAGACACCGATGCTGTGGGCGATCGGCTTCATCTTCCTGTTCACGCTCGGCGGCGTCACCGGCGTGGTGCTGGCCAATGCCGGCGTCGACCGCGTGTTGCAGGACACCTATTACGTCGTCGCCCACTTCCACTACGTGCTGTCGCTCGGCGCCGTGTTCGCCATCTTCGCCGGCTGGTATTACTGGTTCCCGAAGATGAGCGGCTACATGTACAGCGAGTTCGTCGGCAAGCTGCACTTCTGGCTCACCTTCGTCGGCGTCAACCTGGTGTTCTTCCCGCAGCACTTCCTCGGGCTCGCCGGCATGCCGCGCCGCATCGCCGACTATCCGGACGCGTTCGCCGACTGGAATTTCATCTCCTCGCTCGGCTCCTACCTGTCCGGCATCGGCACGCTGGTGTTCTTCTTCGGTGTGGCGCAGGCCTTCATCCGCAAGGTGCCGGCGGCCGGCAATCCCTGGGGCCCCGGCGCCACCACGCTCGAATGGACGCTGCCGTCGCCGCCGCCGTTCCATCAATTCGACACCCTGCCGCTGATCCGATGAACGTTACCGCCGCGCCAGTCGAGCCGAGTGTCGAGCCCAGCATTGCCGGCGTCGGCGATTACATCGCGCTGATGAAGCCGCGGGTGATGTCGCTCGTGGTGTTCACCGCTCTGGTCGGCCTCCTGATCGCGCCCGGCCATCTGCATCCGGTGATCGCGCTGACGGCGCTGATCTGCATCGCGGTCGGCGCCGGCGCCGCCGGCGCGCTCAATATGTGGTACGACGCCGACATCGATGCGCGTATGGCGCGCACCGCAGACCGTCCGATCCCCGCCGGACGGTTGCAACCGGGCGAAGCGCTCGCCTTCGGCGTTACGCTCGCCGGTTTCTCGGTGGTGACGCTCGGGCTCCTGGTCAACGTCGCCGCCGCGGCGTTGCTGGCTTTGACTATCGCCTTCTACGTCGTCATCTACACGGTGTGGCTCAAGCGCACGACGGCGCAGAACATCGTCATCGGCGGCGCCGCGGGCGCGCTGCCGCCGATGATCGGCTGGGCGGCGGCGACCGGCGGTGTCGCTATCGAGCCGGCGCTTCTCTTCCTCATTATCTTCTTCTGGACGCCGCCGCATTTCTGGGCACTGTCGCTCTACCGTGCCGAGGATTATGCGCGCGCCGGAATTCCCATGCTTCCCGTGGTCGCGGGCGTTACGGAAACGCGCCGGCAGATCCTGCTCTATACGCTCCTGCTGGCGCCGCTCGGCGCCGCGCCGTGGCTCCTCGGCTATAGCGGGGCGCTCTATGGCGTGGTGGCATTGGCCGCCGGCGCGGGCATGATCGTGCTGGCGCTGCGCGTACGCGCCGAACGGCGCGGCCATACCGCCGCCAAGCAGATGTTCGCGTTTTCGATCCTTTATCTGTTCCTGTTGTTCGCCATGCTGCTGGCTGACCGGGCATACGCAACCTTGTTCGGCCATTTCGCCGCATGACAATGAGCGTGACCATGGATGAGAATGGCGGCATCAAGCTCACCGAACGGCAACAGCGCGCGCGGCGCGCGCGCTCGATCGCGATCGCGGTGTCGCTCGGCGTGCTGGTGATCCTGTTCTACATCGTGACTTTGGTGAAGGGTCCGGGCGTCCTGGTCCGCCCGCTGTGAGATCGAGACACCGATACCGATGAACACTCCGACACCCGATATGCCGCCCGCATTTGCCCCGCGTCGCGATATCGTCGTCGCATTTCTCTGCGGCGGCCTCGTTGCGGGCATGGTCGGGCTGTCGTTTGCCGCGGTGCCGTTCTATTCGTGGTTCTGCCGCACCACAGGTTATGGCGGCACCACACAGGTCTCCCACGCACCGCCAACGCAAACATCGGCGCGCAGCATCACCGTGCGCTTCGATTCCAACGTTGCCGCCGGACTGCCGTGGCGGTTCGAGCCGGAGCGCCGCACGATCGAGGTCAAGCTCGGCGAAGTCGTCACGGTCTATTACAAGGTCACCAACGAAGCCGCTCGCGTTACCGCCGGCCAGGCCGGTTACAATGTCAGCCCGCCGACCACGGGCGCCTATTTCGAGAAGATCAACTGCTTCTGCTTCACGCAACAGACCATGCAGCCGGGTGAGAAGCGCGACATGGCCGTTGTATTCTACGTCGATCCGAAGCTCGCCGACGATTCCGAGCAGGACGGTCTCAATCTCATTACGCTCTCCTACACCTTCTATCCGGCGCCCGTGCCGGATCAGGCGGCGGCGGAAAGCGCAACGCCGGCGAAGTCCGGCCAACTCTGAAAGCGGCGCGCCTGAAACACGACGCGCCAAGGTGGAGATGACGACAATGGCCGATGCCGCACACGCCAAACCGCACCACGATTACCATCTGGTCAGTCCCAGCCCGTGGCCGGCGGTCGGCGCAACATCGGCCTTCATCGGCGCGCTCGGGCTGATCCTGTGGATGCATCACACGGTGGCTTATGCGCCGATCCTGCTGGGCATCGGCACCATCGGCATTTTTTACACCATGATCGGCTGGTGGCGCGACGTGATCCACGAAGCCGAGGTCGAGCACGATCACACCCGCGTGGTGCAGATCTCGCACCGCTACGGCATGATCCTGTTCATCGCCTCGGAGGTGATGTTCTTCGTCGCCTGGTTCTGGGCCTACTTCAACACCGCCTTGTTTCCCGCCGAGCTCAAGGACGTGGCGCGCACAGCCTTCACCGGCGGCGTGTGGCCGCCCAAGGACATCCACACCTTCGATCCCTGGCATCTGCCGCTATTGAACACGCTGATCCTGCTCACCTCCGGCACCACCGTGACCTGGGCGCATCACGCGCTACTCGGCAACGATCGCAAGGGACTGATCTGGGGCCTTGTCTGCACCATCGCGCTCGGCATGACGTTCACCTGCGTGCAGGCGTATGAATATGCACATGCCGCGTTCCACTATTCCGGCAACATCTACGGCGCCACCTTCTTCATGGCGACCGGATTCCACGGCGCTCATGTCATCATCGGCTCGATCTTCCTGATCGTGTGCCTGTTCCGCGCGCTCGCCGGACAATTCACGCCGACGCAACATCTCGGCTTCGAATTCGCCGCCTGGTACTGGCACTTCGTCGACGTGGTGTGGCTGTTCCTGTTCGCCTGCATCTATGTGTGGGGCGCGGGCACGCCGCTGCCGGAATAGCGCGGCACCATCCGTCATCATGAGGCGCGAACCCCGACTTGATCGGGGTGAGCTTCGAAGGATGCGGCTGAGGCGTTCAGGCGTGGCCCTTCGATGCTCGGCGCAAGGCGCCGAGCACCTCAGGGTGACGGAAAGTTATGACCGACAAAAAGACCGACACGCTTCCGGCCGCGATCCTCGCCGGCTTGTCCTGCGCCTGTCCGCGCTGCAAGCGGGGGAAATTGTTCAGCGGATTTTTGACGGTGCGGCCGCGCTGCGACGTGTGCGCGCTCGACTATAGCTTCGCCGATTCCGGCGACGGCCCCGCGGTCTTCATCATGTTCCTCGCCGGCTTCGTCGTCGTCTTCGCCGCGCTGATCACCGAGGTGTTGTACAAGCCGCCATTCTGGGTGCACGCGGCGCTGTGGCTGCCGCTCATTCTTATCGTCACGCTCGGGCCGCTGCGGCCGATGAAAGGGCTGATGATCGCGCTGCAATACCATCACCGCGCCGCCGAGCAACGCTTCGGCGGAGGCGAGCCTTGAACGCACTGGCGCGCAAACGCCGGTCGTGGCTCGGCCTGTTGGTCCCCGCTTTGCTGGCGTTCGCTGCTCTGATCGCGCTCGGCACCTGGCAGATCGAGCGCAAGGCCTGGAAGGAAGACTTGATCGCGGCGCTCACCGTGCGGCTTGCCGCGCCGCCTGTTGCGCTGCCCCCGCCGGAGTCCTGGCCCAGTCTCGATGCGGCGGACGACGAATATCGCCGCGTCACATTCAGCGCCACCTTCGATCATGGCAAGGAGACGTTCGTTTACGCGACCGCTTCGTCGTTCCGCCCGGACGTGAATGGTCGCGGCTATTGGATCTTCACGCCTGCGCGCTTGCTGGGCGGCGGCTTCGTGATGGTCAATTGCGGCTTCGTGCCCGAGGCGGACAAGGAGGCGGCGACGCGCGCCGCCGTACAGATCGCGGGACCTGTCGAAATCACCGGCACTTTGCGCTGGCCGGACGGGCGCCACTGGTTCTCGCCTTCAGCCGACATCGCGCATAACCTTTGGTTCGCGCGCGATCCTTTGGGCATCGCCGGGGCCAAGGGCGTGCATCCGGTGGCGCCGTTTTATGTCGAGCAGGAGGCGCCGGTGCCGCCCGGCGGCCTGCCGCAGCCGGGCAAGCTCGTGGTCAACCTGCCGAACAATCATTTGGGATACGCCATCACCTGGTACGGCCTGGCGCTGGTTTTGCTCGTCGCGTTTGCCGCGTGGGCGCGCAGTTCCAGGCGCGCACAGAGTGGGAGCTAATTTTTCAGACCGATCGATTTCGATTCATCACTGCATCTGCCGCCCATGACGAGGCCGACTGGACCTTAACCGACTGGTCCGCGTCAGCGCGCGGCGGCGGCGGCGGGCGCGTGACTTGCCGGCGGGGTCGATTGCCAGGCGAGATGTCGCCAGCCACCCGCGGTCCGCACCCACGCGCTCAAGAACCGGCTTTCGAGCAATTTCGAACCCGACTTAAAGTCGACCTTGAGCCGGATGCGGCCGGTGACGACCGCCGCGTCGCCGAGGAGACTGACCTTTTCCTCGAACCGCTCGATCGTGCGGTATATGAACTCGCCGGACGAAACCGCCTTCAGATAGGCGGCCTTGTCGTCGACTACCCCGTTCGAGTGGGTGTAAACGGCGTCGTCCGCAAAGATATCGCGAAGCGCTGCAACATCGCCCGCCAGCATGGCCTGGTAGCATCGATCCTCAAGTCGGATCAATTCCGCTTCGGACATCGCCTGGTCGACCATGATCGCCTCTCCTTTGCGCTGCTCAAACTCAATTGAGACTAATGTTAGATCCCGCCTCTGCGTTCTAATGCGGGGTACCGACAGCGGTGGACTGCCACATGATCATCTTCCAGGCGCCGTTTCGACGGCACCAGATGCAGGTGTAGCGGTTATGCAGATGTTTCTCGCTGCCGTTTACGACGGCGTGCATCTCGGCAAGGCCGGTGATCACCGCAAAATCGCCGTGCACGCGGAATTTCTCATCCGAGCGCTTGATTTCCAAATAACGCGTGCTGCCTGCCGCGAGCGCCTTAAGAAAGTTTGCCTTGGTGTCGACTTGGGCAGATGAGTGGGTCCAGACGAGATCGTCGGCAAAAAGCTCGGACAGGACAGGGCAGTCCGCCGCGACCATCGCGGCACACCGCTGTTCCTCGAGCGAGGCTAAAACTTTTTCCGCACTCATTTGCTGGCTCCCGGTTTCATGCATGGCGGTAGGCAGGTTCCGGCTGATCTTCGACGACCTCGACGCTCAGCTGGCCGAGCTGATCGATATGTGCATCGATCCGGTCGCCGACCTTGAGGTAGGTTCCCGTTGCCAAGCCGACGCCCGCCGGTGTTCCGGTCAAGATGACATCGCCGGGATCAAGAGTGACATGCTCTGACATCGCCTCGATCTGTTCGGCAAGCGACCAGATCATGTCGCGCGTATTGGCGTTCTGCTTGAGCTCGCCGTTTACGTAAAGCCGCAGCTGAAGGTTGCCGTGATCGACGAAGCGTGCCGGGACGATCTTGGGACCGAGCGGACAGCTGTCGTCGAAGCCTTTCCCGCCGAACAAATCGAATTTCACCAGATGTTTCGGATGAAACTGCCAGTCTCGCGCGGAGAGATCGATGCCGATGGTATAGCCGGCCACACAGTCCAGCGCAGCGGCAGCGCGAACCCGGCGCGCGCGCTTGCCGATCACCGCGGCAAGTTCGATCTCCCAGTCGAATTTTTTGGATTGGGTTGGATATCTTACGCTTTTGCCCGAGCCGACCAGGGTCGTGGCGGGCGGCTTGAAGAAGAGTGTCGGCATCTTCTCCGCCTTCTGGAAATCGCTCATCCCCGCATCGTTGTGGACGTGATCGTAGTAATTGGCCCCCATCAGCAGGACCTTGTTGGGATAAAGCAGAGGCGCGAGGAAGTCGGCGGTTCCGGGAGCCGGCTCAACCTTTCCCGCACCGCCGGTTCGGCCAATGAGCTTCTGGGCTAAGGCTGCAAGTTTTGGCTCTTTTTCATCCCAGCTGTCGAAAATGCTCAGGAGCCCGCGGCCGGGATCAGGCTGCAATAGTTCGGGCGCGACTTCGGATAGCAACCAATAGGCGTCGCCGGCTTCGATAACGGGAGCCGGCCTGCCGACGTGACGGATCGTGGCGAGAGCGTAATTCATCGAGGGCGCTTTCCGGCGGCTAAGGTACTCTCGGCGCGGCCTTTACAACGCGCCGGCGCGCACGCGCTCGGCCGCGATCATGTCATCAAAGATCTTCGGGTCGTCCTCCGGGAAGACCTTATGAAACTTGCGGATCATGACGCATTCAAAGATACCGGCTCTGTTGTAGGGTTCGTCAGCGAGGAATTGTTCGACGGCTTTCCGATCCGGCAGATCGATGGCCAACACCATCCCGACGCGGGTCCCGCCACCGTCATCAAGCAATGCGCCGCCGACAACCATCTTGGTGCGGTGCTTGTTGATGTATTCCATGTGCGCAAGCCGCGTCCGATCGCGTAGCGCTTTGGTATCCGGTCGGTCCAGGCAGATTACCGCAAAAGCCAAAAGCCCCTCCCATGTATCCTCTTGAGCAGGCGGGGCATGCCCATCTCACGTGGGATAGCCGCCGGTCCCTGCACGGGCCATCGTCGTGCTATCGTTAGCACATACCCCCGAAACGTTAAGCGCGATTTCGCGGCAAAATCATATTCGCTATTGGTGTTCTGGCGCTGGATTGGGCGGGTGCGAGCTCTGCCGCATCCAGAATAGGAAGTGTGTCTGACAGCGCGGTCATATTCGTTTGATGCGGTAGCCGCGCAGTCTATTGTCCTGCAGTCGTCACCCGCCACACCGTGTTGCCTACATCGTCCGCGATCAGTAAGGCGCCGGTTTTGTCGATCGCCACGCCGACGGGGCGGCCGCGCGCTTGCCCGTCCGCGTTTAAAAAGCCGGTGACGACGTCTTCGGCCTTGCCATTCGGACGACCGCCGCGAAACGGCACGAATACCACTTTGTATCCATTGAACTGTGGCCGGTCCCAGCTGCCATGCTCGCCGACGAACGCGCCGCCGCGGTACTTATT
>Ga0181537_10002264_pt1 | contig 17088 bp, 14 predicted proteins | sample PEATcosm2014_Bin_39_FD_119765 | JGI IMG/M metagenome (GOLD analysis project Ga0181537, IMG submission 119765) | Peatland microbial communities from MTU Mesocosm Facility, Houghton, MI, USA - PEATcosm2014_Bin23_10_metaG | ecosystem: Environmental > Terrestrial > Soil > Wetlands > Peat | place... | reverse complement strand
GCACAATCCCGAGACCACATCGCTCGGCCGCCTGGTCGGGTCGGAGCAGAGCAATAGGAACTTGTCGGGCGTCCGCCTGCTCACCTCCGGAGATGAGGCGTTGGCCGATCTCATCGCGCTCGCCGACCACGCGGAGCGTACGCTCGATATTCAATACTACATAATCCACCAGGACGACTCGGCGAGCCTGCTGCTGCGTCACGTGCGCCAGGCGGCGGACCGTGGCGTGCGGGTGCGGGTGCTGGTCGATGATCTCAACACGGCCGGTGAAGACCGGCACTTCATGCATTTGGGCGAGCATGCGAACGTCGAAGTCCGTGTGTTCAATCCATTTCCCGGGGGCCGGTTTGCGATGTGGACCCGCTTTCTGGCCTCAGCCGGCGACATGCGGCGGATCAATCATCGCATGCACAACAAATTGTTCGTTGCGGACGATGCGCTCGCCATCACCGGCGGACGCAACATCGGCGATCAATACTTCACGCGCGATGAGCACAATAATTTCATCGATCTGGATGTGGTGGCGGCGGGCGCCATCGTGCCCGAGCTGTCTGCGTCCTTCGACGCATTTTGGAACAGCAAGTACGCCTATCCGATCGCCTCGGTGGCTTCGCCGGTCGGCGCCGAACCGCCGGCGCCGCCGACGCCGGCCGACGCCGCGCCGGTCAACCCCAATTGGCTGGAGGGCGGAATAGACTCGGGAAAACTTCAGCTGACGTGGGCGCCCGCCACCGTGCTCGCGGATCGGCCCGCCAAGATCGCGAGCGAAACCTCCCCGGATGAAGAGGTCATCGCCAATAGTCTTTCCGCACTGATGCGCTCCGCCAAGCACGAGCTGATCGTGATTTCGCCGTACTTCATACCCGGCAAGGAAGGTGTCGCGCTGTTCTCCAAGCTGGTCGACGACGGCGTGCATGTCCGCATCCTCACCAACTCGTTGGCATCGACCGACTCGCCGCTGGTGCACGACGGTTACTCGCGCTACCGTGTCGCGCTGCTGAAGCTCGGCATCGAGCTCTCCGAGGTCCGGCCCAAGCTCGGGCAGAAGCGCGCACGCTTTCACCCGTTTCGTAGCTCCAACGCGAGCCTGCACGCCAAGGCGGTGGTGATCGATCAGAAGACGGTGTTCATCGGTTCGATGAACATGGATGGGCGCTCGGCGCGCTTCAACAGCGAGCTGGGTCTGGTCGTGCGAAGTCCGGAAATTGCCCGCCAGGTCACCAGCCTGCTCGATGACATCAGCGCCGACGGCAGCTACAAGCTGCAATTGGTCGACCACGGCGATCGAATCGAATGGTCGAGCGGCGAGCCGGGCGCGGAACAGACCTGGTTCAAGGATCCCGAAACCACGCGTATGCAGCGCTTTATATTGAAGGCGGTGGCGCCGTTCGCGCCCGAAGAACTGCTCTAGGAGAGCCGCAGCGTGCTCAAATATTCTTTGACCTTGCCGCGGAAGCCCTCGCTGCTGGTGACCGTTGCACCGCCAGCCAATACCAGGATGAAATCACCGCGCAGCGTGCGGTTCACTTCCCTGACGTAATTCATGTTGACGAGACAGGAGCGGCTGATGCGCAGCATCGGTTGCGATCGCAAGGCCAGCTCCGCCTGCTGCAGCGTGCTGCGCGCGTGGAAACTGTCCTTGCCGACGCGGATGACCACGTAGTTGCGATCCGCTTCGATCATTTCGACCTGCGCAGCTTCGAGCACGTGCAGGTGGCCGCCGAATTCCGCGAGCAGCCGCGGCCGCTCCTCGCTCGAACTGCGCGCGGAACGCTCCAGTTGCGCCAGCAGTCCGGCGAGCAGCGCCTGCCGCTCATCGGTTCCGGATTTCGCATGCCGCGGCCGGACACGCTCCAATGTTTTGCGGAAGCGCTCTTGATCGAACGGTTTCAAGAGGTAGTCCACCGCGCTCAGTTCGAATGCTTCGACGGCATAGGTGTCGTAGGCGGTGACGAAAACCAACGACGGCAAATGCGCGGGCTCGAGCGCGCGCGCGAGGTCGATGCCGTTCAAGGGATCCATTTGAATGTCCAGGAACAAGAGTTGCGGCTGCTGCAGGCGGATCGCCGCGAGCGCGGCACCGCCGTCGCCGAATTCGCCCACCACGCGCAGATCGCCTTCCGCTTCGCAATACTCGCGCAACGTACGGCGGCCCGCCTGCTCGTCATCGACGATGATGACGTCCATCATGCGTCGGCCAACACCGGACTCGGCCGCGTCTCGCGCACCGGCGAATGGTGGATCGCGGGCATGGTGATCTCGCTGCACCACTGCCCGTCGGCGCCGCTCGCGGCAAGATGCGCACGGCCTTCGAACTGCACCGCAAGGCGCTCACGGACATTGTTGATTCCGATGCCTTCCTCGCCGACCAACTTGTAGGGCGCAATCGTGTTGAACACCGACAATGTCAGCACGTCCTCCAGCAGCTGCGCGCTGATGCGCACGGTCACCGGACCTTGGTGGCCCGACAAACCGTGCACCACTGCGTTTTCGACCAGAGGCTGCAGAATCAGGCTCGGCACCCACACCGCGGGGACTTCGGCCGGCGTCGGCAGCTCGACGCTCAAGCGATCCGCGAAGCGCCGCTGCTGCAGTTCCAGGTACAACCTGACGAATTGCAGCTCATCGGCGAGCCTCGAGAAGTCGCGCTCTCCCGCGTTCAACAACCGCCGCAGCAGATCCGCGAGTTGCACCACCATGTTCTGCGCACCCTTGGGATCCCATTCGATATGGCCGCGAATCGTGTGCAGCAGATTGAACAACGTATGGGGCGACAATTGCATGCGCAGAGCCGCCAGGCGGGCGGAGCTCCACTCTCGCTCGAGCGCCGCGCGCCGTAGTTCGGAATTGCGAAATCGGGTGTACAGCGCGAGGCCGGTGATCAGCGCCAAGCCGAAACCATAGGTCGGCAGAAAAGACACGAAGCTCGCGAGCCACAGCGACAGAAAGAACGAGTCGGTCCAAGGGTTGCTGACGTGCTCCATGCCGCTGTTGTGCCACTCCGCGCTGCCCAATGCCAGCTGTGAGGCCAGCAATGCCGGATAGGCGATGGCCGAGAACAAGGTTCCCAAGATCACTTGCAGCGGCAGGGCGACGATCAACGGCCGCCACTGGATGCGCAGGGACGCCCAAAACGACACCAGCAGGATCGGCAGCAGCATCAGGTGCTGCAGCAGGCGCGCATCCCACGCGGCGAACAGCGAGACGTTGGTCATGCGCGAGATGCCGGTACGCATGCTGTAGGCGTACAGGATGTTCGACAGGGTCACGTAGACCCAGAACAGACACGCAATTCCGAGGAATTGCCGCAGGCTCAAGCCCCCCGCAAAGCGGCGGGCGGAAGGTTCCGCAGTTCCGAGTCCCATCATGGCGGCAAGGGTAGCGCAACCAGGCGGAATTGCGCATCCCGCAGGCGTCGCTCCGGGACGAAACCGTGAATGGGCGGGACGACCTCGACGCCCGCCCGCAGACGCGATCGGCCCCCGGAGTGTCTTATAGGCGCGTCATCAAACAGTCAAGGAGATATGTCATGAGTCATTTCACCGCCTCGAAAGCCACAGCATCCCGCGCCAAGCTTGCATTGCTGCTGGCGGGTAGCGTTGCGGGCATTCTCGCTGCCGGCGCCGCCAGTGCCGCCGACCCGGGCAACGACGCGCCCCGCCTGGTCGTCAAATACGACCGGCAAAGCCTGGCGACCGACGACGGCGTCAACGATCTGTATCGCCGCATCACCTTCGCCGCCCGACAGGTCTGCCCCGACGCCGACATTCGCGATCTTGCCGTCCAGCGGCATGTCCAGCAGTGCCGCAGTCATGCCGTGGCAGCCGCCATCAAGGCCATCGACAATTCGCATCTCGCAGCCCTGTATGCGGTGCATTCGAAGAACGGCTGATGAGTCGCCGGACTCATCGACCAGCCGCAGGATCGAGCGATACGGTGCGATGCACCACCGTAAGATCGCCATCCTGCGCGCTGGTCGCGTTGGCGGGCCGGGCGTGCAACAGATTCTTGTCCGCAAACGCGTAGCTTTGATCGAATACTTGGACGCCGAACGGCAGGGCACCCGCCGCGTCGATACTGAATTGCACCCCCTCCGCAGGCAGCCCCACCATTTCCAGCACGGTCGCACCCTTCTGGAGCCGGCCCAATTTGGCGGGCAGCGGCCCCCCGGCGGCGGCCAGAGTCATGGCGGAAACTTGCGCGCCGGGCGGAAAGATCACCAGCACATCCGGCGCGCCACGCGCCGAGCGCAGCCGCAACTCGAAATGAGTCACCCCGGGCGACGCCGATTTTGGCGGGGCGGTCAGGGTCAACTCGGGAGCGGCCAGCGCGCTCGCCGGCGCATCGGCATAGAACGCCGGCGCCGAGCTTCCTGCGAAGCGCGGATGCGGCACGGGGTCGAAGTGCGCGGCGGCGGCGAGCGCGGCGGGCAGCCGGCCGGAGTCGCAGCGCGCGAGATAGTGGGCTCGGCCCGAGTCGCCTTCCAGCCAGTATTCGAGGTTGATCCGTTGCGGCCAGTCGGCGGAGTAGGTCGGCAAATTGAAGGTCAAGAGTACACCGCCGATCGTTGCGGCTGCGGCAATCGCGATCAACGAGCGCCGTGCCGGGCGCGTCGCCTCTGCCAGCAAGGGCAGCAAGGTCGACATTCCGAGACATAGCACCAGGGTATTGACGGGCCAGCCCAAACTGCCGAGGGCCGTGTACAAGAATCGCAGCACCGGGATGGCCGCGGCGAAAAAAACCAGCGCCGGAACGAGCGCGGCGAGGCCGGGCGCCCACCGCGGCGGAGCGCGGGAGTTCGCCGCGCTCAGGGTGCATGGCAATGCAGCGAGGACGCTCGCGATCGCAGTCAGCAGCCATACGAAGCAAGCACCCGGAATCAAAACAGCATGCGCGGCGGACAACAAGCCGATGAGCAACGCCGCGGCCGACCAGAATCCCCAGAACCCTGCGCGGCGTGCAAGCCAATGGCCTGTCATGCCCGCGGCCAGGAAGGCGATCGCCACGGCTGCAACATGCATCGGCAACGGCTGCGCGTTCCAAGATTCGCCGTCGAGTGGCGGCACGCGGCCCACCGCAATGCCGAGCCCCAGCGATCCGCTCGAGAGAGCGGCGCCTGCCCCGAGCATGCACAAGATGCCGAGGCCTCCCCACAAGATCTCGCGTGTGCCGAGCCAGCCCGCGCGCCGCCAGATAAAAACCTGACCCAGCAGCAACAACAGGCAGATCAGCGCCGCCGCGGCCGCGAACGGCGCGGGCCAGACGCTCAACGTGCGCGCAAAAACATCGAAGAAGACCGCGTCGGATGCGGGCGCGGTCAAAGCCGGGGAATTCGCCAGCGCCCAGAGGCTCGCAAGCGCGTTGTCACCCTGATGTTGAATACTGGCTGCGCTCGTATTGGCGGCGTTGTCGAGCGGCGTGTGATAGCGTCCGACATTGCCGATGAAGGCAAAGTTGAAGCCTTGGTACGCCGCCGTTTTGAAGACGGTGAAATCCGTGTCGTTCGGCAGCTGTTTATAGACGACGTAGTAGAGCGAGTTGGTCATGGGCCGCGCGATGACCGAATCGTACATGCGCATGAGCCAGCTGTTGGCGCTGCCGGTTTCGAACATCAGACTGGGGCCCGACGTGCCGCGCGCCTCCATATTGACGGCCGCCTTGACGGCGTGCGACATCGGGTGCTCGCGCACGAACAGCAGCGCGCCGAGCAACCCTGCTTCCTCTCCATCGGTGAGCAGCAGAATGATGGGATGGCGCGGCGCCGGCCTGGCCGCCAGAATGCGCGCGATCTCGAGCACGCTCGCGACCGCGGCGCCATCATCCGAGGCGCCGGGACCCGCCGGCACCGAATCATAGTGTGCCGCCAGCATGACCGCATCCCGGTCAAGCGGGATTGGCCCGAGCGTGGCGATGATATTGATCGGGTTGCCGCACACGCCGTCGCTGCACGAAAGCCCGGATTGCAATTGCGTCGTATAGCCCAGCGCCTCGAGACGCCCGACCAGGGTCGCGCGAAGTGCGAGATTGGCGGGACTTCCGATCGGATGCGGTATGCCGCTCCCGACCAATTCGTCGAGGATGGATTTGGCGCGGGCGCCGGAAAAAACGCCCGGCGGGGCATCCGGTGCGAGCGGCACCGGCGTACGGTACGCGGCCACCGTCGCCGCCAGCAACAGAGCCATCCCCGTAAATGCCAGCGCCAGTCTGCGATTGCCGTCGACGGCCATGGTTCTATATCAGGGTGCCGAGGCTAAGTTCCGGCGGAGCTCGTTGCCGCGCGGAAACGCTTGATGCCGTCGAGGATCTCCGCGTGCGCAACATCGACGCCCGCCCAGCCGATGATCTTGACCCATTTGCCGGCCTCGAGATCCTTGTAGTGCTCGAAGAAGTGTTGAATCTGCCGCAGCCGCATCTCCGGAACATCGCCAATCGATCTCCAGTGCTCGAACAGCGGACAGATGTCGTCGGCCGGAACAGCGAGCAACTTGGCATCGCCGCCGGCTTCATCGTCCATGCGCAGCACGCCGACGGCACGGCAACGGACCACCACCCCCGGCATCAACGGGAATGGCGTATGGACCAAGACATCGACCGGGTCGCCGTCACCGGCGATGGTTTGCGGTACATAACCGTAATTGGCGGGATAGTGCATCGCCGTCATCATGAAACGATCGACGAACAGCGCCCCCGACACCTTGTCCACCTCGTACTTCACCGGGTCCGCGGCAGAGGGTATCTCGACGATCACGTTGAATTCGTCCGGGACGTTCTTCCCGGCGGTCACATCATGAATGCTCATGTACCGTTGATTCCTGAGGCCGGCGCCCAATCTGCGCCGGCGCTCATACTACAACGACCGGAGGCGCTCCGACGCAACGGCTCAGTCGATGGCGATCGCGCGCGCGCCATCCCCGGCGGGGAAGGGCGAACCTCTGACCGGAGTCAGGGTTCCGCTGGTGGCATCGACGGCATAGACGGAGACAGTGTTCGAGGTGTCGTTGGCGATGTACGCGAACGCGCCCGACGGATCGAGCGCCAGGCTCACCGGAAAGAGGCCCGCATCCACGCCGGAAACCGACAGGGTCAGCGCGCCGCTGCTCGGCGTTATGGAGTACGCCGCCGCTTGGTTTTTCGCGGTGACGTTCGCCGCATACAGGTAGCGGCCTGCCGGGTCGACCCCCAAGGATTCCGGGCTGCTCCCCGTTGCCAGCGGCGAGCCGGATATTTGCGTCAATCCGCCGCTCGATGCATTGACCGAGTACTCGGAAATGGAATCGGCCGTTTCGTTGGCGACGTAGGCGAACGATCCCGTGGGATCGATGGCCACCGCCACGGCGCCGGCACCCGCGGCGAAGGGCGAACCGGACACTACACTCAAGGAACCGGTGGCGGTATCGATGGCGAATGCATCGACGGTGCCGTCGCGAAAATTCGTGACGTAGAGATAGCTGCCGCTGGGATCGATCTTGAGTGAACTCGGCTCGCTGCCCACCGTGAAATTTTCCAGAGCCGTCAGCGCGCCGGTGGAACTGTCGATGCTGTAGGCCGACACGGTATTCGCAGCGAGATTCGCGACATACAGGAAACTGTCGGAAGGATCGATGGTCAACGCCAGCGGTCCGGCGCCGGTGGCGATGGGTACTCCGGCGCTGGTGAGCGCTCCCGTGGCAGAGTCGATCGAATACACGGAGAGGGTGTTCGACGCGTTGTTGGCGACGTACAGAAAATTGCCGTTGGGATCCACCGCCAAAGCCACCGGACCCGTCCCGGTGGAGGCGAAGGGAGAACCGCTGACGGCCGTCAGGTAGCCTGTCGAGGAATCTATTGCATATGCGGACAGTGTGTTCGACAGCTGATTCGCGACGAAGGCGAAGCGCCCGCTCTGCGTACAAGTGACGATCACATTGGTGACATCGGCCTTGTCGATGGTGCCTGAGCCGTTTTGCACCGTGCAGGTCTGCGACGGATCCGTCGGCTGCGTTTTCACGGTCACCGAGTAGGCATCGGAGTTTCTGACGCCATCCGAGAAGACGAATGTGCCGTTGGACGCGAGGCTCAAGTCGTTGCCCGAGTTGTCCTCGAGCACGAGGCCGTTGCCGAGAAGGCCGGTCAGCGTGCCGCCGACCGAGTATTTCGCGCCGATATTGCAGCCCACGAGCGCAAGTCCGGCTGCGGCGGCGGTCATCCAGGAAATTGGCTTCACGGAAAAACTCCCAGGAAAGATGTTGCTGCGCAGGTGAGACAGCGGTTGCGCGAAAACATTCCCGGCCCCAGGGCTGCTCAGCGTCAAGAACTGTATGGTGAATCATTGTATGCTTGCCTGACCCCGTTAAACAAACACACCGGCAGTGACTGGAGACGTCGTGCGCTATCACCTACTGGGCCAAACCGGCTTGTATGTATCCGAATTGTGCCTCGGGACAATGACCTACGGCGGAGCCAAGGGAATTTGGGAAAATATCGGCAGCCTGCAGCAGGATGCGGTCGACGAGCAGGTGCGTTTCGCGGTCGAGGCGGGCATCAATTTCATCGATACCGCCAACGTCTACTCGCTGGGGAAATCCGAAACTCTGCTGGGCCAGTCGCTGCGGACGCTGGGATTGCCGCGCGATCAGCTGATCATCGCGACCAAGTCCACAGGCACCATGGACGAGACGCCGAACGGGCGCGGCCAATCACGCCACCATATATTCAACCAGGTCGAGGCCAGCCTGAAGCGCCTGCAGCTCGACTACATCGATCTCTATCAATTGCACGGCTTCGATCCCTTGACCCCGTTCGAAGAGTCGCTGTCAGCTCTCAACGATCTGGTGCGCTCCGGAAAAGTGCGCTACATCGGCCTGTGCAACATGAGCGCATGGCAGATCATGAAATCGTTGGGCGTATCGGAACGAAACGGCTGGTCGAAGTTCGTCAGCGTGCAAGCCTACTACACCATCGCCGGGCGCGATCTCGAGCGTGAGATCGTGCCGCTGTTGCAGGATCAGAAGCTCGGCCTGATGGTTTGGAGCCCGCTCGCCGGCGGACTGCTCAGCGGCAAGTACACGGCCGCCGATGACAAGGGACCGAGCGGCGCGCGGCGTACCACGTTCGATTTTCCGCCGGTGGACAAGCCGCGCGGCTTCAAGTGCGTCGATGCAATGCGTCCGCTGGCGGAGAAGCGCCAGGTTTCCGTGGCGCAGATAGCGCTCGCCTGGATATTGAGCAAGCACTTCGTCAGCACGGTGATCATCGGCGCGAAGTCCATGGATCAGTTGCGGGACAACGTCGCGGCGACACGAGTGCAACTCGGCGCCGACGAAATAAAAATGCTCGATGAGGTCAGTCAATTGCCCCAGGAATATCCTGGCTGGATGATCGCGTTCCAGGGGCAGTATCGAGCCAAGGCGCCGTACAAAGAGTAGCACCCATGTCTGCGAAAACAGACAGCCGAATGTGACCTGCGACATTGTGGAGTGAACCAAAAGGGTTAATGTCGCTCCAACGCTGCAGAGGATGACCCTATGCCAACTGTACGATCGACCGGAATCGTCAAGAAGTGTGTACTCGGCGCAGGATTGCTGACCGCGGGTTTGGGTCCCAGCATCGCGCCCGCCGCGCTGGGTGAGCCCGAGGTCTCCGTGAAATCCGATGTGGCCCGGATGCGTGGTTCGATCAAGGTGACCGAGAACGCGAACTATCGGTCGCACGAAATCCAGACGCCTTCCGGAACCGTGGTGCGCGAGTTTGCGGGAGCGGACGGCAAAGTGTTTGCGATCGTGTGGAGCGGCCCGGTGATGCCCAACCTGCGCCAGACATTGGGGCAGTATTTCGGGAATTACGTGGCGGCGGCGCAAGCCAACCGCTCCGGACATCACCATCTCGACATTCAACAAACCGATCTCGTGGTGCACGCCTCTGGCCACATGCGCGCGTTTTCGGGAATCGCCTACCTACCGCAGGCAGTGCCGGGCGGTGTGAGCATTGGAGAGTTGCAGTGATCGCCGGTAAAGGGTCGGGCGATGCGGTGCTCGCCATGCGGTTTGGGCTGTGCGCCATGCTGTGCTTTGCCGTGATTTCCTGCGGCGGCGGTGGTGGTGGTGGTGGCAGCAGTTCATTGAGCGGCGGCAGTTCCACCGGGTCTACCGGTTCCACGGGAACCACGACCGTCAGCAACGTGGTGAACGTCGTGGTCGATGCGGGACCTTCGGCGCCGAGCAGCGCCGTCGTCAATACGCTGTTCACCACGGTGAAGGTGTGCGTTCCCGGCAGTACCACGAATTGCGCTACGATCGACCACATCGAAGTCGATACCGGCTCCTTCGGGCTGCGTCTCATCTCGTCGGCGCTCGGCAGTGTCAGCTTGCCGGTGCAAACACTGTCCAACGGCAATACGCTGCTCGAGTGCGCCCAATTCGTCGACGGCTATAGCTGGGGCCCGGTGGCGCTGGCGGATGTGCAGATCGCGGGGGAAACCGCGAGTTCCGTGCCGGTCGAAGTCATCGGCGGTTCGAGCGACCCGGTTCCCTCCGACTGTTCCAGCATCGGTCCGGCCGAAGACACCGTGCTCACGTTCGGAGCCAATGGGGTCTTGGGGGTGGGCGTCTTCCCGCAGGACTGTGGTTCGACCTGCGTGAGCACCGTCGATAATCAGGTTTACTATGCCTGCACGTCGACCCAATGCGAGGCGACGACCGTGACGGACGCATCAGCCGAGGTCGCCGACCCGGTGACGTTCTTTAAAACCGATAACAATGGCGTCATCATCGCTTTGGCGAGCGTGCCCGCGACGGGTTCGGACGGCGTAACCGGCACGATGACCTTCGGGATCGACACCGAGACCAACAATGCATCGGGCAGCCAGTCGATCCTGACCGTCGACGGTTACGGATCATTCACGACGGCCTTCAACGGTCAGAGCCTGCATAGGAGTTTCCTGGACACGGGTTCCAACGCCCTCTTCTTCAACGACAGCAGCATTCCAACCTGCTCCACTTCCTCCGATTTTTTCTGTCCGGCCAGCACCGAAGCCCTGAGCGCAACGCTGACGGGACAAAACGACGTCTCGGCGCCTGTGGATTTCAACGTCGCCAATGCCGACACGCTTTTCGCGAACGGTGCGGATCTGATTGCGTTCGTAAATCTTGCCGGGCCGTATCCGATGGCCTCGGGCACCAGCACCTTCGATTGGGGACTGCCATTTTATTACGGCCGGACCGTGTATACGGCGTTCGAGGGCGCCACCACCTCGGTCGGTACGGGGCCCTACGTCGCCTTCTGATCCTTGATCCGGCCTACCCCCGCGGCCTGGAGGCAGATAGACTGCCCGCTCATGACTACAGCGCGGACATCGACGGCGATACCGGCGGCGAGCACCGGGGCGCTGCAGCTCGATTATCTGCCCTGCCATGAGATTGCCGCGCAGTCCCCGGCGTGGTGGCACACTGTTTTGGGGGTGGTCGGCTTCGAGAAGCCTCCGGACATCGACGGCGCTCGAGTCCCGGTGACCGCGAGCATGACCCCTTCATTGGGCACGCATGACAATCTGTGCGAGGTTTGGCGGGTCGCGGGACCCATGCCGCATTTGTCGAACGGAACCGCACGGCAGAGCCGGGTGCATTATCGGTTCAGCGAAGACCTGTTGTTCGGTTCGATCACCCTCGAAGAGCGCGCGCTCGACGTGCCCAGCCCGGCGGGCTCCGGCGGCGCCGGCACTTCGGCCGCGTTGCTCCGCGCCACCGAACTTGCGTATCAGGAGATTTTTGCCGTGCTTCAGCAAACCAAGCATCGGCACTTGGTGCGCATTTGGAACTATCTGCCGGAAATCAATCGCGAAGCCGACGGCGATGAGCGCTATCGTCTTTTCAATTCCGCGCGCCAGCTCGCATTTCGCAACTCCGGCCGAACGACCGTGGGTACCGTGCCTGCCGCTTGTGCCCTCGGTTCGCCGGCGGGCAGTCCGATATCCATATATTTTTTGGCCGCGCGTCAGCAGCCCAGAATGATCGAAAATCCCCGGCAAACGAGCGCGTACCACTATCCGGTGAAATTCGGCCGGCATAGCCCGTTTTTTTCACGGGCGTGCCTGTTGAGCGAGTCGGTGGGAACGAATTTATTTCTCTCCGGCACCGCGAGCATCGTCGGTCACGAAACCATCCACCCGGGCGATGTCGGCGCGCAGACGCGCGAGACCATGGCCAACATCGATGCGCTGCTGAAGGAGGCGAACCGCGTCGTTGGACTCGAGCGCTACTCCCTCGACGGTCTGAAATTCAAGGTGTACGTGCGCCGGCCGTCTGACCTCAGCGCCATCGAGGGGGTGCTGTCGAAGGCGCTGCGCGCATCAACCCCCATCGTGTACCTGCAAGCGGACGTTTGTCGCGAGGATTTGTTGGTGGAAATCGAGGCCACCGGCGAGTCGGGCGGCCCAGATGGAATACGGTCCTAACGGGCGTGCGCACCACCCGCCGCGAATGAACTACTTCGGCGTTGAAAGCGGTACGCGGCAAAGCCTCTACGAGAACTCGCGCAAAGCCCGGCTGGCGACGATCGACGGCGCGTACTCCTCGTTCGAGGAGCACGACAAGGGCAGCATCGAACCCGGGAAAGCGGCCGACCTCGTGGTGCTCCAAGGCGACCCATTTGTCGCAGCCGCGGAACATTGGATGGATATAAAAGTCCAGCGAACCATGTTGGGCGGCCGCTGGGTGTTCGAATCGTAATATCGAAGGACGCCTCGCATGATTTGCGTTGATGCGGGCGAGGCGCATAGAATCTGGCTCGGCGCGGGCGTCGTATAATGGTAATACCCAAGCTTCCCAAGCTTGAGCCGTGGGTTCGATTCCCATCGCCCGCTCCACTACTCCTCGTGCTAGTCGAAGTTCGGCTAGTCCCGCTGGAGCAAGCGCGACTCCGCGATGTCAAGGATGAGCCTGGCGTCCGATTCCGTGTTGTGAACGAAGGCGAGAACCTAGGGCATGTTCGTCGCGACGTGAGTTATTGGCCGGACCCAAACCTTGTTGCCGCGCATGCAAGTATGGCCACCGATCTGCTGCACGTCAGCCGATGAAAGTGGCTCGCAGCCCATAAGACTCGTAAACCAAAGCCGCGCGACGATCGCAGGTAATCAGCGACGCCGAATGCGCTGCTGCGGTTGCAGCGACGAGGGCGTCGTATGCGCCACCGCCGGTTACAGAATGTTCCGGCAGCGCCAAGACAAAATCCTCATAGAGTGAACCATCCATGCGAAGGAACGGTTCTACAAAGCGTGCTCGGAGAAAGTCTCGTACGACGTCTGCCGCACAACGATGCGGAGGAGGTAGTCGAGTCAACACTGAGTATGTCTCCAAAGCACAATGGTCAATCATGCGAAGACCACGATCTAGGGCTTCGCGCGCTCGGTTATGGTGTTCGTGCCACGAGGCGAACGCAGCGACGACCACGCTGGTATCCGCCGCTTTCACCGGCGAATGTGCTCCAAGGTTTCACGCACTGCATCGGCAGTGAGCGTGGGCAGTCCGACGTCCGGGACCGCAACGACATCCTTTCCGCGCTTCTTCAAAGTCATCGGAGTTGCGGTGATCTCTATTTCGAGTCGCCCATCGCCGGCGCGAATCTCGAGAGTCTGGCCAGGTTTGATGTTCAGTGCCTGGCGAAGCGATTTGGGGACGACGATTCGCCCGGCCGAGTCGATGGTGGTTTTCATGGTAAAAACTATGGCATAAAAATGCCACCGTAACAACCAATGAGTGAGTGACGACGGTGTCCTTGGCTGGCGTTGGCCCGTGTGGCACCGTCTTTCACACAAAAAATCGACCTAAGGTCCTTTTGTGCAGCACCACGTGGTGATGAATCGGAAAATGTGATTCCGGGCGTGTACCGTAGCGCGGCTCTCGATTAGAGTTGCGCCGCCTGCCACCATGGATCACCACGAGTGTTTCGAGCCCTGAGGAAATGTTTCCCGTGGCGGCCCTGCCTCCCCGGTGTTGCGCTTGCATGGGTCATGGCCGCAGCTTTTTTCGCTCGCGCGACCATGGGCGGTGAAACCACGCAATCCACGGCGCCGGTCCCCACCTTCTCGCGGGAGGTTGCACCCATCCTGTTTCAGCACTGCGTGCGGTGCCATCGCGCAGAGGGAGCCATGGCGGATTTACCTCTGACCTCCTACAAGTCCGCTATGTCGAAGCTTCAGGAGATACGCGACAAGGTGAGCCGGCGAGAAATGCCACCTTGGCCGGCGGATGCCGCGGCAAGCCTGCCCTTCAGAAATGACCCCAGGCTTGACCCGAGGGATATCGACACGATCGTGGCTTGGGTCGATGGAGGCGCGCCCCAAGGCGATGGGGCGGACTTGCCGCCGGAACCGACCTTCGCCTCGGGTTGGTCACATCCGGGCGGACGCGCACCGGATGCGGTGGTGACGTTGCCGCGCTTCACGCTGGCGGCCAACGGTGAGGTTCCCTATCAGGAGCGGCTTATCAAGCTGCCCTTCGAAGACGATCGTTGGCTGTCCGCGATCGAAGTGCGTGCGGGAAATCCTCGGGTCTTGCACCACATGGGTATCACCGAGGTGCGGCTGCCCGAGGGACTGGCGCCTGAGAATTTGTCGGCGCTCGACGCCATCGCCCGGCATATCGGCGCGCAGAGCGGACGGGTCCTGGTGGAGAAACCGGCGGTCGAGGATCCGCAGTACCCTGACTCCCATGACATGGTCGGTGTGTACACACCCGGCACGATGTTCGAGAGTTATGGAGCGGGCTACGGCAAACTGCTGAAGGGCGGCAAGAACCTGTATTTGAATTTCAATATTCACTACACCACGTCGGGCCGCGAAGAAACGGACGTATCGCGGTTGGCGCTGTGGTTCGAACCACGGCCGCCGTCGCACTTCCTGTTCCGTGCACCCTCCGCCGTGGATGCCATCATGGCAAATGGCCGGCAGTTGCTCACGGATGATCCTGGCACGAAAGCCGAGGGCACCGCCTATGCGCTACCGCCGATTGCGTCCAACGAATCCCGTTATGAACTCATTGGCATGACGGCCTTCACCCGCCCGGTCACGATCCATCAGCTCCAACCCCATGCCCACGTGCGCGCGCGGGATTTTCTCTACCGCGTCGTGTACCCCGACGGCCGGGACATTTCGATTCTCAGCGTGCCGCGGTACCGCTACCATTTTCAACTGGCCTATGCGCTCACGCAACCGCTCAATCTGCCCGCGGGCAGCAAGCTCGTCGTCGTCGCGCATTACGACAATTCGCGCGGCAACCCGGAACTGCAGCACTTGGGGACCAACATGGCCGCACAGCGCTGCGGTCCGGACAACACCGCGTATTTTGGGCAACAGAACCAGAGCTGGGACGAGATGTTTTCGCCCTTCATTCAATATTCGAACGAAGCCGCAGAAGCCGGCCCGGACAAGCAGCTGCACCTCGTGACCGCCGTGGGCTGCCTCGTTGCGCGGCGCCGCGGCTGGATGCTGGAGCGAACGGCCGAGGCGAAACGCACCGCTACACAAGGCATGTCTTCAGACGAACTCGCTGCGGCCGCGCGGACAACGCCAGGTACTGCCCGGTATCGTTTGATCGGCGTCGATCAGTTCTCTCCCGCGGCGCGCAAGGGCAGCCGCGTCGCCGTGAATGGCGTGCTGATTCCGGGGGCAGGGGCAGCCAGCATCAATGTCACATCGATGTACCCTGCGTCGACCGCTTGCCGCTGACTATCGCGCGGCGGGATGGCGCGGTGGTCAGGGGGCGGCCAACAGCCTGATGTCGTGGGTCCAGTCGGAGACGGGAGTCAAAAGATTCCCGACCAAACGCAGACGTCCGGTGGCATCGCACACATACAGCCCGGTCGAGTGATCGATGCTGTAATCGTTGCCGCCGACAACCTTGGCGTAATGTACCGCGAAGCGTTCGGCCGCCGCCTTGATCTGCGCATTGGATCCGGTCAGGCCGACGAATCTCGGATCGAAATATTCGACGTAGGATTTCAATGATGCCGGCGTGTCGCGATCCGGATCGAGAGTCACGAACAGCACCTGAACCTTGTCGGCAACGACGCCAAGCTGTTTCATGACCAGCGCCAACTTTGCCAGCGCCGCGGGACACACTTCAGGGCAGTGTGTGAAGCCGAAGAATACGATGGTCACCTCGCCGCGGTAGTCCATAAGCCGGTGCGGCGCCGCATCGGTGTCGAGCAGGTTAAAATCGGGTACGGGCATCGACGCCGGCCACTCATCCAGACGGAACGAGCTGGCAGAGCGGGCACCCCCCGACAGCAGAGCCGCGCCGAGCGCGGCTAGGATCATCCTGCGCAGCGGGTACCGCCTGGCCGCTCGCGCAGCGAACGACATCAAGAGATCACCAGCGTGATGGTGGCGGTCTCCATGAAACTGTTGGAATTACCGGAAGCCGGTGCCGTCGCAGTGATGGTGATGGTGTAGCTACCGGTTTTCGCGCTGGATGCGGCGGTGAGCGTCAGCGTGGACGACGAGGCGGAACTGGTGGGCGAGAAACCGGCTGTCACGCCGGTCGGAAGATTCGAGGCCGCGAAGCTCACGGCCGACGTGAAGCCATTCGCCGGCCTGATGGTGATGACATCTTTGCCGCTCGACCCATGCGGCACCGTGAGGCTGGCGGATGCGGGCGACAGGCTGAAGGTCGCTCCCGCCGTGATGACCAGCGGCAACGTGGTCGTCGCCTTCGTCGAACCCGAAGTTCCCGTGATCGTCAGCGGGTATGTTCCGGTGGGCGTCGACAAAGGCGGGTAGACGATCAGCAAATTGCCCGAGAAGGCCGTGCCGACCCCGGAGGGCGCGCCCGAGACTGCAAGGCTCACGCTGCCGCTGAAGCCGTTGACCGGTGTGACGGTGAAATTGTCGGTACCGCCCGCATTCTGTTGCAGGGTCAGGGGATTCGCGGCCGCGGCCAGAGTGAAGCCCGGCGTCTTGGGAACCGCGATGACCAGGCTCACGGTCACGCTACTGGAGAATGGATTCGAGTTGCCCGTACCCGGCGCGGTGGCGGTAATGACGACAGGGTAGGTGCCGGAGGCGGCGGCCGAACTGGCCGTCATCGTCAGCGTCGTGCCGCTCGGTGAACTGCTTGG
>Ga0181537_10002263_pt1 | contig 17095 bp, 15 predicted proteins | sample PEATcosm2014_Bin_39_FD_119765 | JGI IMG/M metagenome (GOLD analysis project Ga0181537, IMG submission 119765) | Peatland microbial communities from MTU Mesocosm Facility, Houghton, MI, USA - PEATcosm2014_Bin23_10_metaG | ecosystem: Environmental > Terrestrial > Soil > Wetlands > Peat | place... | reverse complement strand
CTTAAATTTCCCCAAAAGAATTTCGTGCCAATTCGTGAAATTCGTGTCTTAATTTTCGCATGAACATTCAAGTGGCGGTGCTTTGCGACGCGGCGACGGAGGACAACGGCAAGCTCAACCTCCTCGGCGCGTTCGACACGATCTTCGCGCCGCAATTGCCCGCCGTGCATCCGCAATGCGCCGTCGCGCTGCGCGTCACGTTCATGTCCGGCGACGAGGGCGCGCGCAAGTTGAAACTGAATTTTGTCAACGCGGACGGCAAGAGCATCATGCCGCCGATTGAAATCCCGGTGGCGGTCTCGCTGCCGGACGACGCGCATTTTCTCACGCGCAATTTCATCGTGAACATCCAGCAGTTGAAGTTTGCCGAGGCGGGCCTGTATTCCGTGGACGTGCGGCTGGACGACAAATCACAGGCGGGAATCCCGCTTTCGGTGAAGATGATCCCGCCGCGCGCGGCGAAGTCGGCGTGACAGCCCGCGCCTTTTCAAGGCGATGGTTATTTTGCTTTGCTTATTTTTGAATTCGCCGAAAATTTCCGCGCGCCATGCCGCCGCCAAAAAAAATTTCCGCACGACAGAAAGTTCTCGCACAATGGCGCGGTGTTGACCTTGCGCCGGTTGAGGCGGCCAAGGCCGTCCGCGCGCGCGACGCGGGCAAGGTCGTCTCCAAAGTTTTGTCGGATTTGAAGATGGATTCGCGCCGCGCCGAAATCGAACTGGTCAAAGTCTGGAACTCGCTGCTGGACCCGAACATCACCGCGCACGCGCAGCCGCACAACCTGCACAAGGGCACGCTGTTCGTGGACGTGGACAACAGCGTCTGGCTTTCGGAAATCGTGCGGTACCGCCGCAAGGAAATCCTCGACCGTTTGCAGCACAGCTTCGGGAAAAATCTGATCCAGAAAATTTCATTCCGCATCGGCTGATCCGGCGCGCGGGCTGACTGTCCGTAAAATGTAACATTTTTCAATTGGGCATCGGTGGTCGCGCTTCGTAATCTGGCGCAACATGGAAACAGTCCGCCGCGCCGTCATTGATGTCGGAACCAACTCGATCAAATTGTTAATTGCCGACGTGCGCGGGCGCGACGTGCAGCCGGTGCATGAAGAAAGCCGGCAGACGCGCCTCGGCAAGGGCTTTTACCAAACGCGCCGCCTGCAACCCGAAACCATCGCCTGCACCGCCGAGGCCGTCTGGGAGTTCGCCGAGATCGCGCGCGAAAGAAACGCGTCATCCGTCCGCGTCATCGCCACAAGCGCCGCGCGCGATGCCGTCAATCCGGCCGATCTCACTTCTTCCATCGAACGGGCGTCCGGTTTGAAAACGGAAATCATCTCCGGCGGGCGGGAGGCGGAACTGGTGTTTCGAGGTGTCGCGACCGATGTGGAACTGGCAAAAACTCCGTTGCTGATTCTCGACGTGGGCGGCGGCAGCACGGAATTCATCCTCGGCCGGGGCGCGAAAAAAAGTTTTGCCCACAGCTTTCCGCTCGGCACGGTGCGGCTGCTGGAAAGATTCCAGCATGGCGACCCGCCGACGCGCGGCGAATTCACCAAGTGCCGCGACTGGCTGAAAAATTTTCTCCATGGCGAAGTCCGGCCGCAGTTTGAACCCGCGCTGAAAAACGAATCCAGCGAAATCCAGCTTGTCGGCACGGGCGGCACAACGAGCATCCTTGCGCGCATCGAGAAAAGGCTGGACCGCTTCGACCGCGAAAAAATCGAGCGCACGGTTTTGAGCTTTGAACAAATCGTCGCACATCGGAAAAATTTATGGCAACTGCCGCTGGCCGGGCGCAAGGAAATCACCGGCCTGCCAAAGCTGCGCGCCGACGTGATTCTTGCCGGCGTCCTGATTTACGAAGTGGTGATGGAGGAATTCGGCTTCAAACAGCTTCGCGTCAGCACGCGCGGCCTGCGTTTTGCGGCAGTGATGGATTAGCGCCACTCAATCGTTTATTGTCCTGTCATGCGTGTCTTAATTGTCGGCTGCGGTTATGTCGGCGTGCCGCTTGGAGTTGAACTGATCCGGCTTGGCCATGAGGTTTTTGGACTGCGAAGAAACTTGTCGTCAGAAAATGAATTGAAAGCCGCAGGAATCCAGCCGCTCGTCGGTGACGTGACGAAGCCGGATGAATTTAACAAATTGCCGCCCGATTTTGACTGGGTTGTTAATTGCGTCGCGGCGGGCGGCGACGCGGAAAATTATCGTCAGGTTTATTTGCAAGGCACGCGCAACCTGATCGAATGGCTCGCGCCGAATCCGCCGAAAAAATTTATCTACACAAGCAGCACGAGCGTCTACGCGCAAAACGACGGTTCGCAAGTCAAGGAATCCAGCCCGACCGAACCGGTTTCAGAAACATCAAAAATCCTGCTCGAAACCGAAAAAGTCTTGCTGACAGCGGTGGCCGAACGCAAGTTCCCAGCCGTGATTTTGCGCGTTGCCGGAATTTACGGGCCGGAGCGCGGCCATTGGTTCAAGCAATTTCTCAAGAACGAGGCGACGATGGAAGGCGACGGTTCGCGCTTTCTGAACATGATCCACCGCGACGATCTGGTCGGCTGCATCGCCGCCGCTTTGAAAAGCGGACGCGCGGGCGAGATTTACAACGCCGTGGACGATGAACCGGTCAGCCAGAGAAATTTTTTTGAATGGCTCGCGGGAACACTGGGCAAATACCCGCCGCCATCCGCGCCGGAAAATTCCGACGAAAACCGCAAACGCGGCGCGACGAACAAGCGCGTGTCGAATCGCCGGTTGAAAATGGAACTCGGCTATCAGTTCAAGCATCCGAATTTTCGTATCGGCTACAGCGCGGAACTGTTGCGTCTCGACCGCGCGGGCGAACTGCACGTCTCGCCGGATGTGCGCTGAATTTCAGTTGTGAGTAATTTCATTTCGACCTGACGAAAATTCCCGCGTAAGTTTCCCGCCGCAATGTCCGCCGAAACGCAATTGACGCCCATGATGGCGCAGTATCGCCGCATCAAAGGCGAACTGCCGAAGGACGCGCTGCTGCTCTTCCGCCTCGGCGATTTTTACGAGATGTTTTTCGAGGACGCACAGGCCGGCGCGCAACTGCTGAACCTCTCGCTCACCGCGCGCAACGGCGTCCCGATGTGCGGCCTGCCGCATCACGCCGCCAATGGCTACATCGCCCGCATTCTCAAAGCCGGCCGCAAGGTCGCCATCTGCGATCAAATGGAAGACGCGCGGCCCGGCCAATTGACCAAACGCGAGGTTACGCAAATCCTCTCGCCCGGCACGCATTTCGATGAACGGATGCTGGTCGCCGAGCGGAACAATTTTCTGGCGGCGGTTTATCCGTCGGGAAAAATCTTCGGCCTCGCACTCGTGGATTTGACCACCGGCGATTTTCTGACGACTGAATTGGAAAATGATTCCGCACTGCTCGCCGAGCTGGAACGTTTGCGCCCGGCGGATATTATTTTCCCGACCGAAGCCGTTTCGCTGCGAGATTTATTGCGTGGCGCGTTCCAAATTTTAAGCGGCTATGACGACTGGACGTTTGCGCCGGAAACCGCGTTTTACACGGTGAAGGAACAATTCAAGGTCGCCTCGCTCGACGGCTTCGGGCTGAAAGACAAAACCGCCGCCATCGGCGCGGCGGGCGGCGCGCTGCATTACCTCACGCAAAATTTGCGGCGCGACGTGAAGCATCTCACGCGCATTTCATTTTATCAGCGCAGCGATTTTCTCACGCTGGATTACACCACGATGCGGCATCTGGAAATTCTCGAACCGCAGCACCACGATGCGCCGCGCAACGCCTCGCTTTACGGCGCGCTCAACAAAACCGTCACGCCGATGGGCGCGCGACTCCTACGCAATTGGCTCTCGCAGCCGCTGGCCAAGGCAGGGCCGATTCATCAACGGCAGGATGCCGTGGAAACGTTCATCAACAATTCCTTTGGCCTCGACGCGTTCCGCCAGCAGCTTGCACAGGTGCGTGATCTGGAACGCACGCTCGGCCGTTTAAGTTCCGGCAGTGGAAACGCGCGTGACTTGGTCGCGCTGCGGTTGGCGCTCGAACAAATCCCGGCGTTGAAACAAACTTTGGCCACGGTGGGGCGAGCGTCCCCGCGAGCCGAATCTTTGGTGGACGATGTTTCGACGGCTCGCGAGGACGCTCGCCCCACCAGCTTGATCTTTGACCTGGACTCGCAAATTTCCGAATCGCCCGACCTTGTTGAAATCATTTCCCGCGCCATCGTGGACGAGCCGCCGTTGCCCATCAAGGAAGGCGGCATGATTCGCGACAGCTTTGATCCGGCGCTCGACGAACTCCGCACCGCGCAGCGCGGCGGCAAGGATTGGATCGCCAAACTCCAAGCCGACGAAATCGCAGCGACGGGAATTTCCTCCCTGAAAGTTCGGTTCAATTCCGTTTTCGGCTATTACATCGAAGTCACCAAATCGAATTTGGACAGGGTTCCGGCGCATTATCACCGCAAGCAAACCGTTGCGAACGGCGAGCGTTTCATCACGCCGGAGCTGAAGGAAATGGAGGGAAAGATTCTCGGCGCGGAGGAGCGCAGCGTGAAATTGGAATACGAGCTGTTTCAGCGCGTCCGCGAGGAAGTGCTGGGACAGCTCCCGAAAATTCAGCAAACCGCTTCCGCGCTGGCACAATTGGATGTGTTGGCATCGTTCGCGGAAACGGCGCGGCTGCATAATTATTGCCGTCCGCAAATTTCCGACGCCGGCGTGCTGCAAATCCGCGACGGCCGGCATCCGGTTTTGGAACAGCAACTCGTCGAGGAACGCTTCGTGCCGAACGACACAGGGCTTGCCGCCGTTAAATCGTTAAATGGTTACATTGTTGAATCGGCAAAAAACGATTTAACGATTGAACGATTTAACGATTCAACTCTTCCCCAAATCGCGCTCATCACCGGGCCGAACATGGCGGGCAAATCCACTTACATCCGGCAGGTCGCGCTGCTCACATTGCTCGCGCACACGGGCTGTTTCGTTCCGGCGGCGGAGGCGCGGATTGATCTCGTGGATCGCATTTTCACCCGCATCGGCGCAAGTGATGATTTGTCGCGCGGGCAGTCCACGTTCATGGTCGAGATGACCGAGACGGCGAACATTTTGAACAACGCCACGTCGCACAGCCTCATCGTGCTGGACGAAATCGGGCGCGGCACGAGCACGTTCGACGGCTTGAGCCTCGCGTGGTCGATCGTCGAGCATCTGCACAATGCCGTCGGCGCAAAAACTTTGTTCGCCACGCATTATCACGAGTTAACGGAACTCTCGGCGCGTCTGCCGCGATTGAAAAATTTCAACGTCGCCGTGCGCGAGTGGCACGACCAGATTGTTTTTCTCCGCAAAATCGTCGAGGGCGGCACGGATAAAAGTTACGGCATCCAAGTCGCGCGGTTGGCCGGAGTTCCGAAAGAGGTTCTGGAACGCGCGAAAGAAATTTTATCGAACCTCGAAGAATCAGAACTCACGCCGGAAGGAAACGTGCGTCCGCAAACGCGGCAGCGCGGCAAACTGCAGAATCTTCCAGATGCACCGCAGATGGATTTGTTCAAATGATTTCTGCCATCGAACAACAGCCGGTCGGCACGGATTTGATTTCTCAAGTCGAAGAATTTTTTTCGCCGAGCGGAATTCTTTCCAAGGCGAGCAATTTTGAATTCCGCCCGCAGCAGCAGGAAATGGCCGTGGCCGTGGCGCTCGCGCTGCAGAATCGCGAGCATCTTGCGGTAGAGGCTGGAACGGGCGTCGGTAAATCGCTCGCGTATTTGATTCCGGCGATTTTGTTCGCCGTCGCGCAGAAGAAGAAAGCAATTGTCTCGACGCACACGATCAATTTGCAGGAGCAGCTTACGGAAAAAGATCTACCGATGCTCGCGGGCGTTTTGGCCGCGTTGCCGGAGCCGGTGAAATTTAATTTCACGATGCTCAAGGGCCGCGCGAATTATCTTTGCACGCGTCGTTTGCAAAAGGCGATGCAGCAAAATGGAAATCTATTCACATCGTCCGAAGCGGAAGAACTCAAACGCATTTACGAATGGTCGAAGAAAACGACGGACGGCAGTTTGTCGGATTTTGAGATCGAGCCGGACGCGAAAGTCTGGGCGCAGGTTTGTTCCGAGCGTGGACTTTGCTCGCCGAAAACGTGCGGCTATCAATCCGATTTCAGCAAAGACCATGACGTTTGTTTTTTTCAGCGCGCGCGGAACAAAATTCTTTCGTCGGACGTTTTGGTTTTGAACCACACGCTATTCTTCACCTTGCTCGGCGGCGTGGATGAGGAAATGGAAGGCGGCATTTTGTTCAAAAACGACTTCGTGATCTTCGACGAGGCGCACACGATGGAAAGCGTGGCGTCGCGGTACATCGGCTTGAGCGTGTCGAGCGGGCAGGTGCGTTATGCGCTGAACCGGTTGTGGAATCCGCGCACGGAAAAAGGTCTGCTGGCGACGTTGCGCAAAGGCAATGCCGTGAAACTGGTCGCGGATATTTTGAGCGAGTCGGATAAATTTTTTGAGAACGTCGAAGTCGCGTGTGAAGAAATTCAAGCGACGGCCAAACCGAAATTTGGCGGCGAAAGTGGCGGACGCAAGCGCGCGTGGACGGAACTTCGCATCCGCCGCGCGGAATTGGTGAAAGATAATGTGACTTTGCCGATCCAAAGACTGCGCGAAGCCGTCAGCGAACTTGTAAAATTAAGCGAGGACAAAGACATCGGCCAAGAGTTGATTGAGTGCAATCGTCGGCTCGGTGAATTGAAAGTCGAGGTTGCAGAATTTTTGAGCCAACAGGCGGGCGACCATGTTTATTGGGTCGAACGCGGCGGCAAGGCGCACCGGAACCTTTCGCTCAACGCCGCGCCGATTGACGTGGCGGATTATTTGCGCCGCCGTTTGTTCGAAAGCGACACGAGCATCGTGATGACGAGTGCGACACTGGCGACAAATTCCAAATCGCAGACGGGATTGAATTATTTTTCCAAACGTGTCGGCTGCGAATCCGCCACGATGCTGCAAGTCGGCACGCCGTTCGATTACGCGCGGCAGATGAAATTGTTCGCCGTCAAAAAAATGCCCGACCCGCGCGAGGCTGGTTATCGCGACGCGTTGATTCATTGGATCGGGCATTTCGTGACGCAGACACATGGCAAGGCGTTCGTGTTGTTCACTAATTACAAGCTCATGCAAGAAACCGCCGAGCTGATGCAGCCGTTTTTCGACAAGCTCGGTGTCGCGTGTTTTGTGCAGGGCACGGGCACGCCGCGCTCGACGATGCTGGAAAAGTTCAAGGACGACACGGACTCGGTGCTCTTCGGCACGGACAGTTTTTGGCAGGGCGTGGACGTGCCGGGCGAGGCATTGAGCAACGTCATCATCACGCGGCTGCCGTTCGCCGTGCCGGACCATCCGCTCATCGAGGCGCGCATCGAGGCGATCGAGGCGCGCGGCGGAAATTCCTTCGGCGAATTTTCCCTGCCCGAGGCGATCCTGAAATTCCGGCAGGGCGTCGGGCGTTTGATCCGCACGAAGACGGACACGGGCATCATCGTGGTTTTGGATAACCGGATTTTAACAAAGCAATACGGTCAGTCGTTTCTCGACGCGCTGCCGAAATGTCCGGTGGAGATTGTTTGAAGAAAATTATTTTGAAAAAGGCGGCGATAATTGAAATGCAGTCGGAGCATTTGTGCTGATTGGCGTGAAGTTTATGGGAATTGGATTAAAAAATGGATCGTATCGCACTTTTTCATTGAAATTGCCGTTGCTGTCGCCGCCGCGCAAAATTTCCGTCAGCACACCGTTTTGAAAAACTTCACGTGTCGTAGTAAATTTTGAACCGTTGGGTTTCATGTCCATCTGTTGAATTATTCGATTTTTGTATATACAAAACTCGTCTGGAATTCCGTTGAAATCTGTGTCCTTTTGAAGAGTATCCGTTCCATCATTCGAAAATGTCCACCACTCATCCGTTTTTCCGTCAAAATTATTATCATATTCCGCGCTACTCTCCCGGCCATACGCATCGTATTGCACCCAATAATCCATTACTCCGTCTAAATTCCTATCTTCTGAAAATTCGGCTTCATATCCATTTCGGTATATCCACTTCTTGTTCACTTTACCGTGGACATAATGGTAATAGGTTTTGGCTCCGAAATTACTTACTGATTGGTAAAGCAAACAAAAAATTATACCCATGATAATGCCGACCAGAATTTGAACCCAAGCCAGTTTTTTAAGTGGAAAAATTTCAGGTGGAGAAGAAGCCATGGCGTCAGTTTCGATTTGATTTATTTCTGCGGGCGATGCTTCTGCGTTTAGCAGAGCAATGGCTGCTTCGGCATCCGCAGCGCGAACAGACGCACGCCGCCCGGCGCTGTCAGATTTGGATACATTCCGCCGCAATCATCGGCATTGACACAGCACTTGATGCCATGCGCTTCAAGATTGCTGCGGGCAAGTTCTGCGGTGTCGTGGCTGCTGAAAATATGAATAGTTACGATTTTCACTTCGCTATGAAGACCATCATTGCCGGATTCTGAAGCCATAACTTTGCAAGAGAAATAGCCTTGGTTCTCGAAACGTAAAGCCAAAACTCGACACGCACTTTTCGGCCATTAAACTGTTGGCGCATGACGCGCACGGAAAAACTTCTGGCCGAACTCATCGCGCTGCCCAGCGTGAATCCCGCCTTTCTGCCGCCGCGCCATCCGCACGCCGGGGAAAAACGCGTCGCGGATTTTCTCGCCACCATCGCCGCCCGCGCCGGACTTGAAGTTGAATTTCAAAAAGTTGTCCTTGCGGACGGCCACCAGAATCGCTCCAATCTCATCGCGCGACTGCGGCCAAAAAATAAAATCAAACAAACCATCCTGCTCGCGCCGCACCTCGACACCGTCGGCGCGGACGGAACAAAATTTATCCCGCAGCGTAAAAACGGCCGCCTGCATGGTCGCGGCGCGTGCGACACGAAAGGTTCCATCGCCGCTATGCTGTCCGCGCTTTGCGAGCTGGCGAATTCAAAATCCCGCCCGCTCGAAACGGAAATCATTTTCGCCGGATTGATTGACGAGGAACACGCGCAAGCTGGCTCGCGCGCGCTCGTAAAAAATAATTTCAAAGCAGATTTGGCCATCGTCGGCGAGCCGACAAAACTGCAAGTCGTCACCGCGCACAAAGGCAGCCTGTGGCTGGAACTCGAAACGCGCGGCAACGCGGCGCACGGCGCGACGCCGCAGTTCGGCAAAAACGCGATCCACGAAATGGCGCGCATCGTGGACATTTTGGAAACGGATTACGCGGCGCTATTGCGAAAACGAAAACATCCGCTGCTCGGCGTGGCGACGGTGAATGTCGGCACGATTTCCGGCGGCACGCAGGCGAACATTGTTCCAGATTTTTGCAAAATTTCAGTTGATCGCCGCACGTTGCCGGACGAGACGGACGCGAGCGTGAAACGCGAAATCAAAAAATTTCTTCAATCAAAAAATCTTTCCGCTCAAGTCGCGGATAAGAAGCTCGCGCCGGCTTTGCCGCTGGAAACGAATTTCAAACTGCCGCTCGTCCAGAAATTTCTGAAAAGCATCGGCCAGTCAAAACCGTTGGGCGTTCATTTCTTTTGCGACGCGGCGATTTTATCGGCCGGCGGAATTCCGAGCATTGTTTTCGGGCCGGGCGATGTGGCGCAGGCGCACACGGCGGACGAATGGATTTCGCTTTCTGAATTAGAACACGGGAAGAATCTACTTCTGCGCTTCCTGAATTCTCTTCCGTAATTTTTGGAATTCGCTTTCCTGAACCAAACCGGTTTCGTATTGTCCAACGCTCATGTCCGCAGAAAAAATTACAACGACGCCCGCGACCGCGGAAAAACATCACGTCACGTTTTTCAAGCAGAGCGGCTGGCTGATGTTCGCGTCGGTGGCAAGCGGCGGATTGATGTATGCGGTGCATCCTATCGTGTCGCGCGGTGTGCCGCCGGGGGAATACGGTGTGTTCACGACGCTGCTGCAGGTGGTGTCGCTGATGACCATTCCGGCGGTCGGTTTGCAACCGGTCATCGCGCAGCAGGCGGCGGCGGCGATCACGGACGAGCAACAGTGCGTGGTGGCGAGTGAATTTCGCGCCGTGTGGCGGGCGATTTTTTTCATCTGGCTGGCGATGGTGCTGGTCCTTGCAATTTTTTGGCGGCAGGCGCTGGCCGGTTTGCAGATCGAGAATGCGACAGCGCTGGCGGCGACAATTGTCGTGGGACTGGCTGCGATGTGGATGCCGCTGACAATGGGGATGTTGCAGGGACGGCAGAATTTTTTATGGCTCGGCCACACGAACATCCTGAACGGCGTCGGGCGGCTGGGCTTGGTGTGCATCGTCGTTTTCCTGTTTCACGGCTGGGCGGCAGGCGCGATGAGCGCGGTGTTTTTGGGGATGATGACGGTGGTGGTGGTCGGTGGCTGGCACATCCGCGACGTATGGAAAACCAAAACGGTGCCGGTCGAGTGGCGCAACTGGCTGGGACGCGTTGTGCCGCTGACGTTCGGCTTGGGCGCGGCGACGTTCATGTTGAGCGCGGACATGATTTTCACACAGAATTTTTTCCCGCGCGAACAGACCGGATTTTACGCGGCGGCGGGGATGATCGGGCGCGCGCTGGTTTTTTTCACGCAGCCGCTCTCGCAGGTGATGTTCCCGAAGCTGGCGCGCAGCAAGGCGACGGGGGAAAAATCCAACGCGCTGGCGCTGGCGCTGGGGGCGACGTTGCTGGCGGGCGGTGCGGCGGCCATCGTTTGCACGCTTTTTCCGTCGCTGCCGTTGCGGCTGGCCTTGTATAAGCCGGTCTATATCGCAACCGCTTCGCCGCTCGTGCCGTGGTTTGCGTGGTGCATGCTGCCGCTGACGCTTTCGTTCGTGCTCGTCAACAGCCTGATGGCGCGCTCAAAATTTTCCGCAGTACCGTGGCTGGTATTGGTGGCGGTCGGCTACGGCATCGCGCTGGCGATGGTCGGACGGCACGCCGGAAGCATGGCCGATACGCAGGCCGGTTTGCGGATGATGATCCAGACGCTCGGCGTTTTTAACCTGCTCCTGCTTGGCGTTTGCGCGTGGTTCACCTGGGGCAGAAATTCCGCGCCGGAAAATAAAAATTAATTCTTCGGGCCGGACAACGGCTTGGGCGCGCGCAGTTTTTTGTAGATCCAGCCTTCGAGCGGGCGCAGCGGGCGCAGCCACCTGTAAAGCGGCGAGTAAATCAGCCGGACACGCACGACGGACAAAAACATCGTCAGCGACGAGCGGAACAGCGACGACGTGACTTTCGAGCCGGCTTTGTCCGTCCATTCAATCGGCACTACCATGATTTTGAAGCCGGCGCGCTTGAGCGACACCAGCAGGTTCACGTCGAACGCGAGGTCGGCGATGCGCAGCGTCGGGTGGATTTTTTCCACGGCGGCGCGGCGCATCAGCTTGCACGGGCATTGCGTGTCCTTGATGTGCATCCAAAAAAGCAGCTCCACGATGAAATGAAAACTGCGGCTGAAGAATTTTCTCAACGTCGTCTGCTCCTGATGCAGGACCGAACCGGCCAGCCAGCGCGAGCCGATGACGCAATCCGCCTCGCCGATATGTTTTGTCAGGTCAAAAAAATCCTTCGGCGAAGTCGCGCCGTCCGCGTCCGCGTAGCCGATGAAATCGCCCAACGCGGCGAGCTTGAGACCCTCGATGAGCGCGCCGCCTTTGCCGATGGGCTCCTTGAATTCCAGCGCGCGCACCGCCGGAAATTCCGCCGCGACTCTTTGTACCACGCCGAGCGTGTTATCCGTGCAGCCGTTGAGAACGACGACGATCTGGAATTTGCCGGAATAATTCTTCTGGAAAAACTGCGCGTAATCGCGCAGCACCGGTTCGATGCGCGCTTCCTCGTTGTAAGCCGGAATCAGGATGAGCAGGCTGGGGTCAGGCACGCGGATTCAGTAACAGAAAATTTTCGCGCAGGCAATCTTGGGAAATGTGCGAAAGAAATAGAAACCTAATCGCTAGTAAGATAACAAGGAGCAACAAACCCATGAGAACAAATAGAAACCAACGACCGTTATTTGCTTTTGAAGATTCATCCAGACGAACTCGATGCCCTGTAAAAAATCCAAATAATCTCGCTCCCCATTTGTCTCCGCCAAACGCGTAACCAAGAAGCAGCCCAAAAAAGCCCAAGATTAAGCAAGTTGTTTTAAGACCTAACGCATAAAAGTGTGCGCGCAGCAACAACCATAGAATTGCCAGTCCAACGATACCAATAATCGTTCGTGCAATGATTGTTGCAATTTTGTCAGTAGGTTTCACAGGCATTTTTCATTTAACGATTTGAATCTATTTGTCATTGAACTTTGAGTCCAGCGCGAAACAATTCTTGCCGTGCGTTCCGCCAATCATTATTAAATCTTTATGGATTCCAGCGAAGCATTCGTCGCGCTGAACATGATCGAGCACGTCGGGCCGGTGCGCGCGCGGCTGTTGCTCGAACATTTCGGCGACGCGACAAAAATCCTCGCCGCCGCCAAATCCGAACTGCTCCGCGTCCGCAACATCGGCGAGGAAACCGCCGAGGCAATCGCCACTTGGGAAAAATCCGTTGACCTCGCGGGCGAATTGAAACGCATCGCGGAATTCGGCTGCCACGTTTTGATCTCGTCGGATGAAAATTATCCCGCGCTGCTCCGCGAAATTTATGATCCGCCGCTCGTGCTTTACGTCAAGGGCGCGCTGACCGCGAAGGACAAAAACGCCGTGGCGATGGTCGGCTCGCGGCAGACGACGCATTACGGCATCGAGACCGCGCGCAAGCTGGCATATCAGCTCGCCTATGTCGGCGTGACGGTGGTGAGCGGCGGCGCACGCGGCATTGACACGGCGGCGCATCAAGGCGCGCTCGCGGCGAAAGGACGGACGATTTGCGTTTTGGGAACGGGCATCAATCTGATTTTTCCAACAGAGAATGCGGAATTGTTCCAGCGTATTTCTGAAAACGGCGCGGTCATCACGCAATTTCCATTCAACCGTCCGGCGGACAAGCAAAGTTTTCCGATTCGTAATCGCATCGTCGCAGGCATGACTTTAGGAACAGTCGTCGTCGAGGCCAATACGACGAGCGGCGCGTTAATCACCGCGAACATGGCGGTGGAAGCCGGCCGGCAGATTTTTGCCGTGCCGGGACGGATTGATTCGCCGCGCAGCAAGGGTTGTCACGATTTGATCAAAAAGGGCGCGAAGCTGTGCGAAAGCGCAGAGGATATTTTGAGCGAGTTCGAATATCTGTTTCCGACGAGCAACCGTCCGTCGTCGCCGGGTGAGACCGGAGTTTTGCCCGCGCTGGAATTGAGCGAGAACGAACAAAAGGTTTTCGACGCGCTGAAAGCCGATGATGAGTTGACGATTGATGAAGTCATCCGCGTGAGCGGCCTGCCGAGTTCGGCGGTTTCGGTCGGGCTTTTGAGCCTGGAGATGAAGCGCGCGGTGAAACAACTGCCGGGAAAATTGTTCGTGCGGAATAATTAGCGAAACGAAACTTGCGGGTTCGTGTTCAATGAATTAAAAGTCATCAAACGCGGGAGAACTTTATGGCCAGCTACACCATCATCGGCGGCGACGGCAAACAATACGGCTCGATTTCGGGGGACGACGTGCGCAAATGGATTTCCGAAGGGCGGCTAAACGAGCAATCCATGACGAAGGCGGAAAACGACGCGGAATTCCGTGCGCTCGGAAAATTCCCGGAATTTGCCGACGCGTTCGCATCCGACGCGGCAGGATCGGGCGCGCCGCCATCGCCCGCAGGTTCCGTTGACTGGTCGGCGCGCGATTATGATTTGGACATCGGCGGCTGTGTCAGCCGCGGCTGGGAATTGTTCAAGGAAAACATGGGGGTGCTGTTTGTCGGCGCGTTGATTTATATGCTCATCGAGGTTGCCATCGGCGGGCTGGCCCGAATCCCGTTCATTGGCGCGGTGTTTTCGATTGCGAACTTCGTCATCTCCGGGCCGCTGATGGGCGGCGTGCTTTACCTTTTCATCCGCGTCATCCGCCGCGAACCGGCGGAGATCGGGGATATTTTTTCCGGATTCCGCCGCGCGTTCGCGCAACTTTTTCTCGGCACGCTGGTTCAGGGCCTGCTGATCGGCGTGTGCATGATTCCATTTCTCATCGTGTTTTTTTTGAAATTCATTCCGCTGGGCGGCCATCTGCAATCCGGTTCCGCGCCGGACAAGGAAACGCTGGTCGCCATCGAATCCGCACTGCTCGCCAGCCTGCCGGTGCTGCTGCTCTGCGCCATCCCCGCGACTTATCTGGGCGTGTGCTGGAGATTCACCCTGCCGCTCATCATCGACAAGCGGATGGATTTTTGGACGGCGATGGGAACGAGCCGGAAAATGGTGCATAAACATTGGTGGCAGATTTTTGGCCTGGTGGTTTTGATTTCGCTGCTGAATATCGCGGGGCTTTGTGCGTGTTGCATCGGCGTGCTGTTCACCATTCCCATCGGAATCGCGGCGTTGATGTTCGCGTATGAAACTATTTTCTCCAAAGGGCAGGCCGCTTAGCCGCGCCACGGCCAAAAACGCGACGCTCCTCAACCTGCTGGCCACGCCCGGTCTTGGCTCGCTCCTGTGCGGGCGCTGGATCGCCGGAAGCGGGCAGCTTCTTTTGGCCGTCGCGGGTTTCTCATGGGTCATTGTCTGGTTCCTGAGGGAAATGATTCCGTATTACGGCCTGATGTTCGGCGACGGGCCGCCGCATTTGCCCGGCCTGAAGATGCTCGCGGAGGGCACGGTTTTATTTGTCGTCGCATGGCTGTGGTCGGCGGCGACGAGTTTCAGTTTGTTGCGCGAAGCATCGGCGGGCGGCCAGCGTTCACTCGAAAATTTTGCCGCGCCGCCGCCGCTCAAACTCGACGAGGCAAAAATCATCCTCGCGCTCGCCTTGATTCCAAACTGGAAATTACAGGACGCGGCAATCGCGCGGACATATGAGTTCAAGGATTTTCCCGCCGCGGTAAAATTTGTGGAGACCGTCGCCGCGCTCGCCGAACAGGCGTGGCATCATCCCGACATTGACATCCGCTGGAACAAGGTGACGCTCACGCTCACGACGCACGACGCCGGAGGATTGACGGAAAAAGATTTTGCGCTCGCAAAACAATTCGACGGATTGTCATCGCGTTGAATTTTCCGCCGTCGCGGGAATTGTCGGCGGCGCAGTTCCATTTTGCACCGGTCGCGGCAGCCGCCCGATCCAGATGCCGCTGACGCCGTAGTTCCATTCGAGTTGCGGGATGCCGGGTGGTCCACCACGTTCGCCACGGATGACGAGCCGGTCTTCGGGCCGCATTTTTTTCACCCACGGCGCATAGGCTTTCGTGTCGCCGAAGTTCCACAGGATTTTGTGAAACACCTCAAAATCTTCGGCTGGCATCCACGTTGGCTCGAAGCCGAGCATATAACGCCAGTCGCCGCGCGGATTTTTGAAAAAAGTCTGGTAAAACAGCGTCATGTCGGCCGTGTAAAAAATGCCGTCGTGGTCCGGCATCCAGCCGTTGAGTTCGTCGGGATGTTCCGCGACCGAGAGATATTGTTGCGTCAAATTATTCGTCCAGCGGCTGTTCGCATCGTTTGTGACGGCAAGAAAAGTCGCGATGGCGAGCCCCAACGTCAGGCCGAGGCGTTTGAATGAATTTTCCGCGAACCGTGCCTGCAGGAGCAGTTGCAAATCGCAGGTGATCAAAACCATCAACGCCGGCCAGCCCCAGTCGTCCCAAAATCGCCCGACTTTGAAACCCAGCACCCAGCAGATGCACACCAGCCAGAACGCGGGGGTCTTCGCCAGCGGAACGGCGTTCAGTTTTGCCAGTTGCCGCAGGACGAGCAGGCCGCCCAGAATCGCCACGGCCAGGATATTGCCGTCGAACGGCTGCAACTCCGTCACCAGCGTGCGCGTGGTGGGGTGCGCGCCGACCGCGAGCAGCGCGAGCTTGAACGCTTGCAACGGATATTCAAACGGATGTCCCGTGAGCGCGCTCCCGATGAAAACTCCGATGGCCCAGCAAAAGCCGAGGCTGATCGCCCAGCTAAATTCGCCCGCCAGAAAAAATGAGCCGAGCGGCAGCACCCAGAGATACCAGACGCCGTGGATGAAAGTGCCGAGCGCAAACAACGCGGTGGCCAGCAGCAGCATCCATTTTTTCGGCGGCGACGAACCATGCTTTTGCCACAGGAAAAGAATTGTCAGCAGCACCGCGAATGTCACCAGATACGGACGCCCCAGCGTCATGCGCCCGCACACCGCCGCCACGAGCGTCGCCAGCATCAACGTGGCCAGCCACGCTTCCGGCCGTTTCAGCCACGGCAATGCCGACCAGCCGACGAGGATGAACAGCGTGACGACGGAAAAAACGACGAGCTTATCCGTATCCCAATCCGTCAGATGATAAATTTTCCCCAGCAGCAGGTTCCAGCCGAACTCGTGGTCAATTTTGTAAGTGTCATTGAGTATGAGGATTTGCGACCACGATTTGCCGCTCACCGCCTTGGCCGCGTGCCGCAACGCATCGTCCCCCGGCAGATAGCCGTAGTTGATGATTTTCAACGGGATGGCGAGGATGACAAAAATGACGATCACCCAGACCGCGAGCGGAACGTAGCGCTTGAGCGGATCAAGCGGTGATGGATTGGAATGGCCGTCGGTCATTTTGCGTGGCGCAATGGCGAATCAAAACACCATCGGCACGCCTTCGTCGAGAATTTTTATTTGACGCGTCAGATTTTCCTTTGCCGCGATTTCCAAGAGCCAGCGCGGCGGCTCATCCATTTCTTCAAAAGATAATTTAAAAGTCCCGTAATGCATCGGCACAAAATGTTTTGCGCCCAAATCCTTAAACGCATCAATCGCCTCGTCCGGTCCCATGTGGACTTTGCGAAACGTTTCGGGATGATACGCGCCAATCGGCAGCAACGCGATTTCCGGCGCGAGCTTGCGGCCGATTTCCTTGAAGCCGTGGAAATACGCGCTGTCGCCCGCGTGATAAATTTTCCG
>Ga0181537_10002262_pt1 | contig 17100 bp, 13 predicted proteins | sample PEATcosm2014_Bin_39_FD_119765 | JGI IMG/M metagenome (GOLD analysis project Ga0181537, IMG submission 119765) | Peatland microbial communities from MTU Mesocosm Facility, Houghton, MI, USA - PEATcosm2014_Bin23_10_metaG | ecosystem: Environmental > Terrestrial > Soil > Wetlands > Peat | place... | reverse complement strand
GGCGCCGGCCTCGCGATGGCGACGATGGACATCATCAAGCTTTATGGCGGCAGCCCGGCGAATTTCCTTGATGTCGGCGGCGGGGCGACGCGGGAGCGGGTGACGGCGGCGTTCAAGCTGATCCTTTCCGAACCGAACGTCGAAGCGATCCTCGTCAACATCTTTGGCGGCATCGCGCGTTGCGATGTGATCGCCGACGGCGTCGTCTCCGCGGCGCGCGAGGTCAATCTGCACGTGCCGCTGGTGGTACGGCTCGAAGGCACCAATGTCGAATTGGGCCGCAAGATCCTGAGCCAATCCGGCCTGCCGATCATCACCGCCGATGATTTTGCCGATGCCGCGCAAAAAATCGTCAAATCGATTTCCGAGGCGGCCTGATGGCGATCATCGTCGACGCCTCGACCACGGTGATCTGCCAGGGCTTTACCGGCGCGCAGGGCACGTTCCATTCCGAGCAGGCGATCGCCTACGGCACCAAAATGGTCGGCGGCGTGACCCCGGGCAAAGGCGGCAGCCGGCACCTCGACCTGCCGGTTTGGGACACGGTGCATGAGGCCGTGGCGGCAACGGGTTGCACCGCCAGCGTCATCTACGTGCCGCCGCCCTCCGCCGCCGACGCGATCCTCGAGGCGATCGACGCCGGCATCCCGCTTGTCGTGTGCATCACGGACGGCATCCCGGTGCAGGACATGGTGCACGTCAAGCGCGCGCTGTCAGGGTCGAAGACGCGACTGATCGGTCCGAACTGCCCGGGCGTCATCACCCCGGACGAATGCAAGATCGGTATCATGCCAGGCCACATTCATCGGCGCGGGCGGATCGGCATCGTCTCGCGCTCCGGCACCTTGACCTATGAGGCGGTGGCGCAGACCACCGCGGCCGGGCTCGGCCAATCGAGCTGCGTCGGGATCGGCGGCGACCCGGTCCACGGGCTCGACTTTACCGACGTCATCGAATTGTTCCTCGCCGACAAGGAAACCGACGGCATCGTGCTGATCGGCGAAATCGGCGGCCGCGGCGAGGAAGACGCGGCGGCGCTGATCAAATCGGCGCGGCGCAAGAAGCCCGTCATCGGCTTTATCGCCGGCACCGCGGCACCGCCCGGCCGCCGCATGGGTCACGCGGGCGCGATCATCGCCGGTGGCAAGGGCAGCGCCGGCGACAAGATCGAGGCACTGAAGAGCGCCGGCATCACCGTCTGTGATTCCCCGGCCGCGATCGGCAGCACCGCAAAAGCGGTGATAGGCGGCTAGTCCGCGCAAGCTCGAACATCGTCGCCTATCTCTGAATTCTCCACTGTGCCGACGGTTCCCACGAAAGGCGGCGAGCGAACGTGCGTCCTTCGAGACGCGGCCTGACGGCCGCTCCTCAGGATGACGGACGTCTCAGCTCCGTGCGCGCGGGTGGGCGGCTTCGTAAACTTTGAGCAGATGCTCGGGTTCGACCTTGGTGTAGCGCTGGGTGGTCGACAGGCTGGCGTGGCCGAGCAGTTCCTGGATCGCGCGCAGATCACCCCCTCCGCTAAGCAGATGCGTTGCGAAACTGTGGCGCAGCGCATGCGGCGTCGCGGTGTCGGCGAGCCCGAGCATGCCGCGCAGCAGCTGCATCTGGCGCTGCACCAGGCGCGGATTGAGCGGCCCGCCGCGCGCACCGACAAAAAGCGGCCCATCCTTTGGCAACGGGTACGGGCAGGCGGCGAGATAATCGGCGACCGCCTCGTTGACCGCTGCGAGCACCGGCACATGGCGTTCCTTGCGGCCCTTGCCCAGCACGACCAGCAGCTCGCCTTGCGGCGCCTCGCGGCGTGTCAAGCCCAGCGCCTCGGAGATGCGCAACCCACACCCGTAAAGGAGCGTCAGGATCGCGATGTCGCGCTTTTGCTGCCAGGGGCTCAGCGCGACATCGCCGGCCGCCTCGATCGCGGCGTCGGCATCTTCGACGGTCAGCGGCTTTGGCACGCTCTGCGGCAGTTTTGGCGCGCGGAGCACCGCCAGCCCCGGCGCGGAAGCCAGCTTGCGCCGCTCGAGAAACCGGACAAAGCCGCGCAGCACCGAGAGGCCGCGGGCGATCGTCGTTCGTTCGCGGCCAGCCATCGCGCGATGCGCCAGATACGCCCGGAAATCGGCTGGAGCGAGGCGTGACATCAGCGCCAAATTTGGCAATTCGCCGCGATGTTCGCCGAGAAAACCGAAAAACGCCGCGAGGTCGCGGCCATAAGCGGCAACCGTGTGCGCCGAAGCGCGCCGCTCCGCTTCAAGCCAATCGAGCCACGCACCGATCGCCGCGCGCAAATCATCGGCCACCGGAAAGCGCGCCAGCGGCAGAGGTTCGGGGAGTGTGGGGAAAGGCTTTTGGGGGGCTGCCTGCGCCGGTTTCAGCGCACCGGATTGAGCCATAACCCGATCGACAGGCCGACGATGCGGCCGAGAAAACCGAGCAGCTCGGTACCGAGTCCGGGGTGAAACCGCCCGGGTTTGCGCGTGCCGATACATAAGAGCCCAGTTGGCGTCTCGCGGCCAAAGCGGAGCCGCAGCAAGGCCTGCGAGCGCACCAACCCCGCACCGCCGCCGAACAGCACCGGGTCGCCGGCGATATCGGCTTCGTAGACGACCGATTTGTCCTCGCCGAGCAGTTCCTCGACCGTGCCGGCCTCGAGCAACTGGACGCCGTGCACGTTGAGGCGCGGCGCGATGCCGGCGATGTTCTCGACCGCGATCGTCACGACATCGACATCAAGCAGCACCGCGAGGTCAGTCGTTACGATCTGCAGCAATTGCCCAAAGCTCGGCGCGGCCAAGATCGTCAGCGCGGCCTTGTGCACACGGTTCTGGCTCGCCAGATTGCCGCGGCTGACCGCGATCAGGTTGCGGTATTCAAGATTGATGCGATTGATCTCGCGGCGCTGCCGCTCGTAGAGGAAATGCTGGAAATCAACCACCCCGTCGCCGATCTCGCGGCTTGGCGGACGCAGCAGCCGCAGCGCCTCGGGATGCTCATCGAGAAAATCGGGATGCCGGCGCAAATAGGCAATGACATCGCGCGCCTCGATGTCTCGCCCGGTTGCCTCGCGCTTGGCGACCTCGGCCGGCGCGGCGGCGTCGCGCGCGGGTCGCGTCAGATCGCGAGGACGGTCAACCATTCGATACCCCAACTCCTGCTGCGCGGCCGTGCTTGCCGCCGGCGGATGTGGGCGCGAGTGTAGCCGATGGCCGATGGCCCTGCCAGTCTTGCCGACCCACCCGACAGGCCCGTCTCCGCTAATCGGCTGCGCGTGCTGCTGCCCTTGCCGTTACCGGCGGTGCTGGATTATCGCGCGCTTGAGGGCGAAGCGCCGCCGGAACCAGGCCGATTCGTCCGCGTGAATCTGGGCCCACGCAAGCTGATCGGCGTGGTCTGGGAGGGTGACGGCGACGATGTCGCCGAGGACCGGCTACGGCCGATCGTCGACGTGCTGCCGACCCCGCCCTTGCCGGCGGAGCTGCGCCGCTTTATCGACCGCGTCTCCGCTTACACGCTGACGCCGCCCGGCATGGTGTTGCGCATGGCGATGAGCATCGAGACGGCGCTGTTGCCGCCCTCGCCACGCCGCGTCTGCACCATTACCGAAGCCGGAATCGCGGCGCTAAGCGAACCGCCCGGCAAGAAGCTGACACCGGCACGCCGACGCGTGCTCGAAATCCTGCACGACCTTCCAGCCGAAACGATCGCCGAGACCGCGCGCCGCGCCGGAGTCGGCGCCGCGGTGGTGCGCGGCCTCGTCGCCACCGGCCTCGCCGCCGAGCGCCTCGCCCAATCCGTGCCGCCGCCGATCGAGATACCCGATTGGCGCGCTGAGGGTCCGGCACTATCGCCGGCCCAGGCGCGCGCGGCGCGCCAGCTCGTGGAGCGCGTCGAGGCGGGCGGTTTTCACGTCAGCGTGCTCGACGGGGTCACCGGGTCGGGCAAGACCGAGACCTATTTCGCCGCGATCGCCGCCGCGTTGGCGCGCGGCAAGCAGGTGCTTGTCTTGCTGCCGGAGATCGCGCTGTCGGCGCAATGGCTCGAACGCTTCCACCGGCGCTTCGCCGCGCGGCCGGCGGAATGGCATTCGGATATCGGGCAGACCCAGCGGCGCGATACCTGGCGCGCGGTGGCCGCCGGGCGGGCGCGCGTCGTGGTCGGCGCGCGCTCGGCCTTGTTCCTGCCGCTCCCCGAACTCGGCTTGATTATCGTCGACGAGGAGCACGACCCGTCGTTCAAGCAGGAAGACGGGGTCTGCTACCAGGCGCGGGACATGGCGGTGCTGCGCGCCTCGTTGGCGCAAATCCCGATCGTGCTGGTTTCGGCGACGCCATCGCTCGAAACCGTCGTCAATGTGTCGCGCGGCCGTTACGACCGCGTACACCTGCCCGAGCGCCATGCCGCCGCGAGCTTGCCGACGGTGACGCTGATCGACATGCGCAAGGAGCATCTCGCGCCAGGGCGCTTTCTGTCGCCGCCGCTGGTCGCGGCAATGGCGGAGACACTGACCGATGGCGAGCAGGTGCTGCTGTTTCTCAATCGCCGCGGCTATGCGCCCCTGACGCTGTGCCGCGCCTGCGGCCACCGCTTTCAATGCCCAAGCTGCACCGCCTGGCTCGTCGAGCACCGCTTTACCGGCCGACTGCAATGCCATCATTGCGGCTATTCGACGAGCGTGCCGGCCTTCTGCCCGGAATGCCTCGCCGCTGGGACATTGGTGCCGTGCGGGCCGGGTGTCGAACGGCTCAACGAGGAGGTCGCCGAGCGCTTCCCCGCGGCACGGGTCGCGCTGATGGTCAGCGACATGCTGCCGGGTCCGCGTGCCGCCGCCGACCTCGCCGACGCGATGACCGCGCACCGCTACGACGTGCTGATCGGTACGCAGATCGTTGCGAAGGGGCACCATTTTCCGATGCTGACCCTGGTTGGCGTGGTCGATGCCGATCTTGGCCTTGGCGGTGGGGATTTGCGCGCCGCCGAGCGGACCTACCAGTTACTGCACCAGGTTGGCGGGCGTGCCGGCCGCGCTGAGCGGCCGGGCCGGGTGCTGATCCAGACCTATATGCCCGAGCAGCCGGTCATGCGGGCGCTCGCCGCCAACGACCGCGACCGTTTTCTCGAAGCCGAGGCGGCGATGCGGCGCGAGGCGCATTTGCCGCCCTTTGCCCGGCTCGCCGCGCTGATCGTCAGCGCGCCCGACGCCGAAACCGCCGATTTCGCGGCGCGGGCGCTGGCGCGCGCCGCGCCGCATATGCCCGGCGTGACGGTGCTTGGACCGGCGCCGGCGCCGCTTGCCGTGCTGCGCGGCCGGCATCGCCGGCGCCTGCTGCTCCAGGCCGAGCGCTCGGTCAATTTGCAGGCCGTACTGCGCGCGTGGCTGGACAAGGTGCGCTTTGCCGGATCGACGCGGCTGCAGGTCGATGTCGACCCCTACAGCTTTCTTTAGACTTCCTTCTCCTGTAGCGGCCTGAACCGGCGATAAGCGTAGCCGATGCCGATCAGCACCGCACCGAGACCGAGAAACGACAGCGCCCGCAATACGCCTTCAAGCTCGGCCATGTCGGACAAAAAGACCTTGGCGACGACCACCCCGACCCCGGCCAGTGACACGCGCCGCAGCCACTCGTCGCGACGGATCAGCCCCACCGCGAGCCCGATCCCGGCAAACGTCAGCCAGGCGGCCGAATAGGTGTACCACTCGGCATCGCTGGCGTGACCGAAGCCGATGAATTCGCCGCGAAACCCGTGGCGGATTTCCAGGCTGAGCCAGAGAAAGGCCAATCCGGCGGCGAGGATCCGCGCGGCGAGCCGCAACGCGGGCGGTCCGAGGCGCAACGCGACAATCGCCGCGTAGAGCACCGCCGGCAATCCGTAAGCGAGGCTCAGCACATCGAGGACCATCGTCCGGCCGACCGAAGCGCCGGTGACGATCGGGTTGACGGCGAGCGCCTGCCACAAAACGACCTGCGCGCTTGCCAGGCCAAACAGGATGATCCCGCTCCATTGCACCACCGGGCGCGCCCGCCGTTCGCCGAGCCATAGCGCGAACCCGCCGAGCGCCAGCCAGAGCAACGGCGTCAGCGCATCGCTGCCGAGATCGGAAAGCGGCGCGTCGATGCGGCCGTACAGCGCATGGCGCAGCTCAAAAGTCAGCAGCATCGCGACGAACAGCGCGCTGCCCGCCTCAAGCACGCCGACCAAAAGGTCATCGGCTCGGCTGCCGAACTGCCGCGTCGCGATGATAAACGCGAGCGCGGGCAGCCCATAGCCATAGAGCAGCCAGTTGAAGATCGGCGTCGGTCCGATCGAGTAGCCGAGCAGATAGGGGTTGAGGGCGAGTCGCACCAACACGATCGCGGCGACGATCAGTGCGACCGGCCGCAGCACCTTCAGATCGAGCCGCCCTTCGACCCAGCCGAGCGCCGGCAGATGCAGCGCGATCGCGACTGTCAGCCAGGCCGAGCTGAGCGCGAAAGTCGCGCCGAGGATCGTACCACCGAGCACACCGACCGTGTACGCGCCCAGGGCGATTTCTATTTCCAGGCTACCGTCGCGGCGCTTGGCGACGCTCGCCGCCGCGGCAAGGTTCAGCCCCGCGAGCACCAGCGCCATGCTCGTCCAGGCTATGTCGATCCCGTAATCGTGGAGACGCCAATAAGCGATGACGAGCACCAGGGCCGAGGTCACGACCGATAATCCCGCCCAGCGTCCAGGACGCGCCGCCCCGATCTGCGCGACAAACCCGCCGCCGCCGAGCAGCAGAGCGGCCGCCGCGCAGGCGATCGAGAAATCCCAGAGCGCGACCGGGAGCCGACGCTGCGCCATGAAAAGCTGTTCGTCGCTCAGCAGCGGCAAGCCCCACGAGGCGAGCACCGCGAGCAGCAGCATCGCCGCGGTCGCGATGACGTCGTCGAGCTCAGGGTCGCGATAGGCAAACCACAGCAGGAAGGCCGCGGCCGCGTAGCTTGCCGCGAGACTTGGGTTATCAAAGCCCGCGACACGAACGAGGACAAACGCGGCAATGGCGAAGAGACCGAAGGCAACGCGAACCAGCAGCCTTACTTGAGGGTCGTCGGCTATCCCGGTCAGAAACCCGACGCGCGGAACGCCACGACGGAACGCGGCGAACAAGGCGAGCTGAACCAGAACGTATCCGCCGACCACGGCGCTTTCCGGCTTATCCGGCTGTGTTCCGAGCCAGAGCATCGCCCACAGGAAGGCGCCGGCGAGGCTCAGCCACGCCAACCACCACCAGGCGCGGTGACGCAATACGGCCAGCATGCCGGCGGTGACGAAAGCGAGATAGAGAAACAGCGGCGGCGCGCTGGGCGCGTCGCTGGCGACGAGCAGCGGCACGACATAGGCGCCGACCAACCCCAGCGCGGCGACCAGCACGCCTTGGCGCAGCGACAACGCGACCGTCGCACCCGCTGTGACGGCTAGCAGCACAAAGGCGGCCGGACCCGGGATCAGCCCATAGAGTTGATAGGCCGCGTAGATGGCGGCAAACACCGTCGCGGCGCCACCGGCGGCAAGCGCCTGCGGGATGTAAGAGGGCCCGGCGCTTTCGGCATCATCCGTTGCCTCGCGCCCGGCAACCCACTCCGATGCCGCGCAAAGCCCGATCCCAAGCAGCACCGCGAGGATGACGCGCACCGGCGGCGTCAGCAGCCCATAATCGATCGACAGCTTGACCAGAAACGCGCCGCCAAGCGCGAGGGTCAGCCCGCCAAGCCAGACCAGCCAATTCTCGACAAGCCGCTGCTCGAAGCGCTTTCCGGCATCGCCGGCCGGGAGAGGCGGCGAAGCCATCGCTACGGCAGGCTCCGCCATCGGCTCCGGGATTGGCGGCGGCGCGGTTTCCTGCTGCTCAATGTCTGGCTCGGCGGCGGGCGCCTCCTGAGCCAGGGCCGAGGCCGCAGCCCCTTCGCTCAGCCGCGCATCGAGTAGCGCGACCTTGTCGGCAAGCGCATCGAGCCGCGCCTTCAGCCGTCGGTTCACGACGACGGAACGCAGCGAGAGCGAAACGGAAGCGAGGAAAAAGATGAAGAACCAGGGAACTGCGTCGTCCCAATCCATCGTCGCAACCCTTCGAGCGTGCGGCGGAAAGCCGCTTGTGTCATCCGGTCGGGCGATCATATAATGAGTGAATATTCATTCACAAGAGCTATTATCGTGCGAAGCACCGGGGTAAAAACGCGGGTCGATCGGGCCGCCGTCGATCTATTCGCGGCGCGCGGGATCGACGGCGTTTCGATCGCCGATATCGCCACCGCCGCCGGTGTGTCGCAGGGCGCGCTCTACCGCCACTACCGCAGCAAGGACGAACTGGCCGCTCAGCTCTTTACCATCGCTTATCGGCGCACCGGCGCGGAGTTGGCGGCAATCGCCGCCGCCGAGCGTGATTTCGCCAACCGTATCGCCGGGATGGTCGCGCATTTTTGCGCCGTCTACGATCGTGATCCGGCGCTGTTTCGCTTTATGCTGATCTCCCAGCACGATCTGTTGCCACGCGTCGACGATACCGAAGCGGCTCCCGTCGCCGCGATCGAAACCGCGATCGCCGAGGCAATCGCCGCGAATGAGATCGCGGCGGTCGACATCGCCACCGCTGCGGCTGCGGTTATGGGCATCATCCTGCAAACCGCGCTTTTCCACCTCTACGGCCGTCTGCACGGACCGCTGGAACCGCGGGCGCCGGCGCTCGCCCGGGCAGCCATCGCAGCGGTTGCGGCGCTCGGCTGAGGCGATATTGCGTCAAAGCAGCTAAGCCATTGAATTGTTGCAGGGCTTGCGCGGTTGCGCGGCGGGCATGAAACATGTTAGGAACCGCGCGGATCTCGCGGGGCCCGGTCATATTGACATGGCTCCGAGGTCGTCTTAGCCGAGGTCCTTTGCGGGCAATGTCGCGACCCACCGCTCCCCGGCGCGCTGATCGAGGATCGTTTCCCTTTGGCTGCTGAATCGACAGGCACTTCAGGCCTGGCAGAACGTTATGCGGCGGCGCTGTTCGAGCTCGCCGACGAACGCCACGACCTCGACACGGTCGCCGGCGATCTGCGCGAATTGCGCGCGATGCTCGCGGGAAGCGGCGATCTAATGCGTCTGGTGCGCAGCCCGGTGTTGTCGCGCGCCGAGCAGGGCAAGGCGATGGCGGCGATCGTCGAAGATTCCAAGCTGTCAAAGCTGACAGCCGATTTCATCGCCATCGTCGCCCGCAATCGGCGGCTCTTCGCGGTACCGGCGATGATCGAGGCCTATCTCGCCAAGCTCGCCGAACGACGCGGCGAGATCACCGCCGAAATCACCGCGGCACAGCCGCTCTCCGAGGCGCAGCAAGGCGCGCTCGGCGATCAATTGCGCCGCGTCGTCGGCAGCCGGGTTACGATCGACGTTCATGTCGACCCAAGCCTCTTGGGCGGCATGATCGTCAAGATCGGCTCGCGCATGGTCGACGGCTCGTTGAAAGGCCAGTTGCAACGCTTGCAGCTGAGCATGAAAGGCATTGGCTAGAGGCCAAAAGTAAGAGGAAAGCACATGGAAATCCGCGCGGCGGAAATCTCCGCCATCCTGAAGCAGCAGATCGCCAATTTCGGCAGCGAGGCTGATGTCGCCGAGGTCGGGCAGGTGCTGTCGGTCGGCGACGGCATCGCCCGCGTCTATGGGCTCGACAAGGTCCAGGCCGGCGAGATGGTCGAGTTCCCCAACGGCACGCGTGGCATGGCGCTCAACCTCGAGACCGACAATGTCGGCGTCGTCATCTTCGGCGACGATAGCGGTATCGGCGAGGGCGATACGGTCAAGCGCACCGGCGCGATCGTCGACGTGCCGATCGGCCGCGGCCTGCTCGGTCGCGTCGTCGACGGGCTGGGCAACCCGATCGATGGCAAGGGGCCGTTGACCGACGTGACCCGTTCGCGGGTCGAGGTCAAGGCACCGGGCATCATTCCGCGCAAATCGGTGCACGAGCCCGTACAGACCGGCTTGAAGGCGATCGACTCGCTGGTGCCGATCGGCCGTGGCCAGCGCGAACTGATCATCGGCGATCGCCAGACCGGCAAGACCGCCGTCGCGATCGACACGATCCTCAACCAGAAAGGCGCCAACGCCGGAACCGACGAATCGAAGAAGCTTTATTGCGTCTACGTCGCGATCGGCCAAAAGCGCTCGACCGTCGCGCAGATCGTCAAGACGCTGCAGGATTACGGCGCGATGGAGTATTCGATCGTCGTCGCGGCCACCGCGTCCGAGCCGGCGCCATTGCAATTCCTCGCGCCGTACACCGGCTGCACGATGGGCGAGTATTTCCGCGACAACGGCATGCACGCCCTGATCATCTACGACGATCTGTCAAAGCAAGCGGTCGCCTATCGCCAGATGTCGCTGCTGCTGCGCCGCCCGCCAGGCCGCGAAGCCTATCCCGGCGACGTGTTCTATCTGCATTCCCGGCTGCTCGAACGCGCCGCCAAGATGAATGACGAGCACGGCGCCGGTTCGCTGACCGCGCTGCCGGTCATCGAGACCCAGGCCGGCGACGTGTCGGCCTACATCCCGACCAACGTCATCTCGATCACCGACGGACAGATTTTCCTCGAGACCGAATTGTTCTATCGCGGCATTCGCCCGGCGATCAATGTCGGCCTGTCGGTGAGCCGGGTCGGCTCGGCCGCGCAAATCCGCGCGATGAAGCAGGTCGCCGGCCGCATCAAGCTCGAACTCGCGCAATACCGCGAGATGGCCGCTTTCTCGCAATTCGCCTCGGATTTGGACGCGGCGACGCAGCGTCTGCTGGCGCGCGGCTCGCGCCTGACCGAGCTGCTGAAGCAGGCGCAATTCTCGCCGGTGCCGGTCGAAGAACAGGTCGTGTCGATCTTTGCCGGCACACGTGGGTTTCTCGACGGGGTCGCGATCGACAACATCAACCGCTTTGAGGCGTCGATGCTTGGCGAGTTGCGCGCGACCAAGCCCGAATTGCTCGCCGCGATCCGCACCGAGGGCGCGATCTCCGATGCGTCGGACAAGGCGCTCGCCGAGTTCCTTGAAAACTTCGCCAAGACGTTCGCGTAGCCGCTAATGCCCAGCCTCAAGGATCTGCGCAACCGCATCCGCAGCGTCAGGTCGACTCAGAAGATCACCTCGGCGATGAAGATGGTCGCCGCCTCGCGCCTGCGGCGCGCGCAGGAGCAAGCCGAAGCCGCCCGCCCTTATGCCGAGCGCATGGAACGCGTGCTGGCGTCACTGGCGGCGCGGATGTCCGGCCTGTCGGGCGGACCGCCGCTTTTGGCCGGCACCGGCAAAGACCAGACGCATCTCCTGATCGTCGCGACATCGGATCGTGGGTTGGCTGGCGGGTTTAACGCGACGATCCTGCGCGAGGCGCGGCGGCAAGTTCGCACGCTCCTCAACGCGGGCAAAACCGTCAAGATTTTGACCGTCGGGCGCAAGGGGCGCGACGGGCTGCGCCGCGACTATACGCGATACATCCATGACAGCCTGGTCGATGTCGGCCGGCGTCGCCTGTCGTTCGAAGAGGCGCGGGATATCGCGCAGCGCATCCTCACCCTGTTCGAAGCGGGCGAATTCGATAGCTGCTCGATCATCTTCAACCGCTTCCGCTCTGCGATCACCCAGATTGTCACGGTCCAGCAACTCATCCCCTTCGCCCAGCCGCAATCGGCGGAGACCCCGGTAGCCGAGGGCGGCGCGATCTATGAGTTCGAACCCGATGAGGAGGAGATCCTCGCCGAGTTGCTGCCGCGCAACCTCGCCGTGCAGATTTTCACCGCGCTACTCGAAAACGCGGCGAGCGAGCAGGGCGCGCGGATGACCGCGATGGACAACGCCACCCGCAATGCCGGCGACATGATCGACCGGCTGACGACGAACTACAACCGCACTCGCCAGGCCGTCATCACCAAGGAGCTGATCGAGATCATCTCCGGCGCCGAGGCGCTCTAAACCCAGGGACATCCGAACATGGCCAGCAATATCGTCGGCACCATCACGCAAGTCATCGGCGCGGTCGTCGATGTGCATTTCGATGGCGAATTACCCCACATCCTCTCGGCCCTGCACACCGATAACGCGGGCCGTACCCTGACCCTCGAGGTGGCGCAGCATCTGGGTGAAAACACCGTGCGCACGATCGCGATGGATACGACAGACGGGCTGGTGCGCGGCGCCCAGGTCGTCGATACCGGCAACCCGATCATGATGCCGGTGGGCCCCGAGACGCTGGGCCGCATTCTCAATGTGATTGGCGAGCCGGTCGACGAGCGCGGGCCGGTCACCGCCAAAATGCACCTGCCGATCCATCGGCCGGCGCCCGAATTCGTCGAGCAATCGACCGACGCGGAAATCCTGATCACCGGGATCAAGGTCGTCGATTTGCTGGCGCCGTATGCGAAAGGCGGCAAGGTCGGGCTGTTCGGCGGCGCTGGTGTCGGCAAGACCGTCATCATCATGGAGCTGATCAATAATATCGCGAAGGCGCATGGCGGCTACTCGGTGTTCGCCGGTGTCGGCGAGCGCACCCGCGAGGGCAACGACCTCTATCACGAGATGATGGAGTCGGGCGTCATCGTCGCCGACGGGCCGGGGTCGAAAGCGGCGCTGGTCTATGGCCAGATGAACGAGCCACCCGGCGCGCGCGCCCGCATCGGCCTCTCGGGCCTCACGCTCGCCGAGTATTTCCGCGACGAGGAAGGCCAGGATGTGCTGTTCTTTGTCGACAACATCTTCCGTTTCACCCAGGCGGGCTCGGAAGTGTCGGCACTGCTGGGCCGCATCCCGTCGGCGGTTGGTTATCAGCCGACCCTCGCGACCGATATGGGCGCGCTGCAAGAACGCATCACGACGACCAAGAAGGGCTCGATCACGTCGGTTCAGGCGATCTACGTCCCGGCGGACGATCTGACCGACCCGGCGCCGGCGACCTCGTTCGCCCATCTGGATGCCACCACCGTGCTGTCGCGTCAGATCGCCGAACTCGGCATCTACCCGGCGGTCGACCCGCTCGATTCGACCTCGCGCATGCTCGACCCGCGCGTTGTCGGTGACGAGCACTACCAGGTCGCGCGCGATGTGCAGCGCGTGCTGCAGACCTATAAATCGCTGCAAGACATCATTGCCATTCTCGGCATGGACGAGCTGTCGGAAGAAGACCGGCAGACGGTCGCCCGCGCTCGCAAGATCCAGCGCTTTCTGTCGCAGCCCTTCCACGTCGCCGAGGTGTTCACCGGCTCTCCGGGCGTTTTTGTCAATCTCGAAGACACGATCAAGGGCTTTAAGGGCATCGTCGCCGGCGAATACGACGAGATGCCGGAGGCCTCGTTCTACATGGTCGGCACGATCGAGGAAGCCGTCGAGAAGGCGCGCAAGATGGCTGGCGAGGCGGCCTGATGGCTGACCGCGTCCAATTCGAGCTGGTGACGCCCGAACAGCTAGTCCTCTCGACAATGGTCGAGATGGTCGTCGTGCCGGGCACGGAAGGCAATTTTGGCGTGCTGCCTGGTCATTCGCCGCTGATCTCGACCATCCGGCCCGGCATGATCGAAATCTACGAGAACCGCGTCGTCACGGAGCGCCTCTTTGTCGTCAGCGGCATCGCCGAGGTGACCCCCGAGCGGTGCACCGTGCTGGCCGAGGAAGCGATACCCCCAGGAAGCCTCGACCGCGCCGCGATCGAGGCGGAATTGCAGGTGATCGAAGGCAATCTGCCGAGCTTGCGCGAGCAGGTCGCGCGCGCCGCCGGCACCGATCGCGACCGGCTCGCCACCGAATTGCGCGGGCTGGAACACCAGCAAGCGGTCGCGCGCGCCAAGCTCCAGGCCATAGCCGCGACCGCGCACTGATTCTGCCGTTGTAGCGGGGGCAGCGGAACAATTTCGTTTTGCGGAGCGCCCATCCCATTGAAATTGGTGCGTCACCCGACGGCTGTTGGCAATGACGACGCGGCGAGGTCCGCTGGTGTATAAGCCCGCCATGGGTGCATGGACGCTCGGCGATATCCCCTGGCAGCATTTTGACGCGACGCGGGTCGACCCCGAGATCGTGCGCATCGTCAAGGCGGCGAGCCTCGTCGAATACAATGGCGCTGCCTACGCCCATCATTTGTGCCGGGTTTTCGCCGACGATCCGCAGTTTCAGGGTTCGGCGCGTCAATGGGGCGACGAAGAGGTGCAGCACGGCGTGGCCCTGGCGCGCTGGGCCATGCTCGCCGACCCGAGTTTTGATTTCGACGCGGCCGTTGCCCGGTTCCGGGCCGGCTATCGCATCGATTTCGATAAAATAATCGCGCGCCGCGGCTCGCGCGCCGGGGAGATGCTGGCACGCTGCATCGTCGAGACCGCGACCAGCTCGTATTACACCGCGCTGCGCGAGGCGACCGCGGAGCCGGTGCTGCAAGAGATCTGCCGCCATATCGCCGCCGACGAACTGCGCCACTACCGGCTGTTTTACAAGAACCTCTGCGTGTGCATCGGACGCGAAAAGCTCGGCCGCTGGACGCGGCTGCGTGTCGCGCTCGCCCGCCTCATCGAGGCTGAGGATGACGAGCTTGCCTACGCCTATTACGCCGCTAACGAGGCAGGGTCACCCTATGATCGGCGGCGCTGCAGCCGCGCCTATGCTCGGCGCGCCTTTGCGCTGTATCGACGGCATCATGTCGAACGCGGGGTGGCGATGATCCTGAAGGCGGTCGGGCTGACCCCGAACCGCCGGCTTGGCCACGCGCTAACCCGGCTTTCCTGGGAAGCGCTGCGCTGGCGCGTCGGCAGCCTCGCCAAGGCCAGCAGCTAAAAGAATGTCTTGATCGCGCCGGTCACCGTGTAGTGGTCATCGACGAGGCAGATGACCTGCCACTTGTCGAATGTCAGGCACGGATGGGAAATCCCGAATCCGATCATATCGCCAACCGCAAGCGGCGATTCGGTGGGGATCGTCATGTGGCAATGCTGGTCGTTGAGCCCGGTGACGATGTGACCGGACATTATCGGCCGCGGCGCCCCTGTCCCGGGCCGACACCAGTAGAGCGGCACTGGCAACTCGTCATACGAGACGTCGCGCTTCCCCATTGTCAGCAGCGCCTTTTGCGACTCCGGCCGCGATTGCACATAGGCCCACACCTCGAGCGCCGGCATCAGCCCGGCGCCAAGTTCGCCAGTCCATGGCGTGCGGCGATGCAACTCGGCGTCAGCAGCGCGATACAGTACGGAATCGTGCGTCAGATAGCAGCCGCTGCGGGTCAACACGAAGTATTCGCGCGTAATGCCGGCAGCACGAAACCGCTCGGTCACTAGGTCGTAAAACGCCGACCCGCCGGCGCTCAGAATGATTTGTCCGGTCGCGAAGAGATTTCGTTCGTCGATATCGATAACAATATCGATCAGAAAGTCGAGAAATGCCGACACTTCGGCCACGGCATCGACACCGTGGAACAAACCCTCAAAGCCCTCGACCCCGCGCAGCGCGAGATAAGGTGCGGCAACCTTGACCGCGTCGGCCACGGCGAGCGCCGCCTCGCGGGATCGCACACCTGTCCGCCCACCGAGATAGCCACCTTCGATCAGAACCTGAAGCGGGCGGCCAACCGCGGCCTCGCGCGCCGCGGCGTCCAGTTGGACGACGTTTGCCGGAGAATCGACGAGGCAATAGAAGTCGAATGCTGGATCGCGCTTCAACTCGTCAAAGACATAGCGGATCGCCTGGCGGCCGACGAGCTGGTTGGCGAGCACGATGCGGCCGATGCCAAAATCGCGGGCCACTTGAAGCTGCTGGATGGTCGCGACGGTCATCGCCCAAGCCCCGTCGGCGAGTTGCCGGGCGAAGAGCTGCGGGCTCATCGTCGTCTTGCCATGCGGCGCGATCATCGCCCCCGACATGTCGAGAAAGCGCCGCATCCATGCGCTGTTATGCGTGAGCGCGCGCTCTTTGAGCACGGCGAGCGGCAGCGGCAGATCCTCGCGCAGGACATTCCATTTGCGCTCGCCGATCCGGCCGAGGGGAAATGGCGTGATGCCGCCCGGCATGCCTTTGACACGATGGTCGAGCAGCCACTCATCGAGCGCGGCGAGATCCATGATCAAGCCGCCCGGGCATAGTGGTCGGCGAGCACTTGGGCGATCACCTGGGTGATCTTTCGCCCGGTCGGGATGTGCAGAAATTCGTTGGGTCCGTGCGCGTTTGAATGCGGGCCCAGCACGCCGGTGACGACAAACTGCGCCGCGGGAAACTTTTCGCCGAGCATCGCCATGAACGGTATGCTGCCGCCTTCGCCGATAAAAGCGGGCGGTGCGCCAAACGCCTCCTGCGATGCCGTCGCCAACGAAGCTTCGAGCCACGGCGCCAAAGCCGGGGCGTTCCACCCCGATGATCCGACCTGGCCGGAAAAATTCACCTTGGCGCCATAGGGCGGGTCGGCCTCGAGCAGCGACCTGACGATCGCGGTCGCCGTGGCGGCATCCAAGGTCGGCGGGATCCGCAGGCTCAATTTCGCGCTGGTGAACGGCAGCAGCACGTTGCCGGCATCGCCCGGCAGCGGCAGCCCCGCCATGCCGGTCACCGAAAGTTGCGGCCGCCAGCTACGGTTCAGCACCAATTCGGTCAGATCGTCGCTGACCGCTCCCGCGCCCGGCACAAACGGAAATTCGCTGCGCACCACCTCGCCGAGCGAGGCCGCGGCTTGCCGCGCCTGCGCCACGCGTTCGGCCGGGATTTGCGCGTACAGCGCCTCGGGCCGCACGTCGCCGGTCGCCTCGTCTTCAAGCCGCGACAGTAACTGCCGGAAAATCCGAAAGCTCGACGGCACGATCCCAGAGGCATGGCCCGAATGAACGCCTTCGCTCAAGATTTCGACATCGAGCGTGCCGGCGACCACACCGCGCAGCGAGGTGGTAAGCCATAACTGATCGTAATTGCCGCAACCCGAATCAAGACAGACGACAAGCGATGGGCTGCCAATCCGCGGGGCCAGATGATCGACATAAAACGGCAGATCGTAGCTGCCCGATTCCTCACAGGCCTCGATCAGCACGATCGCGCGAGCATGCGGCACCCCCTGCTCGGCGAGCGCGGCAAGCGCGGTCAGCGCGCCAAACATCG